>Ga0209343_10002276_pt1 | contig 24940 bp, 24 predicted proteins | sample RifCSPlowO2_02_FD_184026 | JGI IMG/M metagenome (GOLD analysis project Ga0209343, IMG submission 184026) | Groundwater microbial communities from Rifle, Colorado - Rifle CSP2_plank lowO2_0.2 (SPAdes) (version 2) | ecosystem: Environmental > Aquatic > Deep subsurface > Groundwater | place... | reverse complement strand
CCTGCCGTATCGCAGGGCAAGAAGCCCTGCGATACCCGATTCGCGCGGGCGTGGTGCGTTAAAACGCACCCTACACACTATCTTTTTCTTCTGAAATTAAGTTGGGACGGATGTCTTGATATTTATCATAAATACCTTTGCATTCAATCCATTCTTTAAGGATTATCTTGCCGTCTGAAATCTTTTCTCTTTTACATTCGCAGAATACATTAAATAATTTAACTGTGGTAAGAAGACAATATCCTCTATTTGAACAATAGGGAAGCATTTGGTCTGGGAAAGGTTTTTCTGTCCGTTCCGGAATATCTTTTTCACAAAAAGCATTTACTATAAGTATCCCCTTAGGTTCGTATCCTTCTTCTTCATATACTCTGTCGACCCACTTAGAAAGCTGCGTTGCGTCTGCTTCGCCCGCACTCTTCTTATCCCCTTTTACTTCACACACTGCAACAACTTTATCGCCCTCTTTAATTACAATATCGTCTCTGCCCTCAGGCCCAGGTTGCGCCTGAATGCCCATTTTATTTAGGATTTCAATAACCGTATTTTGTAAGGCATGTCCTTTTTTGTTAAGAAGTATATCTCTATACGACTTAAGTTCTTTTAGTTCCTTCCCTTTTGTCGTTTCAACTTGTTTGAGTTTATCTATTTCTCCCCGAATATCACTAATCTCTTTCTCTAGTTCTGGCATACCAGGAATGTAGTATTTCTCAACCCACGTATCTGCAGGCTCCTCTTCGAAGGTCATGCTTGTATATTCTTTATCCACACATTCTATTAACAGTTTATCAATACCTTGAGTAAAATTAGAGCAAACAGGCAGAAAAACGGCCTTACCTTTTCCAAAATTAATAATAAAAGAGACTGCATCCTTATCTCTGTTTACAGCAAGAACACGTAAATTTTGGGTTTTAAATTCTTGAACGCAGGCATTCCACTCTAATCCCTGGAGTTTTAAGTAGGGTGCGAATGAACTTTCTAGACCTCTGTCTGTCGGAATAACTTCTTCACCTCTACATCTTTCTCTCAGTGTGCAAACGTCGTATAAACCATAATAAAAAAGCCCATCATAATTTGATAAAGTTATGAAAGGGCGATCTCCCGCGAGAACAAACAACGGCTGGAGGAAACTGATGAGTAATCCCCCTGCTTGAAAGAATTTTATTAATTGTGAATTCCTCACTTCAAACTCTCGTTTAAAATGCGAAAGGTCTGAAGAACACCGAATAACATATTTACCACTATCTATAACTCGAAGGACTCCTTCTCTCGAAATTGAATCTAGCCGATCTAAACTTGGTAATATATGTCGTGGACTAACGGGGTTTATTATGATTACTCTATACTCACTTAATATCTCAGCACTTGTATGCTCTAAAGTTTTAGACGTACCGTACCCTGGGCTGTTAACTCTGAGAATGTGTTTTTCCGAAATCACTTTATCGTCCCATCCCAAGCATTTTGTATATCAAATCCATCCTTAAATTCTCCCGCACAACGTCGGCCAATCTGTCATATGCCTCTTCTTTGAACGCCTGTGAATAGAGGGGCGTGTGGCTGAATGCTTTATGTGCACCTTTCTTTTCCCTCAGGTAGTTGATTAACTGCCGGCGGAATACGTCGTTGTCAAAGAGGCCGTGCAGATACGTGCCAATCACCTGGCCGTCTGCCGACACGGCGCCATCCATTACGTCAACCGGCCTGCCGCCGCGCTCTATTATCTTCAGTAGCGGCTTGCTGTAACACTCCGAGTTGCCCATGTGAATTTCATAGCCGCTTAATACACCGTCCACGCGAAACGGAAGGGGACTGAAATCCTCCATCACGGCCTTGACCTGGAAGGTCTGCTTTTCCGGCAAAAACGTGGTGGAGACGTCAAGAAGGCCCAGACCCTCCGTAAAACTCTGATTGGACTCGACAAGATTTTTATCCTCGATGACCGTACCAAGCATCTGATACCCGCCGCAGATGCCCATTACCATCGTACCGCTGCGGGCATGGGCAAGTATAGCCTGTGCCAGACCCCTTTCTTTTACGTATTGAAGGTCTTTTATAGTGCTCTTCGTACCCGGCAGGATAATCAAATCGGGTTTGCCAAGCATCCAGGGGTCGTCTACGTACCGTAACCGTACTGGCTTCTCCTTCCCTAACATGTTGAAATCAGTAAAGTTGGATACTCTGGGCAGTTTTATGACTGCGATGTCAATCTCTTTTCCATTCTGCTCGTCTTCGTTAATGTCGCAACTATCCAGCCAGACAGAGTCTTCCTCGTCCAGGTTAATGTCTCTCAGGTATGGTATCAGCCCGAGCACGGGGAGGCCCGTCCGCGACTCAAGCATTTTAAGCCCGTCCTTGATCAGTTCAGGGTCGCCGCGGAATTTATTGAAGATGAAGCCGGCCAGCCGCGCCCTCTCGTCCTTCCGAAGTAGTTCCAGCGTCCCCACTATCCAGGCAAATGCGCCGCCCCTGTCCACATCAGTCACCAATAACACAGGGGCATTGGCCAGCTCTGCCATTTTCATATTAACTATATCGTTATCCTTCAGGTTTATCTCCGCAGGGCTTCCCGCCCCCTCGATTACTATGATATCGTATCTGCCGCTCAGGCTTCTATACGCATCTGTAATTACTTTGAACATCTCCACCCTGGCGGTGAAATACTCTTTTGCCGTCATATTGCCTATCGGCCTGCCCATGACGATTACCTGTGAGCCTGCATCAGCAGTGGGCTTCAGCAGGACGGGATTCATCTCTACAGACGGTTCAATGCCAGCGGCCTCGGCCTGGACTACCTGCGCCCTGCCCATCTCTCTACCGTCGCGGGTTACGTAAGAATTGAGGGCCATATTCTGGGCCTTGAAGGGAGCGACCCTGTACCCGTCTCTGCTGAATATTCGGCAAAGGGCACTTGCCATCAGACTCTTACCGACATTCGACCCCGTCCCCTGTATCATTATCGCCCTGGCGGTCATCTTACGGCCAACCCCTTAAGTGCGGATTCAAGACAGGACACAAGCCGCAAATTCTCCTCACGATTTCTGACCGCTACACGAAAATACTTGTTGCCCAGACCCTTAAAATTGGCACAATCTCGTATCAATATCCCCATCCTGACGAGGGATTCCTGGAGCTCGCGCGAGGTAGGACCATCGTCGGTTATCTTCACCAGTATAAAGTTCACGCTGGGCCTTATCGGTTTAAGACCGTCTATAGCAGACAGCCGCCTGTACAAAAAATCCTTTTCGGCAGATACAAACTCCCTGCTCTTATTTATGTGATGTCTGTCCTCCAGCGCTGCAAGCCCCGCAACCTGTGCCAGGGTGTTTACCGTCCAGGGTTCCCTGACTGCCTCAATCCTTTCTATCACGTCTGGATGCGCCGCCATGTAACCTAACCTAATCCCAGGAAATCCATGAAATTTTGTCATCGAGCGAAGGACGATGACATTTCTCACCTTGCCGACGTCCGGCAGTACGCTGAAGTCTTCGGCCTCTTCCACAAAATCTATAAACGCCTCGTCCATTACGATATACATCTTGGGGAAGCGCTTTGCCAGTGACAATATCTCCTCTCTTTTCGTCAGGCTCCCGGTAGGATTATTTGGGTTGCAAACATACAGCATTCTGCCCCCACCGTCCTCCGCACTTAAAACGGGGTGGCCAAGGTCACGTCTGAAGGTTTCTTCCGCACATATAATTTCTTCAATACCCGCCCCTGAGTTTCTCAAAGCCCTGGCGTAGTCGCTGTATGTGGGTTCGAAGACCACTCCTGTTTCGGGTCTAAGAGTGCGTGGAATAAGATAGATAAATTCGGTCGAGCCATTCCCTATCAACACCTCTTCTTCCCTATGACGGATTTCGGAGGCAATTGCCCTGCGAAGTAAGGATACGTCTATATCGGGATAGTGTAGAATTGATTCCAGTTCTTTTGCTATTTTTTCAGGTAAGCAGGGGGAATAGCCAAGCGGGTTTATGTTTGCGCTGAAATCTACAATCTCAGCGGGCCTTAGCCCGTATGCCGCACACACCTGGGCAATGTTACCGCCGTGGCCACCGAACATTACTTGAGGTAGACCTCACATATAAGTACAGGAAGATTTTCTACTTATAAGACATTATATAGGCGAGATACGCTTAGTCAACGCAGTTAATGCTGCGGCTGTCTTATGAGGTTTCAGGTAGGAAACGGCCTTACGGCAGTTGTCCTCAACGAATTAAAATTCGTTGTCTGCCTTCTGGCTTAACGGCGCTGGTGATATGAAATGTACCAGATACTCCTATCTCTACCCCTTTGCCTGATAAATCAGGCAACTACGTGAATGCTGCACGGCCGCTGCACTTACTTTGTAGCTGCCCCATTTACGGGGAAGAAATATTGGCCTGATAAATCGGGCAGCTACTAATGGAGGCTGTACCTTTTTTTCAAGGCGGAAGAAACCTCGTAAGTCAGAGTCATGGCCTTTTCGGACTCTTTAATTGTGAGGGTGCCAGTACCGCAGCTAGGTGTTATAAGTGAGTTCTGTAAAACGACTTTCTTGCCCAGACCTTTCTGGGACAAATATTCCAGTCCTTTTTCCATCTTATCTATAAGGCTTTCAGTGTTTATGCGTTCCAGACTGTCAGCGGTAGTGGGGGCAATGCCCCATGACAGTATGCCACCGCGTTCCACAAACTCGCGTATGTAAGTTGAATATGCAAGAACCTTATCCATAAAGATAAAGGCATCGAAGCTCAGGATATCTAGTTCCGTACTAAGCACCATATCCCAATCCGTATTTCCGCAGCAGTGTATCCCCGCCATGGCACCCTGGGACTGTATGCTTCTAAAGAGTTCGTTGAACGAGTCTACAATAGTATCCCTGCTGACGGTGGCAAACGCCGAGCCCATACAGCTAAGATACGGTTCGTCGGCAAATATTATCACCGGCAGTTTAAATTTCGAGAGGAAGGCTATCTGCCATTGAGCCTTAAGGCATAAGAGTTTAATGACGGCATCGTTATAGGTTGTATTGAAGAGTGCCGCCGTCCCTTCTGCGTCCTTCAGATTGGCCGCCAGTGTAATAGGCCCGACAATTTGTCCCTTTAGGGCCTTGATACGTTTAAATTCTGGCAGGTGTTTCTCTAAAACGTAGATACCGGCCGCATACTTCTGCGATACGGCGAATTTATTAAAATCGTTGCTCGAAAATTTTTCGTAAAGATTTTCGAGTTCGGTGACGTCCTCATGGACCTCCAGGTAAAACCTTTTTTCCTCAGGGACGAGGTGGAAGAACGGCATCCCCTCTGTGTACTGTACGCACATCTCTTCCTGTATGCCCCTCTTCGGAAGCTGCGGCCAGCAAGGGACTTCCGGAAGGGTCTTTGAGATAAGCTTAAAGGCCGCACCGGGGTCAGGATGAGGAAAACTCCCTATGGCGGTGGCGGAACAATTGGCTATAAAATCGGACATAAGAATTTGACTCCAGAGCTAATAATTCAGTTCACATATACTTAGCGTCTTTTAAATACTCAGTTATTTTTACCACAAAATCCTTGCCCTTCTCAAGTATCTCTCTTGCTTCCTCCTTGGATATAACACAAGTGTACTCGTAATCTCCCAACTGTCTTTTTTCAAAGGCCCTATTGAACTCTTTGCCTAAATCCCTCGGGAAAATATCGGTTTTAATAAAATGTTCTCCAAAGGCAGAAATCACACCTCTGTGCGATGAAAAAGACAAATTCTTTATAAGCAGCACTGCCTCGGCAGCATAAAACATCGCATAATATGTCCTAGACACCGAAGATTCGTAGTCACCCTCTTCAAGAAGCATCTCAGAACTCTTGAGATACTTATCTGCCCTTTCAATGAGGGATGTTATTTCTTTCACATAGATGCTCCATCCCTTCTCACGTTCAGGAGTAAGGGGCTTTTCAGCGTAGAATAATCCTTCTCAGCTACTGGATATACCGACATTAAAACACCATATTTTAGATTTATATCTGTGATAATATCTATCATCCGGTCTATCTCTCTTCCTGGTTTTACGTGTCCTTCGAGAATTATAACCACGTCAATATCAGAATCCTCTGTAGCCTCGCCCCTTGCCCAGGATCCGTAGAGGATGATATTCTTCAAACGCTTGCCATATAGCTTTTCAATTTCTGCCCTAAACTCTTTGAGGACATTATCAGGCTTCTTCATAGTTTTTTTGTGTTTTTTTAAATCTAGCTTTTACAAGTTACAGTGGTGAAGTACGTCACGACGCACCCTGGTAGACTTTGCGACCCTCTTCGGAAGCTGCGGCCAGCAAGGGACTTCCGGAAGGGTCTTTGGGATAAGCTTAAAGGCTGCACCAGGGTCAGGATGAGGAAAACTCCCTATGGCGGTGGCGGAACAATTGGCCTTAAATGTAGCAGGCATTTTCTAAAGACTCCTAAACTTCTCTCTTACATCTTCCATCTTGCCGCACGTGAGCGGGCCTTCCCCGCACGGTCCTCTCACACAGGACGGGCCTGAGTTGCCAAATACTGAGGGGGCTATGCCCCTGACTATGCGCAGCATCTCAGTGGCCATATCCCTTATCTCCCATTGGGCCCGGTTGCAGCACCTGACCCTGAAAAAATGAAGGAGTTCCCTGGCATTCATGGTGATGACTATCTTCGTCTCGGCAGCGTTTGGCAGGAGAAAACGTGCATCTTCATAGGTAGACTCGCCCTTATCACCCAATGCCTCCACCAACTCGTCGTACCATTTTTGAATCTCCGCCATCTTGGTCTCAAACCACTCTTTTTTCCCAGCCTCAATAACACTTGGAGGGATAATGAACTCGAAAGTCTCGCCAGTCTTTTTGGAGTGCTCGCCCACGTAACGCTGGCTCTGTTGTGAATAGGATGCCAGTCTGTGCCTCACCAGTTGATGCGTGCACGCGCGGGATATGCCTTCTACCCCGAAACTGAAGGATATATGTTCTATGGGAGACATATGCCCCATGGAAATAAGTTTTTGTACAAACTTTTGCTGGTCCTTTTTTTCAATGTTTTCCCTCAGTCCTTTGATGGTGGACGGGCTGTAACACAGCTTTGCGGCCTGTGCGACCAGCTTCTCCGGTTCGGGAGTGGATGCGAGCAGAATTACGTTGAGGCGGGTTTCTTTCTCGTGGGCTGTACGGGTTTTATAGGTTGAAGATAAGGTCATGAACCCTCCAGGTCCATTATCTTTTTCACCCTCCTGGCATGCCTCTCTCCCTCAAATGGCGTATCAAGCCATACCTGCACTATCTTCGATGCCATTGCACCTGGAGAAATCACGTCGGCGCCCAGACACAAGACGTTGGAATCGTTGTGCCTGCGGCTCATCTCTGCGCTGAAGACGTCGTGAACCACTACGGCCCGAACGCCCCTAACCTTGTTTGCGGCGAGCGACATGCCCAAACCTGTCCCACACACCAGAATGCCGCGGTCACATTCTTTGCTTACAACGGCCCTGGCTACCCTGAGGGCGTAGTCCGGATAATCCACCGATTCCGCAGCGTTGTTCGTGCCGTAGTCAACCACCGTATGTTCAGATAACATTCGGCACAACTTTTTTTTGAACTCATAACCTCTATGATCTGACGCAACTGCTACCTTCATTGACCCACCTCAATTCTTACATTAATACAGCTCATAATCTCCTCTTTTGATACGGCACCTTCACGGAGTACGGTACACGAATCTTGAGTAACCTTGACAACGGTAGAAGGCGCCTTTATCGTACTCGGGCCGCCGTCCAATATTATACCTATCCTGCCCCTGAAATATTCCAGGGCCTTTTGCGCATCCGTAGCGGGCGGTTTACCAGATATGTTGGCGCTGGTGGCGATTACAGGTACACCGGCCATCCTGATTAGGTCTTGAGCCACCTTGTGCCGCGGGAAACGTATGCCTATGTCATTCTTGCCCGGACTAGAGAATACAATAGTAAGCGGACCCGGCCAGAATTCCTCAGCCAAAATCCTTGCATAAAGGGGCATGCCTTCGATAAGGCCACGGATTTCTTCTATGCCTGAGATGATGCGCGCAAACTCTTTGTTGCGCGGTCTGCCCTTAACGTCATACAGTCTCATTACGGCATCGGTATCCTGGCCATTTGCGCCAAGGCCGTAAACAGTTTCCGTAGGAAAAGCAACCAGCTCACCCCTCCTCAATGCCTCTGCGGCAGCGTTAAGGTGGTTACGGTAATGAGTTGCGTCTTTCACATCAAGTAATTTAGTATCAATCTTAGTGCCCATGACAAAAAAATTATATCACCTTCTGGGGGCAATATCAATCTTTCTTGGAGCGGGCACTGCCGCGGTTGACGTATTAAAGTCTATGTGCTAGACTTGCCCCTGTGCATGCGCTTTACGTAAAGGCATGTTGCAAAACATGGTTATCCTATCCGTTGTAGAGATTAACATTAACCCCGCTATGTCAAAAACCTTCCTGCAAGGCTCTGAGGATGCCTGACACCTTTAATCCCCATTACAGTTGGCTGGAGACGTGGAAAGAAAACGACTCTCCCCCAATTGTCTTTTACAGCACCACCCCGAACCTTGTACCTGAGATAGAAAAGGTGGGTTTGGTGCCATTCTCTGAAGGAGAAAATTTCTTCATAGAAGGCGTCCACAAGGTCCTCGCCATCGCCAAAAGGGTTAAAGACAAGAGGAGCCTGGAATTTGCAGAGATACTCCTTGTGGAACATCCTGAAAGGCCAAGGGCGCTCCACCTCACATTTAACCATTACCTGGCCGTACAGCAGGCCAAGAAAAAGGCCCGCAGGAATAAGGCCCTTCTGTGGCTCTACGAACTCTTCTTTGAGCAATTGAAAAAGAATTTAGACCATAGGCCAGCAGAAACGGAAATCAAAGAATTAGCCGGCAATTACGAGAGGCTGAGCGCCGTCCAGTCCGCTAATCAGGGTGTCATAATCCACGTGGGCACCGACCTTAAGAAATTCGACAGACTCCCTGACATAATAGAGGACAAGAAGCGGCTGGACAGGGCAGTAAAGGGCAAACACCCCCTGTGTAAGATTTACGGGCCTACGGACAAGAAGTGGAAAAAATTGTCAAGAGAAGAGATTGAGGCCTGTATTGAGACGATGGTAAGGGGTGGAGAGAATTTCGAGGGCCTGGGGGCTGAGATAATCACATCCGAGATTATCCCGCCATCTGATATTGTTAAGATAGAGCCCGTCCAATTGTAGGAGGTTCACGCAGAACATCCTGGGCACAATGTGCTATCCTATATAGGGGCACGTTGTTCGCCTGTGGCGGATGCCACTACCGCTACGACACAAAAATCTTCCCGGGATTCATGATGTTCTTCGGGTCTATCAACCTCTTTATGGACTTCATCAGCTCCAGTTCCAGAGGCGGAATTTCCCACGGGAGGTACTTCGCCTTGGCCGTGCCGATTCCGTGTTCTCCCGTTATGGTACCGCCCAGCGCTATTATCTTCTCAAGGGTGCGGTCCAGCATCTCGTCCACCTTGGCCTGCTGCTCGTCGCCTTCTCCGTAGAGAAAGTTTATGTGCACGTTACCGTCGCCTATATGGCCAAAGCATGCGGTGGCTATCGAGTACTCCTTTGCCAGCGCATAGACGGCCTCGGTGACCTCCTTTATCTTGCTCCTCGGAACGCAGACGTCTTCGTTCAGCTTCTTCCCTGCCACCTTGAACAGCGCCGGCGATATAACCCTCCTCACCTGCCAGAGGGCGGTACGGTTTACCTCGTCCTCAGCGACTATAATATGGAAGGCTTTGTATTTCTTACATGCATCCTCTACGCGCAGGCGGTCTCTTCTTACTATCTTGTGGTCGCCGTCCACGTCTACCAGCAGCAGCGCCTTCGCCTCTGCAGGTATGTCAACACCCCCGTAGCCACGTACGGTATCTATGCAGATGCTGTCCACAAACTCAAGTGTCTTGGGGATTACGCCATGTTCCAGGATTATACCGTCGGCGGCGTCCACCGCATCGCCGGGGTACTTAAAATAGGCAAGCACTGTCTCGACCGTGGCCGGAAGGGGTATGAGCTTGACCGTTATCTTGGTAACGACGCCAAGAGTGCCCTCCGAGCCTACAAAGAGCCTTGTAAGGTCGTAACCGGCCACCGTTCTCCAGGTCTTTCTGCCCGTGTTTATGACACTTCCGCTTGGCAGAACCACCTCAAGCGAAAGCACGTAGTCGCGGGTCACACCGTACTTAATTCCGGCCATGCCCCCTGAGCACTCTGCTATGTTTCCGCCAAGAGTTGAAAATTCGGCGCTGCCCGGGTCGGGCGGATAGAACAGTTTATACTTTGCCACCTCATCCTGGAACCGCTTTGTTACCACGCCCGGCTCCACCGTGGCCATCAGGTCTTGCGTGTTTACCTCCAGGATGCGGTTCATCCTGGTCGTGTCCAACACAATACCGCCGTATAGGGGGATAGAGCCGCCGGAAAGACCCGAACGCGCCCCGCACGGGTAAACGGGGATATTGTTCTTGTCGGCCACCTTGACCACGGCCGACACCTCCTCTGTGGTTGATGCCTTTATAACAACGTCGGGCACGGCCCTCTGCCTAGTGGAGGTTGCGTCATAGGAGTAGCACACAAGCTCCTCTACGTTGGTGCGCACATACTCCTTGCCCACCGCTTTAACAAGTTCGTCCAGGACACCCTGGGCTAATTTCTGTCCTTTTGTCGAGGTATTTTTAAACATCTACAGCCCCATAAAAACCTGTCTCTTACATTCCCATCCCTAAAGTTTTGTAGGGGCACGGCATGCCGTGCCCCTACAAAATATCGCCCAGCACTCTATGCAAAAACTCATTATACATCCTACCACGGATGAAATAAAGACAACATGGCACAGTATTTTGTCTTCAGCCTTCCAAAAAAGAAAGGGATGTGCACAAGGCAAAAGCCCTCTACACATCCCATTTATATAAAAAGGAAGAAGAAGCCTGGGATCTTTAAGCGCCCAGGATTTTAGCAGCTTCTTCCTTATCGTAATCCATGACATACGGGATTCCGGTTACCTCCGAGGCCTCTCTGGTCAAGGCGAATATATCCTTGCGGCTGATTTGATCCAGCGAGATGCGCCGCGAGCCCGCCATAAGCTGCCTTAGCCCCATAGCAAGCCTATTGTAATAGGAATAAACGCCTAGACCCGCAGCGGGTACAGCCTTACCGTTTCCGCCGAACTCCTTCCTGGCGGTATGGTAATAGTAAAAAACCTCTTCGGTGGTCTTGCCGTACTCCTCCGAATTCTTCGGCTGTTTCCCCTCCTTTATAAGCTCGGCCTGAGTCTTTCCTACCATTGCAGCGCAGATAGTCGCCCTGGACATACCCACGGCCTTGATATACGGAGATAAGAGGGCAAAGGCCTTATAAATCTGATCTTCCATAGTGAGCCCGCCTGCAAGGACTATATCAGGCACGTACTTCTTTTTCTTCGTAAGTCTCTCACAGTACTGATAGAGGAGTGAGGCCAGGTACACGGTGGGTACGCCCCACTCGTTCATCATGCGCCATGGGCTCATACCCGTACCGCCGCCGGCGCCGTCTACCGTCAGCACGTCTATCCCCGCCTCCGAACAGAACCTCAAAGCCCTCGCCAGGTCTGCGGGACGATAGGCGCCTGTCTTCAGGAAGATGTACTTTGCGCCAGCCTTCCTTAGTCCTTCCACGGTCTTCACAAAATCTTCGATGGACTTCTTCACATCATCAGATACGGTACCTATTCTGGTATGTCTCTCAAAGCCCTCGAATGAACCCTTCTTAAATGATTCTATAGCCACCGGGTCTTCCGGGTCCGGTATGACTATATAGCCGCGCTTCTTTAGGAGCTGGGCCTTTTCGAGATTTGTAATCTTTACCTCGCCGCCAATGGACTTGGCGCCCTGCCCCCATTTCAACTCGATGGCGTCCGCCCCCAGCTTATTCATTGCATACTCCAACACGCCAAGCCGGAGGTCTTCAGGATTGGCCTGGACGCAGAAGAAGCCGTAGCCATCCTTCCTCCACTCCTGGAAGATACGTATCCTTCTCTGCAACTCCGGGCAATTGGTAACCTTGCCGCTGGAGTTAAACGTTGACTCCGTATCCATACCGCACACGTTTTCGCCTATCACCACGCCCGTCCCACACATTGCGGCCCCGGAGCCGACACCCTCAAAGTGTTCTGCGGCAACATTGGTAGAGCCCAGCCCCGTCACCAATATCGGCAGCCTTATTTTTATACCCTTGTCCCTGCCAAGTCTTGTCTCAAGGTTGACGTTGGTAAACCTCTCGAACCTTGGGTCTGCAGGACCGGCTATTGTGCCGGTAATGTTGAAGTGGTGGAAATCAACGGGATAATCTTTCTGAGCCGCAGTGGTCATCTTGCCAAAAGGCACGGGGTATATGACCTCAGGCCCCCTAAACGAAGACTTTCCTACCTCGCAGTAACCAGGACAGCCGTCAAGGCATACCGTACACATACCGCTGGTAGGGGTAATGTCATTCGGCGTCCTGTTCCTCGTACCAGTGGCCAGTGCCCTGTTAGGTAAAGATATAGCCATACTTTGATCCCTCCTTGTTAATTATGAGCAGGTGAGGCAACTTCTGTATCTGATAGCTAAGTCATTGCATTTAGCACACTTGAAACCACGCTCATACCGACCGCAAATATCAACAGATTTCATAAAAAGTGTAGCTACACGTCTCTGCATAGTCAACTTAAAAATAATAATCAGGATACATCAAACCCATTCTATAGAAGGGAGGGGCAAGATAATGATAAAGACTATTCTTGCCTCTCCCGTAGACCTTCAAACAAATAGACCTAACTTAAGTACAACATGCCTTCTCGAGCCCATCCCACAGAACGGTCCTTATATCAAGTATCTTCTTGGCGCCGTCGGCGATCATCTTCTGGCTCGCATCGTCGGTAGCGTAAGGCATTATGGCATTCTGGATGTTTTTCCCATGCTCCACGTCTAACTCGATATGGGCCTCGAAGAAGAAGATGTCATCCTTAGTGAATTTGCCACTCTTCTTTAGGCCTTCCCATATCGGCCTGTAGAAGTACGGCACAACGGCCTCCGTCCCTGGTCCTAAAGCTCCCATGGATTCAAGGAAGTGGCCGTCCTTGCAGATGAAGAGATACTCGTCAATAAAGACCCTTGTGCAGGGCAGCGCATCGGCCTCTTCCAGCTTGGACATGTCAACGCCTGCGGCTCTTACAAACCGCCTGAAGAGGTTGGGGTGGCTGCTCTCATTCTCTTCGAGTCCTATCTCCTCCCAGAGGTTCTGGACGAGAGGCCTCCTGGCATTCTCATAAGGAGTATTGGCAACTACCGCTGCCAGGTACCTGGTGAACCATCTGGAAAAAAGATAATACTGTTCAGCAAATTTCTTTATGCCTGCAGGAGAGACCTTCCCCTCGCCAAACTTCCGCAGGAAGGGGTGTCCCTTTACGGCTATATGGTTTTGGCACTTTGCATTAAGCTCATCAAAAAACTTTTCAGCTGATTTAGCCATTAAATCACTACCTCCTTATATTCGGTTAATCCATTAATTAAATCAGAGAATTACTGCCACAAAAAACCTATAGAATAACAGACAGCTTGCTCTTTACAGGTCGTTGTCCTAATGCCCAGAGCTGCGTCCTTCCCCGGTATCAAGAGAAGACTCTCCGACACCTTCATCATTTCTCCTTTCAAAAAAGTCAGAATCTATCTACAACAAACTCTCTCTAGGCCATTCCACAGGACAGTTCGTGCGCTGAGGGCGGCCATGGCGCCCTGTTTTATCAATTTCTGGTTCTGTTCCTTTTCAGCGTATTCGAGGAGGGCTTCTTTGATGTTCGCACTGTGTTCAACATCCAGAGTCATGTGGAGGGGGAAAAACTCTATGTCATCCTCCTTTAGAGAGGGTTCTTTTTTAAGACCTTCATAAATAGGTCGGTAGATATAGGGGACTATTGATTCCGTCCCGGGTCCCATGGCGCCCAGCGCCTCTATGAAATGCCCATTCCTGCACGTGAAGAGATACTCGTGTATGAAGAGGCGGGTCTCGGGCAGTGGTTCGGTCTCTTCGACCTCATTGGGATCCAGGCGCAGGGCGTCCATAAATCTCCGGAAGATGGCAGGATGGGTATTAGCAGGGTCTTCCTCACCGTACTCCTGGTAAAGATTCTTTATGAGAAAGGCCCGCGGGCGTTCATCCGGAATGTTTGCGATTATTGCCGCAACGTACCGCCCGAACCATCTTGAATACAGGTAATACTGCCTCGCAAAAATCCTTATCCTGTCCAAGGAAAGTTTGCCCTGTCTGAACTTTTCAAGAAAGGGATGGTGCAAGGCTGGATGCGCCCTTATTTCCTCTTCCAGCTCCTCAAAGTAATCTTGGGCACTCGTTGACATTACTTGTAGCATGCCCCTACAACATGCTATTATCGTGCCAAATTATTGGTGTAGTAGTAAGTAGTGGTAAGTAGCGTTATAAACAACTCTTAACAACGATTAACGGACGGAGAGGGGTACGGTATTAAGGCAGGAACAACAGAAAATTTTTCGGTTTACGATGCTTCATCTGGAGTTTTGCAGAAAATGTTGCGGAATTAATCCCTCCCCTCCCATTCCTTCACTTTATACTCTATCTTACGTGTGGAAACTCCAAGCAGCTTGGCCGCATCCGTCTTATTACCGCCGGTTAACTCCAAAGTCTTCATAATTACCTCTTTTTCCACGTCCTTCAATGAAGTGCCGATGCGCACCTGCAGGGACGGCGTGATTGAATCGTTTCGTGGGGCGAGGTTGGGAGGCAGGTGTTCCGGTTCGATAACGTCCTTTTTAGACAGTACAACTGCCCTCTCAATCGTATTTTCCAGCTCACGTACGTTGCCAGGCCAGTTGTAATCTTTCAACAGTTTCATTGCCTCAGGCGAAACACCCTTAATGTCCTTATTGTTCTTTTGCACATAGCGGATTACAAAGTAGTCAACCAGCAACGGTATATCAGCCTTTCTCTCTCTCAAAGGCGGTATGTTTATATTTATTACGTTTATCCTGTAATAGAGGTCTTCTCTGAACCTCCCTTCGGAGACCTCTTTAAGCAAGTCCTTGTTGGTTGCGGCTACAAGCCTGACGTCCACCTCTTTTGTGGCCTCTCCCCCAACCCTCTCAAACTGACACGTCTCTACTACACGCAGTAGTTTCACCTGCACCTGGAGGCTCATTTCCGATATCTCGTCAAGAAAGAGTGTACCCTGATGTGCAAGCTCGAACCTTCCCTTACGGGTATACAGCGCACCGGTGAATGAACCCTTATCATGCCCAAAAAGCTCGCTTTCAAGCACGCCTTCTGCAAGCGCCGCACAGTGCAACACTACAAACGGCCCATTCTTTCGTTTGCTGGACTGATGAATGGCCTGCGCCACCATTTCCTTGCCAACGCCGGTTTCTCCGTAAATAAGCACCGTAGCGGTAGAGGGCGCCACGTCGCGGATTGTCTCAAATATCTTGTGCATCTCCGGGGTGCTGCCCACAAACTCCGGAAAGGGCTGCTTCTTTTCCAGGCGCGTCCTCAACGCCTCGTTATCCTTAAGAAGCTGCTGCCTTTCCCGCAGATTCTTCAGCGTCCTCTTCAATGCGCCAATGTCCAAGGGCTTGGTTAGATATTCCTCGGCACCCTTCTTTATTGCGGCAACTGCGTTCTCCACGGAGCTGTAGGCGGTCATCACCACTACGGGTATGTCGCTGTCCTTCTTCCTGATTTCTTCAATAAGGGAAAGGGCCCCGAGTCCGGGGAGTTTCATGTCGGCAAGGACGATGTCGTAATGCCGAGTGTCCATAAGGGCCAGGGCCTCGTAGGCGGAGATGGCCCCACTGGTCTCGTAGCCCTCGTGCTGCAATAGCGTCAAAAGACCGCTTAAAGAATTCTTATCATCCTCCACCACCAGTATCTTTGGTCGAGTCATTTAGCAGGATTTCTCCAGGGGCAACTCTATAATAAATTCCGCCCCTTTATCAGAGGACGTGCAAGAGAGAGAGCCCCCGTGCGCCTGAATTATATTTTGTGAAAGAGGCAGGCCTATACCGGTCCCGTCTCTCTTTGTGGTATAAAACAGCTCAAATATATTGTCCTTCATGTCTTCCGGGATGCCACACCCTGTGTCCCTGCTTATTATCTTAACCGCATCGCCGTCTCTGAGGGCGCTGAGCGTCAGCGTACCGCCATCCGGCATTGCCTCGAAGGCGTTTACGACTATGTTAAGGAGGGCCTGCTTAAGCTTTTCTCCATCCGCCGTGACACGCGGAAGGTCTTTCTCAATCTCAAGTTTAATGCCGACCCCGTTGAGACCAGCCTGCGGCGCCACCAACTTTACCAGGTCTTCCAGCAGGGCTCCTACCGCCTCACTCTTAAGTACTAGGCGGCTGGACCTGGAGAATTTAAGGCAGTTGTCCACCAAGACGCTGAGCCGTATCACCTCTTCCTTTACCTTGGCGGTTATTTCGGGTACGTGGCTTTTGGTGAACTCCCTGTGCGCGGAAATCTCTTGCTCAATAAGCTGCATTTGTATCTGGATAGCGTTCAGCGGGTTCTTCACTTCGTGGGCCAGTTCTGCAGCGAGTTGACCCAGGGTGGCAAGGGTCTTGGTGCGCAACAGCTCTTCAGAATATCTCTTCTTCTCGCTTATGTCCTGGAAGGTGGATACGATGTATTCTGCGTTCCCTTCCGAGTCCTTTATGGGGAAAACCGTAACCTCTACCCAGCACTCTCTGCCGTTATCCTTGTTTATCAACAGCTCCCTGGCAATCCTCGGCACCTCTCCGTTGATAACCCTTATGCCGGGACACACGTCCTCGGGGATACTTTTGCCGCCGGCAGTGCGACATCCAAATACCAGGTCGCATCTCTTCCCCCTGATATCCTTCCATCTCCAACCAGTAATCTCTTCAAAGGATGGGTTAACGGCGATAATCCGCCTGTTTCGGTCCTGAACCATCAGGCCCACCCCTGCATTCCGCCATACTTCTTTAAGCAGATCGCTATTCCAACCGTCAGCCATATATACCCCTTATTTAGCGTTTTATTATACGCTATAGCTTGAGGGACTTGCAATAGTGGAACACGGCGCGTGGGATGTATGCTAAGGACGGTGCTTAAGAAACGTCAAAATTCAGTCTTTGTAGCGTCTGGTCTCCGCACCAGACGCTTTTGTTAGTCCGATACGGAGATCGGACGCTACAGGCTCCTCACGGAGGGAGGCGGTGGAGAGGGAGATTGCCGTAACGGATGAGAAGATTGACTACCTTGTGTATTAATTATACGGGATAACGGACAAGGAGGGGAAGATAATAGAAGGTGGCTGATTTTGTCACTGCGAGGGGCGAAGCCCCGAAGCAATCTCAACCCTTTTCTGTCATTGCAAGGAGCGAAAAGCTACGAAGCAATCTTGTTTCTGAGATTGCCGCACTTCGCCTGCAATGACGTGGCGAGGGAGGTTACTTCACTTTGCCAGCAATGCCGGTCTATCTTTGATTTTTCAGAGGTCCCATGCCGTTAACTGGAGCAATCCCCCGGAAACTCACTTATATCACTCCATTACCTCGAAGCCGAAGGTATAGACCTTGACCTGTCCATTTATCTCCAAAGGCAGAGACAACTGCATCCTTGACCCCGCCGCGTATTTAAAGGGATATATGGGAATCTCCTGGAATCCGGATGGGAAAGGCTTGAAATAGTCACTATACGATGACCCTGCGGGAACTACGATAGGGTCTATATGGGGATGTGTTGTAGTTGCTTGGGCCGTTTTAGTAGGCACCGTATCCCGGTCCTCTTTACTGTTGATTACCCAGTGTGTAGCACCCTCCGGGTCTCTAAAGATGGTCTCGTCCCAAATTATAGCAACAGGCCCCTGCGTCTTATTCCACAAGGTGAAGTCTATCTTTTCCCGCAAGACAGTAAAACGTACCTGGATGTTGTCGTCGCTGAATACAAGCCCATCACTAGGCGCGGGTTTAGTAAGCTTTACGGTGTGCTCACTCGGTGCCTTCTCGATTCCTTCACAGCCTATTATTGTGAGGGATAAGAGTAGAAGCGTAAAAGAAAGGTGTATATTCCTTAACATTATTTATCGCCTTTTTCGTATATCCGCTAGCCCTGCCACCTCTTAGCACAGAGGATACCAGATATGCGCATAAAAGCAAGCAAATTTCGATACCCTGCACAGAATCAAAGAAGGTATTTCGCAGGCACTGCCGCGACCGCAAAACCCTTAGAGGTATGGTTCTATTCGGTCTATGGCGCTTTGGATCCGGTAACGGTGACGGCGGCCTCCGCCATGTCCACAATAGGAATCGTGAGGGCCTTGTCGCCCAAGAGTTCCACGGCCAGCCACTGAGGGGCGCTCCGATAGTGAAGCACGGTCTTTACCTGCAATGGCATCTTCGCGTCACTGGGGACCAGGAAGGCATATTTCTCAACCATCTGCCCCCTTGGAGGAATTCGATGGTCAGAAATGATGTGGTCGGCTTCCCATACCTTGTAGGTAGGTTTGCCGTCTTTATCACCGAAGACGGTGTGATATACGACTGCATCCCCATCAAGATGGCCCTTATCATCCAAATAGCCTGAGTGATAAACCTGCTTTCCGCCGGCGTCCGTCGCCTCCACTTCCAACCATGCCTGCCGCACTTCGGTAAGACCTGTAGGTATATAGTGACCGGCTCCGATGTTGTCTACTATTACACGAAACCTCAGCAGCTCTCCGGGTTCTGTAGATGAAGTGGCCAGAATCTCTACCTTGGCGGCGTTCTTGAGCCTGTCTTCCGCCATCTTCTGCCTTTCCGGCTCCTGAAGTGACGGACCGAGGACAAGGCTTGTTCCACCAATGTAATAATGCGTCCATATGTGAGGTCTCTCTACGCCGCCAACCTGTTTCGGCGCGGCAAAGCCCGGATTATCAGGCCTCTCGGTGGAACCGGTGGACGGCACACCCGGTCTCTGCCGCATATGGCAGTCCTGACAGTGCACCGTGGTGGCAGGGTCGCCGGTGTTATAAGGCCCCATATGCCATTCCGTATAAGTCTGCTCCACCGCCAGCCGACTGCCCGCATGGGATACGTCATGGCAGGAGCCGCAGAATTCCGAACGTGTATGCAACTCAGAATACTCGGTATTATGATTGATCTTGGGACTGTCTTTAAATGGGCCCCGCTTGGTACCGAAGTCCATCTTTGCGGCGTCACCGGGGTCCACAATGAAAGGTGCGTTACCTATGCCCGCGGTGGCCTTAATGGAATGACAGAAGTCGCAGAATACGTTTTGCTTACTGGCCTCGCTTGGCATCGGCGGTTGCGTAGTTGTCCATTCCCCTGCAGTGAAACTAACAGGACTGTGACAGCGGACGCAAGAGTCCATCACCTCGATCTGCTCCCCCTTGGCCTCCTGACGGCCTTTTTGGTACAGGGCCTGAAACAGGGGGTCTGACCATGCGTATGCATGGGTTGAGCCTCTCCACTGCTGAAAGATATCCGTATGACACGCACCGCATATCATCGGCGGAAAGAACCTGCTCTCCGGCATCTCCCCGCGACCAGTGATAGGCGCTTCAATAAGATTGGCGGGCCGGTCCCTCCGGGGCAGCTGCCAGCTGGGCGCCCATTCCTGCGCCCATAGTTCCACTGCAAGACCCATCAAGGCAAAAGCCGCCGCCACACAGCAGAAAACCGTTCCACTCCCTATCTTAAACAGATTTCCAGAACCTTTCATAATCTGTCGTCCCTTTTCATATCTCCATTCAAACTTTTTAAACAATGTAAACCAACGCTTTTCCATATCCCGGAATCCCTCTATTATTAAATCAATCCATAAAAATTGCAACTATTTAAAACTAATGCACGGCCTTAATCCCTGTAATTTTTGTTTGAAATTCCGGAATAAAATATTAGATACTGTACATATCCTTTCTGAACATGATTGGTCTTAAGGTAATATCACTTGAATATGAATGATTCCATGGAAACAATAGAGGCGAAAACCATCCTCTACAGGCCCAAATTCTACTACGGGCAGGAAGGCCGAAACGGGACCTTTTTACTTATAGACCCGGAGGGACCGAACTGGATAGGAGCCGACGCGCGCGGGATGGAGATACTGAGCCTCTTCGACGGATCTAATACCTTTGGTGACGTGGTAAGATGCTATTCCACAAGACATAATAGTATAGACCTGTCAGAGGCCTGGCTGCACGTTCATACCTTCACAAAAGATGCCCTGAGGCACGGGTTTCTGTCTACCTCTCCCTTTAACAGGGAGCCGTATAAGGGCAGAAATGCACATTTAAAACTAGACAAATTAAATGCGCTGTGGATTCATACCAACAATTCGTGCAACCTTTCGTGTGCGCATTGTCTGGTAGATTCGGCACCATCCGGAGAGAAGGGTCTCCCAGCCGAAAAGATACTGCATACCATAGACGAGGCCCGTAACCTCGGCGTCAGGCAGTTCTACTTCACCGGAGGCGAACCCCTCCTCAGACAGGACTTCTTTGAACTTACTGAACATGCCCTAGCGGACGAAGACGCAAGGCTTATCATACTCACAAACGGAACACTGCTCGACAACCACAGACTACAAAGGCTTCAGAAACTCCCGGCCTCAAGACTCCATCTGCAAATCAGCCTTGACGGCTCATGTCCGGAGACGAACGACCCCATAAGGGGCAGCGGCAGTTTTCCCAAGATAGTCGCGGGTATTAAGAAGTCGGTAAAGGCGGGTCTCAATACTACAGTCTCCACGGTGGTCACATCGCAGAACGTTGACGACATCCCACAGATAACAAAACTGCTGCCCTCGTTAGGGGTTCGCAGCCATCACCTCCTCTTTTTACACCACAGGGGCAGGGCACTGAAGGATGGAAGATTTTGCCAGCCGGTACCTATCCCAAAGCTAATCGAATCCATAAAGGATGCAGAAAAGATCGGCCTTGATACTGGGATTACCGTTGACAATCTCTCTTTTATCCGCGTGCGCGTGGATTCGCCGAAATTTACACGCTACGACCTGAGCAACGCCTGCTGGGACAGCCTATGCCTGTACTCAAATGGTGAGGTCTATCCATCGGCGGCGCTGGCCGGACTGCATGGACTAACTTGCGGGAATATCAATAAGGACACATTGAAGGATATATGGAAAAATTCGCACGTCTGCCAGGACTTCAGGCAGGCCAGTCTTCACGACAAGCCCGTCTGCAGGGATTGTGATATAAGATTCATCTGCGGCGGCGGCGATATAGAACACTCGTATCTCTATTCCAGCACAAATGGCGGCGATGCAAGTCTTTCATCAATGGACCCTTACTGTGGGTTGTATAAGGCCCTGATACCTGAAGCAATACACGACCTGACGGATGCCGCCAGGGGTAGAGTTAATAATAGGTCCGGCTTCAACGCCCCCGTCATATTTAGGGGCATGGGGGATGGCGCCGCATCATGTATATTGGGCGGATGCACGGGGAATGTCGACGGCAGCGGCAGCGACAAAAATTTTGACGTGAAGACCCTCAGCTCAAACTGCGTGCTTTCTACCGCCGCGAGTACGCCAAGGCATGCGGTGCGTGAATTCTATGCGCATGCCGCCTCGGAGCCGCAGGAGGAACTCTGCTGCGCAAACAGTCTTTCCGCCGACGACGTGGCGCATATCCCGGCGGGAGTTCTTGAACGGGCGTATGGCTGCGGAAGCCCGGTTGCCATAGCAGAAATATCCCAAGGGGAGAAGGTGCTGGACCTTGGCTCAGGGGCCGGCATAGACTGCTTCATAGCGGCAAAAAAGGTGGGACCCGACGGTATAGTCATCGGTGTGGACATGACGGACGAGATGCTGGATACCGCCAGAAACTTCAAGGCTGAGGTGGCTAAGAACCTTGGCTATGACGTAGTAGATTTCAGGAAGGGGTTTCTTGAGGAAATCCCCGTAGAATCCGGGCATGTGGACGTAATCCTCTCTAACTGCGTCATAAACCTTTCACCGGACAAAAAACAGGTCTTCGGCGAGATGTGGAGGGTTCTCAGAGACCGTGGGCGCATTGTGGTATCAGACATAGTATCCGACAAAAAGGTCCCTGAACGCCTGCGTGCAGACAGTGTATTATGGGGACAGTGCCTGAGCGGCGCCCTAACGGAGGAGGAATTTCTGACCTATCTTGAACAAGCAGGCTTCTACGGTATAGAAATCCTCTCAAAGACCTTCTGGAAGGGGGTGGAGGACTGCAGGTTTTACTCCATAACGGTGAGGGGCTATAAGTACGAAAAACGTCCTGAGTGCGCGCACCACGGCCATAAGGCCGTTTACCTCGGCCCACATAAGGCCGTTATGGACGAGGAAGGGCATCTCTTCCCCAGAGGAGAGGCGGTTGAGGTCTGTACGGATACCGCCGAAAAACTCAAACGCCCTCCCTACTCAAACCACTTCGCCGTTATTGACCCCTCAGGCGATACTACCCCCGGAATTGTCTGTAAACCAGATTCGGATAATAAGTGCTGCGGCTGAGTAGGGGCGAGGTTCCCTCGCCCCTATAGGCTCAGGTTATCTAACAGGGGCATGTAGTAAATTGAGACGTACTCCACCGACCATCTCTGGGGTATCCTTCTTAAATACCCCTCTAAAAAGCGGTGGGACTGCATAAGAAAAAACTGATCCGTCTCTCTTTGCAAATAGGATATAGGTATCGTCTTTCTCGGGGAGTCTTTCAGAACCAAACAATGAATTTATATTGAAACTGAATCTCCGCACGAATGTCATGTCGGAAGGGACGTTTCCGCCGTTCACTCCTTCAGTCGAACGTTCACCACCCATCTTCTGCATGTAATAACAATATCTCGCCACCTCCAGGGGTAGTGAACAATTAACGTCTTCTTCCCTGGAGTAGACTGCCAAAAACTGTCTAAGCAACTTATAGTAAGTCTGCAGGCCCAACTCGTCGTGGTTTTGGTCATTTTCCGCCAGCCACCGACTCCATCCTTCAACAAACTCTGAACCACGCAGCTTAAGGTGTTTTTCTAAGAAATGGAGGAGGAGGCCAAAACCCTCGTGATACATTGCGGTTGTATGACGCCCCAGAGTAAGCGCCTTCACGATTTCAGCGTACGCAAACCCTCTGCTTTCAAACACGTAATAATTTGGGTTCGAGTCGGCCTTTATCCCGTACCTCTTACTATGCCTATGAAAATAGGTTCCCGGCAGGAGGAAGAATGGGAAGGCCACTATACTCCTGGGTCTCTGCATGATACACCAGTCCACACTTCTCTTAAAACTTTCGTAGTTATCCCCAGGCAGTCCGGCTATGAGCTGCAAAATCACGTCCACTTTTCCCCTAGTCAGAAGTTGGACGTTATCTCCCAACTTTTTGAGGTCGTAAGCCCTGTTCGCCGTCTTCAGCGCCCTGGAGTTTGTGCTCTGCACCCCGACCTCTACCACCCTAACCCCCGCAGCAGCCAGCAGTTCTGCAAGTTCCCCATCCAAAAGCTCCGCCTTGATCTCCGTATGTACTATACTTCCGTGGCGGTTGTTCTCTGCAATGAAACGAAGTATCCCCTTGGCCCTCTCCTTATTCAGATTAAAAGTAGGGTCCATCAAAAACAGCATCTTTACGCCGGCAGAAAGGACAAGCCTTAGTTCCTTCTCCACCCTTTCTATAGAGAAACAGCGTACGCCGGGGGAATATTTTGGATAGAAACAGAAGTTGCAATGTATGGGGCATCCCCTCATGGTTTCCAGGGCTACATGCTCCTTTATGCGCTCGTCCTTCAAATTAATGATGCCGGACAAGAATGGCGACGGTATGTCATCCAGTGCCTCCAGCACCGGCCTGTCGCCGTTCTCGCATATGTACCACCCTCTGCGATAGGTGATTCCGAACACGCCCCTTAAGTCCGTACGATGAAGGAGGCATTTTAACACCTCATAGAAGGTAACTTCTCCCTCACCCTTCACGATAATATCTACCGCCGGGTGTTGACGCATCAGCTTCCTTGATATGCCGGAGACGGAATCTCCACCCAATACGACCTTAACTCCGGGCAATATTAACTTCAGGATGTGGCAGACCTCCAGAGTCTTGCGTATGTTCCAGCAATAAACCGAAAAACCAACTACCTCGGGGACTTTCTGCCAAATTTTTTGTGCAATGTTCTCCTTCGCCTCATCAGCCATAAAGAGTATCTCAATGTCTACCTCGTTCCCTATCTCCGAGCCCTCCCGCGTGGCGTATGCCTTCAGGTATGCAGCGGCCAGAGAATAGTTAAAATTGTCTATATCAGGGATCGGATAGGATATAGTTGCCAAGACCACTTTCATAAGGTAGCGTACGAAAAAGGGCTCTCAGATCCGGACATGCATTAGAGACAGAAGGCCGTCCAGGGGTTCCGGTGTCTCCTTCTCGTTAATGAGTATTGCTCTTCCCCTGTCTATCAATACCTCTGCCGGCCTTAGTCTACCCAGAAAATCCGTGATGGCCGAGTAGCAGTACCCGCCGGCGTTGTGCACTATGAGGACGTCGCCCTCCGCCACCTCAGGAAGGAATCTATCTCTCCCAATAAAATCTCTTGAGTAGGTAGTGTTGCCGCAAACGTCGGCCAATTTGTTACAAGGCTTTTGAGCATTCTTGCCGTATACCGCTATCTCGTGAAAGGCATCCTCATAGAAGAGGGGTCTCGGAAAGATGTCAACACTTGCGTCAGTTCCTATGTATATCTTCTCAGGTCTGTCTTTCACGTCTATCACGGTGGTTAAAAAATAGCCGGCATTGGCGATGGCCGCCCTGCCGGGTTCCAATATCAATTTTACGTCTCTTCCCATTGTCTCAGAAAATCCACGCATCTTTTCCGAAATCATTAACCCGTATCCAACCATATCGAATCCGGTCTCCTGAAAGTGCGACCTTACCCCAAAGCCCCCTCCGAAATCC
>Ga0209343_10002274_pt1 | contig 24946 bp, 20 predicted proteins | sample RifCSPlowO2_02_FD_184026 | JGI IMG/M metagenome (GOLD analysis project Ga0209343, IMG submission 184026) | Groundwater microbial communities from Rifle, Colorado - Rifle CSP2_plank lowO2_0.2 (SPAdes) (version 2) | ecosystem: Environmental > Aquatic > Deep subsurface > Groundwater | place... | reverse complement strand
TGCAAATAAAAATAATCTTTCTTTGAATATAATTTATATAAATTGTAAAATGAAAAGAGTTGCTGACACAGAATATCGTTTAATTGTACAAATTGCTTCTGAATTTGGAAAAAAGATTCCAGCAACAGGATTACCTACAGATGAAGTATATAAAATTTTTATTAAAGCAATTGATGAGGAAAAAAAATTAATTCTTCTTGTTTTAGATGAAGTTGATCAATTAGTTAAAAAAGCAGGAGATGAAATTCTTTACAATTTAACTCGATTAAACTCAGAGTTGAAAAATGTGGAATTGTCCTTTATTGGGATTTCTAATGATTTGTTATTTTTAGATCATATTGATCCTAGAGTAAAATCTTCTCTCTCGGAAGAAGAGTTTGTTTTTCCTCCTTATAATGCTCTCCAAATTCAAGGAATTTTAAGAGAAAGGTCTGAAATGGGATTTAGAGCAGGTGTTGTTTCTGAGGGAGTAATTGAAAAATGTGCTGCTTATGCTGCAAGGGAGCATGGAGATGCAAGGAGGGCACTAGATCTATTAAGAGTTGCAGGTGAATTAGCCGAAAGAAAAAATAAACAAAAAGTTACGATTGAAGATATTGATGAAGCCGAAGAAAAAATAGAGAAAGATAAAATCATGGATATAGTTAGTACTCAACCTAAACAACATCAATTAACTTTATTATCTATTTTTTCAATAAGTGAAATAACTACAGATCATATTTTTACTGGTGATGTTTATGAAGTTTATCAGGATTATTGTAATAAAATAAAAGTTAAACCCCTGACACAAAGAAGGGTAAGTGATATTATTGCTGAATTAGATATGTTGGGAATAATTAATGTGAGGGTTATATCAAAGGGTCGTTATGGGCGTACAAGAGAGATAAAATTAGCTATTCCAAATTCAGCAGTTCCTAAAATAAAAACAATTTTAAAAGAAGGTCTTAATCTATGATTACAGAAAAAATAATTGAATTTTTTTTATCTAAGGGTTATTTGCTTAGTCCCGATTTTATTGATAATCTTCCACCTAATTTTAATCTTGATGAATTTTATGATAATTTTGTAAAAAAAGTGAAAGGTAAACCATCTATAATTAATAATGATCTTTTTCTTATTATTAATAATGTTGATCAGTTTTTAGAAATAACCTGGGATGAATTTGAAAAATCACGTGTTCTTTTTGAAAAAAATAAAAATAAAATGATGTATAATAGTTTTCTTGATGTCATGAATTATAATTTAGATGAAGAGAAAAAAGCTGTCCTTTTTGAAATTGAAGAAAGCGAAATTCTTGAAGAAGAAATAATTGAACTTAGAGATTATGCAAGAGTTGTGGTAGTAAAATCTTATAAAGATAACCCTAAAAAATGGGAAATAAACGATTTTGTGCAATATTTTAAGAAGAGATATATTTCCTTGAAAAATATTTTAATATCTCGTGGAGAGTTGAAAAATACTTCCTCAATAAATAAAATTCTTCTAAAAACTGAAAAAGAGTCTGTAAGTATTATTGGGTTTGTTATGGAAAAAGAATTTACTAAAAATGGAAATCTCATGTTAACTTTGGAAGATCCTACTGCCACAATAAAAGTTTTAATAAATAAAGGAAAAGAAGATCTTTTTTCTTTAGCTGAAGATATTGTTTTAGATGAGGTTATAGGAATAAATGGAGTTACAGGTAATAAAATTTTATTTTGTAATGAAGTTTTTTTTCCAGATATTCCTGTAACTCATGAACTTAAGAAAACACCTGATGAAGTTTATGCAGCCTTTATTTCTGATATCCAAATTGGTATGAAACTTTGTCTTTATGATAAACTTTTATTATTTATTAAATGGTTACAAGGAGATTATGGAAATAGTGAACAAAGAGAGATTGCATCTAAAATAAGATATTTATTCGTAGTTGGTGATGTGGTTGAGGGAATAGGGATTTATCCAAAACAAGAAGAGGATTTAGAAATTATGAATATATATGATCAATATAAAAAGGCCGCGGAAATATTCTCTTTAGTTCCTTCTCATATTAAAATTATAATGTGTGGTGGGAATCATGATGCAATGAGACTGGCTGAGCCCCAACCAGTATTTGATAAAGAAATTGCTAAGCCACTTTATGATTTATCAAACATTGAAATTGTTTCTAACCCTTCCTTAGTCAATATTCATTCTTCAAATGCCTTTCCGGGAATAGATGTTTTACTTTATCATGGTTATAGTTTTTTTTATTATGCTTCTGAGGTTTCTAGTTTGCGGGCTGCCGGTGGGGTAAATAGAACTGATTTGATTATGAGATTTTTATTGAAAAAAAGACATTTGTCCCCTACACATACTTCAAATTTATATATTCCAGATTTTCGTGATGATTTTATGGTAATTGATAAAGTACCTGATATTTTTGTTTCTGGTCATACACATAAATTGTCATATGGTTCTTATAGGAATGTAACTCTTTTGAATTCTTCTTGTTGGGCTGCAGAGACAGAGAATCAAGTGAGATTTGGGCTTGTCCCCGATCCTTGTAAAGTTCCTATTGTTAATCTTAAAACTCGTGAAGTTAAAATTATGAATTTTGATGTGGCTGGCGATGGAATCTAGTATAGAGATGCAAAAATATTTTGAAAATATTGAAAAGGAAGTAAAGAACTGTTATAAAATTGCTTCAGAAGTTAAATTACTTGGATATGATCCATCATTAAAGGTTACAACAATTCTTGCAAAAAATTTATCTGAAAGAGTAGAAGGAATAATTTCTGTTCTTGTTCCGCAAGTAAAAAATTCAGGTATTGCTGAAAGGATTGTTGAATTAGAAAGTATTTATGGTATGCAGGACTGGAGAATTGCTATGATAGTTGCTCTTGAAGTTGCACAAGAGAAATTTTGTAAGTTTAAAGATAAAAAAGAAGCTATGGAAATTGGGATAAGAGTTGGTTTTTCTTATGTAACCAATGGTGTTGTTTCTTCTCCAATTGAAGGTTTTATCGGACTTGAAATAAGAAAAACTCTTGATGGTAAGGATTATTTTTCACCCCAATTTGCTGGACCTATTAGGAGTGCAGGGGGAACTGCTGCATCAGTTTCAGTGTTAATTGTAGATTATGTTAGAAAACATATGGGGTACGCTAAATATGATCCAACTGAAGATGAAATCCAAAGGGTGGTTTCTGAAGTACATTTCTTTCATGAAAGAATTACAAATTTACAATATCTTCCTTCAGAAAAAGAGCTTTATTTTTTAGCATCTAATTTACCTGTTCAAATTGATGGTGATCCTTCTGAGAAAATTGAAACTCCAAGATACAAAGATTTGTTAAGGGTTCCTACAAATAAGTTGAGAAATGGTTTTTGTTTGGTAATGGCAGAGTGCTTGTCTTTAAAAGCAGAAAAAGTTTGGAAGCAACTTTCTAGATGGGGCAAAGAGATGGAAATGGAGCATTGGAGTTTTATGGAGGAGTTTGTTAAAGTTAAAAAAGAAGTCCATGCTAATGTTGATGGTAAAAAGGAAAAAAAAGAAATGGATAAAACTATTTTAAAGGATTATACTTACATTAAAGATTTGGTTGCTGGACGTCCAATTATAGGCCATCCATCGAGACATGGTGCCTTTAGATTAAGGTTAGGACGAGCAAGGACATCTGGTCTTTCTTCTGATGCAATACATCCATGTACTATGGTTGTGTTAGATGACTATTTTGGAATTGGAACACAATTAAGAACTGAGAGACCAGGTAAATCTACAACCTTAACCTCTTGTGATAAATTAGATGGACCCATTGTAAAATTAAAAAATGGTAATGTATTATACTTGGACGATTTTAATGAGGCTAAAAAAATAAGAAAAGAGATTGAAGAAATAATTTATCTTGGTGATATTCTTATAAGTTATGGTGATATGCTTAATCGTGCTCATAGTTTAATGCCTGTGGGCTATAATGAGGAATGGTGGTCTTTACAACTTGAGAAATCATTAACTGGAGATGAGAAATTAATTTTTAAGGATTTTATTAATAATCCTTTTTCTATAACTTTTGATGATTCATTAAAATTATCTCTTTCTTATAAAATTCCTTTACATCCTAAATATACTTTTCATTATAATGCTGTAGATTTTGATTCTTTTTTTGTATTTCTTGAGTGGTTATCAAAAGCAGTTATTCAAGATAATAAAATAATTTTTCCTTTAAGTGTTGAGGTAAAGAAAGAAATTGATAAGGCAGATCCAAAAAGAGTTCTTGAATTATTTGGAGTTCCACATGTTGTAGCAACTAATGAATTTATTGTTGTTGAAGGAGATCCTGCAAAGGCATTGCAAATCTCTTTTAACTGTAAATCTGGTTTGGATTTTTCAAAAATAAAAATTCTCCTTAATAATGAAAAGACAATTTTGGAGAATATTAATCTTTTTTCTTTGGTAGAAATAAAAGATAAATCAGGACATTTTATTGGTACTAGAATGGGAAGGCCTGAAAAGGCTAAGATGAGAAAATTAATTGGAAGTCCACATATTTTATTTCCTGTGGGGGATGAAGGTGGCCGTTTTAGATGTTTTTCTGATACGTTAAATGTTGGAAAAGTTACTGCAGATTTTTCTTGTTTTTTTTGCGTTAAATGTAGTAAAGAGGTGATTTATTCAAGATGTCCTTTCTGTGATTCTCTTTGTAAGCAAGTGGAGGTGGGTGAAAAAAATGGACGTAAAATATTTTTTCGAAAAAATGAGTTACCAATTAATGATTATTTTTCTTCTGCTTTAAAAAGATTAGGTTTTATGAATTATCCAGAGTTAATTAAAGGTGTTCGTGGAACTTCCAATAAAGATCATAGTGTTGAAAGATTAGAGAAAGGAATATTGAGAGCAAAACATAATTTGTATGTTAATCGTGATGGAACTATTCGATATGATATGACTGAGCTTGTAATTACACACTTTAAACCAAAAGAAATTGGAACTTCTGTTCTAAAGTTAAGAGAAATGGGATATATAAAAGATATTTATGGGAAAAAGTTAGTTGATTCTGAACAAATCTTAGAATTGAAATTGCAAGATATAATTTTACCTTCTTGCCCAGATTCGATTGAAGAAGGTGCTGATGAAATTTTATTTAGAATTGCTAATTTTGTTGATGAATGCCTTGAAAAATTATATTGTGTTAAATCTTTTTATAATTTGAAGACAAAAGCTGATTTGATTGGGCATCTTGTTGTTGGTTTGGCACCACATATTGCTGCTGGAAGTGTTTGTAGAATAATTGGTTTTACTAAAACTCAAGGCTTTTTTGCACATCCAGTTATGCATTGTGCTTTTCGAAGAGATGCAGATGGTGATGAAGCTGCAATTATTTTGTTAATGGATATGTTCTTGAATTTTGATAGTGCCTTTTTATCAAATAGACGCGGTTCAACACAAGATGAGCCTTTAGTTTTATCTTATAATGTGATTCCAGCTGAAGTTGATGATATGGTGTTTGATTTAGATACTGTGTGGAGATATCCACTTGAATTATATGAAGCATGTGAACAATATAAAAAACCGTGGGAAGTGAAAATTGAGAGATTTGGTGATAGGTTAGGAACTGCTTCTCAGTTTGAGGGTCTTGGTTTTACTCATGATACTAATGACTTGAATTTAGGTGTTCTTTGTAGTTCTTATAAAACAATTCCAACAATGATGGAGAAAGTTAAAGGCCAAATGATTATTGCAGAAAAATTACGTGCTGTTGATGAGAATGATGTTGCTCGTTTAATAATTGAAAGACATTTTATGAGAGATATAAAAGGAAATTTACGTAAGTTTTCCCAACAAACTTTTAGATGTGTGAAATGCAATGAAATTTATAGACGTCCTCCACTTAAAGGAATATGCCTTATTTGTTCAGGGAAATTAGTGTTTACAGTTTCAGAAGGTTCAATTGTTAAATATTTAGGACCTTCTTTATCTCTTGCAGAAAGTTATGATTTACCTCCTTATTTGAAACAAACTTTATTCTTAGTTAAAAAAAGGATCGAGGATGTTTTTGGAGCTGAAAAGGATAAGCAAGAAGGTTTAGGTAAGTGGTTTGGTTAGATTTTAATAATATGTTAATTTTAAGAGAGCATAAATTTTTTAGATAAGAATATTTTTAGAGTAAAAGAAATAAAATTATTGGTAAAATTAAACTGCCCATTAAATGATGTCTTGAAACTTTAAGTAATGGAGGGATAACTCCTAAGGCTGTTGCAGTGATTAGTAACAGAAGGCCGTAAGTGCCTGAGATAAATAAGACTAATATTGAGAGAAAAGAAATAATTAATTTACATAAAACTCTGTAATTGATTTTCGTTATTACCTTTGCAAATATTTTTGAGATTTTTAATGCTAGAAAAGTAGCTATTGAACCAGTAATTAATATTGATGCAATAATTATTATAAAATTATTTATCGTTAAAGTTTCCATTAGTTTTGAAATTGCAATTACTGAACCGTTTCTTGATTTATTTATTGTATAAAATGTAATTAATCCAACTATCATTACGATTGTATTTATTGAACCAATAAGAAATATATAATTTTTTGGATCCTTATCTTTTGAAGTTGAGGTTGCAATTATTGCTGCTTGTGCTGATCCTAAGCCTGGTAAAAATCCTGTAAGCGTAGATGCAAATAGTCCTTTAGGCAAAATTTTGTAAATCCCATTTATTTTTGGAATGGTATATCTTTGTTTAGGAATTTGGGTATTATCTTTTAGTGAAAGAATTAATCCAGCTGTTCCAAATAATCCAGTGAATAATGGGAATAAAGGTTGATTAATTAGATGTGTATTTAATGTGTAAATTCCTAATATTCCTGCAAGAAAGAAAATTAAGATTGTATAAATCTTATTTTTCTCTTTTAGTATTAAAATAATTGTTGCTAAGATTAGAATATAAGGTGTTAATGTTTTTATGTAATCGTATGCAAATTTTAGAACCGGTATTAGAATTGGTGTTATCGCAATTGTTGAAATTAAGCCTAATAGTGATCCCAGTGTTGCGATTCTTACTGCTTCGTATCCCCTTCCTTCTAAAAGAAATTTATGTGTTGGGAGGATAGATAATGCTGTTTCTTCTGAGGGTACACCTAGAAATGTTGAGGGAATTATATCTAAAAATGTATGTGTAATTGACATTGAAGTTATGGTTAATACAATTAGTAATGGATCTTGGAGCGTGAGTTTAGGGAGTAAGGATATAATTATTATGGAAACTAAGTTAATATGAATGCCTGGAGTTAATCCAGTTATAATTCCTAATGAAGTTCCAATTAGAATTGCAATAAATATACTTAACATTTGAACTAGATTTTTTTATTTTATTAATATAAGCTTCTACGAATTTTCCGAATTTTTTTCGGATGGTTACATTTAATTTAAGTAGTACAGAAAGATACTTTTTAGCTAATCTTTTTAAACTTTTATTTTATCTTTTTTTCTTATGGAACTACAAATTGGTGGGGTCTCAGCAATAAGTTTAACTAAAACATATGGTACTCCTTTATATGTTTATGACAAACAAATTATTCTTAAAAAAATTCAAGAACTTAAAGAAGCATTTCCCTATGCAAGAATCTGTTATGCTTTAAAGGCAAATTCTAATATCTATCTTTTAAAATTAATTGCACAACAAGGTTTAGGTGCTGATTGTTCAAATAAAATAGAATTAGAACTAGCTGAGTATGCTGGTTTTAATCTTAAAGAATCTATTTTTACGGCTGTAAATCCTTCTGATGAAGATTTAGTAAAGGCTTTACAAACAGGAGCAATGATGAATTTGGATGATCTCTCTATTTTTTATCGTTTACAAAAGTTTGGTCTACCTAAAAAAATTTCTTTTAGAATTAATCCAGGATTTGGTGCAGGAAAATTCCCTGGAATTGTTGTTGGAGGAAAAGATGTAAAGTTTGGTATGTCAGAAGAACGTGCAAAGCAAGCCTATTGTGCAGCTAAAGAAGCAGGAATACAAGAATTTGGTATTCATATGATGACGGGGTCTTGTGTTTTGGAAGAATCTTATTTTGAAGAACTACTTAAATCCATTCAATCTATTGCAGAAAATTTTTCTCAAGAACTTAATATACATTTCGAACATATCAATCTTGGGGGTGGTTTAGGGGTTCCTTATGAGCCAGAAGAAGTACCCTTGAATCTAAAAAGACTTGGAGAAAGAATACAAAAAATATACAACACCAAATCAATTTTAATGCTTGAACCTGGAAGATATGTTGTTGCAGAATCAGGAATGCTTCTTACAACAGTAAATACAATTAAGAATAATTTTATAGGTGTTGATGCAGGTATGACAAATCTTATACGTCCTGCTTTATATGGGGCTTATCATTCGATTGTCTTAGCAAATGATTTGCAAGCTCCCAAAACGGAATCACTTATGATTGTAGGGCCTGTTTGCGAGAGCACTGATTGTTTTGCAAAAGATCGTCCAATGCCTAAAATAAAGGAAGGAAATATTCTTGCAATCCAAGTTGCAGGTGCATATAGTTTTGCGATGAGCTCACAATATAATGGGAGATTGCGTCCTTCAGAGGTGTTGTTAGATAATGGGTTACATAAATTAATAAGAAAGAGAGAAACGATAATTGATCTAATACAATATGAGCAACTTTGAAGTCTATAAGTCTGGTGGTACATCAACAGGAACTGCAGAAGGGTACAAAAATCTTTTAAGATTATTCCAAAATAAGAGAACTATACAAAAAGTACTTGTTGTTTCTGCTCCAGCAACAGAAACAGATCGTGTAACACAATTGTTAAGAAGAAAGTGGAAGGGTGAAGATACTACATCCCAAATTATTAGACTATTTGAGAGTATATCTCTTCCTTTAGAAATAAATTTTGTAAAAGAAGATTTAGAAAGGGATATTTCTAAAGCAAGAACAGAGGATGAGCTTCTCGCGTTGGGTGAGCATTATCAAGCACAACTTATAACACACTTTTTGAATAGAAATGGAATAACTGCTCAGTGGATTGATGCAGGTGATGTTATTAGGATTAAAAAAAAAGGAGAAAGAAATATTGTAGATTCTGTGGAAATAAAATGTTTTGAAAATCCAAATATTTCTACATTTGTTATTGGAGGATTTTATGGAAAAGATGAAGGTTCAGGAGAAGTACTTACTCTTCCTTCGGGAGGTTCTGATCTTACTGGTGATGTTATAGCAGCGTCTTTGGATGCAATAGTTTATGAAAACTTAAAAGAAGTGCAAGGGATTTTTGCAGCAAGCCCAGAGTTTGTAAATAATGCTCATTGCTTAGAGGAAATAACTTATAGAGAAATTCGTGAACTTGCTTATGGTGGTGTGCAAGTATTACAAGAGGAGGCAATGTCTTGGTGTAGAAGAGCAAAAGTACCAATTGTTGTACGTTCTTTATTGCATCCAGAAAACCATGGAACAAGAGTTGTTTTTGAAAGGGATTATACAAAAATGCCTATTGTTGGTATTGCGGGAAAGAAAGGTTTTACTGTTTTGAAAGTTATTCGAGATAAAAGGGATACATTCTTTCCTGAATTATTTAGTTTTTTCTCCCGTTGGGGAATATCTATCGATATGGTTGGAACAGAAGAGAGTATAGTAACTGTTGCATTTGAGAATGAGCAAGTAAAAAGAGAGGATATAGAAACATTGTTTTCTCGAGAATTTAAATTAGATAATTCTTATCCCAATCTTGCCCTTGTTTCTCTCGTAGGTGAGGGGATAACAGATCCTTTAAGTGTTCGAGCGAGAGTTCTTGAACTTTTAGATAAAGAAGTTATCGCAAGTTATGGACCAATACTTGGTGGTATGCACACAGGGACTACTATTTATCATGTAGAAAAATTTGGTATGAATAGTGAAAGGGGATATTTACAATGTCTTTCGGATCTTTTTTTGGAAACACGAATACCTATTATTGGTATTTCTACAACTATTGATTCTATTTCTGTAGGTACACATATGCATAGAACAAGAGAAGAAATCGAAAAAATGTCTGCATTTATAATGAAGAGAATGATGCCTGATGTAATTTCAGTAACAAGAAATGGTTTGCTTTATCAAGGGTCTCGAATGGCAATTAGTAATATTACTTTTGCAGTTCAAGAATGTTCTATAGGAAAAATCGTAAATAGAATGTATGAAGAGTTTTTTTAAATTTGCATCCTTTTTTACTTCTTATAACAATTTCAAATTATTAAATTAAATAAATATTTTTGTATCTAAATCTTTATCTGAGAAGTTAGATCTTATGAAGGAAACCATCATTTTGTTTTCAGATGATTCAAAACATTTAAGTGCTGCACCAAGAATTCCCATTTTCATAAATTCATCGCCAATCATATTAAGTTTGCTTGTATCTTTTGCAAGATTGTAGGTTTTAGCTGCTAAGTGATGAAGGCCTTTTTGTAAACAAAAATCTCCCAGTTTGATTAATTTATCTTTATTTCCTAAGGCAGCAAATACTTCAATTGCTAATTCAATTTTTTCTTTTTGCATACAATAATCACCAACTCTGTTTAATCTTTCTGAATCTTGTAATACTTTGTATGCTTCAATTGCTTCTGCAATGTGACCTTCTTGTAAACATTTATCTCCTACTACTCTTAATTTATCCAAGTCTTTTGCAATTTTATAAGCTTTAACTGCATAATTGTATAATCCAACTCTTGCATGTTCATCTCCGATTTGAATTAATCTTATAATATTATTTGTTTTTGTAAATATATTTATTGCTTCATTAATCATATTTCTTTTAAGATACTCATCTCCACCTGCATTAAGAAGTTCTTTTTTTTGTCCTTCATCAAACATTGAGAAATCTATATTATCAAGACCTTTGTCAATTAAGGCTGGAATTACGTGTTTAAATCTATTTTCTTCCTTTTTTCTATCGTATTCTTCTACTAGCTTTTCTGATCCGCGAGTGATATAATGATCCATAATTCTTTTAGTTTTATAGTTCTTTAAATACTTATATTTAGTTAAGTGTTACAATCTGTTTTCATTTAAGAGTGAGGATTTTATTTGCAATTATTTCTAATTTATTCTTATTTTCTTGAACTTTACCTACTACTTTTATTAAGTCTCCCTTTTTGAGGTTTAGTTTTTTTGTCTTGAACACGGTTACATCAATGTTATTGAGAATTATTTTATATGTTCCCGGGGTTTCTCTTATTGATGTGATTTCTCCTTCAATTGTTTTAAATTTGTCAATATCAGAAGTTAAAAGTTTTTTAGTTGTTTCAGGTAAAGTGGAATCTGTAGCTATAATTAGAATTATTGTTCCAATAATATTGATTATTAAACATAAAGTGATAAGGGTCTTGTTTTCCATAAAAGTTAAATTTGTTTGGTTTGTTAATATAAGCTTTTACGATTTTTCCGAAGGTTTTTCGGGATTTGTTTAAAGTTTGCTGTGTGAACTCCTATTTTTGTATTTCGGAAGATTTATTAATTTAATCTCAGTTTGTAATATTTATGGGTATTTTATCAAGATCTCTAAAGGATAAAGATTCTGAAAGCACTTCAAAGATAAATAGGGAAGTCTCAATTTATGAGGAAAATCAATTATTAAAAGCAAGTTTGGGGTATATGAGGGCGGAATTAAGTAAATTCAAGGAGTTACCCCTTTTAGTTTGTGAAATTAAATCTTTGTATAATGAGGGTAAAGCAATAATACGTGTCCCAAATGGAAATTTGTTCTTGGTTAATGTTGCTGGAAATCTTAAACTTGAGATAACTGATACGGTGGTTGTTGAACAAAAATCATTAACCATTGTTGAAAAATTGGAAAAAACTAAATCATTTGATGTTGAAAACTTTGTAATAATTAATAAACCAAATATTCTTTATGAAAAGATAGGTGGGCTAGATGAACAAATAAATGAAATTAGAGAAGTTGTTGAGTTGCCTTTGTTGAAACCAGAATTATTTTTACAAATGGGAATTGTTCCTCCTAAAGGAATATTATTGTATGGTCCACCTGGTACAGGAAAAACATTATTAGCTAAAGCAGTTGCTACAAGTACTAATTCTACTTTTATAGAACTTGTTGCTTCTGAATTAGTGCAAAAATTCATAGGTGAGGGTGCAAAATTAGTTAAGAGTATTTTTGAGTTAGCAAGGGAGAGGGCACCTGCAATTATTTTTATTGATGAAATTGATGCTTTAGCTGCAGAAAGAGTAGATCTTGCCACTTCTGGTGAAAGAGAAGTTAATAGAACTTTTATGCAGTTGCTTACTGAAATAGATGGATTTAATGATTTAAGTGATGTGAAAGTTATTGGTGCTACAAATAGAGTGGATATACTTGATCCTGCAATATTGAGGCCCGGAAGGTTTGATAGATTAATTGAAGTACCATTACCTGAAAAAAAAGGGCGTGAGACGATTTTTGGAATTCATATGAAAAACATGCCTTTACATAAAATTGATTTTGATTCTATTTTAACTAAAACCGATAATTTTTCAGGTGCTGAAATTAAGGCAGTTTGTACAGAAGCCGGATATTTTGCCATTAGAGAGAATAGAAAGAAAGTTAAGACTGAAGATTTCTTAGCTGCAATAGATAAACTAACTATAAATGAAGAGGAATCTCCTCTTGAGATGTATGGTTAGGTTTATATTATTTTTGTAATTATTTTTTTTATGAAATTAATTAAAGTTGGTTTTTCTGGTGGTGGGCTTGGAAAAGCGAATGGAAGTGAAGTTGCTCCTGATGAGATTATAAAATCATTATATGATTTATATTCTAATGAAGATGGTTTTTTTAATGAGTTTCAAATTGAGGCTGTAGATGTTGTAAATTCAAACATTATTGAAACTAATAAAAGAATTTTTGATAAAATTAAATCTTCAAATAAATGTATTCTCTTGGGTGGTGATCATTCTATTACTTATAGTTCATTTAAAGCATTTGTGTTGAATCATCCTGATGCGGGTATGATTATTTTTGATGCTCATCCAGATTGTGAAAATAATTTTAGTCCTCCAACTCAAGAAGATTATCTCAAAGTTTTAATTGAAGAAGGTTTTTTGAATCCAGCTAAAGTAATATTAATTGGGTTAAGAAATTGGCATGAAAATGAAATTAAATATCTTAAAGAAAAAGGGATATTCTATTTTAATATGAAAAAAATGTTTGATTTAGGAGTAAATGAAGTTTGTTCTTTAGTAATGGAAAGGGCTTTATTGTGGCCTTCAGTTTATGTTTCTGTTGATATTGATGTTGTGGATCCAGCTTTTGCACCAGGAACGGGATATTGTGAACCGGGTGGTTTAACTTCTCGTGAAATTATTTATTTCTTACAAAGGATTAAAAAGATGAGAAATGTTGGAATGTTTGATATTGTTGAGGTTTGTCCGAAGTTGGATGTAAATGGATTAACTGTTAAGCTTGCTGCTAAATTAGTGAGGGAGGTTTTGTAGATGAGAATATTTATTGCAATTGATATACCTTCAAAGGTAAAAGATTATTTGTTTAAATTTCAAGCTAAAATAAAAACACCTCTTGCAAAAGTTAGTTGGGTAGCTAAGTCTAAATTACATCTTACTTTGAAGTTTTTTGGTGAGCTTAATGAAATACAACTTGAAGAACTTAAGGAAAAATTGAAGAAAATTAACTTTAATTCTTTTGATGTTTCTTTAGATTCTATAGGTGTATTTCCTGATGATGAGTTTATTAAAATTATTTGGTTGGGTTTGAAACCAGATGATAGTTTAATAAAATTACAACATTTGATTGATTCTGAGACCTTAGAAATTGTTTCTTCTGAGCAGCATTTTAGATCACATTTAACTTTGGGTAGAGTAAAGTGGATTAAGAATAAACCACAATATGTCAAATTTTTGTCAGATTTTAGTCCAAAAGGTATTAGATTTAGGATAGAAAAATTTTGTTTGTATAATTCTAATCTTACAAAAGATGGACCGAATTATGAAAGATTAGAAGAATATTCTTTAAATTAATATTTTTCTTCGAATAATTTGATTATATCTTCTGCTTTTTTTGGTCCTATATTTTCTATTTCTTTTAGTTCTTCTTTGCTTATGTTTACTATACTCTTTATTGTTTTGAATTTTTTAAGAAGAGATTTTGCAATATTTGGCCCTACTCCTGGAAATGATTCCACAATATATTCTTGTTGTTCCTGGGTTGTTAAAGGTTTTTTTTCAATTCTAATTGGATATTCATCCTTCTTTCCTAATTTTTCTTTATTTATTATAACTTTAATTAAATTTGCAGTTTCTATCCCATTTTTAGTGTAAATTATTGGAACGTGATAATTTAATGTAATAGATGCTAAAGTTCCTAAGATTGCGTTGGGGTGTATTTTTCTTATTGAATAAATATCTTCTTCTCCTTCTATTACAAGCAAGGGGCTTGAAAAATTTTCTCTTAATTTTTTTATTTGTGAAAAAATCCTCTTGTCAAGTATTGAATTTATGAAATCTTCAGGTGTTTTTCTTTCTATTGCAATTTTATCTGAGATTATATAATCTCCAACATCTAACTGTTCTGTTTTTATTATATATCCATCATCTTTTAATTTTTTTAGAATTTGACTTTTTGTTTCTCTTGAATCAGCTAGGATATTAACTTTTGGAATGACTTCACTAAAATTAGAGAGTGTTGCTTGTTCTTTAAAGTTAAGATCCTTTTTTAATTTACTTAAAATATTATACATCTGTTTTTCTTTATGGAATGATACCCAGTGGTAAATTTCATCTCTTGTATTTTTTGTCATCATTATGATTACTTTCCCCTTCTCTGTTCTAGCGGTTCTTCCTCTCCTTTGAATAGTTCTTATTGCTGATGGAACAGGTTCAAAGAAAATAACTAAATCAACTTTTGGAATATCTAATCCTTCTTCTCCAATGTTTGTTGAAATGAGTACATTAATTTCTTTAGTTTTCAAACTGTTTATTATTTCAATTTGTTTTTTTTGTGATAGACCTGTACCGGATTTTTTTTGTTGCCCTACAAATAGTTTAGGTCTTATTCCCTGAATTTTTTCTAGTTCTTCTCTAATTATTTTGGCTTGGTCTCTATACTGATTGAAAACTATTGCTTTTAATTCAGGATTAAGTTCTTTTTCTCGAATTATTAATTCCTTTAGTTTTATTAATTTTGGGTGTTGGTGATCTTTTAATTGGTTTAATTTAAGATATGCTGAATGAAAATTTAAATCCTTTACTAAATTTTTTACTGATTTGACTTTTGTGGTTTCACTTTCGAGATAGAGTTTTTGGAAATATATCAAAGTTGATTGTACTCCCTGTGTTTCTAATAATTCTTGTGCGTGTTGGACTTTGATGGCTTCAGCAACAATTGAAACACCTCTCATGATTCTAAAATCTTTTTCTCCTCTTGCCATCCTGGCTTGCATTGCTCCAAGCATGTTAAGTAATTCTTTTTTTGAGAATTCATTCTTTTTTGTTATGTTTAATACTCTAATTTGTGAGAGTTTCGTTTCGTAACAATCAATCAAAAATTTTTGAATTTCTTTTAGTTCTTCGGGAAAATCTACCTTTATCCATTCAATCTGAATTTCTTGTACATATTCCTTAACATCTTCGTCTTCTGTGGTCCTCACTTCAATTTTATCAATAAATGCGTTTTTGCATACTTCTTTAATTTTATTTATTTCTGACCCTGGTGATGCAGTGAGACCGATTATCCGCGGATATTTCGAAATCTTATTGAATTGGTTTGCTATCCAAGTGTAATCATAATCTTTAACACATCTATGTGCTTCATCTAAAATTAGTAAAGAAAATTTTTTTAGATCAATTCTTGAATTTATTATATCATTTGTAATTGTTTGTGGTGTACTAATTATTACTGTTGTATCTTTACTTGTTTTTTCTCTGTCTGTGGGAGTTACTTCACCTGTGAAAACAGTAATATTTTCAATTGTTGTTGATTCCAAAAATTCTTTTTGAATCTGATTTGCTAAGGGTTTTGTTGGTGTGAGAAAAAGAATTTGAGAATTAGGGTAAAGTTGTAATCTTGCAATTGTTGCAATAATTGCGGTTTTTGTTTTTCCCATTCCTGTAGGTAGTACAATTAATGTATTATTATTTTCACAAGTTTTTGCAATTGTTTCTTGATATTTTCTTGGTTTAAAATTTTTAATCTGCATTAGGGTAAGAATATTTCTTTAAGATTTAAAGATTTATATAAAAAAAGAAAAATTTAGTAAGGTGCTGATCTTACTATTGAATTATAATCACTTTCACAAATATATTTAGATTCATATATGAAAATTTCACCAATTGCTAAATGAGTTATTGGTTCTTTCCATGTATTTAGTACAAGTACTCTTACCCATTTTGCTGATACTGGATCAAAGAATGTATCTAGTGATTCTTTTTGTGAATTTATTAAAATATTCCTATTTCCTATTTCTACAGGAATCCAATGACCATTCTGTCCATCTGTGGAATCGATTGAAACTTCAAGACTAATCTCTCTTATATTAAATAAGTCATTACCGCCTTTTTGGAATATCCTTAGTTGGTTGATAATATATTCTTTTTCAAGTTCAACAGCAACAAATTGTGGAAGTGATAATCCATCTTTGTTTATACACATCCATACATATTGTGATAATTCTCTTTTTCCATCAAATGCTTTTTCTGGTCCACTTCCTTCAATGCTACAACTTGAAGCATAGTTTACTGCTCTATCGGTTAAATCTATCCCATTATTTCCTTGGTATGAACCTCTTAAATGTCCGCAGTATACTCCCTTTGAAAATGTAAGGGTAACTTCCTTACATTCTGATTCAATACATGAATATCCTTCATTACATTTAATATCATTTGGACATGAAGAACATGTTTCTCCAAGATCAGCCTTCTCATTACCACATCTGTCTGTTGTTGGTACTGAGACCTTCGGTTTTATTATTTTTTTTACTTTTGTTAATTCTTTTTTTTCAAAAATTTCTTTAACATTTTCTTCTAGTGCAGGCTCTTCTTGAGTTTGTAAATTTTCACTTTCAACTGAAAAATCTTTATTTTTTTGTGAATTTATATAACCTGCATAGATCCCTCCAAGAATGATGATCGCAATTAATATAATAAGAACTGTGATAAGCTGATTTGAATTTTGTTTATTCTTCCTCTTTTTTGCCATAACAATTCCACCTCTTTGAATTTTATTTCTTATTTCTTTCTATTTAAATGTTTCTCTCTAAATTTAATTAAAAATTAATTTGAAAAAAAGAAAAATTTTAGAGAAGTTCTCTTATTTTTTCAATATATTCGGCAACATCGTTCCCTTTTTGTGTTAATTCTATTGTTTTGATTCTGCCGTGTTTTTGAAATGATACTAACTTTGCTTTTTCCATCTCTTGTAAAATCTTTACTGCGTGAGAATATGTACAGTCAACTTCTTTTGCTAAAACTGAACCGTATCTATTCTTTAAGTTTGATCTTAGTGCTACTAATATCATAGCAGGTTTTCTTCTAAAAAATACTTCAAAAATTTCTTTTTTCTTTACCAAATTTTACCCCCCCGGACTAGTATTTCACCCCTCAATGAATGGGTAAAGATCTGTATATTTAAAGGTTTGCTTTTGAGTATATATATTACAGTTTATGTATTGTTTTTTGGAAAGATTTATATCCAAATTTGTTTAAACCATTGTTAATGGTTAAAGAGCATAAAGATTTATTTCATGAACATGATGATATGGAAGAAGGGGATTTTGATCCTGATGTTTATTCTGATGAGGGATTGGAGGAACTGGAAGAGAGCGATGAAATTGATGAACTTGAAGAAGGATTTATGGAAGGATATTCTCATGGTAGTGAATTAGTTAATTGTTCTGAGTGTGGGAAGACTTTAATTGGGGACAAATTTATTGAAGAAGAGTTTGATGGAAAAGTGTTTAGATTTTGTGGTAAATTATGTGCAATGAGGTATGAAGAAAAACATTAGTTTCTGAATACCTAAATTTTTTTGAAGCTTTTAGCGGAACTCTTTTAAATTTTCTTGTTATTAATTAAAAGATGGTAAGGGTATTAGCTGCTGGGGATTTTCATGGAAATAGTATTTTTGCTAGGCAGTTAGCTGATAAGGCTGTAAAGGAAAATGTTGAACTTATTCTTTTATGTGGTGATATTGTTGAATCTCAAGGCGAGCATAAAATTGGAATTATTGCCCCCTTTGTTGATGCTGGGAAAAAAGTATTATTGGTTACTGGAAATCATGATGGGTTTGTTACTGGAGATTTGTTAGCTGAAATTTATGGTATTAAACATGTACATGGTCAGGCTTTACGTTATGGTGATGTTGGGATTGTGGGTTGTTCTGGTGCTAATTGTGGATGGGATGCTTTAGAAGAAGAGGAGATATTTTCTACTTTAAGGAATGGTACTAAAAAAATAAGTTATCTTAGTAAAAAAATATTTATGACTCATATCTTTCCAAAAGATTCTTTAATGGATAAAATGAGTCATTCTGCTTTACCTGGAAGCACAGGGTTGTTAAAAGCTATAAAAGAATTGAAACCTGATATATTATTTTGTAGTCATGCACATGAGGCTGAAGGTGTGGAAGAAATTATTGGAAATACGAGGGTAATATGTGTTGGTAGGCAAGGTAAGGTTCTCGATATTTAGTGTCAACACTTTAAATTTTAAGTTATCTGAATTTTTAATTTTCATGAAGGGTTTTTATTGTTTCTAGTAAAATTAGAACCCAATTTTAGAACTTTTTCTTGAAATTCATTATTTTCCTCTTTACCTACACTTTTAAATATATTTTCTTTCACAACTATTTTTTATATGGTAGAAATGATAATTGCTGAAAAGCCATCTGTATCAGAAAAAATAGCTAAGGCTTTAGCTGGAAAGGAGATTAAAAAATATAAAGTAGGAAAGGTATCTTATTATGAATTAAAGTATAAAGGAAAGAAAATATTTGTCGTTTCTGCGGTGGGTCATCTATTTACTGTGACTGAAAAAAATAAGAAAGGTTGGGCTTATCCAATATTTGATGTTGAATGGAAACCCTCATTCAAAGTTAGAAAAGATGCATTATATACAAAAGAGTATTATGATGTAATTGAAAAAGTAGCTAAACAGTCTGACTCTTTTGTAATTGGATGTGATTATGATATTGAAGGGGAAGTAATCGCTAATAGGGTTTTGAAATTTATTTGTGGAAAAACAGATGCGAAAAGAATGAAATTCTCTACTACAACTGCTGAGGATCTACTTGAAGCTTATGATAATGCTGCAATTAAAACTGATAAGAAAATGGCTGAGGCTGGAGTGACTCGTCATGTAATGGATTGGTATTGGGGAATTAATTTATCCAGAGCTTTAACTTTAGCAATTAAAAATTCAGAAGGTGGATTTAAAATTTTAAGTTCTGGGCGTGTTCAAGGTCCCACATTAAGAATTCTTTATGATAAAGAAAAAGAAATTATTAAGTTTATTTCTAAACCCTATTGGGAATTAAATTTCGAAGGTGAACATAAGAATAATAGTTTAGTGGGTAAGCATAAAGAAGATAAATTTTGGGATGAGAAATTAGCAAAGAAAGCTTATGGTAATGTAATAAATGAAAAAAAAGCTGAAGTTATTGATGTTAATACTTCACAAGTAAAACAAAATCCTCCATTCCCATTTGATTTAACTTCTTTACAAACTGATGCACACTCTATTTTGGGATTAAATCCGAAAAGGACAATGGAGATTGCACAAGATCTTTATACTAAGTCTTATATTTCATATCCAAGAACTTCTTCACAAAAATTACCTTTTAAAATAGGATTCGAGAAAATCTTGAAGGGTTTGAGTAAAACTTTTCCAAATCAAACTAAAATTCTTCTTTCTAAAACTAAATTGATACCTAATGAAGGGCCTAAACAAGATTCGGCACATCCAGCTATTTATCCTACAGGAATGGTTCCTAAAACTATTTCTGGAAAAAATAAAGATTTGTATGAATTAATTTGCCATCGGTTTTTTGCTTGTTTTGGAGATCCAGCAACAAGAGAAACTATGAAAATAGTTTATGATATTAATAAAGAATTGTTTATTGGTTCTGGGACAAGGACTGTTAAGAAGGGGTGGCACATATTATATGGGAGATTTTTGAGATTAAAGGATGAGGAACTTCCTGAACTTGTTAAAGGTGATGTGGTTAAAGTAAAAAAGATAAACTTTGAAACTAAAGAAACTCAACCTCCAAAAAGATATACCCAAGCTTCAATAATTAAAGAACTTGAGAAAAAAGGATTGGGAACTAAGGCGACAAGAGCAACAATCGTTGATAGTTTATTTGGTAGAAATTATGTTGAAGAAAAGTCAATGATGGTAACAGAATTAGGAATGAGAACTTGTGAGACTTTATTAAAATATTGTCCTGAAATTTTAGATGAAGAATTAACAAGAAATTTTGAAGATGAAATGAACCATATTCTTGATGGAAAGAAAAAAGGTATTATCATTGAAGCAGAAGCTCAAAAATTTTTAACTAAAGCTCTTAAACATTTTAAAGAAAATGAAATTAAAATTGGTAAAAAATTAGGTGTGGCTTACAAAGAAACATTAGATAAACAAAGTTATGTTGGAGAATGTATAAAATGTAAGAAAGGTGCTTTACGTATAAGAAAAGGTAAATTTGGATTTTTTATCTCCTGCGATAGATATGAGGAAGGATGTGATGCAACATTTAAGTTACCTTCAAGTGGGTTGATTCGTCCTGTACCTGGAAAATTATGTGATGAATGTAAACATCCTAAAGTATTGTTGATTAAAGTGAGATCAAGACCAAATGAGACCTGTATTAATTTAGAATGTCCTACAAAAGTTATTGATCCAAAAATACTTAAAGAAAAAAGAAAATGCCCTAAGTGTAGTACTGAGTTAATAATTAGAAAGTCACTTAATGGTGCTTTCTTTGCTTGTCCTTCTTTTCCTAAATGCAGGCACATAGAAGCTCTTGTTCCAAAAGAACCTAAAGTTCTTAAGAAAAAAACGAAATAATTTCACGATTTGATTATACCCTCTTCTTCAATTTTGAAATCAAACTCTTTTTTGTTATGTACTAATATTCTTTTGGAATTCTTTTCTAATTTTATAATATTTTTAGAAAAATTAGTTATTATATTTCTTGATACTGGAATTGTTTCCCCCTCCATATCCGTGTAAACCTGATTTATAATTATTATGGGAATATTCGTATTATTGATCTCTTTTAGTTTTGTCAATTGTTTAATTAAAGATTCGTTTGCTTTAGTTTTATTTTTTTCTTTCCTATAAAAATTTCCAATTGTATCTATAATAATTAAAGATGCTTTTTTTGGTAAGTTTAGAATTATTTTTTCTTGTTCTTCCCATGAATTTGGTTTTAGTACAATTATATTTTTCAGATAATCATTTATTTTATGATTAAGTTGTTTTAATCTTTCTAATGAGAAACCATTTTCTGTATCAATGTAGATTACCTTTTTATTATATTTTGTTTGCCCTTGTATTGCTAGTAATGCTAAAGTTGTTTTTCCTGTACTTGGTTTTCCATAAATCAAAGTTAATTGATTACTTGGGTACCCGTGAAGAATTTCATTAAGAAATTCTGATCCAGTAGTTATCCTATGCATGCTATTTTGAATTTTTTGGGGTTTATATGTATTGTCTGAATTGTTTCGAAAAAAAATCCTTTAAATTTTTATTTTTTACACTTAATATTTTTCTCTTAATTCTCTGTCGTATAAAGGAAAGGTTTATATAATTCGTGTATCTTATTTGTGTATACAATGGATCTATTTAATCACCCCATATTATGTAATTCTTGTACGGCTTTGACTAATTTGGGTAGTATTAATAGAGAAGGATTTCAAATAAGGACTCTTGAATGTCCTCAATGTGAAAAGGTAATATATCATCCATTAGATATAAAGGAGTATGAGAAATTTAAAAAACTAAAAAATAAAGATTTTGGAGTGAAATTAAGATTTGTGGGGAATTCATATTGTGTTAGTATCCCTAGGCAGATTATAAGATATTTTGAACATGAAAGCCAAAATAAAAAAACCGTTAAAATGTCAATAGAGGGGCCAGATAAAATCGTGATGTATTTTTCAGAGGAAATTTATAAAGATGGAAACTAGTGAGAAGAAAGAGACAAAGTTGAAAGTAAGGGAAGCTTTGCAAGAGGAAGCTTACAAAGGAATTGTTAGAATTGATTCTCAAACTATGCGTGATATAGGGGTAAGACCAGGTGATATAGTTGAAATTGAAGGGGGAAGGAAGACAGTTGGAATTGTTGATAGAGCTTATCCTACTGATGTTGGTTCTCCTGTAATTCGAATGGATGGAATTCTTAGAAGAAATGCTAAAACTGGATTAGGGGAATATGTAAAAGTATCAAGGGCAGATATTAAAGAAGCAAAAACAGTAACTATTGCGCCTGCTCAACAAGGGGTTACTGTTCAAGCTGATCCTGTCTTTTTTAAAAAAGGTTTGCTTGGTCGTGCTGCTGTTAAAGGTGATCAAATTGCATTAGGTGGAACAAGAAGAAGAAGATCTACTATGAGTGGTTCACCATTTGAAGAAATATTTGATATTTTTGAGAATGAGATGGGTGGATTTGGATTTGGAAGTTCATTAAGATTTTTAGTTATTAATACTAATCCTAATCAATCTGTAATTATTGGAGAAAATACTGTTGTTAAAGTTAATCCTAAATCTGTTGATGTTATCGAAGATAAAATTGTTGAAGTAACTTATGAGGATATTGGTGGATTAAGTGATGAGGTTAAAAAAATAAGAGAAATGGTAGAATTACCATTAAAACATCCAGAGCTTTTTGAAAGATTGGGAATTCAACCTCCAAAAGGTGTTTTGTTACATGGTCCTCCAGGAACAGGAAAGACTTTATTGGCTAAAGCAGTTGCCAATGAAACTAATTCTCATTTTATTCATTTAGATGCTCCGCAAGTAATGAGTAAATACGTTGGTGAGGCTGAAAGAAAAATAAGAGAAATATTTGAAGAAGCAGAAAAGAATTCCCCCGCAATTATTTTTATTGATGAAATTGATGCTGTAGCTTCAAAAAGAGAAGAAGCTTATGGTGAAGTTGAAAGAAGAGTTGTAGCACAATTATTGGCAACAATGGATGGTTTAAAATCAAGGGGAAAGGTAGTTGTTATAGCTGCAACTAATAGACCTAATGCTTTAGATCCTGCTTTACGTAGGCCCGGAAGATTTGATAGAGAGGTTGAAATTGGTGTCCCTAAATTTGAAGGGCGTTTGCAGATTATGAAAATTCATACTAGAAATATGCCTTTGACTAAAGATGTTGATTTAGAAGAGTTGGCGAGGGTTACTCATGGTTTTGTTGGGGCTGATTTAGAAGCATTATGTAAAGAAGCTGCTATGGTAGTTTTAAGGAAATTGCTACCTGAATTACGTTTTCAAAAAGATACTCCGATTGGTAATGAAATCTTAGAAAAATTAATATTAACTCAAGCAGATTTTAAAGATGGATTAAGATTAGTAAGGCCTTCTGCTTTAAGAGAAGTTTTGGTTGAAGCACCAGATACCAAGTGGGAGGATATTGGTGGTCTTGAAAAATTAAAACAAGAATTGATTGAGGCTGTTGAGTGGCCTTTGAAACATCCTGAAGTTTTTAAGAGGTTAGGTGTTCGTGCTCCTAAAGGAATATTATTGTATGGTCCACCTGGTACAGGAAAAACATTATTAGCTAAAGCAGTTGCTAATGAGTCAGAAGCAAATTTTATTTCTGTAAAAGGTGCTGAACTTTTGTCAAAATGGGTTGGTGATAGTGAAAAAGGAGTACGTAAAATTTTTCAAAAAGCAAGACAAGCTTCACCTACAATTATTTTCTTTGATGAAATTGATGCTCTTGCTCCACGTAGAGGAAGATCAAATGATAGTAATGTTACTGAGAGGGTTGTGAATCAGTTACTTACTGAAATTGATGGTTTAGAGGAGTTGAATGATGTTGTGGTTATTGGTGCAACTAACAGACCTGATATTTTAGATCCTGCATTATTAAGACCAGGGAGATTTGATAGAATTATAAGAGCTGATGTACCAGATAGAGATTCCCGTATTAAAATATTTGAGATACATACAAAAGATATGCCATTAGATAAGGATGTTGATTTACATATCCTTGCTGAAAAAACTGAAAATTATGTTGGGGCTGATGTTGAAGCTGTTTGTCGTGAATCCGCAATGTTAGCATTGAGAGAAGATATGACTGCAAGTATAGTAAGCATGAAACATTTTGATAAGGCTTTAGAAAAAGTCAGGGCTTCTATTACAACTGAAGATATTAAAAAATATGAAGAAATTGAAGCTCAGTATATTAGTACTGCGAGATCTGGTGCTATTAGAGAAGAGACAAATTATTTTGGTTAGTTTCAAGTAGATGGGTTAGATTTATAAATTTTATTATTCGATTAATTCTATGGTTGAAATATTTAATATCAATGATCTTTATTTACTTAGATTACATGCTAGACAGCAAGGATATGAAGTTAAAGATTATGTTGATGAAGCACGTAGACTTGGGATTACAATTCCTGAATTAATTAAATCTGCACATAAGAATCAAAATCTATTTGATTTGTGTGAAAGAAATGAAAGGTTTGCACATAATTTTAATAGGGGTCTTGTAGGTATTGTTGTTGCTACAGTTTTGTTCTCTATTGGTTATATGGTTTCTCATCCCTTGAGTAATGCTGATGAAGTTAAGGAAAGATGTGTAGAATTCTATGGTGAACCTTATGATGCTATGTGTGATTCTTTGGCGATTCAAACATTTTAATTTAAAGTTTAGGATTTAATATGAATAGAATATTCTTATCTTCTTTTTTAAATTAATATTTTTTGGATAAATTAATTGTTGCTACAATGTTTCAGTTTGGAATTAATAAGATTAATAGTGTG
>Ga0209343_10002260_pt1 | contig 25023 bp, 22 predicted proteins | sample RifCSPlowO2_02_FD_184026 | JGI IMG/M metagenome (GOLD analysis project Ga0209343, IMG submission 184026) | Groundwater microbial communities from Rifle, Colorado - Rifle CSP2_plank lowO2_0.2 (SPAdes) (version 2) | ecosystem: Environmental > Aquatic > Deep subsurface > Groundwater | place... | reverse complement strand
TTCGAAAGATACGGCCTTGAGCAGGCCTCTCGCTCTAACAGGCAAAGCCAGTTAGGCGATGACCACGTCCTTAGGACGTGGATTTCAAGGTGTTATTAAAAAAGCCAGTTATTCCGTCCGCGCGAAATACACGCATACGTGGCTTCAAATACGTGATCGATGATCGTCTCTACTGACATCGACAGCCAAGCGTAGTGATTCACATCAAGGTACGCCGCAGGCACCGAAGCGTGCCGAAAAAAATCTGCTGTTCACATAAATGTCGATAGCCCTGCTCGTTGCTGGTCATTTGTCATGGAACATCCGATCAAAATCCCGGAAGCCGGCGGATACACAATAGGTAATGCGCCGCCCATTCATTTATATCAACCCTCGATCACAAATTCGATTCTTTCTGCTTATTTGTTGTATGTTGAATCAATACCCTGGAAATGGAAATGTACCGTTTCGGTGCGGAGGCGGTTCGGCTTTTGATTTCGCACAGTGTAATGGGAACGCATGGACGCCATTCAATCGACCGTACAGGTCGCATTTCAGGCAAGCGCTACCGGGCGAGTCAGAACCTGGAATGCGGATTGTGAAAAACGCCTGGGCTATTCCAGCAAGGATGTTTTACACCGGTCGATCGCGCGCTTGCTGGAACCTTCTGAAGAAAAAGAATACAAGAATCGGCTGGCCGAGTGTCGGCAAAGTTCAGGCCGGTTGCGAACAACGATTATCCATGCCGACGGACGCCACCTGGACCAATGGCTGACATTTTCTCCGCAGTTCTGTCGAAGCGGCAATTTCAGCGGCTATAACGTCATCGTCGAATCCGCCGGACGGCCATTCGACTCACTGCCGAAGGCGCCGGAACCTACCGAGGGCCACGTTCAGAAAGTGCTGGATTGCCTGGCAGGCACCTTTTACATCATCGATCAGGCAGGCAATGTATTAGTGTGGAACAAGGAGCTTGAGAAAGTTTCGAAAATGACCTCCGATGAAATACGTACTGCACACGTGCTGGATTTTTTTGACCCGCAGGAAAAACTGATCGTGCAGGAAAAAATTCAAGAGACGTTCGAGCGAGGCGAGGCGCTTATAGAAGCCGATCTGGTCGCCAAGGATGGAACCGCGACGCCGTATCTTTTCAGCGGAGCCCGTATCGATCTGTGCGGCAAACTCTATCTGTGCGGCATGGGCCTGGACATGTCAAAGCAAAGAGCACAGGAAGAGCTGCTGCGGCTTACCGATCGGGCGCTGCTTGCCAGTGTCAACGGCATTGTCATTACGCGCCATGAAGGAAAAGACAATCCGATTGTCTACATCAACCCGGCTTTCGAGCGCATTACCGGCTATCGCGAATCGGAAGTCATCGGCCGCGACTCGCGTTTCATGGCTGCCCCCGGACTGGATGAAATCGAGCGGGAGAGAATCCGCCAAGCCATTGACGAATGCAAGGAAATCCATGTGGTGTTTCGAAATCTTCGAAAAAATGGTGAATTATTCTGGAATGAACTGACGATCGCACCGGTTCAAAACAGTAAAGGCGTCGTCACGCATTTCATCGGCGTAATCAATGACGTTACCGCATCCAAACAACGTACATTTCACCTGGAACACGAAGCCAATCATGATGCGCTGACGGGATTGGCGAATCGAAATCTGTTCCGGGATCGGCTGGAACAGGCAATCTATTCGGCAACGCGCAACAAATCCCTGGTCGCTCTTGTGTTTATCGATCTGGATGGTTTCAAAGCCATCAACGATACTGAAGGCCATGAAGCGGGCGATGAAGTGTTGTGCGCAATCTCGAAAAGACTCAAGGCATCCGTGCGCGAAAATGATACCGTTGCCCGCCTCGGCGGCGATGAGTTCGTCCTGATTCTGGCCAACCAGCCATCCCTGCGCTTCACGCTGCGCATGATCGAGCGACTGCGTCTAAGCATCTCGAAACCAATCCTGGCCGGAGGCAAGGAATTGAGTGTGGGCGCCAGCATCGGCATCAGCATCTTTCCTCACGACGGTTCATCCGGCAGCGCATTGCTGCAGGCGGCCGACGCCGCGATGTATCACGCGAAGACCGTGGGCCGCAACAACGCCCAGTTTTTCTCGTCTGAAATGAAGTCCACCATTGACGCGAAACATGAGATGGAAAGTAATTTGCGCGATTCGATCGAAAAAAATGAATTGTTTCTCGTGTTTCAGCCAAGAGTTTGCTTGAAGACAGCAAGAATTATCGGCGCCGAAGCATTGCTGCGATGGCGGCACCCAATACGCGGCGTCCTGCGCCCTGCTTCATTCATGCCGCTTGCGGAAGAAAGCGGCTTGATCATTCCGATGGGAGAATGGGCGATTGGCAATATCTGCATGATGCTGAAGCGTCTTCATCGTCTGGGACTTGGCGGCTTTGTGATGGCGCACAATATCTCGCTAAAGGAATTCAGCCGCCCGGATTACGTTGCCATGCTGGAGCGTGAATTACATGCTTCCGACATAGCGCCGAATCGCCTGGAAATCGAAATAGCGGAAGACGACCTGATGCGCAATCCGCAATACAGTATCGGCGCACTTTCAGAATTGAAACAACTTGGCGTCAAGTTGGCGATCGATGATTTCGGGACCGGCTTTTCGAGCCTGAGCTATCTGCAAAAATTTCCAGTCAGCCATCTTGAGATAGATCGATCGTTCATTGCGGATATCAGCCTGGACGGAGCCGATGCGGCAATTACAAAAACCGTGATTACGATGGGACACAATCTCGATATCGATGTGGTCGCCAAAGGCATCGAAACGAGAAGTCAATTGAATTTCCTGAGGCATCACGGTTGCGACCAGGTGCAAGGCAACTATTTCAGCGGCCCGGTTTATTCGTCCGAGCTGGATCGCCTGTTAAAAACAAATGCACTGCTTCAATTTTAATCGCCGGAATCACGGCAGCCGCCCGCCCCAAGATACATACGCGCCTGGGAGTTGGTCAAGGTTTCAAGACCACCTTGATGCACTCACCCTGCTTGTTTTTGATCGCGGTTAGCTTTGTGTTGTTGAATTGACTCAAGCCAACGGATGAAGGAATAGTTCCGATCAACGGAATTGCCGGTTCGGGATCTATTGAAAAATTAGTATGGAATCCTGCTGCGGGAGCTCCCAAACCGGATACAAAACTCATGGCAAACACATGCTCTAGCCGCTAAAGAGGAGGTGAATCTCGAATAGATCTCTTTGAAAACCGTTTGAAGAGACCTCATTCCCGGAAAAATTCGAGTGCAGAAGGAATGAAATCACCTGTATATGCACTGTTTGCGAGGCGATATCAGCACTGTGCGTTCTCAGAATGCCAATATTTCCAAATAGAAACAATAAGGCTCAGTGACGGATTGCCACAGCCTAAAGAGGCAATCTATTGCATTTGAGAGGCAGCTTGCCTCATACTTCTTCTCAGCAACATTTTGTCGTTATTTTCGCAGCGCCGTATCGGGGTATTTCCTGAAGGGCCTTCTTTATCCGCAAAAATAACGGCCGCCGATTCAATGAAAGTGAGCACCATGCGAGTCTTTTCAGAAAAATACCGATTACTCAGTGTGCTCGGCTTGCTATTGACCGCCGGATTTCTGGCGGCCAGCGTTATCAGCTATCTCGATGCCCGCGACAATCTGAATAAAGGCATTTCGGAGCAAACGCTGCCGATCACCAGCGACGCGATTCATGCGGAAATCCAGAAAGACTTGCTACGCCCGGTATTGATCGGTTCATTCATGGCGCAAGACGTATTTGTGCGCGACTGGATACTCAATGGCGAAACCGGCCCGGAACAAATCACCGGCTATTTCAAGGAACTTGTACAGCGCCACGGTGCGACTACCGGCTTTTTGGTGTCGGAGCGAACCCGCCAATATTACGCAGCCGACGGCACGATCCGGGCAGTACAGCCGAACGATGCGCAGGATGGCTGGTTCTTTCGTACGCGCGAGATGAAAGAACCGTACGAAACCAACGTGGCCGTCGATCCGGTCAACCGCGACAAGATCATTGTCACGGTCCATCACCGCATACTCGACTCCAGCGGCAACCTCCTGGGCGTTGCCGGCGTCAACATGGTTCTCGGCACGACGGCACAGTCAATCGATGGCTATCAGGCACGATTCGGCCACAATATTTATTTCACCGATGCACAAGGCGGCATTGTATTAAAAGGCAAATCCGCAACACCGGCGGCAATGACCCTGCAAGAGCGCCCGGGCATGCGCGACATCGCCGCGCGCATGCTGGATGGCAGCGGCAAGTCGATTCAACTCGATTACCGCCTGAACAGCTCGACTATCCTGGTCAACTCCCGCTTCATTCCCGAACTCGGCTGGTACCTGGTGGTTGAAAAGAACGCTAGCAAGCAGGCGCAGCAGGCATTCGTGCAAAGCCTGGCAATCGGCGCGCTAACGATTGTGCTGGCGCTGGCGCTTGTATTTTTTGCGACCAACCGGGATCAAAAACGCATGGAACGCATGGCGTCGATCGATCCATTGACCGGACTGCTGAATCGACAGGCATTCGAAATCGTGCTGGAGCAATCGATGCTGGACGTCAAGCGATCCGGCCATGCGATATCGGCGATCCTGTTCGATCTCGACTCGTTCCAGCAAGTCAACGACAAGCACGGCCATCTGGTCGGCGATCAGGTGTTGCGCACCATTGCGCAATTGGCCCGTCGCGTGGTGCGCGACAATGACATCATCACGCGCTGGAGCGGCACCGAATTCCTGATCCTGCTGCGTGAGTGTCCGCTTGAGATTGCGGTCGGCGTCGCGGAGAAGCTGCGCCATGCGATCGCATCTCAGGATTTCGGCTTGCCATCGCCGCCGCAGACGATCACCACCAGCCTTGGCGTTGCCCAGTTCGGCGTTCAGGAATCGCAGATCAGCTTTTTCATACGCGCCGACAAGGCATTGCGTGATGCAAAAGCCGCCGGACGGAATCGAACCATCGCTTCCGTCATGGAAAATCAGGACGAGAATATTGCTGCGGCGATAGCACGACGCGGGTAAGCCGTGCGCGCAATGCGGCGCGATCGGCACGCGCGCCGCTGCGGCGATCACGGCACCGGGTTCAGGTTTTTACGATCCCGCCTCGCCGCCTGATCGGCAAAAACCACTTTCAGCTTTTTACGGAAGGCAATCCATGCAGTTCCGCCAGCATGTTCCGGCGAATTTGCATAGACTGTTCATTTGGCCGCTTTTAGCTGGGAAATTCAGCAGCACCAGGGCGCTCGGCTTCATTTCACAGCGCCATTGCACTGGCGGGTTGTGTGCCGCCGCACATTGCGGCATCATTGCCAACTATGTCCAGAACCACTTCATCTCAATCCGGCGCTGCGGCGCCTTCCTCCTCGACGGTGGATCCTGACGGATATTTCGGCAAGCCCGATCGTGGAATTCGCGAGCGCATGTATACCGTTATTTTCGAAGCGGATACCCGGGCCGGACGCGCATTCGATTTTGTGCTGATTGGCGCAATCCTGTTAAGCGTAACGGCGGTGGTTCTTGATAGCATCGAGTCGGTGTCCATGCGTTACCACCGGCTTCTGTACGCATTCGAATGGTTCTTCACATTGTTATTTACCGTCGAATATCTTGCCCGCCTGTCGTGCGTGAAGCGCCCGGCGCGCTATGCCAAAAGTTTTTTCGGCGTCATCGATCTATTGTCGATTCTTCCCACCTATCTCGCATTTCTGGTCCCGGGCGCGCACGTGTTGCTCGACGTGCGCATCCTGCGGCTATTGCGCATGTTCCGGCTTCTCAAGCTGGCATCGTATGTAGAGGAATATGGAATGCTCGGAAGGGCATTGAGCGCCAGCCGCCGCAAGATCCTGATTTTCCTGTCGGTGGTGATGATTGTGGTTTTCCTGAATGGCACCTTGATGTATGTAGTTGAGGGGCCGGAAAACGGCTTTACCAGCATCCCGACTGCAGTGTATTGGGCGATCACGGCGGTTACGACCGTCGGTTTCGGTGATATCGTGCCAAAAACCGATTTCGGACGCACAATCGCGTCGTTCATGATGCTGCTCGGCTGGGGTATTCTGGCTGTGCCTACCGGCATCATCAGTTCGGAAATGACCGCGCAACGCATCATCCCCAAGCCAACCACTCGCACCTGTCGTGAATGCCTGACCGAAGGCCATGAACCCGGCGCCAAGTTTTGCAAGAATTGCGGCGCCAGCCTTCCGCCTTATGCGCATGACTGACGGCAATATAGCTGCATGGATTGTCGCGCCGAATGCGCAAGCGTGAAAGCGCTTACGCATTCTTACTTTCCGTTTACTATTCAGCCTTTGCACATGATGAAGGAATCGTCTGCGATGGCAACGACGCTGTCTGAAAAACAAATTGAGCAGTTCCGGACGGGCGGCTATCTGGTGTTGCGCGACATGGCTGGGGCGGCCATGTGCGAGGCGATGCTGTCGACGGCGCAATCGCATTTGCGCGCTGCCGTGCCGCCTCTGGAATATGAAGCCGATGTCGGTTATCCGGGCGCTCCGCAGTCGGTCGATGCGCCCGGAGGACAAACCATTCGGCGCCTGCGCGGCGTATTTCATCGCGAGGCAAGTTTCGAGGCATGGGCGCAACACCCGTCATTGGTTGCAAAGCTGGCGCAGCTTTTCGGTGAAGATGTGTGTCTCTCCCTGGCCCATCACAACTGCGTGATGACCAAGCATCCCGATTTCGGGACGGCTACCGGCTGGCATCGCGATATCCGTTACTGGTCATTTACGCGGCCCGACCTGATTTCCGTATGGCTGGCGCTAGGTCCGGAAAATGCGGCCAACGGCGCTTTGAGGTTCATTCCGGGCTCGCATCGGATGGCAATCGCGCAGGCGCAACTTGATGAACTGGATTTTCTGCGCCCCGACCTGCCGCAAAACCAGGCGCTGTTCAAACAGGGAATTTCGCTGGAACTGAAGCGAGGCGACGTGGTCTTTTTTCATAGCGGCTTGTTTCATGCAGCAAGTAGAAATACCACTGCTTCGGTCAAGATGTCGCTGGTCTACGCGTATCACGGAAAGACCAACAGACCGGTTGAAGGAACAAAATCAGCCGCTGCCGGCGAGATTCTCCTCGGCTCTTAAGCCGTTTTCTATTCAGCGGCAAACAGGGCCCAAGGCTGTGTGTTTCGCCATCGCGGCATCCAGTCCGCCGGCATGACCAGGCTCAGCGCGCCGACGTCCGCCACCATCCCGCCGAGCGCTGCAGGTACGATCGAAACTCCCTGCGTGAGTGCAGGCAGGCGGCGTTCAATTTCCGGCTGTACCAGCGGCAGCAGCCATTCACCGTGATAGTTCCAGATACTGCCGCCCATCACGAACACCCGTGTATCGAGAATAGCAGCCAGGTTGTATAGCGCGCGGCCGAACCATTGCGCAGCGTGCGCGACAGCGGCATAGGCGGCAGGTTCGCCGCTGCGCGCGGCGGCAAACAGGTCCGGCGCCGATTGCCCGAAGCGGTTGCCCAGACTTCGTCCCGAGATCAGCGCCTCCAGATCGCCGCGATTGCCGCAACCGCATAACGCTTCGGACTGCTCGCTCATGAGCATATGGCCGGCATGACCGGCATTGCCGTGCTTGCCATGCAATATCCTGCCGTCGACGCATAATCCGAAACCGATACCGGTACTCCATGTCACGTACACGCAGTCAGGTTCGTCGCGCACCGAGCCGAAGTTGCGCTCCGCGAAAAGCGCGGCGACGCAATCGTTTTCAATCACGACATGTTCGAACTGTTCGCGCAACACCTGTTCCAGCGGAATGATGGTCCAGTCGTTGGGAAGGTCCGTGCCTTCCGTCAGGCCGCCGCATATGTTCGGCGTTTTCAGGCCGAGCATTCCGTCGATCCGGGCAAACGGCCCACAGGAACTGACGCCGACAGATTTGATCGACCGGCAGTCTATACCCGCTTGTTCGCATGCCGCATGCAATAGTGCGACGGCCTGATCGCCGACCGCGCGCGGCGCTCCGGTTTTGACCGTCGCTTGGGTTATCCGCGCCAGCGGTCCGTGCGCGTTCGCCACGGTAGCCGCTATTTTTGTGCCACCGATATCGATTGCGCCGACATGAAGAACTTGCATGTTTCAATCCTGTCTATCAAAACTTATTCCGAGCGGCTAGACGCGTTTCCTTGATGCTTGCGCAATCGCTCGATCAGTTCATCCAGCAATTGCTCGATTTCCTGGTGGCCATGCACGAAAAATTCTGCGTTGCTGTCCGATGCATGCTCGACACGCACCGACAGCAGGTCGTCGCGGTTGAGCCGGAACACATCTTCATCGGTGACATCGTCGCCCACATAGATCGCACCGGACGCGCCGCTGATGCGCATCAATTCTTCCAGTGCACTACCCTTGTCGGCGCCATCTTGCGGCATCAGGCTGAACACGCATTTGCCGGCGACGATGCGCGCCGGCGGTTGCAATCCTGCCAGCAATGTCTTCAGCCGCGCCTCGGCTTCGACTTGATCCCGCGCCTGCCGGTAATGCACCGACAGCGAATAATGCTTGTCTTCCAGAAAGATGCCTGGGCCATATTGCGGATCCGTCAACGCCATTGTCAACGTATCTTTCCAGTTCCGGCACATTGCCGCATAGGCATCGCTGCGCGCTTGCCAGCCCGGCACGCCTTCCAGGCCATGATTGCCTACCAGATAGTCGACTTTAAATTCCAGCCTGGGCGCAATATCGACCACCGAACGCCCAGTGAGAATGGCAATCTGCGTACGCCCGGATAGTTCAATGAGCCGCTGCAACACGTTTGGCGGCAGGCGCACCTCGTCCGGTTGGGTGACGATCGGCGCCAGCGTGCCGTCGAAGTCAAATACGCATAGCATTCCCGGCCGCACGATATCATCGAGCCGGCGCCGTCCTGCATCGGAAAACAGCGGCGCCATCACTACACCACCCTGCGCAGGGATTTGCGGCTGTGCGAGCGGATTTTGGCCGACACCTGCGCGCGCCGTCGCAAGCGAGCCGCATCGAGCAACATATGTCCGGCCCAACGATAGATATTGAAATCCTTGACCAGCGAACGCATGCTGTGCATGCGTTCGCATTGCTCCATCTCGGGCATGGTCAATGCCCGATACAGCGCATCGGCACTTTGTTCGATATGGTACGGATTGACGATCAATGCTTCATGCAGTTCTCGCGCCGCACCGGTAAACTGGCTCAGAACCAGCACGCCTCGATCGTCGTCACGGGCGGCAATGAATTCCTTGGCCACCAGATTCATGCCGTCGTGCAAGCTGGTGACGAGGCACACGTCGGCTGCGCGATAATAACGATTGACCTGATCGGATTCGTGATGTTCGATCTTCAATATGATCGGAACATACCGGTCGCTGCCGAAGCGCTGATTGATCCGATCAACCAGCAAGCGTACGCGCGATTCGAAATTCTGGTATTCCTCCAGCGACGAACGGCTGGGCGCGGCAATCTGTACCAGCGTAAAGCGGCCGACCATCGATGGTTGCCGTTCCAGCATGGTTTCAACCGCTTGGAAACGTTCAATGATGCCTTTGGTGTAATCGAGCCGGTCAACGCCGATTCCAAGTAAATGATTCGCAGGCAGGCCGAGATTCTTGCGGATATCGGCTCGGCATTCGGCGATATCCGGTTGCTCCGCGGCGTCGGGCCACGCAATCGAAATCGGATACGGTTCAACCTGGGTCAAGTCGCCGCCGTAGGAAATGGTCGAGTCTTCGTACTCGATGCGCGCTTCCAGATAGCGGTCCACGGTTTCCAGGAAATTCTTGCAGTGAAACGGCGTATGGAAACCGAGGATCGTGCTGCCCAGCAAGCCTTCGAGGATTTCTTCGCGCCACGGGCAAATACCGAACGATTCCGGGTTGGGCCAGGGGATATGCCAGAACATGATGATGGTTGCCTTGGGCAGCTTTCCCCGCACCATGGCAGGCAGCAGCGCAAAGTGATAATCCTGTACCAGCACCACCGGGTCGTCGGTATGCGCTTCGTTGACCACCGCATCGGCAAAGCGCTGGTTGATGGCGACATACTGGTCCCAGTCGGACGAACGGAACACCGGCCGTACATGGGCGATATGGCACAGGGGCCATAGTCCTTCATTGGCAAAGCCGTAATAGTAACCCTGCTCCTCGTCCTTGGACATCCAGACCCGGCGCAAGGTATAGGCTGGCCGCTTGGGCGGGACCGCGACACGGTCGTTGCGGTCGACCGTGTCGCGGTCGGCATCGCCGCTACCATGGGCAATCCAGGTGCCGGAGCAGGCGCGCATGACCGGCTCGACGGCGGTAACCAGGCCGCTCGCGGGACGTTTGACTTCAATGCCCTTGGCGGTATGGGTATGAATGTAGGGCTCGCGGTTGGATACGACCAGTATTTCATCGCCGGCCAGTTCATCGTGCAGCAACGTGCGCAGTCTCTCGGGCGACCAGGGCTGGGGGGCACTGGCTTGCACGCGCCGCTCGACATTCAATTCATGCAGCAGCGCCCGCAAGTCTCCCACCAATGGCCGGATTTCGGAAGATGGATTCGATTGAGGACGGGCAACCGCCTCGCGGCGCAAAATTCCTTTGACCGCACTGATCCAGCCGCGCCAGCTCATATGCGCAATGAAGACGGTAATGAGTGAAATGACGACGGCCAACAACGCAAACAGCGCAATGATGTATTGCCTGGTTTCCGCACTGCGCTTTTCGATGAAACCCATGTCGTGCACCAGGATCAGGTTACCCAGGTACTGCGAATCCAGTACCAGCGGACTCTCGGTAACATGCAGCGACCCTTGCGGCAACTTCATCACTGCTTGACGCAGCTCATTGGACGTCTGTGTGGCCGGGCAACGCAATGCTGCCGGAAACATGACGGTCTTCTGGATCATGGCGCCATCGGCATCGCACAGCGCCAGCGCGAACAGACGCCCGTCTTGCTGCACCGAGCGGTCGAGCAATTGAATTATTTTGCTCTGCGAGCCTTGCGGAAGGTAATCGAACAGCGGTCCCTGCAATGCGCCGGCCAGCATTTGCGAACGTGCATCCAGATCCCGTACGAACCAGCGTTGCGTCATGCCGTCGACCAGAGGCACGACCGCATAGGCAAACAATCCCACTACCAGCGCCAGCGGCAAAATGAAACGCAACGAAAGCCGGAACGAACGAAACGGCATGGTTTCTTGGAAAAGCGGCTTTATCGCCATGGCCGAACCGCTTCTTGCGCGCCGAGCCGCAGAAAGCCATCAGTCGATATCGATTTAGATGGGAAATTGCGAATGCGCTGCAAAAGATTGGCGGCCTTGGAATACATGGCGAAATCTGAATCAATATATTGATACATCGACGGCCAACTCTCTATTACAGAGCAACGGAAATTCATTCGATGATCTTCTCTGCAAAACATGCGGTACGTAATGGAAAGAACTCCGCAGAGCGACAACGCTCTAATTAACGAGATAACGAGAGCGTGCGTATCTTCAAAGACATTGCACTTACCAAATTCGCGCCGTTTTCATACTCGGCGGCAAGCGTGCGAACTGTAATATTTATCCAGCCTATAAGTTTGCCATCGTCGATTCCATCCGGTTTGACCAAACGCAACTTCTCCGGCTTCACAAATTTCACGGATCGCATTGTTTGCTCATACTGCGTTATTCCGGATCGGCTTCTTTCCGATAAAGAACGGCTACTCCAATAAGTACTGGACATCAATTACCCCTCTTGGGTTCCTGACCAGTGAATCGTGCGATTGTTTTCAGAAAGCTGCGTATCAAGCATCCATCTTGGAATTACATTTTTTGCGACGCGCCGGATGGGAATTCCAGACTTGAATCGAACTTTCGCGAATCGTCCTGATCATTGAATGGCGGCCCCCCGCAATCGGAGCATCGGGTGGCCGGCACTTTCAAGTTCCAGGAGAAAATCATGGCGCAATCTGACAATGAACAATTAATCGGCGGAATCAACGTTGCAATACTGGTGACGGACGGATTCGAACAAGTTGAATTGACCGGCCCACGTGAAGCGCTTGAGAATGCAGGCGCCGCTACCCGCATCGTTTCCAGCCGGCATGGCAAGGTGCAAGGCTTCAACCATGATGTCAAAGCCGATCAATTCGACGTGGACCTGACATTCGACGAAGCGGCTTCCGAAGAATTCGACGCTGTGCTGTTGCCGGGCGGCGCGCTCAATTCGGACCGGATCAGGGCTATTCCGGAAGCACAGCGCATCGTTCAAGGCATGCAGGAGGACGGCAAGCCAATCGCGGCGATATGCCACGGCGCATGGCTGCTGGTATCTGCGGGATTGGTCAAGGACAGGACGATGACCAGTTGGCCGACGCTGCAGGACGATATCCGCAATGCCGGCGGCCACTGGGTGGACCAGCAAGTCGTGGTCGACGGCAACTTGATCAGCAGCCGCAAGCCGGATGATATTCCGGCATTCAACCAGGCGGTGATCGATTTATTGGCGCAACGTGTCAACGCGAGCGTGCATGGCACACTCGATCAGCAAACCGGTATCGGCCTCAGCGGATAAAACTGCATGCTGCATCATCCGTTGAACTGGCGCAACCCTTTCAGGTCGAGAATGGTAATGCTGCCGTAATCGATTTTCAAGAATCCTTTTTTTTCCAGCACCTGCAATGCCTGATTCGCGCGCTGGCGCGAGGTGCTGCATAGATAGCCGATTTCTTCCTGCGAAATCTGCAAGCGGTTGCCATATCCGGGGTTCAGGTACGAGTTGAACAAGGCAGCCAGGCAACGTGCGACCCGCGCATCGGTATCCAGCATCCGATCGTATTCAACCAGCGAGATGAACAACCCGAGCCGTTCATTCAATTGCATCAGCAAGAATCGATTGAATGGAATGCTGTTGTCGAGCAGCCAGTTGAACGTCGCACGCGGCATCAGTGCGAGCCGGCTGTCGCGCAATGCGACCACGTCATATTTGCGTGGCTCGGATTTGAGCACGGAACCTTCACCGAACCAGCCGCCGGACAGCAGGCCGGTAAACGTCACGGTCTTTCCTTCCGGCGACACACTGCTCATTTTCAGCAAGCCTTCCGTGACGCCGATCCAGTGATCGACCGGATCTCCCTTGCGGCAGACGAAAGCGCCGGCCGGCACCAAGCGTTCGGTCATATCGGCTTCGACGCGCTCAAGCTGCGCCTCGGTAAGGCCCTTACCCCAAATGGTTTGGCACAGCATGTCTTTCATGGAGGTTTTGAGTACGGTCATTGTGCAGTGCAGTATAGAAAAACAGCGAATTGTCTGTGAAATGACATCCCCATCATGCAACAGGGACTATTATCATCGCATAAAAGCGACACGGTCCGTGGCGGTTTGTGTAAGGTTGTCGCAAGCGCCACGATGAAACAGACGACGATGCGCACACATAATTATTAGAGGCAGACGATGGCGGAGACAACTCAGCATCCCGGGATAAAAACGTTCCCCCGGTTACTGTTGCAGCATGCGCAAACGCGGCCGCACAAACCGGCTTTTCGCGAGAAGGATCTGGGTATCTGGCAAACCTCGACCTGGCGGCATGTCAACGATGAAGTGCGTGCACTTTCCTGCGGTCTTGCCGCGCTGGGATTCAAGCGCGGCATGAATCTGGCGATCATCGGCGACAACCGGCCGCGCCTGTATTGGGCGATGGCCGCCGCGCAATGCCTCGGCGGCGTGGCCGTGCCCTTGTATCAGGATGCGCCGGCTGCGGACATGGCATACGTGCTCGACAATGCCGAAATCGATTTCGCCGTGGTCGAAGATCAGGAACAAGTCGACAAGCTGCTTGAGATCAAGCAAACGATGCCGGAACTCGGCACGCATCTGAAGCATATCGTGTTCGAGGATGAGCGCGGCATGCGCAACTATTCCCAGACCGAACTCACCTCTTACGAAAAAATCCAGCAGATCGGACGGGAATTCGACCGTGCCAATCCGGACTTCTTCATGCAGCAAGTCGAGCTCGGCATGCCGGACGATGTGGCCGTGATGCTGTATACATCCGGCACCACCGGCAAACCCAAAGGCGTATGCCAAACGCATGCAGCGCTGATCGCAGCCGCGACCGGCGGCGTGTCCTTCGACAACCTGACTTCAGACGATGAAATCCTGTCGTATCTGCCGATGGCGTGGGTCGGCGACAATCTGTTTTCGTATGCGCAGGCGATGGTTGCGGGCTTTACCGTGAACTGCCCGGAGTCGGGAGACACCGTGATGACCGATCTGCGCGAGATCGGACCGACCTATTATTTCGCGCCGCCGCGGGTATTTGAAAACATGCTGACCACGGTCATGATCCGCATGGAAGATGCGAGCGCCATCAAGCGCAAGCTGTTCCAGTATTACATGGACGTTGCGCGCCGCATCGGGTCCGACATCCTCGATCGCAAACCGGTCAACTTCATGAGCCGGCTCAATTATGGATTGGGCAACCTGCTGATCTATGGTCCGCTGAAGAACGTGCTCGGCTTGAGCCGTGTGCGCGTCGCCTATACGGCGGGTGCGGCAATCGGCCCGGACCTGTTCCGCTTCTATCGTTCGATCGGCGTCAACCTGAAACAGTTGTACGGCGCCACCGAAACCTGCGCTTACGTATGCCTGCAGCCCGACGGCAATATCAAATTCGACAGCGTCGGCCTGCCCGCGCCGGGCGTTGAAGTCAAGCTTGCCGACAACGGTGAAGTGCTGGTCAAATCCGCTGCGATGTTGAAAGAGTATTACAAGCGCCCCGACGCCACCGCCGAAGTGATCGACAGCGAAGGTTATTTTCATACCGGTGATGCGGGCTTCTTCGATGAAGAAGGACATTTGAAAATCATCGACCGCGCCGCGGACGTCGGCAAGATGGTCGGCGGCGATATCTTTGCGCCCAACTACATCGAGAACAAACTCAAGTTTTTCCCCTTCATCAAGGAAGCGGTCGCGTTCGGCAACGAGCGCGACAAGGTCTGCGCATTCATCAATATCGATATGGAAGCCGTCGGCAACTGGGCTGAACGGCGCGGTATCGCTTATGCAGGCTACACCGACCTGGCGGCCAAACAGGAAGCGTACGGATTGATCGCCGAATGCGTGGAAAAAGTGAACGCCGACCTGGCCGCGGAAGCACTGATGGCAGGCACGCAAATTCACCGCTTCCTGATCTTGCATAAGGAACTCGATCCGGACGACGATGAACTGACCCGCACCCGCAAAGTGCGGCGCAAATTCATCGCCGAGAAATATCGCGTGCTGATCGATGCGCTGTATGCGGGCAAGACTTCGCAATACATCGAAACCCAGGTGAAGTTCGAGGATGGCCGCCAAGGCATGGTAAGCGCAGACCTGACAATCCTCGACGTGAAAACATTCGCTGCAGTAAAACAAGCGGCCTGAGATAAAGAGCTCCCATGGCAGAAGATAGAAAAATCGGTGAAGTAATCCTGAGTCTGGAAAATATTTCACTGGCATTTGGCGGCATCAAGGCATTGACCGATATTTCATTCGACGTGCGCGAACATGAAATCCGCGCAATCATCGGTCCCAACGGGGCCGGCAAGAGTTCAATGCTGAATGTGCTCAACGGCGTCTACCATCCGCAGCAAGGCGAGATTCTCTTTCGCGGCAAGCATCGCAAAGGCATGAATACGTACGATGCGGCCAAAAACGGCATCGCACGCACGTTCCAGAACATTGCGCTGTTCAAGGGAATGACAGTGCTCGACAACATCATGACCGGCCGCAATCTCAAGATAAAGAGCAATTTTCTGCTGCAGGCCCTGTACTGGGGACCCGCGCAAAAAGAAGAAATCGCACATCGCGTGAAGGTCGAGGAAATCATCGACTTCCTTGAAATCCAGCACATCCGCAAAACCCCGGTCGGCCGTCTGCCTTACGGTTTGCAAAAGCGTGTCGAGCTGGGCCGTGCGCTGGCTGCTGAACCGCAGATCCTGTTGCTGGACGAGCCGATGGCCGGCATGAACGTTGAAGAGAAGCAGGACATGTGCCGCTTCATCCTCGATGTCAACGACCAGTTCGGCACCACGATTGTGTTGATCGAACACGATATGGGCGTGGTGATGGATATTTCGGATCGGGTTGTAGTGCTGGACTATGGCAAGAAAATTGGCGACGGTACGCCGGATGAGGTGCGCAGTAATCAGAACGTGATTAATGCGTATCTGGGTGTGGCGCATTAGGTTTTAGCCGCTCTCCCTGCAAGGGCGAGGGGACTCTACTAGGTGAATTGGGATCGGACGAACATGAATTTTTTCTTCGAAGTGCTGATCGGCGGACTCCTGTCGGGAATCATGTATGCGCTGGTGGCGCTGGGCTTCGTGCTGATCTACAAGGCATCCGGCGTGTTCAATTTCGCGCAAGGCGCAATGGTGTTTTTTGCGGCGCTGACTTGCGTCAGCATCACCACCGAATTCGGTTTGTCGCTGTGGCTTGCGATCCCGATCACGATGGCGGTCATGGTCGTGCTTGCGCTGGCAATCGAGAAGGTGGTTCTGCGCCCGCTGGTCAACCAGTCCGAAATCACCTTGTTCATGGCCACCATCGGACTGACGTTTTTTATCGAGGGCCTGGCGCAGTTGATGTGGGGATCGCAAGTCAAAAGACTCGATCTCGGCATTCCGGACGTGCCGATGCAGTCCCTGCTCGATCAATTCAATATCGTGATTTCGCAGTTCGACCTGGTTGCGGCTGGAATCTGCGCGGTCCTGGTTACCGCACTCGCCTTCATTTTTTCGAAAACCAAGATCGGTCGCGCATTGCGCGCGGTTGCCGACGATCACCAGGCGGCACTTGCGGTCGGCATCCCGCTGCAGCATATCTGGGCCATCGTCTGGGCTGCCGCCGGCTTCGTTGCACTGGTCGCGGGACTGCTCTGGGGCGCGCGCAACGGCGTGCAGTTCGCGCTGACTTTCGTCGCGCTGAAGGCATTGCCGGTCCTGATCCTCGGCGGCTTTACCTCGATTCCCGGCGCCATCGTCGGCGGCCTGATCATCGGCGCGTCCGAGAAATTGGCCGAGGTCTATATCGGACCGATGGTCGGCGGCGGCATCGAAGGCTGGTTCCCCTACGTGCTGGCGCTGCTGTTCCTGCTGATTCGGCCGGAAGGGCTGTTCGGGGAGAGAATCATTCGACGTATTTAGGAATGTGCACGAAGGCATCGCGTAATCAGCTATCGAAAAATCGAGTCAGGAATAAAACATGTTCTACCGGGAAGCAGGTCAATTCAGAACCACCTATCAAGCCGACAACCAGGTCTTGCCGATCCGGCAGGACCGGGTCGGCATGATGATCATCCTCGCCGTTGCATTTGTGGCGATACCGTTATTCGCATCGCCATATACCTTCTCGGCAATCCTGATTCCATTCCTGATCTTCGCACTGGCCGCGCTCGGGCTGAACATCCTGACCGGCTATGCCGGCCAGGTGTCGCTCGGTTCCGCCGCATTCATGGCGGTCGGCGCGTTTGCGACTTATAACTTCATGTTGCGCATTCCCGGCATCCCGATCCTGCTTGCATTCGTGCTGGGCGGTTTGTGCGCGGCCATGGTCGGCATCGCATTCGGCCTGCCGTCGCTGCGCATTCGCGGCTTTTATCTTGCGGCATCGACGCTGGCGACGCAATTTTTCGTGGTCTGGGCCCTGACCAAGATCGGCTGGTTCACCAACTATAGTTCGTCGGGCGTGATTACCGCGCAAAAAGTCACGATCCTCGGTTATGACTTCACGTCGCCGGCCAGCAAGTATCTTTTGACGCTGGGTATCGTTTGCGTAATGGCGATGCTCGCCAAAAACATGATCCGTTCCAATGTAGGACGTTCGTGGATGGCGGTACGCGATATGGACGTCGCTGCGGAAGTGATCGGCTTTCGGCTGATGCGCACCAAGCTGCTCGCGTTTGCGGTCAGCTCGTTTTACTGCGGCGTGGCCGGCGCGCTGTATGCATATGCCTATCTCGGCACGGTCGAACCGGAGGCGTACAACCTCGACCTGTCGTTCCGGATTCTGTTCATGATCATCATCGGCGGAGTCGGCTCCATCCTCGGTTCGTTCCTGGGCGCGGCATTCATCGTTTTGCTGCCGATCGGATTGAATATGTTTGCCCATACGCTGGGTTTGCCGACATCGGTCGCATCGAACTTGGAACTGATGGTGTTCGGCGCGTTGATTATCTTTTTCCTGATCGTTGAACCGCATGGGCTGGCACGACTGTGGCAGATCGGCAAGGAAAAACTTCGTTTGTGGCCATTCCCGCACTAGCTCGCAGCACGGACAAGAAGCTGGCAAGGAAATTTTCTGTTGTTTTGACAAGTGGTTTTGTTTCTGTACTTTAAAGGAGAAGCACAATGAAATTCGTCAAATCCGTCCTATTGGGCGCGGCTTTGGTCAGTGCGGTCAGCGTGGCCAACGTGGCTAATGCGCAAGAGCAATTCATCCCGATTTTGTCATACCGCGTCGGTCCTTATGCAGCAGGCGGTTCCGGCTTTTTCGGCGGCTCGATCGATTACTTCAACCTGGTCAACGCGAACGGCGGCATCAACGGCGTCAAGATTTCGTGGGAAGAATGCGAAACCGAGTACAACGCGTCGCGCGGCGTTGAATGCTATGAACGATTGAAGACAAAAGACGGCGGCGCATCGCTGATCGAGCCGCTGTCGACCGGTATTGCCTACGGCATCCTGGATCGCGTCAGCACCGACAAGATTCCGATGACCACCTTGGGCTACGGCCGCTCCGATGCCGCCAACGGCAAGGTGTTTCCATACGTGTTCCCGCTGATCACCAGCTACTGGAACCAGGCTGCGGCGATGGTCAAGTACCTAGGCGACAAGGCCGGCGGATTGGACAAGCTGAAAGGCAAGAAGATCGTCCATCTGTACCATGATTCCGCATTCGGCAAGGAGCCGTTCCCGGTGCTGGAAGCGCAGGCGCAGCAGTACGGCTTCGAACTGCTCAAGATTCCGGTCGCGCATCCGGGCAATGAACAGCAATCGCAGTGGCTGCAGATCCGTCAGGCCAACCCTGATTACGTGATTCTGTGGGGCTGGGGCGTGATGAATGCGGTGGCGATCCAGACCGCGCAACGCAACGGCTTCCCGCGTGAAAAAATGCTCGGCGTATGGTGGGCGGGTTCGGAAGAAGATACGATCCCGGCCGGCCCTGCTGCGAACGGCTACTCCACGATGACCTTCAACACACCGGGCAACTATCCGGTACTCGATGAGATTCGCAAGAAAGTCTACGACGCGGGCAAAGGCAATCTGTCCGACACCAAACGCATCGGTTCGGTGTACCACATGCGCGGCGTGACCGCTGCCATGCTGTGGGTGGAAGCAATCCGCAACGCGCAGCAAAAATACGGCAAAGGCAAAGTGATGACCGGTGAACAGGTGCGCTGGGGCCTGGAAAACCTGAACGTCGATGCCGCGCGCCAGAAAGCACTGGGGGCATTCGACATGTTCCCGCCGGTCAAAACATCGTGCGATGACCATGAGGGTTCCGGCGCGGTCAAGGTCCAGCAATGGAAAGACAACAAGTGGGTGGCTGTCACTCCGCAATGGCTGGTCGGCGACAAGGCGCTGACACGCAAGCTGGTGGAAGAGTCTTCGGCCAAATACGCCGCTGAGAAAAACATCAAGCCTGCCTGCCTGAAATAACAGTGTTCGATGCCACTCCTCACAAGGGAGTGGTCTCGCGTGAACGCTTCAACGAGCATTCACGCGAGATCTATCGCACCATCATCTGTTCGATCGGAATCACAACATGTCAATCCAAACCGTACCGTCCGGCGCCGGCAAACCCTACCTTTCGGTCAACAATATCGAGGTCATCTACGATCACGTGATCCTGGTATTGAAAGGCGTTTCGCTGCAAGTCCCGCAGGGAAAAATCGTGGCGCTGATGGGTGCCAACGGCGCAGGAAAATCCACCACACTCAAGTCGATTTCGACACTGCTGCGCGGTGAACGCGGCGACGTCACCAAGGGCAGCGTCGAATTCCAGGGCGAACGCATCGACCATTTGACGCCGAACGAATTGGTCAGGCGCGGCTTGTCGCAAGTGATGGAGGGCCGTCACTGCTTCGGCCACCTCACCATCGAAGAAAATCTGTTAACCGGCGCCTACACCCGAAAAATCTCGCGCGCGGAAATAAAGGATTCGCTGGAAATGGTGTACCACTATTTTCCGCGCCTGAAACAGCGGCACACCTCGCAAGCCGGCTATACGTCAGGCGGCGAGCAGCAGATGTGCGCCATCGGCCGTTCGCTGATGGCGAAGCCGTCCATGATCCTGCTCGACGAACCGTCGATGGGCCTGGCGCCGCAAATCGTCGAAGAGATTTTTGAAATCGTCAGGGATCTGAATACCAAGGAAAACGTTTCTTTCCTGCTTGCCGAACAAAACACCACCGTGGCGCTGCGCTATGCCGATTTCGGCTACATCCTGGAAAACGGGCGCGTGGTGATGGAAGGCGATGCAAAGGATCTGGCCGCCAATGAAGACGTCAAGGAGTTCTATCTCGGCATGTCGAGCGCGGGTCGCAAGAGCTTCCGCGACATGAAGTTTTATCGCCGCCGCAAGCGCTGGCTTGCGTAAGCAGGCGCCTGAAGCGACTCATGAATTACGTCAGATTGGTTTCCTATTGCAAGACCCTGCCGCATGCGGTCTCGGAAAAAAAATGGAAAAACACACTGGTCTTCAGTGTGCACAAGAAGATGTTTGCATTGTTTTTACTGGATGAACGCGACAAGCCGACGGAACTGTGGTGCAAGGTCGATGACGAGCTTTTCCTTTCGTATACGGATCAGCCCGGCATTCGTCCGGCGCCGTATCTGGCGCGCGCCAAGTGGGTGGCAATGGAAAGCAATGCCATGACCGATGCAATGGCGCGTGAAGTGCTCAAGCGTGCCCGCGAGATTATTTTCATGAACTTACCGAAGCGCATTCAAAACGAGCTGCACGCGAAAGAAATTTAATCATGTCCGACACATTTGATTCTCTTGAAGCCCGCGACCCGCAGGTCCGCGAGCGCGATTTGATGGCGCGGTTGCCGCAACTGCTGGCGCAGGCGCAGAGCGCGCCCGGATGGGCCCGCATTCTCAACGGCATCAACGCGGCTGATGTGACATCGCGCGCAGCGCTGGCGAAAGTGCCGGTCACGCGCAAATCCGATTTGAAAGATATCCAGAAGAATGATTTTCCGTTCGGCGGGCTGATCACTACTCCGGTACGGAATCTGGGAAGGCTGTTCATGTCGCCCGGCCCGATATTCGATCCCGAAGGGCGCGGACCGGACTGGTGGCGCTATGGACGGCCGTTGCACGCGCTCGGCTTGCGCGCCGGGCACATCATTCAAAACTGTTTTTCATACCATTTCACGCCCGCGGCATTCATGCTCGAAGGCGGCGCATCCAGAATCGGCTGCGCGATCATCCCGGCCGGCAGCGGCCAAACCGAGATGCAAGTGCAGGCAATGGCGGCATTGAAACCGGACGCCTATGCCGGCACGCCATCGTTCCTGAAAATCATTGTTGAAAAAGCCCAGGAGATGGGCGCCGATATCGGCAGCGTGCAGCGCGCCTGCGTCGGCGCGGAAGCGCTGCCGCCGTCGTTGCGCAAATGGCTGCACGACAACGGCATCCTCCATGTATTGCAAACCTACGGTTCCGCCGACATCGGCAATATCGCCTACGAGACGCTCACCGATGGCCAGGTCAATCCAGGCATGATCATCGATGAAGACCTGATCGTCGAAATCGTGCGGCCCGGCACCGGCGATCCGGTCGCGGACGGCGAAGTCGGCGAAGTGGTGGTCACCTCATTCAATCCCGACTACCCGCTGGTGCGTTTTGCCACGGGCGACATGTCCGCCGTGCTGACCGGCGCATCGCCGTGCGGCCGCACCAATACCCGCATCAAGGGATGGATGGGCCGTGCCGACCAGACCACCAAGGTGCGCGCAATGTTCGTGCACCCATCGCAGGTGGCCGACGTGGTCAAACGGCATCCGCAAATTTTGAAAGCGCGCCTGGTCATCAGCGGTGAAATGGCCAATGATGTGATGACCCTGCATTGCGAAGTCGATGCGACAATTACGGCGGATGCATCCACCGCAATTGTCGACACGATCCGCGACGTCACCAAGCTGCGCGGAGAAGTGAAACTGGTGGCGCGCGGCAGTTTGCCGAATGACGGCAAGGTGATTGAAGATGCGCGCAAGTATGAATAGGATTAATATTTAGAATCCATTTCATTCATGTCCCGTTGTCATATTGCATCATAAGTAGGAGGTTTATCAATGCCGCAATCCACGCTCGCCACCTGGCATGAACTGGTGCAAACCCGAAACACGAAAGGCCTGAACTCGCTTCTTGCAGACGACGTCGTGTTCCACTCTCCGGTGGTCCACACGCCCCAGATCGGAAAGGCGCTGACGCTTCAGTATCTGTCCGCCGCCTTCCACGTCTTCTTCAACGAATCCTTTCGCTACGTGAGGGAGCTCACCGAAGCCCGCGGCGCCGTGCTGGAGTTCCAGGTCGAAATCGATGGAATCGCGGTCAACGGGGTGGACATGATCAAATGGAACGACGACGGCAAGATCGTTGAGTTCAAGGTGATGATCCGTCCTCTCAAGGCGATCAACTTGATTCATCAAAAAATGGCTGCGATGCTCCAGGCGAGCCGGTAGCTCATGATGATGTCAAAACCGTTCATTGAGCGGCCCGCGTTCAAAAACGAATCGGCAAGGTAGCCCATATGTCCATGCTCTCCGTTCTGGCAGCAATTTCAATTCTTGTTCTTTCCGCATGCTCTGACCGCAAAGAGCCTTCCGTTAAAGAACAAGTTCGCAAGGAGCATATTTTTCAAGGGCAGGAGCGCGCACTCGAGAAAGCCAAGGGAGTCGAGCAAACCCTCCAGGATGCCGCGACTCAGCAACGCGGTCTTATCGATCGCCAGGATCAATAGCTTTTACATGGCGATTTTCCGTTAACCATCGGCGGAAAACCCACGGTAATGCCCGCTTTATTGCGCATCGCATTGAAAGGATGACGGATGACAGCGCAATTGATATTCAACGATACATGCTCAAGCGGTGACGATGTGAACCGCCGGGCGCTTCAATTGGCCGGTGGACTGGCGCAAATGGACGTGGCCGAGGGCGATGTGGTCGCGGTCATGCTGCGCAACGACCCGGCCTATATCGAGATCATGCAGGGCGCCCGTATCGCCGGCTGCTATTGCTGCCAGGTGAACTGGCATTTCAAGGCGGACGAGGTCGGCTACATCCTGAACGATTCCGGCACGCACGTGTTATTCATCGACGAAGATCTGCTTGCGTCGGTGGCTGCAGCGATTCCATCCACGGTAATGGTGTTGCCCGTGCGCGTTCACGGCCAAGCCGATGCTGCACGCGGCCCCGCCGATTACCGCAACTGGCTTGCGGCGCAAGCGCCGTATGCCGGTCCTCAGCGTGCGCCGCGCGGCAACATGGCCTATACATCGGGAACCACGGGCCGGCCCAAAGGCGTGCGCCGCCTTCCCGTGCCCGCCGGCCAACAGGCGTCGCAGTTGCAACGAGTGCTTGCCGTGGTAAGCCAGACGCTCGGCATTGCTCCCGGCGTACGCGCCTTGATTTCCGCACCGCTATATCACAGCGCAGCCGGCCTGTTTGCCCAGCAAGCGATGCTTCACGGCGAATGCCTGGTGCTGGGCGCCCGCTTCGACGCCGAACAAACGCTGGCATTGATCGAACGCCACAGCGTGCAAGTGGCCTACCTGGTGCCGGTCATGTACGTACGCATGCTGCGTCTGGCGCCGGAGGTGCGGGCCCGGTACGACTTGTCGTCTTTGACGTTTGTCGCGTCCACCGGCGCGCCATGCGCGCCTGAAATCAAGCGGGCCATGATCGATTGGCTCGGCCCGGTCATTTACGAAACCTATGCATCGAGCGAGACCGGCTTGCTGACCGTTGCCGATTCGGAGACGGCGCTGCGCAAGCCCGGTTGCGCCGGCCGGCCGGTCTGCGATGCGACGATTCGTATCTACGATGCCGATGGCAAACCATGCGCACCGGGTGAAGTCGGCATCGTGTATGCGCGCCAGCCGGCTTATGCCGACTTCACTTACAACAACAACGATGCCGCGCGCCGCGCGATTGAACGCGATGGGCTCATCAGTGTCGGCGATATGGGCTATCTCGACGACGAAGGCGATCTCTACATTTGCGATCGTGCATCGGATATGGTGATTTCCGGTGGCGTCAATATCTATCCATCGGAAATCGAACATGCGCTGATCGAGTTGCCCGGCGTCGCGGACTGCGTCGTGTTCGGCATCCCGGACGATGAATACGGTGAATCACTGGCCGCGCATGTCACCTCAGAACCGGGGGTGCAACTGGATGCCGCCGCGATCGCGGCGGCTTTGCGGGAACGCATCGCGGGTTACAAGGTACCGCGCCGTATCGAGATCGTCGATTCTCTGCCGCGCGACGACAACGGCAAGATCGCCCGCCGAAAAATCAGGGATCGGTACTGGCAGAATCGCCAAAGCCGTATTTGAGGAAAATCCGGTGATTGCAGGCTAGTGGGTCACTTGGCAACAGAAGCAGCATTGCGTTTAGGAGGGCGTAGGTGGAAAACAAGGCCGTGGTTTCGCCAAAGCGCAGCGCCTTCCGGCGTACGCATTCCTTCGAAAACGCGAGACGGTTTTTCCTTCGTGGATGCTTGCCGGGTCTCGCCCCGGCGGGCGAGGTACTTTCTTTTGCGTCGCCAAAAGAAAGTACCCAAAGAAAAGGCGACCCTACAAAGCGCCCTGCGGGGTGGAGCAGGGAATTCGGATCACATGCGATCCGCCTGCGCAACGGTTTGCGCTTGCAAGCGCAAACTCCTTCGCCCGCAAGCCCGGGAGCCGCTGCGGGAAGCGAAACGAACTCGCTGCCCTTGCAGGGCGCGTATCCGCTTGCAAGCGGATACCGTTCCGCAGGCGCGGGACATGTCCCGCGAACCCCCTGCTTCACCTCA
>Ga0209343_10002258_pt1 | contig 25033 bp, 25 predicted proteins | sample RifCSPlowO2_02_FD_184026 | JGI IMG/M metagenome (GOLD analysis project Ga0209343, IMG submission 184026) | Groundwater microbial communities from Rifle, Colorado - Rifle CSP2_plank lowO2_0.2 (SPAdes) (version 2) | ecosystem: Environmental > Aquatic > Deep subsurface > Groundwater | place... | reverse complement strand
CCCGCCGTGAAAATCGATGGCGATGTCGAAGCGTTCGCGCCGCAGCCGCCGCGCGAACGCGACGTCATCGACCAGGCGTCGCACCCCGCTGCGCTTCGGGGCGATCAGCACGGTGTTCAGGAACGGGTTGCCCTGGACGACCGGCGCGGCAACGGGCTCGACGACATACGTGAGGGAGGCGTCCGGATAGTGCCGCCGCAGCGCGCGGATGGCGGGCGTCGTGAAGGCGACGTCGCCGATGAGACGCAGGCGAACCAGCAGAATCTTCAGGGCTCTATCGTCGCCTCGTCGATGAGCATCACCGGAATGTCGTCTTTGATCGGGTACACGCGGTGGCACCGGTCGCACTTGAGCGCGGTGTCGTTCTTGACGAGCCGCACCGGCGTCTTGCAGCTGGGACACGCGAGAATTTCGAGCAGTTCGGCATCGACTGGCATCACCCCTCCGAACCATCGAACTATAACATCTTGAGCTAAAATCCCTTACTGCCATGAGGACTCGCGGAATCGTCGCGGCGCTGCTCGTCCTGCTCGCTCTTCCGGCCGCTGCCCAGACCTCGAACGCCTACTTCGAGTTTCTGATGGCGCGGCGGCTCGAGGCGGCCGGCGACTTTGCCGGAGCGCTGGCGGCGCTCGAACGCGCCGCACAGGCGGATCCCGCGTCGGCCGAAGTACGGGCGGAGATCGCGTCGTTTCAGATGCGGCGCAACCGCACCGCCGAGGCCGAAGACGCGGCGCTGGCCGCCCTCAAGCTCGATCAGGACAATCTCGAGGCGCACCGCGTCCTCGGGCTGCTGTATGCGGCAAACGTCGATGCGCTGGGCGCGCGCGACGACGCCCCAGAGGTTGAACGCACGGCCCGCCGGGCCCTCGATCACCTCGAGCGGATTTCGCGGGACCCGGGCGCCGGCCTCGAGATCCTGTTTGCCATGGGGCGCCTGTATCTGAGAACCGGCGAGGCCGTGAAGGCGGTCGACGCCTTCAATCGGGTGGTCCTGCAGAACCCGGGATCCCTGCAGGCGAGGCTCTCACTGGCCCAGGCCTACGCGGCGCAGGGCGATCTCACGAACGCGATCGCCACGCTCGACATCATCGTGGAAGACGAGCCGCGGGTGGCATCCACGCTCGCGCAGCTGCAGGAGCAGGCCGGCTTGCTCAAGGAGGCGGCGGCGAACTACACGCGCGCGCTCGCCCTCGAGCCGACCAACCGAGGGTTGAAGTTCCGCCGTGCGGCGGTCCTGCTGAGCGCGGGCGACTTCGTCCGGGCGGCGGCGGCTGCCGCCGAGGCGCAGAGTCAGCACGCTGACGATCCCCGGTTCCCGCGCCTGCGCGCCCGGGCCCTCTTCGAAGGCGGCGACCCGGACGAGGCGATCCAGGTGCTCGAGCCGGCGGCGCGGGCGTTTCCGCGCGACACGGCCACGCAGCTGGCGCTGGCGGATCTGTACAGCGACATCGGGCGCGATGCGGACGCAGAGCGGATGCTGCGGCGGCTGCTCGAGGCCGAGCCGGCCAACGCCCAGGTGCTCAATCACCTGGGGTACATGCTCGCGGAGCGCGGCCGGCAGCTCGATGAGGCCGTCCGGCTCGTGCAGCGCGCGCTCGACGTGGAGCCCGACAATCCGTATTACCTCGACAGCCTCGGCTGGGCGTACTTCCGGCGCGGCAATCTCGAGGAGGCGGAGAAATATCTGTCGCCAGCCGCCGCCCAGCTTCCGGACAACGCGGAAGTGCAGGATCACCTGGGAGATCTGCTGGCCCGGCGCGGACGCTGGGCCGAGGCGATTTCGGCCTGGACGCGCGCGCTCGACGGCGACGGCGGTCTGGACCGATCGGCTCTCGAAAAGAAGGTCCGGGACGCGCAGGGGCAACTGCCGCGATAGATGAGGAAATCCCAAATCCCAAATCCCAAATCCCAAGGTTCCCGCCATCGCAGCTTGGGATTTGGGATTTGGAGTTTGGGATTTGTCCTTGTCATTCTCTCCTCAGCGTGTGCGGCGCGGCGCGTCGCGCTGCCGCGCGATGCCGGCTCCCCGCTTCCCGAGTTCCGTGACATCTACGCGTCGGTCACCTCCGCGTGCTCGGGCGTTCGGACGCTGACCGCGGAGCTGGCGCTCTCGGGCCGTGCCGGCGGCCGCGGCGTTCGAGGCCGGGCCATCGTCGGCTTCGCGCGGCCCGACTCGATGCGGCTCGAGGGGGTGGCGCCGTTTGGTCCACCGGCGTTCATCCTGACGGCGGAAGGCGGGACGGGGACGTTGCTGCTGCCCCGGGACAACCGGGTGCTCGCCGCCGCGCGGCCGGAGGAGATCCTGGGGGCGCTGGCCGGCGTGGCGCTGACGCCGGCCGATGTCCGGGCGATCCTGACAGGATGCGTCACGCCGGTGCCCGGTACGACCGGGGGACGGCTGCACGAGAACGGGTGGGCGTCCGTGCAGGCGGCCGGCGGCGCCACGCTGTATCTCGAACGGGCCGGCGCCGCATGGCAGGTGCGCGCGGCGCGCCGGCCCGGATGGGACATCGAGTACAGCGGGTGGCGCGGGAGCTTTCCGGCCGCGGTGAGACTGCGCTCCCTCACTGAGGCGCTCGACGTCGATCTCACCGTCTCGGTGTCGCAGCTCGAGACCAACGTGGCGCTCGATGCGGCGGCGTTCGAAGTCGGCGTGCCCGCCGACGCGCTGCCGCTGACGATCGAGGAGCTCCGGCGCGCCGGGCCGCTGCGGCCGTAGGACGATGAGTGCGATTGCGGTGCGGGCGCACGCCAAGATCAACCTCGACTTGCGTGTGCTCGGCCCCAGGGCTGACGGTTTTCACGAGCTGCGGACCGTCTTCCAGTCGATCGCGCTGCACGACACGCTCGTCTGCGTGCCGCGTGAAGGGCCGTTCGCGATCGAGTGCGGCGCCGCCGGCGTCCCGCTGAACGAGTCGAACCTGATCTGGCGCGCGGCAGAAGCGCTATGGCGTGCCGCGCGGCGGCGCCTGCCGATGGGCGGCGTGGTCGTGCAGCTGGAGAAGCGGATCCCGCTCCAGTCAGGCCTCGGGGGCGGCAGCGCGGATGCGGCGGCGGCGCTCGTGGGGCTCGCCCGCGCCTGGGGCATTCCCGTGCGGCCGCCGCAGCTGACCGACGTGGCCGCGACGCTCGGCGCCGACGTGCCGTTCTTTCTGACCGGCGGCACGGCGCTCGGCCTCGGGCGCGGCGATGAGACCTATCCGCTGGCCGACCTGCCGCGGCACTGGGTTGTGCTGCTCGTGCCCGGCTTCGGTGTGTCGAGCGGGGAGGCGTACGGCTGGTATGACGCCGAGCGGGATCTGTCCCGCGGCCCGATTGCCCGTGAGCCTCAGCACGTTCCGGGGCCCTGGCCCTCCCGGGCGGCGCAGATGGTCAACGATCTCGAAGCGGCGGTGGCGCGGCACCATCCGGAGATCGAGCAGATGAAGGCCGCGCTGCGGCGGGCCGGCGCGGCTGCGGCGGCAATGACCGGAAGCGGGTCCGCCGTCTTCGGCCTCTTTCAGCGCCGTCGCGAGGCCACCTCGGCGATGGAGCACCTCTCCGGCTCCGGGTGGCGCGTCCTGCTGACCGAATCGGTCGGCCGGGGCGACTACGCGCGCCTCAGCCGCCCCCGATCGGTGCGCGCCAGAGCCCGAACGCTGCGCTGAGGGTTGCCGCAACCCGCTGTCTCGACTACACTAAGCGTTTGCGCCACCCTGGCTGAGGCTTCCAAGCGTTCCTGTCGTTCTGTGACCGTGGTGGGGCGTGGCCAAGCGGTAAGGCGCGGGACTTTGGATCCCGTATTCGAAGGTTCGAATCCTTCCGCCCCAACCAGCCTCGCCCGGGTCGCATGTAGCCAGGCGGCGCAACACCCAGTGGCATGAGACGAGCGCTCAGTGGTGAAGGGTTGATGTCGACCGGATTCGGCGATCTCAAGGTGTTTTCGGGCAGCGCGCATGCGAGCCTGACGAAGGAAATCGCCGACTTTCTCGGGATCCCGGTGGGGCAGGCCCGGCTGCGGCGGTTTCCCGACAGCGAGGTCTCGTTCCAGATCGACGAGAACATCCGCGGCGCGGACGTGTTTATCGTCCAGCCGACGTGCGCGCCGGTCGACCAGCACATCATGGAGCTGCTGGTCATGATCGACGCGTTCAAGCGCTCGTCGGCGGCGCGGATCACGGCGGTCATCCCGTACTACGGGTACGCGAGGCAGGATCGCAAGGACAAGCCGCGGGTGCCGATCTCGGCCAAGCTGGTCGCCAACCTGCTGAGCGCCGCCGGCACGAACCGCGTGCTGACGATGGATCTGCACAAGGCGCAGATTCAGGGGTTCTTTGACATTCCGGTCGACCATCTGTTTGCGGCGCCGGTCATCATCGAGTACCTCGGGCGGCTCGACAGCCCGAAGCTGACGATCGTCTCGCCCGATGCCGGCGGCGCCGAGCGCGCGCGGGCGTACGCCAAGCGGCTCGACGCCGAGCTGGCGGTGATCGACAAGCGCCGCTCGGAGGACGGCACGGCCGAGGTGATGAACGTCATCGGCGACGTGGACGGCCGCACGTGCATCCTCCAGGACGACATCATCGACACCGCGGGCACGATTCAGAAGGCCGCGACGGCGGTGAAGTCGGCCGGGGCGGGGCGGGTGCTCGCGTGCGCGGTGCACGGCGTGCTGTCGGGGCCGGCAATCGAGCGGATTCAGAGCGCGCCCATCGATCAGCTGATCGTGACCAACACGATCCCGCTGCGTGGTGAGGCGCAGCAGTGCAAGAAGATCGTGGTGCTCTCGGTGGCCCGCCTGCTCGGTCAGGCGATCCGAAGCATTCACGAGGAAACATCGGTATCGTCGCTGTTCGTCTAATTGGAGCGGTGGACCTTCAGGTCCGCCGGACGGGAAGAGACATGGAAGCTACGCTGGAAGTCGTCAAGAGAGAAGGACGCGGCAAGAACGAGGCGCGGCGCCTGCGCGTCGGCGGCCGCATACCGGGCGTCCTGTACGGCACGCGAAAGGGCGGCAAGGCGCCCGAAGGGGTGGCCGTCGCCGTCGATCCGAAGGCGGTGCTCCGCATTCTCCACTCGGAGTCGGGCGCGAACACGCTGATCACGCTCACGCTCGACGGCACCGAGTCGCGCGTGATGGTGAAGGAATATCAGCTCGATCCGGTCACCCAGGAGTTGCTCCACGCCGACTTCTACCAGCTGGCGATGGACCGCGCGATCACCGTCACGGTTCCGATTGCGATCAGGGGCGAGGCGAAGGGCGTCAAGCAGCAGGGCGGGCTGCTCGATTTCGTGACCCGCGAAGTGCAGGTGCAGTGCCTGCCGGCCGACATTCCCGAGCACATCGACATCGACGTGTCCGAGCTGATGCTCCATCAGGCGGTCCGGCTCCGCGATCTGCCGGAGAGCCCGAAGTGGAAGCCGCTCAACGATCCCGACACGATGCTCGTCCACGTCGTGGTGCCGAAGGCGGAAGAGGCGGCGGTGACGGCCGAGGCGGAAGCCGCGGCGGCGCCGGCAGCACCGGCCGAGCCCGAGGTGATCAAGAAGGGCAAGGTCGAGAAGGAAGGCGAAGAGCCCAAGAAGTGAAGGTGATCGTCGGCTTGGGCAATCCAGGTCGCGAGTACGCCGGGACGCGGCACAACGTCGGCTTTCGCGTGGCCGACCTGGTGGGCGAGCGGCTCGGCCTTCACTGGCGGAAGGACGAGGACGTGCTGTTCGCCAAGAGCTTCGGCGAGTCGCCGTTCCTGGTGGTGAAGCCGCAGACGTTCATGAACCGCAGCGGGTATGCGGTCGCGCGGTTCGCGGGCTACCACCAGGTCGAGCCGGAGGAGCTGCTGGTCGTGCTCGACGATGTGGACCTGCCGCTCGGAAGGATTCGCGTGCGGGCGTCGGGATCGGGCGGCACGCACAACGGGTTGAAGTCGGTGGTCGAGCAGCTGGGGACCACCGCGTTTCCGCGGATGCGGCTCGGCGTGGGCCGTGGCGATGCGCGCCGCGACCTTGCCGACTTCGTCCTCGCGACGTTCGAGCCGGCCGAAGAGCCGGACGTGGAGAGTCTCATGACCCGGGCCGCCGACGCGGCCCAGATGTTCGTCGTGGAGGGCATCCAGAAGGTGATGAACGCGTACAACCCGGAGGCCACGGCTCCGGACATGACTGACTGACTCCTTGCTGCTTGGTCTGGCTGAAGCCAGGCACTACGTACGGGATCGTGGGTCTGGCTGAAGCCAGGCACTACGTACGGAATCGTGGGCCTGGCTGAAGCCAGGCACTACGTACGACGATCGTAGTGCCCGGCTTCAGCCGGGCCGGTAAGGCAGCCGAAGTCCAGAAGGAGACTTATGAACCGACGGTACGAGCTCGTCTACGTCGCGTCGCCGGAGGCGACCGACGATCAGCTGGCCGAGCTGCACGGGCAGATCGACGCCATCGTGCAGCGCATGGGCGGCACCCTCGAAAAGACCGAGCACTGGGGGCGGCGGAAGCTGGCCTACGTCATCGGCCACCACAAGGAAGGCAATTACGTCCTCGACGTCATCATCGGCTCCGGCGAGCTGCTGAAGGAGATCGACCGCCGTCTCAAGGTGATCGATCTGGTGATCCGCCATCTGGTCGTTCGCGTGGACGAGCACGAGCGCGTCGTCGAGCATACGCGCACCCGGCGCACCGAGACCTCGCGCCGCCGCCGGCTCGCGCGGGGCCTGCCGCCGGAGCGGCAGCCGGGCGAAGGGCAGCGCAGCGAGTTCGACGACGATCGGGACGAGAGCGAACAGGACGGTCGATTTGACAGGGAGGATGCGCGATGAACGGCAGACGAAGCGCGGGGGGAAGCGGCGGCGGCGGGCGCGGCCGGGGCGGCGCCCAGACGCAGCAGGGCAAGGAGGGCGGCCGTCGTCCCATGTTCCGGCGCCGCAAGGTGTGCCGGTTCTGCGCCGAGAAAATCGACGACATCAACTACAAGGACATCAAGCTGCTGATGTCGTTCGTGCCCGAGCGGGCCAAGATCATGCCGCGCCGGATTTCCGGCACGTGCGCGATGCATCAGCGGAAGCTGCGCACCGCCATCATGCGCGCGCGACAGATCGCGTTGATTGCGTACACGAGCGAATAGGGGCGCGTCATGGAAATCATTCTCAGAGAACACGTCGACAAGCTGGGGGATCGCGGCGAGATCGTCAAGGTGGCCGACGGCTACGCCCGCAACTTCCTGCTCCCGCGGAAGCTGGCGCTGCCGGCGACCGACGCCAACCGCAAGCACGTCGAGCGGGAGCGGAAGATCGCCGAGGTGCGGGACGCGCAGGAGCGCGGCCAGGCCGAGGCGATCGCCACGCGCCTCCAGACGGTCGACATCGTCATCGCCAGGCGCGTCGGCGAGACCGATCAGCTGTACGGGTCGGTGACGTCGGCCGACATCGCCGAATACCTGCACGGCAAGGGATTCGACCTGGATCGACGCAAGCTGATCCTGCCCGAGCCGATCAAGACGATCGGCGATCACGACGTGCCCCTCAAGCTGCACCGGGACGTCACGGTGCCCCTGAAGGTGCGGGTGGTGAAAGAGGGCCAGGAGCCACAGGCCTAGCTCGTCTCGCGCGACACGCAGAGGTGCTGCATGCCGACGGCTGCATCGACCGGCATTTCCCTCAGGGAGCCCCGGCTCTTCCGGCAGGCCTGCTACATCGACGGGGCATGGATCGCCGCGCGTGAGGGCGCGGCGATCGACGTCGACAATCCCGCCACGGGCGAGATCGTCGGCCGCGTCCCGAAGCTCGGTGCCGCCGAGACGCGCGACGCGATCGCGGCGGCGGCGCGGGCCTGGCCCGCGTGGCGGAGCGTCACCGCCAGGGAGCGCTCCCGCGTGATGCGGCGCTGGTTCGACCTGATGATGGCGCATCAGGACGATCTCGCGCGCCTGATGACGACCGAGCAGGGGAAGCCGCTCGCCGAGTCGCGCGGCGAGGTCGCCTATGCCGCCAGTTTCCTGGAGTGGTTCGGCGAAGAGGCCAAGCGCGTCTACGGCGACACCATTCCCGGCCACCAGCGCGACACGCGCATCATCGTCATCAAGCAGCCGATCGGCGTCGTCGCGTGCATCACGCCGTGGAACTTCCCGCTCGCGATGATCACGCGCAAGGCCGGCCCGGCGATCGCGGCCGGCTGTCCCGTGGTCCTCAAGCCCGCCTCGCAGACGCCGTTCTCGGCCCTGGCGCTGGCGGAGCTGGGCGAGCAGGCGGGGCTCCCGAAGGGCGTTCTCAACATCCTCACCGGTCCCGCGGAGGAGATCGGGCGCGAGCTCACCTCGAATCCGGAAGTGCGCAAGCTGTCGTTCACCGGATCGACCGCGACGGGCAAGCTACTGATGGCGCAGTGCGCGGGGACGGTCAAGAAGGTCTCGCTCGAGCTGGGCGGCAACGCGCCGTTCCTCGTCTTTGACGATGCGGATCTGGATGCGGCGGTGGAGGGCGCGATGGCGTCGAAGTACCGGAACAGCGGTCAAACCTGCGTCTGTGCGAACCGCATCTTCGTGCAGGACGGCGTCTACGACGCGTTCGCGTCGAAGCTGACCGAGGCGGTCCGGCGCCTGAAGCCGGCGCCCGGGCTCGAGGAGGGCGCGACCCAGGGGCCGCTCATCGACGATCGTGCGGTGCAGAAGGTCGAGGAGCACATTTCCGACGCGCTGTCGAAGGGCGCGCGCGTGGTCAGCGGCGGAAAACGCCACGCGCTCGGCGGGCGGTTCTTCGAGCCGACCGTGCTGGCCGACGTCACCCCGTCCATGCTGATCGCACGCGAGGAGACATTCGGGCCGGTGGCGCCGCTGTTCCGCTTCAGGACCGAGGAGGAAGCGGTCGCGCTGGCCAACGACACGCCGTTCGGCCTGGCGGCCTATTTCTACGGCCGAGACGTCGGGCGCATCTGGCGCGTCGCCGAGGCGCTCGAATCGGGCATCGTCGGCGTGAACACCGGCATCATCTCCACCGAGGTGGCGCCGTTCGGCGGCGTGAAGGAATCGGGCCTCGGCCGCGAGGGCTCCAAGTACGGCATCGAGGAGTTTCTCGAGGTCAAGTACATCTGCTTCGGCCGGATCTGATCGCGGGCGTGTCCACGATCACGGGCCACAGAGACGCAGAGACACAGAGATCGATCTCAATAGTACGTAGTGCCCGGCTTCAGCCGGGCGAGCAGTACGTAGTGCCCGGCTTCAGCCGGGCGAGCAGTACGTAGTGCCCGGCTTCAGCCGGGCCTGCGAGATGGTCATGACCGAACGCTACGTCCGCGTGTCGACGGTGCAGGGGCAGTTCGCCGAGGCGCAGCTGCGCGCGTTTCTCGAGGCGCACGGCATTCCGACGCAGGTGCGCGGAGAAACGCTGCGAACGACGCACGGCATCGCGATCGACGGGATTGGAGCCGTCGAAATCCTTGTTCCGTCGGATCGCGAGGACGAAGCGCGCGAGCTGCTGTCGGGCGTCGAACGCGGTGAGTTCAGGCTGTCTCCTGGCGAGGAGCCGGACAGGCCGTCGTAACGCTGGCCCGGCGCGATGGAGGATCGAGTGGACCCGGCCTTCGAGATCTCAACAGATCCTGCGCGGCTCGATATCGACCTGATTCACGAGTGGCTGCGCCACTCGTACTGGGCTGAAGGCCGCCGCCGGAGCGTCGTCGAGCGGTCGATCGGGAACTCGCTGTGCTTCGGCGTGTACGTCAACGGCCGGCAGGTGGCGTTCGCCCGCGTCGTGTCGGACCGCGCGGTCTTTGCCTATCTGATGGATGTCTTCGTCGTTCCCGAGTTCCGGGGCCGCGGCATCTCGAAGGCGCTGATGCGAACGATCCTCGACCACCCCGAGCTGCAGCACCTGCGGTCATTTCTGCTTGCCACGCGTGATGCGCACGGCCTCTACGAGCAGTTCGGCTTCCGGGCGCTCGCGGAGCCGGAATGCTGGATGGCCATCCAGGATCCTGGGAGTGACACGCGTGCCATGTGACGTGACAGCGCGAGGCGGACCCCTGCTCCTGGTCAGGATCTGCAGTGCCGTTATCTTGGACGCTGCCCGCATCTGCGTGGGCGTCTTGGGCTGCGGAGGCCGCAGCCAACCTGGTCGCAACGCGCCTGTCTCAACGCGTGCTAGGATTCGCGCATCCAAGCACTTAGCGCGTAGGGCCTCCGGTTTCCATTCCGGGAATACCTGCGAGGGAGGCTCCGCAGGACCGGCTATATCAAGTGGGCGCCTAACAGCATGCAGCTGACGGCGCTGTGCGCCGCAGCTGATGCTGCCTGATCCCGAGACGGCGTTAAGATCTGATTATGCCCAAAGACTTTAAGGACGTTTTCAGGGACGCGACGGAATTGTCAGAGCAAGACCGAGCCACCTTGGCAGGCCTTCTCATTGAGTCGCTCGAGGGTGAGCCTGACCCCGACGTTGAGGCAGCGTGGGCTGCTGAAATCGAACGCCGGGTCGCGGAGCTGGACGCCGGGACCGTGAAAAGCATCCCTTGGGAAGAGGTGCGACAGCGGTTACTTGACCGGCTGAATGCGCGTTAGCTTCCACCCGCGGGCGCGCGATGAAGCCGAGGGAGCGCAAGCGCGGTATGAGGAACGAAGTCTTTTGGCCGCCGCGGGTTTTCTGCACGAACTATCGCAAGCGCTCCGGCGCATCACCGAGGCGCCACTCCGGTATCCGTTGGCTCCGCATGGCACGCGACGCATCATGCTCGAACGATTCCCTTTCAACATCTTCTATCGAGTTGGTCAGGGCGACGCGGTGGTCATAGCCGTTGCCCACCAGAAGCGTCGGCCTGGTTACTGGGCAGGACGGTAACAGGCATGTACGTCGTGCAGGCGATCGGCCGAGGCCTTACCGACAGCGAGTCCGCACAAGACGCCTCGACGCCCACCCGACCTCATAACAATGTTTGCAGTCTGCCGCGGCTGGCGAGACAATGAGCCGGCCGCGGCTCGACCCTGCGGCAGTGCCCCGGCCGTAGCGCTCGGGCGGAGGGCTTCGCGATGAGTGGTACACGTCTCGCTCGTCCTGTCGTGCTCGTGGCCTCCCTGTCCCTCCTCATTTCGAGCGCGGCTGCTCAGCAGGCCGCTGTGCCAGATCCGCTGGTGAAGGAGAACGCCACGGTCAAGGTGGCGGCGCACACGTACGTCATCCCTGACGGCAACGTCCCGCTCGTCCCGAACGTCGGCATCGTCGTCGGCTCACGCGCCACCCTGGTGATCGATCCCGGCCTCGGACGACGCAACGGGGAGGCGGTGCTTCGCGAGGTCGCGACGGTCAGCACGAACTCGGAGATCTTCATCGCGTCGACACACTTTCACGCCGAGCACTCGACCGGCGCGCCGGCGTTTCCCGCCAGTGCGAAATACGTGAGCCCGAAGATTCAGGTGGAGGAGTTCGCGGAAAACGGCGCTGCCCAGATCAGGACGTTCTCGGCTCGTTCGCCGATGACCGCCCAGCTGCTGCAGGGCGCGGCCCTCCGGACGGCCGACATCACGTTCGATCGTGACTACGTGCTCGATCTCGGCGGCGTCCGCGTGCGCATGCTGGTCGTCGGGCCGACGCACACGCGGGGCGATACGGGCTTCTTCGTCGAGGGAGACAACGTCCTGTTCGCCGGCGACGTCGTGATGAACAACTCGTTTCTCGCCGCCACGGGCGTGACCAGCATGAAGGCGTGGCTGGCTGCGTTCGACGCGTTCGAGGCAATGCGGCCGTCGACCATCGTGCCGTCGCACGGCGCGGTCGGCGACGGATCGCTCATCGGCGTCAGCCGCTCGGTCATGCTCGGCGTGCAGACACGGGCGCAGGCGCTCAAGGCCCAGGGGCGTCCGGCCGACGAGGTCGCCATGATGGTGCAGATGGAGTTCGAGGAGGCGCACCCGAACTGGCCGCGCGCCAACGGCCTAGCCGCTGCGGCGCGCGCTGCATATGCGGAAGCACCGTAACAGTGACGGTACGTAGGGCGGGTTCCGCCGGAGGCTCGGTCGCATCGACCGGCGGACCCGCCGTGCATTGCAGGGGGTGAACTGTGAAGATTGTTGCCGCTCTCTTGTTGCTCGGATGGTCGACGTCGGCGGCCGCCCAGACCATCGAGGGCCGCTGGAAGCTCGTGGCGGCAGAAGATCTCCGCGCAGACGGATCGGTTGGACGCTACCCCTGGGGCCGGAATCCCGTCGGATCGATTGTGGTCGAAGGCGGGTGGTGTTACCTGCAGATCATGTCGAGCGACGTCCCATCATTCAAGGCCGACGCGCCGAGGGGCGAACAGATGAAAGGGGCGCTGCTGAGCAGCTATATCGCGTACACCGGACCCTGTACCGTCAACGACGCTGAGGGGAGCGTGACGCTCAAGGTCGAAGGGGCGTGGCGGCCCGATTATGTCGGGACCGACCAGAAGCGATTCTTCCGCTTCGAGAACGGCAAGATGTTCTTCGGCCCGGCACGCAACCCCCGCGCCGGTACCGAAACGCTGACGCGCCGCCTCACGCTCGAGCGGCAATAGTCTTTCGCACGTAGTGCCGGGCTTCAGCCCGGCTCAAGCCGGGCACTACGTCGATATGCGTCAGGCCTCCAGCGCCCGGCCGCTCCGGTCCGGCAGCGTGACGATCAGCACGGCGGCCGCCAGAAAGAAGGCCGACGTCACGCCGAGGGCGAGGCCGATGCCCGAGCCGGGCAGCGTCGCGACGGCTCCGATGGTGTACGGGCCCACTGCGCCCGCCATGCGCCCGATGTTGTACGTCGTTCCCTGCGCCGTCGCCCGAACGGCGGTCGGAAACAGCTCCGCGATGAAGCTCCCGAACATGCTGAAGTAGCCGTGGCCGAAGTAGCCGAGCACCGGCCCGAGCAGCATCAGCGCGGCCGGGCTCCGCGCCATCTGCCCGTAGACGGGCACGAGCACGGCTGCCGCCAGCATGAACAGGATGAAAGTCAGGCGCCGGCCGATGCGGCCGGCGATGAAGCCGAAGGTGAGATAGCCGAAATAGGCGCCGATCTGCACCGGGATGATCCATCCGAGCGACCCGACGACCCCCATGCCCGCGCCGCCCTCGGCCAGCGGGCGCGCCAGGAAGGCGGGCAGCCAGAAGAAGACGCCCCAGTAGGCAAATTGCACGGACGCGGTGAGCAGCGTGAGCCGCAGCGTCTGGCCGAGCAGGCTGCGCCCGAAGATGACGGCGAATGGGTTGCCGGCCGCCGCGGGCGCGTGGGCGCGCCTCACCCAGACGTCGGGCTCCCGAACGCGCCGGCGGATCCACAACGTGAACGCCGCCGGCAGCACGCCGAGCACGAACAGCCATCGCCAGGCATCCGGTCCCGCGCCCGGCGCGCCGAGCACCGCCGCGGCCAGGATCGCCGCCACGATGTAGCCGATCGCCCATCCGGACTGCATGATGCTGACGGCCTTGTCGCGGTGCGCGGGCGGCCATGTCTCGCTCACCAGTACGGCGCCCGACGCCCACTCTCCGCCCATGCCGATGCCGAGCAGCGCGCGCCACAGGAGCAGCTGGAGCACGCTCTGCGACGTCGCGGCGCCGAGGGAGGCCACCGAGAAGAGAAGGATCGTCCCCATCAACGCGCGCGTGCGGCCGATGCGGTCGGCAATGTACCCAAACAGCACGCCGCCAGCGCCCGACATGAGCAGCGTGACCGTTCCCAGCATGCCGGCGGCCGCGTCGTCGAACGCGAAGTACGTTCGCAGCTGGCCGATCGCCATCGCGTACAGCATGAAGTCCATCGCATCGAGCATCCACCCTAACTTCGCGGCGGCGAGGACGCGCCACTGCTCGGCGGTGATCGTGCGATACCACGGCAGCGCGATCGGCATTCGGTCGCGCGGAGGGTAGCACAAGTGCTACACTCCACTTCTTCCAGGGGCAGCACCTCCCGCGCATGGCCGATACCGTCGTCGCAGCCGCCGAACGCACGCTTCCGCACAATCTCGAGGCGGAGCGGTCCGTGCTCGGGGCCGTGCTCGTCCACAACGACGCGTTCAACACGGCCGCGCAGGTGATCGACGCGCGCGACTTCTATCGCGACGCCCATCGCCGCATTTTCGACAAGATGATCGCGCTCAACGAGCGCGGTCAGGCGATCGATTTCGTCACGCTGAAGGAGGAGCTCGCTCGCAGCAGCGAGCTCGACGATGTCGGCGGGCCGGCGTACGTCGCATCGCTGGCCGACGGCGTGCCCCGCGCCACCAACGTCGAGTACTACGCGCGCATCGTCAAGGAAAAGTCGACGCTGCGGAACCTGATCTTCGCCGCCAACAAGATCCTGTCGAACGCGTACGAGGCCGATCAGGAGTCCGATCTCATTCTGGACGACGCCGAAAGCGCCATCTTTGCGGTCGCCGAGGACCGGCTGCGGGGCGGCTTCACGGCGATGAGCGATCTGGTCCGGGACAGCTACCCGAAGATCGAGACGCTGTTCGAGCAGAAACGGCTCGTCACCGGGGTCCCGACCGGCTTCTACGACCTGGACGAGATGACGCGGGGGTTCCAGGCGGGCGACCTGATCATCATTGCGGCGCGGCCGTCGATGGGGAAGACGAGCCTGGCGCTGAACATCGCGCGGCACGTGGCCCTGCAGCCCGACCACGCGGTCGGGGTGTTCAGCCTCGAAATGTCGAAGGAGTCGCTGTTTCTGCGCCTGCTGACCTCCGAAGCGAAGATCGACAGCCACCGCCTGATGACCGGAGCGCTGGGCCAGAAGGACTACGACCGGATCTCGCAGGCGCTCGAGGCGCTCAACGCGATGCGGCTGTTCATCGACGACACGGCCGGTGTCGGCGTCCTGGAGATGCGCGCGAAGGCGCGCCGCCTGCAGGCCGAGCATGGCCTGAACATGCTCGTCGTGGATTACATCCAGCTCATGACCGGCCGCGGCCGCTTTGAGAACCGGACGCTCGAGCTCGGAGCCATTTCCAGGTCGCTGAAGGGGCTGGCCAAGGAGCTGAACGTTCCGATCGTCGTGCTGTCGCAGTTGAGCCGCGCGCCGGAGTCGCGGTCGGACCACCGCCCGCAGCTGTCGGACCTGCGTGAATCGGGGGCGCTCGAACAGGATGCCGACGTCGTGATCCTGATCTACCGTGAGGATGCGTACAACCGCGATCCGGACCCTATTGATGCCGGAACCGCGGAGCTCATTCTCGCCAAACAACGGAACGGGCCGACCGGCGTCGTCCGGCTGGCGTTCCTGCGCGACCAGACCAGATTCGAGAGCCTGGCGCGCCAGGCCTGATGATCCGGAGCACTGTCGCGCGCGTCGATCTCGCGGCGCTGCAGTCCAACTTCCGCGCCATTCGAGAGTTCCTAGGCGGACCTGAAGGTGGGGGGCCCGCGATCATCGCCGTGGTCAAGGCAAACGCCTACGGGCACGGCGCGGAGCGTGTGGCGCAGGCGCTCGAGCAGGCGGGCGCGACGATGCTGGCGTGCGCGGATATCGAGGAAGGCATCGTCCTGCGCCGCAGCGGCGTGACGATGCCAATCCTCGTCTTCGGCGCGCTGAGTGTCAGCGACCTCGACGGCCTGTTCGAATACGCGTTGACGCCGACGATCTCGACGCCGTCGGCGGCGCGCGCGGTGCAGGCCGCCGCGGCGCGCCGCGGGATCGTCTGCGGCTATCACCTGAAGATCGACACGGGCATGAACCGGCTCGGGTTCCGGTTCGACAATCTCGGCCGGATGCTGCCGGCGCTTCTGAACAGCGACCACCTGCGGCTCGAGGCGGCTTACACGCACTTTGCGACGGCTGACATCCCGGAGCATCCGCTCTTCGGCGAGCAGCGGTCGCGGTTTGAAGCGGCCGTGGCGTCCGCGGGCCTGCGCGTACCGTGCCATGCGGCCAACAGCGCGGCGCTGCTGCGCGACGCGCGGATCTGGTACGACGCGGTGCGCCCGGGGCTTCTGCTCTACGGCATTGTCCCTCCGCCGCTGGCATCGACGATTCCGCTGAGGCCCGTGATGTCGCTGACGAGCCGCGTCGTCGCTGTCAAAGGGCTTCGGCCCGGCGAGGCGGTCGGCTACGGCTCCCGCTACGTGGCCGACACGCCGAGGTCCATTGCGGTCGTTCCCGCCGGATACGCTGACGGGCTCGACACGAGGTTGAGCGGCCGGGGGGTCGTGCTCATTCGAGGCCGGCGTGTGCCGATCGTCGGCGCGGTCTCGATGGACATGATGACCGTCGACGTATCGGAGCTCGAAGACGTGCAGCCCGGCGACGAAGTGGTGCTTCTGGGGCGTCAGGGCGACGAGAGCTGGCAGCAGATCGATGCGCGCGAGATGGCGGCGTGGATCGGCACCATCCCGTGGGAGATCGTGTGCCGGCTCGGAACGAGGATCGAGCGACACTATGAGTAAATCCCAAAGCCCAAAGCCCAAATCCCAAAACGCCGCAAAGCAACCGGCCATGCGCCTTGGGTTCTGGTCATTGGGATTTGGGATTTGATTTCGTCATGAAACCCCCCAAGGTCGTGTTCGTCTGCCAGGAGTGCGGCGCGCAGGCGCCGAAATGGATGGGGCGCTGTACCGACTGCGGCGCGTGGAACTCGCTGGTCGAAGAGCGCGTCGGCGATCCGCCGGCTGTGGCGGCGGCGACCAATCGGTACGCGCAGCTCGGCGCCGGCGGCACAGCCAAGCTGTACGCCGACGTTGACATCGCCGATGCCCTGCGGCTGTCGACCGGGATCGGCGAGTTCGATCGGGTGCTGGGGGGCGGCGTCGTGCCCGGCTCGCTCGTGCTGCTCGGCGGCGAGCCGGGCATCGGCAAGTCGACGCTGCTGCTCCAGGCGGCGGCGCATTTTGCGCGCGCCGCCGGGCCGGTGCTCTACGCCTCGGGCGAGGAATCCGAGCATCAGATCAAGAGCCGCGGCGACCGGCTGAATGTCGGCGAAGCGCCGATTTACCTGCTGGCCGAGACGTGCATCGAGCGCATTCTCGAGGAGATCGCGAGACTGAAGCCCGCCCTCGTCATCGTGGATTCGGTCCAGACCGTCTTTTCGATCAAGTTTCAATCGGCGCCCGGAAGCATCGGGCAGGTGCGCGAGGCGGCCACGCAGTTTCTGTTCGCCGCCAAGGGGCAGAACATTCCGACGGTGCTCGTCGGTCATGTCACAAAGGACGGCAGCCTGGCGGGGCCGAAGGTCCTCGAGCACGTCGTCGACACCGTCCTCTCTTTCGAAGGGGAGCGGCACCACGCGCACCGCGTCGTCCGGGCCGTCAAGAACCGCTTTGGCGCTGTCAGCGAGCTCGGCGTGTTCGAGATGACCGGGGTGGGCCTGCGGCCGGTCCCGAACCCGTCGATGCTGTTTCTTTCGGAGCGGGCCTCCGGCACGCCAGGGTCTGCCGTGCTCTGCTGCGTCGAGGGGTCGCGTCCGATCCTCGTGGAAGTGCAGGCGCTCGTCAGCGCCAGCACGTACGGCAACCCGCGGCGCATGGCCATCGGACTCGACCAGAACCGCCTGTCGCTGCTGCTGGCGGTGCTCGAGAAGCGCGCGGGGCTGAACCTGGCCGGCGACGACGTCTACGTGAATATCGCCGGCGGGATGAGCGTGGACGAACCGGCTGCGGATCTGGGCGTGGTGGCGGCGGTGGCGTCCAGCATGCGCAACCGGAGCCTGGCCGGGTCGACCGCGGTGTTCGGAGAAGTGGGCCTGAGCGGAGAAATTCGCGGTGTCCCGCAGGCGGCCCTGCGCGTGCGGGAGGCCGTGCAGATGGGATTTTCCCGCATCGTCATGCCGGCGGCGAACATCGATGTGCGCGAGACGGCCGGCGAGGGCGACTGCGAGCTGGTCGGCGTGCGCAGTGTCGGAGAGGCGCTCGACCATCTCCTTACTTGATTTTCTGCGCCCGCGGTTCTAAGGTTCCATCATTCATAACCCCGGGGGGCATGATGACGGCTTGGTTCCTTCTCGCGCGTGCGGTGTTCGTCGCCGCCGTCGGCTATACGGCCTATCAGCTGGAGCCGGTTGCCACGGGCGGACTGTTTCAGAACGTCGCCTTCGGTGTCGTGCTCGCCATCCTCATCGTCCTGCTGGAGATCCGGCTGAAGACCGCGCCGGTGACCCACATGCTCGGAGCTCTGCTTGGCGGCGCGATCGGCCTCGGCGCGGCCAAGGTGCTCGGCGATGCCATGTACTGGGCCAATCTCGGCGACGGCCGGGTTGTCTTCCTGCACGGCCTCATCCTGCTCGCGCTCCCGTACCTCGGGCTCGTGATGGGCGCCCGCAAGGGCGAGTGGCTGGAACCGGAGAACATCGTCTCGGTGTTCCGGTCCGCGGGGCCGCGCCGCCGCTACAAAGTGCTCGACACCAGCGTCATCATCGACGGACGGATCGCCGACATCTGCGAAACGGGGTTCATTGACGGGACGCTGGTGATCCCGCAGTTCGTGCTCAAGGAACTGCAGCTGGTGGCCGATTCCTCCGATTCCATGAAACGGAACCGCGGGCGCCGCGGCCTCGACATTCTGCAGAAGATTCAGAAGATGTCGGGAGTCGACGTGATGATCTCGGATATCGATTTCCCGGACGTTCGCGAAGTGGATCTGAAGCTCATCGAGCTGGCGCGGACGCTGCAGGGCAAAATCGTGACCAACGACTTCAATCTGAACAAAGTCGCGCAGCTGCGCGGCGTCGATGTGCTCAACATCAACGAGCTGGCCAACGCGCTCAAGCCGGTCGTGCTGCCCGGCGAGCTCATGAAGGTCTTCATCCTCAAGGAAGGGAAGGAGTACAACCAGGGCGTCGCGTACCTCGACGACGGGACGATGGTGGTGGTCGACAATGCCCGGAAGTCGATCGGCAAGACGATCGACGTCGTCGTCACGAGCGTGCTCCAGACCACGGCTGGCAAGATGATCTTCGGCCGCTTCATCGATCCCGCCGCCGCGGGCCAGCAGATCGCCCCGCCAGCCGCCGCAGTGGCCGAAGGCCGCGCGCGCCCGCAGGTTCCGCCTTCGGCCGCGGCAGCGGGCAAGTGACGAACAATGCCGAATGCTCAATGCTCAATGCCGAATGCCTAGACAGTATGAATGCGGTGTTGGGCATTTAGCATTTAGCATGGGGCATTGAGCATTCCTCCTTTTCACTGGTGGCGTACGGTCTTCTTCCTGATTCCCGCCATCACTGTGTACACGATCGTGCTGGGCACGCTGTCGCTGGCCTCGAGCCTGTTCGAGCGGCGCGGGTATTTCGCCCACTGGTGTGCCAGGTCCTGGTCGTGGCTGATCCTGCGGACGACCGGCGTGCATGTCGACGTGAAGGGACTGGAGCGGCTCGTGCCGGGCCGCACGTATGTGTTCGTCTCCAATCACCAGAGCATCTACGACATTCCGATCCTCTTCTGGTCGCTTCCGTTTCAGCTGCGGATCATCGCGAAGGAATCGCTCGGCCGCTTCCCGTTTCTCGGCTGGCACCTGCGCCGCACGGGGCACATGCTGGTGGACCGGTCCCGTCCGGACCGGACGGCGATCTTCTCGTGGGCCTCGGCGCTCACGTCGAAGGGGCTTTCGCTGATCGTCTTCCCGGAGGGGACCCGGAGCCCCGACGGCCGTGTCGGCCGTTTCAAGGGCGGCAGCTTCTATCTCGCGCTCGAGGCGGAGCTGGACGTGGTGCCGCTCTCGGTCATCGGCAGCCGCCATGTGATGCTGAAGGGACGGCTCGCGACATACCCCGGCCGGGTGCGGCTTGTCGTGCACGACCCGATCGAGACGCAAGGCCTGGCCGGAACGGATACGCGGCCCTTTGCGGAGCGCATTCGTCAGATCATCGTGTCGGACGCCGAGTCCGATGTTGACGCCCATGACGTTCACCGTCGCGCCTGAGCTCGAATCGATCGTCCGGCCCGGTGTCCTGTGGCTCGAGAGGGCCACCGTGGCCGACGCGGACTCTCGCCTCGATGCTCCGCTGGCCGCCGCCGAAACGGCTGTCCGGGCACATCCCCCTGAGGACATGGCCGCCGTTCGGACCATGTACAAGCGCGTGGGCATCGATCCGACGAAACGGCGGCCCTCGTCGGAGGCGCTGCTGCGCCGCGTGCGGAAGGGCGAGCCGCTGCCGCGCATCAACTCGATGGTGGACGTGTGCAACTGGTGCTCGCTGGAGTTCCAGTTGCCGTACGGGCTGTACGACGCCGCGCACATCCAGGGAGACGTGGTGTTACGGCTCGGCCGGCCCGGCGAGGCCTATGCCGGGATCCGCAAGGACGATGTGCACGTCGGCGGCCGGATCACGCTGGCCGATGCGGCCGGCCCGTTCGGCAATCCAACGTCCGATTCTGCGCGGACGATGGTCACCACGGCGACGACGCGGGCGCTGGTGGTGGTGTTCGCGCCCGTCGAGCTCGACACGCGCCATCTTGCGCACGTGCTCGACGTGACGGCGCAGCGAATGGGCGCGTTCACCGGCGCCGTCCGCTTGTAGGTACAATCGGCCGCGGTGTCTGTTACCGCCATCATCGCTGCGGGCGGCCGCGGGGCTCGCTTCGGCGGCATGCGTCCCAAGCAGCTCGTCCTGCTGCTGGGGCGTCCCATCCTGCAGTGGAGCGTTGAGGCCTTCGTCAGTCATCCTCAGGTCGGGGATGTCGTGGTTGCGCTTCCGCCCGATCTCGTGGCCGATCCTCCGGACTATCTGCGGGCGGCGCTCAAGCCGATTCGACTTGTCGAAGGCGGCGACCGGCGTCAGGACTCGGTGGTTCGGGCATTCGCGCTCCTCCCGGCACGCTCCGATGTCGTGGTCATCCACGACGCGGCCCGCCCGCTCGTGACCGCCGACGTGATTGATCGGACGATCGCCGCCGCGCGTGCGCACGGCGCGGCGATCGCCGCCATGCCCGCCACCGACACGGTGAAGCGCAGCGGCCCGGACGGACGGGTTGTCGACACGCTCCCGCGCGCCGAGATCTTTCTTGCGCAGACGCCGCAGGCATTTCGCGTCGACGTCCTGCGCGAGGCGCTGGCGCTTGGCGAGAGGACGCCGGATGCGACCGACGAAGCCGCGCTCGTGGAGCGCTCGGGGCGCCCGGTGCGCCTGGTGCAGGGCGATCCGCGGAATCTGAAGATCACGACCGCCGACGATCTTGCGCTGGCCGAACGGCTCCTGGGCGGCCCCCCAGGCCAGATGAACGCATCGGCCCTGCGGATCGGCCATGGATACGACCTGCACCGCCTCGTGGCCGGCCGGCGCCTGGTGCTCGGCGGGGTCGTCATTCCGTTCGACAGGGGGCTTCAAGGGCATTCCGACGCGGACGCCGTGTGCCACGCCGTTACCGACGCGATCCTTGGCGCGGCCGGCGAAGGCGACATCGGCCGGCACTTCCCCGACACCGACCCGTCCTGGAAGGATGCCGACAGCATTGCGCTCTTGCGGCACGCGGCCGGGATCGTCGCGGCGGCGGGGTACGGCGTCGTGAATATCGACGTGACGGTGATCGCTGAACGTCCGAAGATGGCACCCCATGCCGACGCCATGCGGCGTAATCTCGCGCGTGCCATCGGCGTCGATCCATCGCAGATCAGCGTGAAAGGGAAGACGAACGAGGGGGTCGGATCGATCGGCGCGGGTGAATCGATCGCAGTCCACGCGGTGGCGCTGTTAATGGGGTCGGGAGTCATGTTTCGAGGACAGGGCGCCGAAAAATGACTCCCGACCCCATTTCCCGGCCGATATCCCCTCCGAGAGTCCGCTTTGCGCCGAGCCCCACAGGCCAGCTCCATGTCGGCAATGCCCGCACCGCCCTGTTCAACTGGCTGCTGGCGCGCGGCTCCGGCGGCACGTTCGTCCTGCGAATCGAAGACACCGACGCCGAGCGTTCCACCCCGGAATCCGAGCGCGCGATCGTCGAGGATCTCCGCTGGCTGGGACTCGACTGGGACGAGGGCGCCGACAAGGGCGGGGACCGCGGGCCCTATCGCCAGTCGGAACGCACGCACATCTATCGTGCTCACGCCGTCGAGCTCCTGTCGCGTGAGCAGGCGTACCGCTGTTTCTGTCCGGCGGAACAGCTCGAGCTGGACCGCTATGCGGCGCTGCGCGAGGGGCGGCCGCCGAAGTACGTGGGCCGGTGCCGGGACCTTCCTCCGGGCGAGGCCCGCGCGCGTGCCGAAGGCGGCGAGCCGGCCGTCATCCGGTTCCGGGTCCCTGAAACGCGCGACATCGTCTTCCACGATCTCGTCCGCGGCGAGGTTCGATTCAGCACCGACGTGATCGGGGACCCGGTGCTCGTGCGATCCGACGGCAGCCCCGCGTACAACTATGCGGTCGTCATCGACGACGCGCTGATGGCGATCACCCACGTGATTCGCGGGGAAGACCATATCTCGAATACGCCGCGGCAGCTGCTGCTCTATGAGGCGTTCGGGTGGCCGCCACCCGCCTTTGCGCATGTCTCCCTCGTCCTCGGTCCCGACCATGCCGTGTTGTCCAAGCGGCATGGCGCGACGTCGGTGGCCGAGTTTCGCGCGCGTGGTGTCCTGCCGGAAGCGCTCGCCAACTACCTGGCGCTTCTGGGATGGTCGCCGGGAGACGATCAGGAGTTGCTGCCGATCGACGAGCTCGCACGGCGTTTTCGGCTGGAGGATGTGGGCCGAAGCGCGGGTGTCTTCGATCTGGAGAAGCTTGCCTGGGCCAACCGGCATTATCTGAAGGCGGCCGCGCCCGAACGCCTGACGCGTCTGGCGGTGCCATTCCTGCAGCGCGAAGGCTGGATCGCGGAGCCGGGGGCGCCGGTGACGGCTTTTCTCGCAGGAGTCATCCCCGTGGCTGCTGCGTCGGTCGATCGACTCGAGCAGGTCCCGGCTCGGCTGCGATTCCTGTTCGATTATTCGGCGGCGCGCGCGATCGAAGATGCCGGTGTGCGGGCGGAGGCGCAGGCGGCGCGCGGCGTCATCAGCGCCCTCGCCGCAGAGCTTGCCGGCAGCCCGCCGATGATCGATCGCGAGACGTTTCGGGCCGTCGTCGCGCGCGTCCGCGAGCGCACCGGCCAGAAGGGCAAGCTGCTGTTGCACCCGATCCGGCTGGCGCTCACCGGCGAACCAGAGGGGCTCGAGCTGGATGTCGGGGTTCCGGCCATCGAACGGGGCGCCGCGCTCGGCGATGCCGCGGGGCTGCGGCGCATCCCCGGCGCGGCTGAGCGGGCGGCGGCGTTCGACCGGGAGCTGGGGCGGGTGTCCGCATGATCATCTACGGCATCAACCCCGTGCTCGAAGCCCTGCGCGCGGGGCGCGTGCGCGAGGTTCGTGTCGGCGAGCGGCCGGGGGCGCGGCTTCAGGAGATCGTGGACATGGCGGAGGAGCGCCGCGTCCCCATACGGCGCGTCCAGCAGGAGATGCTCGATCGCGACGCGCGGCACGGCGTGCACCAGGGCGTGGTCGCGATGGTTGACGATCCGGCGCACTATTCGCTTCCCGACCTGGTCCGATCGGCCGGGGGGGCTCCGCTGCTGGTCGTCCTCGACGGTGTCGAGGACCCGCAGAACGTCGGCGCCATCCTGCGGACCGTCGATGCCGCGGGCGCCGACGGCCTCGTTGTGCAGAGCCGCCGCAGCGCTGCGCGCGGCGGGGCCGCCGCCAAGGCGTCGGCCGGCGCGATTGCGCACGTGCGTGTCGCGGAGGTCGTGAACATCGCGCGGGCGCTGGAAGAGCTCAAGGGGCTCGGCGTCTGGACCGTCGGCCTGGCCGGGGACGCCGATATGCCGTATGACGCCGTCGACCTCACCGGGCCGATCGCCATCGTCCTGGGTGCCGAAGGGGCGGGACTCCGGCGCATGGTTCGGGAACGCTGCGATTTTCTGGTGGCGATTCCGATGCAGGGGCACGTGGGCAGCGTGAACGTGTCGGTGGCCGCAGGCGTTACACTGTTTGAAGCGGTGCGCCAGCGCCGTCTCAAGGGCCAGCAGCCGGTCAGACGTACGGCAGCCGTACGGTCCGAGGGCTGAAGACGACCGCAAGTACGGCAGGGGCAGCCGGTTACCGGCTCATCCGTGCCCGGTGCAGCTCCTTGCGGCACTGGCACGGGAAGTGCTATCATGCGCTCTTCGTCTGGCTGGCGTAGCTCAGTCCGGTAGAGCAGCTGATTTGTAATCAGCCGGTCGGGGGTTCAAATCCCTCCGCCAGCTCCACCGGGTCGCCTCGCCGTGTCTTGACTGAAACGCCAAATACACGGACTCCAACGAAAAAATTGACCAGATTAGTCGAATTCGTGAATCCGTAGTTCGGACAGGGATTAACGGGGAGGTGGCGGAGCGGTCAATCGCAGCAGACTGTAAATCTGCCGCCCTAGTGGCTACGGAGGTTCGAACCCTCCCCTCCCCACCACACCTCTCAGCCGATGGCATGAGAGGGCTGCTCGGTTTGGGTGGCGGTGTTTGTTTGGGCGGCAAGCCGCGCTCCCCGCGGCGCCGCGACGTGGGCACCGAGGGCAGGTCAGGGTCGGTGGCGGGTTGGAACGTGGCGCGTGGCGGGCTTGCCACGCCGAAGCGCGAAGCGCGTAGGCGGGAGTAACTCAGTGGTAGAGTCACAGCCTTCCAAGCTGTTGGTCGCGGGTTCGATCCCCGTCTCCCGCTCCAGACTTCGCCTCGCCGAAGCGGTTACAGACGGCGAGGCTTCGTCCGGGCAGGCCTGGCGATGCGTCGCGAAGACGGGCTTCGTCCGGGCAGGCCAGCGCATGACGTCTGTCTCGCCGAAGCCGCGAAGCGGCGGAGGCGGATTTTTGATTGAGCCGATGTAGCTCAGTTGGCAGAGCGCGTCCTTGGTAAGGACGAGGTCACCGGTTCAATCCCGGTCATCGGCTCCATTCGACGCAACGACGTACATCGAGAGCGAGCGCGACATTCATGGCGAAGGAAAAATTCGATCGCTCGAAACCGCACGTGAACGTGGGGACGATTGGGCACATCGACCACGGGAAGACGACGCTGACGGCGGCGCTGACGAAGGTGGCGTCGGACAAGGGGTGGGCGAAGTTCGTGCCGTATGACGAGGTGGCGAAGGCGTCGGAGTCGCAGGGGCGGCGGGACGAGACGAAGATTCTGAGGATCGCGTCGAGCCACGTCGAG
>Ga0209343_10002257_pt1 | contig 25038 bp, 29 predicted proteins | sample RifCSPlowO2_02_FD_184026 | JGI IMG/M metagenome (GOLD analysis project Ga0209343, IMG submission 184026) | Groundwater microbial communities from Rifle, Colorado - Rifle CSP2_plank lowO2_0.2 (SPAdes) (version 2) | ecosystem: Environmental > Aquatic > Deep subsurface > Groundwater | place... | reverse complement strand
CCGCCGCGACGGCCAGCGTCACCGGTCGTCGCGGCACCCTTAGGATTCCTCCATGCCTTCTCTACCCTTGCGTCTCGCACTGGGCCTATGCCTGTGCCTGAGTGGTTTACCCGCCTGGGCCACGCTCAGTAATGCCGAAGCCCTCAACCTCGCCGGCCAGCAGCGTATGCTCAGCCAGCGCATTGCCAAGAGCTACCTGATGCTCGGCAGCCAGGTCCGCCCGGATGTTGCCAACCAGCAGCTGGACCAGAGCCTGGCCAGCTTCGAAAGCAACCAGCAAGCCCTCGACGATTACGCCCCCACCGCCACCATCCGCCAACAACTGCACAGCGCCGGCCAGCTCTGGCAAGACTATCGGCAACTGGCCCTGAGCCCTGCCGACCAGGTCCATGCCATGCAGCTACTGGCCCAGGCCGACGTGCTGCTGGCGCAGAGTGAGCAACTGGTCAGCCTGATCGAAGCCCACGCCGGCAGCGGAACGGCGCAGTTGATTAATCGCAGTGGCCGCCAACGCATGCTTAGCCAGCGCATCGCCAGCCTGTACCTGGCCCTGAGCTGGAAGTTGCCGGTCGTACAGTTGCAGCAACAGTTCCAACAAGCGGTGGACGAGTTCGATCAGTCGCTCAAGACCCTGCAAGCCGCCCCGCAGAACAACCCGGCCATCAGCGCCAGGCTGGACAAGGCGCAGGCCCAGTGGACGTTTTCCCAGGCCGGCTTTCGCCTGTCCGACGACGCACGCTATGTACCCACCCTGATCACCACCACCAGCGAAACCCTGTTGCAGCAGATGGAGGGCCTGACCCTGGCCTACACCCAACTGCTCGGCAGCCCGCCAGCCACCCCCGCCGCGCCGTCAGCCAACTAGGCGCACACTCCCTCCACGGCCTGCTAGAGGTACTACTGCCGAGGCATGGGCGAGCGCCCGCACAGACCTTAAGCTGAAGCCGTGGCCATCTGCTGCAACCTGCGCCAGAGCGCTATCGAATAGAGCGCCGCGCGCCGCACCCTTATGCGAGTACGGCTGCGGGACTTAATCGTGATCAACTCAGGTCGGCGGCAGAGTCTTTAAGATGCTGGCGTAGCGACAGCCCGTTGCCATAACTCGCAGGCACCTACAGCGCTCCTGCATCGTGGCGCTGACTGTCCGCCCCCTAACCGCGCAAGGAACATGACCATGCAGGTTCTCGATCGCCGCAAGGCGCTGCAAATCCCGCCCATCTGGCGCCTGGGTTTTCGTCCGTTCTTTCTCGGCGGCAGTCTGTTTGCCCTGCTCGCCATCCCGCTGTGGATCGCTGCCCTCAACGGCCTGCTGGGCAACTGGCAACCGGCCGGTGGCTGGCTGGCCTGGCATCGCCATGAGCTGCTGTTTGGCTTTGGCGCGGCGATCATCGCCGGCTTTCTGCTGACTGCCGTGCAGAACTGGACCGGCCAGCCGGGCCTCAGTGGCAAGCCCCTGGCGGCACTGGCGGGGCTATGGTTGGCGGCGCGGCTGGGTTGGCTCTTCAATCTGCCGCTGCCCTTGCTGCTGCCACTGGAGGCGGCCTTCCTGTTTGCCGTGGCGGCGTTGATGGGCCAGCAGGTGTGGCGCGTGCGGCAGAAGAACAATTACCCGATTGTTGGCGTTTTATTGCTGCTCGCCAGCGTCAACTGCCTGCTGCTGTTTGGCCTGGCCACGGGCGATGACAGCCTGCAACGTCAGGCCGCCTATGCCGGGATCTGGTTGGTGGGCACCTTGATGGGCCTGATCGGCGGCCGGGTGATCCCCTTCTTTACCCAGCGCGGCCTGCGCCGGGTGCAAGGCGTTAAACCCTGGGTATGGCTGGATAAAAGCCTGCTGGCCTGCGGCCTGTTGCTGGCCGTGCTGTTTGCCACGGGCTTGGGCCTGCAACCGAGCCTGTGGCTGGCGGTGCCGCTGGCGGCTTTTGGTATTGGCCATCTGCTGCGTTTGGCACGCTGGTATGACCGCGGTATCTGGCAGGTTGACCTGCTCTGGTCGCTGCACCTAGCAATTGCCTGGTTGGCCATCGCCGCCCTCGGTCTGGCGCTCTGGCATTTGGGCCTGCTGAACAGCCCGAGCCCGGCGCTGCACGCGCTGACGGTCGGTGCCATGGCCGGCCTGATTCTGGCCATGATCGCCCGCGTCAGCCTAGGCCACACCGGCCGTGACCTAGTAGCCCCCAAAGCCATGGCCTGGGCCTTCGCCCTGCTCAATCTTGGCTGCATTGCACGGGTGTTTTTGCCCAGCGTCTGGCCGCTGTATTCGCTGTGGCTGGCCGCGGCCTGCTGGGCCGGTGCCTTCGGTCTGTTCGTCTGGCACTACGCACCGATGCTGCTGAACGCACGCACCGATGGGCATCCGGGCTAATCTCGGCAGCGGTTGTTCGCGGCTGAAGCCGCTCCTACGGGGACCGAGCGGCTCATTTTCATGCGATCGGCAATATGCGCTGCGTTAGCGTCAGGTGCCCCGGATTGCATCCGAGCTACAACCCCCTGCTGACGCTCGTTTTTGTAGGAGCGGCTTCAGCCGCGAAGGATTCACTCCGCTCGTAGCCCGGATACCCTCCGGGGAAAACCCACGCAAACACCTCAACCCCAGAGGATTCGGGGGTTGAGGTAAGCACCGCCGTCAGCTGGCGCTGCGCAGCAGCTGGGCCTCTCCCAGTTGTTGCAGGGCGCTCCACAGCCAGGTCGGCAACTCGTCGGGGTCGAGGCTGTCGAGCAGATTTTTTACCGCCAGGCCCAGCTCGGTATCTCCTTCAATCACCAGGCGACGGCGGAAAAACAGGGTATCCGGGTCTTCCTTGCGGCTGGCCAGCAGCAGGAAGTCGCCCCAGTTGCCGCTGATACTGACCTGGGCCAGCGCCCGCTCGGCCACTTGCAGGCCGCTGTCGGTGCGGGTCAGGTACCAGGCCAGGTTGAGGTCACGCACCTGCAGACGCAGCCAGCAGCCACGCAGGATATCGAAGGCACCGTCGGCCAAGGGCTCGGCGAACAAGCGATTAAGGCTCTTTTCCAGGGCCAGGCGCTGCAGCATAAAGGGCACATGGCGGGTCAGCGGCAAGCAGCGCTCGGCACCGCGCAGGAACAAACCGGCAGGTTTCAACATACGCCCAACTCCTCGGCCCGCAGCATGCCGGGACGGCCATGCCAGTAGCCATTGCAGCCCTCCACGGCCAGCGGCGGCAAGCCACCGTTGCGCACCGCATCAAAGGCCGCGATCACCTCTTCCATGCCTTGGGCCCGCGGGCTCAGGCGCAGCAGGTCGACGCCGGCCGCCGGCAGCGAAGGGTAATCGGCCAACAGGTTATGCACCTCGGCCGACATGGTCTGGATGCCGTTGAGGGTGAACAGCGGCGTGCCTTCCTGACTGAGCATGTTCATACCCTCGGGGTATTTCTCGCAGCAGATGGCGCAATCGTCCTTGGCCAGGTTGTGCGCCCGCGCGGTGAAACAGCGCGCCGAATAGGCCAGCGGTAAGTGGCCGTAGGCAAACACCTCGATCTGCGGCAACGGCGGCACATCCGCCAACTCCAGGTATTGAGCGCGGGCCAGGCGGATCAGTTCGGCCGAGCATTCCACCGGCGGCACCCAGCGCTGCAGGCCGCAGGCGGTGAACTCGGCCAGGGCGTGACCGTTGTAGATATTCAAGGCCGCGCCGCCGACAAAGCCGACGCCCTTGGCCGCGAGAAACTGCACGGCCGCCAGGTCATTGGCCTCGACCATCAGCTCGCCGTTGTCACACAGACGGCGCAGGCTCGACAGCTCGGAGGCGGCCTCCAGCAGGGTCAGCCCGCTGATCACCAGTTCCGCCGAGCAGGCTTCGCGCAGGTCGCGGGCCAGGCCCAGCCAGTCATCCAGCGACAGGGCGCGGCGCTTGCTGCACACCGTCTCGCCCAGGTAAATCACGTCCAGCGGCTGGCTGGCCATCTCGGCATAAAAATCCAGCAATTGCTGGCGTTGCCAACCAAACAGTACCGGGCCAAGTGTCAGTTGCATGTGCATTCCCCTTATTGCCAGGCGCGGTGGTAAGCGCCCAGGGTGGTCTGGCTGCCTTCGGACAACGCCGCCAGCGCGCTGCGCCAGTCCGGCGCCACGCTGTAGCTGTGCGGGGCCTTGGTGTAGGCGTCCAGCGCCGCGCGCCAGACCTTGGTGACCTGCTCGACATAGGCCGGGCTGCGTTGCCGCCCTTCGATCTTCACCGCCGCCACGCCCATGCTCACCAGCTCGGGAATCAGCTCGATGGTGTTCAGGCTAGTGGGCTCTTCCAGGGCATGAAAGCGCTGGCCGTCGACCACGAAGCGGCCCTTGCACAGGGTCGGATAACCGGCCGATTCGCCTTCGGCGTAACGGTCGATCAGCACGCCATTCAGACGCGCACTCAGGCCCTCGGCATCTTCACTCCAGCGCACCGCCTTGGCCGGCGAGCAGACGCCGCAGAGGTTTGGCGACTCGCCCGTGAGGTAGGACGACAGGTGGCAACGGCCCTCGGCCATGATGCACAGGCTGCCAAAGGCGAATACCTCGATCGGCACCGTACTCTTGCTCGCCAGTTGCTTGACCTGAGCCAGCGACAGCACCCGCGGCAACACTGCACGGCGGATGCCGTAGCGCTCCTGAAAGAAATTCAGGGCGCCGGCATTGGTGGCCGAGCCCTGCACCGACAAGTGCAAATTGAGGTTGGGATGACGCCGCGAGGCGTAGGCCAGCACGCCAGGGTCGGCGGCAATCAGCGCGTCCACGCCCAGCTCGGCGGCATGGTCGACCGCCCGTTGCCAGCGCGCCCAGCCATCGGCACGGGCGTAGGTATTGACCGCGATATACAGCTGACGGCCCTGCTGACGGATCAGCTCAAGGCCGCTTTGCAGCTGTTTTTCATCCAGATTGAGGCCGGCGAAATGGCGCGCATTGGTGTCATCGCGAAAGCCCACATAGATCGCGTCGGCGCCTTGGCGCACCGCCGCCTTGAGGGCGGGCAGGCTGCCCGCCGGACAGACCAGTTGCATGGCGTACTCCTAGGATGTGGCCGGCGGACAGCAGCCCGTGGCCGAGCCGTAACTTGACTGCCGGCACTCTAGGGTTGCGCCCCGCAGCCAACCTTGACCAAGATCAACGCAGGCCATGCGCGGCCCTGCGACCCAGTAGCGCAGCCCCCGCTGCCGCGCACCGGCGTTGTCGATTACACTGGCGACCCTTTTTTAGTGCAGTGCAGTCGTTTGTTCATGGAAGAAAAATCACCCCGCTTCGAAGACCTGCGGCTGCTGCCCGGGCAACCCCTGCAACTGGACTTCGACGGCTACAGCACGGAACGGGACAAATCGATCCTGCTGGGCTTTCGCAGCGGCCACAGCCTGATGGTGACCACACCGCTGGTGAATGGCATGCCGGCCCCGCTGAAGCAGGGTGACGGCCTGGCCGTACGGCTGTTTGCCACCCACATGAATTGCGCCTGTGCCTTTCGCACCGAGGTGCTGCATATCTCCCGCGCGCCCTACCCGCATCTGCACCTGAACATGCCCACCCGTCTGGCTCTGGGTGAAGTACGCAATTCGGTACGGGCCAAGGTCGCGCTGATCAGCGCGGTGCATTACGGCGCCAGCTTTGCCAACAAGACCTCGTCGATGGTCAAGGACATCAGCCTGGGTGGCTGCCGCCTGCATGCGCGCAGCCTGGCGGTCGAGGTGGGCGATACGATCAAACTGACAGCGCAGATCAGCGTCAGCGGTATCGAGCGCATCGTCTCGCTGGACGCCGAGGTACGCTCACTGCAGAGCGACGAGGACGGCAGCGTGGTCGGCGTGCAGTTCGCCAGCATGAGCGACTCGGATCGCATCACCCTGCACGCCTATGTGCTGTCCAATCTCCATGCCTATTGAGGCCCCGCGTCGCGCTGGGCCGCCTGGCAACGCCGGCGCCTACTGCAACAGCTCGGCAAAGCTCAGGTAGCTCACCGCTTCGCCGGCTTGCAGGGTCTGGCCGATTTCGATCACCGCCAGGCCGTCGCTCCAGCACGCCGAACTGAGCATCGCCGAGCCCTGGCGCGGGTGCAGATGCACCTGCAACTGACCACTCGCATCCGCCTGCAGGCGGGCCCGCAGGTACTGCCGGCGCGGCCGCGGTTGGGTCCAGCTGAACGCCGCCGGCAACGGCAGCGCCTTGGGCAGCACCTCGACACGGCCCTGGGCGCGCAGCAGAAACGGCCGCGCCACGATCAGCGCGGTAATCAGCGCCGCTGCCGGGTTGCCCGGCAAACCCAACCAGGGCTTGCCGCCCACTTCGCCAAACGCCAGCGGTTTGCCCGGCTGAATGGCCAGGCGCCACAGGTGCAGTTCGCCGAGTTCACGAATCGCCTGTTTAAGGTGGTCTTCCTCGCCCACCGAGACACCGCCGGAGGTCAGCAGCATGTCCCACTCCGAAGCCGCCAGGCTTAAGGCATCACGGCTGGCAGCGAGGTCGTCGGCCATCACTTCATAGTCATGCACCTGCATCCCCAGGCTGCGCAGCACGGCGCCGAGGGTGAAGCGATTGGCGTTGTAGATCTGCCCCGGCTGCAGCACTTCGCCGGGTTCGCGCAGCTCATCGCCGCTGCTCAGCAGGCCGACCCGCAGCGGCCGATAAACCGCCACCTGGGCAAAGCCCATGCTCGCCAGCAGGCCGATTTCCTGGGGGCGTAGGCGTTGTCCGGCGCTCAGCAACAGGCTGCCGTTAGTCAGCTCCTCGCCCCGCTGGCGCACATGGGCGCCCTGCTTGGCGGCCGGCAACCACACGCCAGAGCCTTCGACCCGGCAGTCTTCCTGGGCGACCACGGTATCGGCGCCCGGCGGCAAGGGTGCGCCGGTAAAAATCCGCACCGCCTGCCCCGGCGCCAGCGGCGTCAGGCCACTGTCACCGGCGGCGATACGCCCGGCCAGGGGCAGAAAACCGCCTTCGATGGGCAGGTCACGGGCGCGCAAGGCATAACCATCCATGGCGCTGTTGTCCCAGGCCGGCACGTCGCTGGGCGCCAGCAGGTCTTCGGCTAACACCCGGCCGAGGGCATCGGCGAGGGCCACTTGCTCGACTTTCGGTGGGCGCGGGGCGCGGCTGAGCAGGTGCTCGATAACCTCATCGACAGGGTGCAGGTTGCTGCCATCGCAGCCACAACCGCTCACGAACGCGGCCCGCAGGCAGCGACCGGGCGCTCCGGCAAGGCCTTGAGGTGCGGGACGAAGTTGCACGGCCGGGTGCGGCTATCCAGCTGCTCGCCGAGGATCTTCTGCCAGGCGGTGCGGCAGGCATTCGGTGAACCTGGCATGCAGCACACCAGGGTGCTGTTGGCAAAACCGGCCAGCGCCCGCGATTGCAGGCTGGAGGTGCCGATTTCCAGTACCGAGACCTGGCGGAACAATTCGCCAAAGCCTTCGACGCGCTTGTCCAGCAACGGCTCGACGGCCTGGGGGGTGTTGTCGCGGGCGGTAAAACCGGTGCCGCCGGTGATCAGCACCACCTGCACCAGGGCGTCGGCAATCCACTGCGAGAGCTGGGCGCGGATCTGGTAAATGTCGTCGATGACAATGGCCCGCGCCGCCAGGGCGTGCCCGGCTTCCTCAAGGTGGCTGATCAGGGTCTGGCCGGAGGTGTCGGTGTCCAGCGTGCGGGTATCGCTGACCGTGAGTACGGCGATGCGCAGCGGCTGGAAGCTGCTCTGGGCAAGATGAGACATGCTGAAGTCCTCGACAGGATAAATTCAGCACAGCCTGCACGCGCCCAACTGGGCGGCCTATTCCCCGATGGAGGTAGGCCGCTGACGCCAAAGGTTTAGCGGTTAACCGCCGGTAACGGTGGGAAAGAATGCCACTTCATCGCCATCGCTCAGCGGCTCGGCGAGGCTGCAGAGGTCCTGATTGCGCGCGCACATCAGGTTCTGCTCGGCCAGCACCGCCCAGACACCGCCACGGGCAGCCAGCTGTTCGCGCAACTGCGCCAGGGTCTGCACGTCGGCGTGCCAGTCGAGGCTTTCGCCATCCAGGCCAAGGGTTTCGCGGTAACGGGCAAAGTACTGGACGTTAATCATTCGGCGTCTCCGTGGCGGTAATGGCCGCTCTTGCCGCCGAGTTTTTCCAGCAGGCGCACCTGCTCGATAACCATGCCACGGTCCACCGCCTTGCACATGTCATAGATAGTCAGGGCGGCGACGCTGGCGGCGGTCAGGGCCTCCATTTCCACCCCGGTCTGGCCGGCCAGTTTGCAGCTGGCGGTGATCTGCACGCAGTCCTCGCCCTCGGCTTGCAGCAGCACTTTAACGCTGCTGAGCAACAGCGGATGGCACAGCGGAATCAGGTCAGAAGTCTTCTTCGCCGCCTGGATGCCGGCGATCCGCGCCACGGCGAACACATCGCCCTTGGGGTGACCGCCCTGCACAATCATCTGCAGGGTTTGCGGGCGCATGCGCACCCGCGCCTCGGCCACCGCCTCGCGCTGGGTCAGGGCCTTGTCGGTGACATCGACCATGTTGGCGTGGCCGTGGGCATCAAGATGGGTGAGCACAGGCAATCTCCAGAAAATCCGCAATCAGGGGCGTACAGCGCAGGCACGCACGCTATATCCAAAGAGGTACTGAGGGGCCGCCGCGGCGCTGCCCAAGGTCCAGCAAAGCGACAGGCGGCAACGAACTCAGAAGAACGACACCGCCAGACCGTCGCGGTCAAAGGCGATAAAGTTGCCGATGCTGCCGGTTTCGATCGCGCCGACCATCATCTTCAGCGGCTGCTCGGCTTCATCGCTGTTAGGTGCCAAGCCACCACGACCGGACAAGCCGGCGGCGAATACCAAGTCCCAATTGATCCCGGTGCGCGCCGACTCATCCAGCAGGCCGGCAAAATCGTTGAGCTCGGCCGGCAGCTTGTCCACACACAGCACCGGGCGCAGAGAACCGCCCTGCTGCTCGGCATGCCGTTGTTTTTCGGCTTCGGTGGCGTCTTCCGGCAGCTCGGCGGCGACGAAGACAAACAACAGACGTTGCGGCTCGGACTGGGCCTTGGCGGCACTCAGCAGGTCGGCAAACTGGGCAATATCCATGGCGACGCATCCTGTGGGCAGAATTGAGCAATATCAATGCAGGCACTGTAACGCCCTACCCGCGCCTGACCATATCTCTTAAGGCATAGGCCAGCCCCTGGACGGCACCACAGGATTTAAGGCGCCTGCCCTGTTCGCCGTGCCCCAGGCCCATTGCCAAACGCCCGGCGGCACCAGGCACAGAGGCACAAACCGGCCGCGTTTTGCTGATAAAATGCCGGCCTTGCTCAGTTGCGTCGTACGCGGCCAACCTTAAACACCGACACCCCGCGATCAGCCCCAGGTCAAATTCTGGCGGCGCCAAAAACCGCGCCAGGAACTCGCCATGCCCCACACCACAAGCCCTCCACCCTCAGCCAGCGAACTGCGCCGACAGCCTTCGCGGCGTTTCTCCGTTGCGCCGATGATGGACTGGACAGATCGGCATTGCCGGTTCTTTCTGCGCCTGCTGTCCAAGCAAGCCCTGCTCTACACCGAAATGGTCACCACCGGTGCTTTGTTGCATGGCGACCGGCAGCGCTTTCTGCGTTACAGCGAGTGCGAACACCCGCTGGCGCTGCAACTGGGTGGCAGCAACCCAGCTGATCTGGCCGCCTGCGCGCGACTGGCAGAGGACGTCGGTTATGACGAGGTCAACCTGAACGTCGGCTGCCCCAGTGACCGGGTGCAGAACAACATGATTGGCGCTTGCCTGATGGGCCATCCGCAGCTGGTGGCCGATTGCGTCAAGGCCATGCAGGATGCGGTGAGCATCCCGGTGACGGTCAAGCACCGCATCGGCATCAACGGCCGCGACAGCTATGCCGAGCTGTGCGACTTCGTCGGTACGGTTGCCGCCGCCGGCTGCCGCAGTTTTACCGTGCACGCGCGGATCGCCATTCTCGAAGGTCTGTCGCCGAAGGAAAATCGCGAGGTGCCGCCGCTGCGCTATGAAGTTGCGGCCCAGCTCACGCAAGATTTCCCCGACCTGGAATTTATTCTCAACGGCGGCATCAAGACTCTGGATGAATGCCGCACGCATCTGCAGACCTTCGATGGCGTCATGCTCGGCCGCGAGGCTTATCACAACCCCTACGTGTTGGCGCAGGTCGATCAACAGCTGTTTGCCAGCGACACGCCGGTGGTTGGTCGCGCCGAGGCGCTGCGCCAGCTGCGCCCCTACATCGAGCAACATCTGGCCGAGGGTGGCGTGATGCACCACATCACACGCCATGTACTGGGTTTGGGCCAGGGCTTTCCTGGCGCCCGACGCTTTCGCCAGCTGCTCTCGGTGGATGTGCACAAGGTCGATGACCCGCTGCAACTGCTCGATCAGGCCACTCAATTGCTTGAGGGTCACTAGGGTCTGTTGAGTGGTGGCGGCGGCTCGGGTAAGGTCAAGGCATCAGCATCGACAAGGCTTCGTCATGACTTCCAAACTGGATCAACTCAAGCAGTTCACCACCGTGGTGGCCGACACCGGCGACCTCGACGCCATCATTCGTCTGCAACCGGTGGATGCCACCACCAACCCATCGCTGCTACTGAAAGCCGCCGCCCTGCCGCGTTATGCGCCGCTGTTGCAGAACGCCATTGGCCAGTGTGGCGGTGACCTGGGCTTGGCCTGCGATCTGTTTGGCGCCAGTGTCGGCCAGGAAATTCTCAAGGTCATACCGGGCCGCATTTCGACCGAGGTGGATGCCCGCTTGTCGTTCGACACCCAGGCCACCCTGGCCCGCGCCGAACGCCTGATCGGCCTGTACGAACAGGCCGGAGTCGGCCGTGAGCGCGTATTGATCAAGATCGCCGCGACCTGGGAAGGCATTCGCGCCGCTGAGCAACTGGAGCGCCAAGGCATCCAGACCAATCTGACCCTGCTGTTTTCCTTCGCCCAGGCCGCTGCCTGCGCCGATGCCGGGGTGTTTCTGATTTCGCCCTTCGTCGGCCGTATCTATGACTGGTACAAGAAGGCCGAAGGCCGCGATTTTGTTGGCGCCGAAGACCCTGGCGTGCAGTCGGTGACGCGCATCTACAACTACTACAAGGCCAATGCCTACAGCACCGTGGTGATGGGCGCGAGCTTTCGCAATCTCGGCCAGATCGAACAACTGGCCGGCTGCGACCGCCTGACCATCAGCCCCGAGCTGCTGCAAAAACTGGCCGACGAACACGCGCCACTGCCGCGCCTGCTCGCACCGGGCCATGCCGGCGAGCCCCGCCAAACCCTCGGCGAAAGCCAGTACCGCTGGGCCATGAACGAAGATGCCATGGGCACTGAGAAGCTCGCCGAAGGTATTCGCCTGTTTGCCCGCGACCAGGAAAAACTCGAAGCCCTGCTCAAAGCTCTGGCCTGAAACGACAACGGGCGATCCTGTAAGGGATCGCCCGTTATCATCAAATCGCTTGCAGCGTTGTCAGTGCTGGCGTTCCAGCGCACTGACCAGGTCGTGAAAGGCTTCACGATTGGACTCATTCAGGCTCATCAGGATTTGGTGCGCTTCCAGCACCTTGGCCTTGACCACATCTTCCGACTGATCCTGCGAGGGCAAATCTGCCAGGCATTCTGAGCATGGCAGCGGGCTTTCGACGATATTGAACACCTGATCGAAGCCCATGGATTGCAGCAGGCGGGTGATGTCATCGTGGGTAGTGACCACGGTGGGCAACAGGCCGATTTTCTGCCGCGACAGGATCGACAACTTGGCCAGCAAGCCGAGCGTGGTGCTGTCGATACTGCGGGTTTCGGTCAGATCAATGACGATGGCCGAGAAATTCAGGGAGGTGAAAATCTTTTCAATCGTCGCATCCAAAGCCGAACATAAGGTCAGACGGACTTCACCGACGAACTTGAGAATAAATGTCCCGCTTTGCTCGGCAAACTGGATTTTACCAGTACTCATGCAAGGTTCCTGCTCATCACCAGCAAGGCGATATCATCCGGCATATCGCCCAGCTTGGCCAGACCAAAGACTCGGCGCAACCCATCCAGAGTACCGCCCGCGCTGGATACCAACTGCGGCAGCAGGGTCTCTTTCTCTTTGAGTGTATCGCCGGGCAAAAGGTCCAGAATGCCGTCGGACAACAGCGTCAGGCTGAAGCTCTCCGGTATCTGCATGACATGGTCCTGGTAGGTGGCTTCGGCGAACAAGCCCACCGGCAAGCCACGGCCCTGCAAATAGTACGACTCGCCGGCACTGAACAGCACAGGCAATGGCAGATGGCCGCCGATGCTGTAGGTCAGCGAGCCCGCCTGCTCATCAATCACCCCGCCAATCATGGTCACGTGCTTACCCAACTTGCAGTTGAGCAAGCCACGGTTGATATGGGCGAGTACATCCGAGGGTTTGAACTCGGGCAGCACCCCGCCACGGCGCGATTCATAGAGCAAACGGGTGGTCATGAACTTCAACAGCACAGTGACAAAGGCCGATGAAGCACCATGCCCGGAAACATCAGCCAGGTAAAACGCCACACGGCGCTCATCCAGGCGGAAGTAATCGACAAAGTCACCAGACAAATACAGCGACGGAATGATCTGGTGAGCAAACTGCAGACCGTCGACCACCCAAGGCGTCTGCGGCAGCATGTTCATCTGCACTTGCCGCCCGGCATTCTGGTCTTCCTCGAGCAGGCTCAGGCTGGCCTGGAGCTGGCGGTTGGCGGCCTCGAGTTTTTCCCGGTAGCGCAAATTTTCCACGCGCAGCTGAGCACGGTCCAGCGCCCGGCGTACCGAGTGCTCAAGTACCGCGAGGTCTTCCAGAGGCTTGATCAGGTAGTCGGCAGCCCCCAGACGCAAGGCCTCGACGGCATCGGTCATGACCCCGGCACCGGAGACCACGATGACTGGCGTTTCGACCTGCAGGGCATTGATGCGGCGGATCAGCTCCAGGCCATCGACTTGCGGCATGCGCAAATCACAGATGACCAGATCGGGATGATCACGTTCAAATACTTCAAGGCCCTGCAATCCATTGCTGGCTTGCAGAACGTTGAAACCGCTGTCTTCGAGATAGGCTGCGAGGCTCGCACGCACGACTTGGTCGTCGTCAATGATCAGCAGCGTGGCACTGGGACTGTGCATTGGGTATCCAGGCAAACAACGCCGGGGGACGGGTTAAATTTGGCACCAGCGCGCAGGTCTGGATGCATTAGCGAGGCTTCACTTCAAGGCGCAGACGGTACTCCCATCTCAGCATCGATTCAAGCGTGAGCCGATCGTCGCCGGGCGACTTTACACCTCAAATCCGCGGGGGTTATAAGAGTTGTTGAGGAGCGTCCTATAGAACAAGAGGAAGGGGTTAATGAGCCAAATTGATCGTGCCTACAGCGAGAAGCGAGACTACATCCGCATGCGGATGGAAGCCAAAATGACTCTGCACCATGCCGGCCAGGAAATCCCGGCCCTGTGCCTCGACCTGTCGAGCACCGGCATGCAGATTGAAGCCACCAGCAATCTGCAGATGGGTGAAAAAATCAGCGTACAGATTGCCTCTGACCACGACAAACTGTCCGGACTCAACGCCGAGACTGAAGTGGTGCGCGTCATCGACCTGGGCGACGGACGCCAATCGCTGGGTCTGACCATCCTGTCCATGAGCTGAGGTAACGCTCGCTTACACGCAAAAGGCGGCCATGGCCGCCTTTTCCTTTATCTGGCTGATGACCTAGAAGTCATCCACCACTTCGCCATCGGTCACTTTGAACTCGCGATTTTGCAGGTAGGCGTTGCGGATAAACACGTACTTGTCGCCGCTGATCAGCTTCTCGACCGACAGCAGACTGGCACGGGTATCCACGACATCGACACCACGGGTCAGGTTACGCGCCGGGACATCGTTAATGTACGGATAGGGTTCCAGCAGGCTGTCCGGAATTTTGGCTACCGCATCACGACCAGTACTCGGGCCCAATAGCGGCAAGACCACATAAGGACCACTGCTCACGCCCCAGACGCCGAGGGTCTGACCAAAGTCCTCATCACTTTTGCGCAGCTCCATCTTGGTCGCTACGTCGAAGAAACCGAGCAGACCGAAGGTGGTATTGAACAACACCCGGCTGGTGTCGACCCCTGCTGCCTCAAGCTTGCCCTGCAACAGATTGTTGGCCAGGTTGCCGACATCGCCGACATTGCCAAACATGTTGTGGATACCGTCTTCGAGAAACTGCGGAGTAACCGCCTGATACCCCTGAGCCAAGGGCTTGAGGGCATAGGTATCGAGGGTGTCGTTGAAGGTGAAGATCGGGCGATTGATCGACTCCCACGGATCATCTTCGCTGGCGGCCTGCGCCAAGAGCGGCAGGCATAGCAACCCGGCGCCGAGGAAAAGCTTGCCCAACTGTTCAGTCCAGCTCGCGGCTTTTGCGCGCATATCCACTCACTCCCTTTATTCAAACTGCCGAAGCGGCTAACCCGTCGACGCTGGCGCACAGTATAAAGCCACAGCGGACCTTTCTGGCGGCCCGGAAAACAGCAAAAACAGCAAAGCGGATACAGCGGCCACTTGATTCCGATCAGGCAAGAGACGCGCGGGTAGATTAATCTGCACGTAAACGCTCTACGGGCACCCTGCCCAGCCCCCCATCACTCAGGGAAACCACCATGCCGGCACGTTTACAGCAACAACTGCAAGAATTGCGCGATCAACTGGCCCAGCAGCCACCGCTGAGCGATGACGACCGGGCAGCCCTCGCCACCCTGCTGGAGGAGATCGAACAGCAACTGACCCGCCCCAGCATCAACCCACCAGACACATCGCTGGTTGACGGGGTCAACCTGGCGGTAGAACGCTTCGAGGTGGAACACCCGACAGTCGCCGGCACTCTGCGCAACATCCTGCAGAGCCTGGCCAATATGGGCATCTAAGGCATAAAAAATCCCGGCGCAATGGCCGGGATTTTTCTTACTGGCGTACCAGCCGCCGGTTGTCCGGGCTTGGAGTGGCCAAGCTGCGATACGGATTGATGTCCAGCCCGCCACGGCGCACATAGCGCGCGTACACCGTCAACGCCTGCGGCTGCAGCAAGCGCAGAACATCCAGAAAGATGCGCTCCACACACTGCTCGTGAAAATCCGCGTGCTGTCGAAAGCTCACCAGATAACGCAAGAAGCTGGCGTGATCCAGCGCCGCCCCGCTGTACTCGACCACCACACTGCCCCAGTCCGGCTGCCCAGTGACCGGGCAATTGGAACGCAGCAGGTGGCTGTGCAGAGCTTCCGTGACCTGCCGCTGCGGGTCGCATTGCAACAACTGCGGTTGCGGCTGGTGGTAGTCCTGAATGCTCACATCCAGCTCATCGATGCACACGCCCGGCAAGCGCGCCACACCCTCTTCCTCGACCTCGCTCAAGCTGCGTACACGCACCGCCACCGGGGCGCCGGCCACCGCCGACAAGTCTGCCTGGAGCAGCGCTGTCAGTTCGGCACGAGACGTAAACGGCGTCTGATTCAGCGAGTTGAGGTAGAGCTTGAACGATTTTGACTCGATGATATTCGGCGAGTCAGCGGGAATGGCGAACTCGCCAATCGCCACCACCGGCTTGCCCGAGGGCGTCAACCAGGACAGCTCATAGCAATTCCATAAATCCACGCCCTGATACGGCAAGGTCTGCGCGGTCAGGCCCAGCTCGGCCCATTTGGCCGTGCGTGGAATCGGGAACAACAGCGACGGCGTATAGGTGGCGACGTAGTCACTGGTTTTGCCCAGTGGCGAGTCTGCGGCGGCAGGATGATGCATAAAAGAAACCCGAATCAGAACAGGACGCGATTGTAGCCCGTTTACCCGCACCTTTCAGCGCGGAGCCAAGGCCGCGGATCAGCGGCCACCATCACAACAATGCACTACACCAGAAACTTACTGACGCATGCCGCGGCCACTGATCAACAAGCGGATGCACAGCAGATACAGGGCGGATGTGGTGAACAGCATCAGGCCAATGGCCACGCCGATATTCAGGTCCGATACGCCAAGGATGCCGTAGCGGAAGGCGTTGACCATATGCAGGATCGGATTGGCCAGCGACACCGTCTGCCAGAACGGCGAGAGCATGTGGATCGAGTAAAACACCCCACCCAGGTAAGTCAGCGGCGTCAGCACAAAGGTCGGAATGATGGAAATATCATCAAAATTGCGCGCATACACCGCGTTGATAAAGCCGCCCAGGGCAAAAATGGTCGCCGTCAGGGCAATCACCAGAACGGTGATACCCAGGTGATGCACCTGCAGATCGGTAAAGAACAGCGACAGCAAGGTCACAATTAACGCCACCGCCAAGCCGCGCAACACACCACCGGTGACATAGCCGATAAGAATCACATGGGGCGACACCGGCGAGACCAGTAACTCTTCCACCGAGCGCTGGAATTTGCTGCTGAAGAAACTCGACACCACGTTGCTGTAGGCGTTGGTGATCACCGACATCATGATCAGCCCAGGCACGATGTAATCCATGTAGCTGAAGCCATCCATATCACCGATCTGCCGGCCAATCAGGTTGCCGAAGATGACGAAATACAGGGCCATGGTGATGCCCGGCGGCAGCAGCGTCTGCGGCCAGATGCGGGTGAAACGGCGTATCTCCCGATAAACGATGGTTTGCAGGGCGATCAGGTTGGCGCGTAGCTCGCTGTTAATAAAGTCAGTGTTCATACGCTCGCCTCGGCCAAGTTTTTCTCCACCAGAGAGACAAACAGCTCCTCCAGCCGATTGGTTTTATTGCGCAAGCTCAGCACCTCAACGTTCTGATTGGCCAATTGGCGAAACAGCTCGGTAATGCCCTGGCTTTTCTCCACCTGCACTTCCAGAGTGTGGGCATCCAGCATCTGCGCCGGGTAGCCGAGCAACTGCGGCGGCACCAACTGTGCGTCTTTCAGGTCAAGCAACAAGGTTTCCACATGCAGCTTGCCCAGCAGCTCACGCATACTGGTGTTCTCGACAATCCGCCCGTGGTCGATGATGCCGATATTGCGGCACAGCTGCTCCGCCTCCTCTAGATAGTGAGTGGTGAGGATGATGGTGATGCCCTGCTCGTTCAGCTCAGTCAGAAAACTCCACATCGAACGGCGCAGCTCGATGTCCACCCCGGCGGTAGGCTCATCGAGAATCAACAGGCGCGGCTGATGCACCAGCGCACGGGCGATCATCAAGCGGCGCTTCATGCCCCCGGAAAGCATCCGCGACGGCACATCGCGTTTATCCCAAAGCCCCAACTGGGTCAGGTACTGTTCAGCCCGGGCTTTAGCCAGCTTCAGCGGGATGCCGTAATACCCCGCCTGGGTGGTGACAATATCGAAGGTCTTCTCGAACTGGTTGAAGTTGAATTCCTGCGGCACCACGCCCAGGCAGCGTTTCAACGCCGACGGCGAGCGATCGAGGTCATGGCCAAAGACATTCACCGTGCCGCTGGTTTTGTTTACCAGGGTCGAGAGGATGCCGATGGTGGTGGACTTGCCGGCCCCGTTGGGCCCCAGCAAGGCAAAAAAATCGCCTTCGGCCACGTCCAGGTCAATGCCCTTAAGGGCCTGAAAGCCATTGCCATAGGTTTTGGTCAGCTGCCGGATAGACAGAGCAGGATGCATAACGTGCACGCGCAGAAAAGAAGGGAGTCTTTAGATAAGGGCGTGCAGGGATAAATGCAACTCAGCCGCAGCGAATCAGCCAGCGCGATAGGCTCCACCAGCTAAGCCAGTGCACCGGCCTCGCGCTGCAAGTCACCGCCCAGGCTCAGGGCTTCATCATTGAACAAGTGCGGATAGCAAGCCGCCAGATGACTGAAGAACAGCTCCAGCGGTAGCTCGGCAAACTGACCGTGATCCTGCAGATATTCCATATAACGCTCGCCCTGCTGATTGCAGGGATGAAAGACGCTGTCGTTAAGGCCATCGAACGCCAACGGCTCAACCTTGAATACCCGGCACAACGCCAGATTGAACGCCGGCGTCGCCTTGACCCAGCGACCGGCCATGTACAGCTCGGTGTAGCCGTGCATGGCAAACACATCGCTGCGCAGCAGCGCCAGCAAGCGCGGAGTGGCCAGATGATTCCGCACATCGGCCAGCCCAATCCGCGCAGGGATGCCGCAATGCCGGGCACATGCCGCCAGCAGCAAGGCTTTGGGTACGCAGTAACTCTCGCCCGCGCTCAGCGCATGGCTGGCCTTAAGCGTTTGCGGGTCACGGCTGAAGGTATAGGGGTTGTAGCGCACCTGATCACGCACGGCGTAATACAGGCTGACGGCCTGCTCACGCAGATCAGCACTGGCACCGCGGTTACGCTCGGCAAACGCGATCACCTCGGGATGGTCACTGTCGATAAACCGGCCAGGCTGCAGATACTCATCCACGGCAAGCGCTCCTCAGCAAATGGACCTTCAGTCTAACCAGCGCCCGCACCGAGGGTTAACGCCGAACACGCCAGGCTTGCCAGCCATTGCGCCAATCCTCTATTTCACGGTACGCCGCGTTGTCACGAATGAAACGGCAAACAGGACAGCCGCCAGCCAGCCGCCTATACTCGCGCGCTTGATTTTTTGCAGAGGACTGCCGCATGGCCACCACTTATCTCGACCACCACCTTGCCCTGCTGGCACACCTGCGCAGCATTCTGGTTGCCCTCGGCGATGCCGAGCAGGTACCTGAAGAAAATCACGCCCTCTTCCTCGAGCGCTTCGACGAACTGCTGACGCAACTGCCCGCCTCGCCGGATGAAAACCTCTACCTGGGTCAGGACCTGATCTGCCAGATCATCCACCGCTACCCACAAATCGCCCACCTGGTGCCCCGCGACCTGCTGTGGTTCTTTGGCGGCGACTGCCTGCATTACATGCCCGATGAAGAGCTGCAAATGTTCCAGGCCCTGGACGAGCGCCGCTACGAAGCCGCGCAGAACGACGAGCCCTTCGACTGGAATCAGGAAAAACAGCTGCTGAGCTTGTCGACACAAGGCATCCAACACTGATCCAGCGCACTTAAAAGAAAAAAGCCCGCGCGGAAAACCGGCGGGCTTTTTTCTTGCGCGATTAAATTGCACAAACAAAAACGCCGCTCAGTGAGCGGCGTTTTTGTGAATATGGAGCGGGAAACGAGACTCGAACTCGCGACCCCGACCTTGGCAAGGTCGTGCTCTACCAACTGAGCTATTCCCGCAATATGGCGTCCCCTAGGGGACTCGAACCCCTGTTACCGCCGTGAAAGGGCGGTGTCCTAGGCCACTAGACGAAGGGGACACACTCCGGATACAAACTGGGTTTTTCTCATCAACCCTTCCGACTTCAGCGTTTTGCTTTTGGCTTTCCGCTTGAAGTGGCGCGCATTTTAGGTAGCGATCCAAGAGTCGTCAACCCTTGAGTTAATCTTTTTTTAAATCAATGACTTCAAGGCATAAATAGGCCTGACGCTATGAGCAATAGAGCGAAGGCACTACACTCAAGCGAAAATCCCCTGCATGAGGCTTTAGCGGTGTCGCCACTTGTCATAACCCTACTGATTGTAGCCGGCATCTTTCTCCTGATTGCCATTGCCTACATCAACCACATGCTGGAAAGCAGCAAGCTGGAAAAGGCTCGCCTAAAAGCCGACCTCATCGACCGTACGCGCCGGAACCGCAGCGTTTCCGACAATCTGCCAGGGCAACTGATGACCCCCGCGCTGAAGCTGCTGCTCAGCCGCCTGGAACTGCAAGCCAGTGACCGCCTGCTAGTACTGGACAAAGCCAACAGCGAACTGCGCACCCGAATTGCCGAACTGCGGGAACAGGTCAATAAGAACGAGCTGATCACCATCGGCAACCCGGTGCAGCCGATCAATACCGAAGCTCGCGCCAAGGAAGTGCGCTTCATCCTGGAAAACCTGCACAGCCAGATCAGCCGTGCCGCCCAGGATGGCCTGTTGCAAGCCAATGAAGCCAAGCACTGGAATAAAGAAATCCAGAACATGCTGTGCTTGCTGCATATCGACTTCTTTAACAACCTCGGCCAGCAGGCCCTGCAAAAAGGCCAGCCTGGGCAAGCCCGCCTGGCGTTTGAGCGCGGCGTGCAGTACCTACGCAAACAACCTGAGCCGGGCAAATACCAGGCGCAACTGGCGCAACTGGAAAACCATTTGAATCGCGCCAACGCCATGGTCCTGGAAACTAGCAAGCCTGCGGAAAATGAAGTCAACCAGCTGACCGAAGGCCTCAAGGACCTGGACGACGAAGACAGCTGGAAGAAAAAGAGCTTTTAAGCCCGCCCCAATTGACTCCTCCCTCTCGACAAGGATTGCCCATGAGCCCGATCGTCTACGGCGCGCCCCTTTCACCCTTCGTACGCAAGCTGCGTCTGTTTCTCGCCGAGAAGGGCCTGGATTATCAACTGGAAATCATCACGCCCTTCGGCCAGCCCGAGTGGTACCGCGAGCTCAGCCCGCTGGGGCGGATTCCGGCATTGAAGGACGGCGACTTCACCCTGGCCGACTCCAGCGTGATCTGCCACTACCTGGAAGAAAAACACCCCGACCTGCCGCCGCTCTATGGCAGCACGCCAGAGCAGCGTGCCAGGATCAACTGGCTGGAAAAATACGCCGACTACGAACTCGCACCCCTGACCACCTTTGCCGTCTTCCGCAACCGCGTCTTGAAGCCGACCATGCAGCAACCGTGCGATGAGGCGGCCGTACAGAGCGCCCTGCACGACAAACTGCCAAGCCATTTTGACTACCTGGAAAAAACCCTGGGCAGCGCCGCCTACTTCGTCGACAACCAGCTGAGCATGGCCGACCTGGCGATCAGCTGTCAGCTGATCAACCTCGAACACGGCGGCGAACATCTCGACAGCCAGCGCTGGCCGCAATTGGCAAATCTGTTCGCCCGCGTCAAAGCCCGTCCCAGCGTGCAAACCGTATTGCCCGGCGAGCTGCGGACACTGGAAAAACTCAGCGGCAAAGCCTGACCCCGCGCATTAATTCGGGGGCAGCCAGCGTGCCCCCTGCCAGGCTCGGCATCCAATGGGCTATGCTTCCAACGCCCAACTGAAAGGCCCGATCACGCCCCATGAATATCCCCCTCACCCGCCGCCTGTCATATAAACAGGCCAGCCTCACGGTGCTGGCGGCTTTTATTCTGGGGACCGTGCTGAGCCTGCTGCAGGTCAGCATCGACTACGCCAACGAAGACGCCTCGATCAACCGCGAAATCCATGCTCTGCTGGAAATCAGCCGTACCCCCGCCACCCGCATCGCCTACAACATCGACGCCGAACTGGCCCACGAGCTGGTACTCGGACTGCTCAACTCGCCCGCCATCGTCCGCGCCGAAATTCTCGACAACAGTGGCGCCAGCCTGGCCAGCGTCAACCGCCCCCGCCAGGACAGCCGCTATCGCCTGGTCAGCGACTTCCTGTTTGGCAGCGAGCGCCAGTTCGAGTTGCCGCTACTCACCGATCACGCCCCGCAAGAGGCACTGGGGCAACTGCGCCTGGAAGTCGACACCTTTGCCTTTGGCAGCCACTTCCTCGGCCGCGCACTGCTGACCATGGCCACCGGATTTGTCCGCAGTCTACTGCTGTCGCTGATTCTACTGGTGCTGTTCTACTTCATGCTGACCAAGCCCCTGGTCAGCGTTATCCGCGCCATCAGCGAGCGCGACCCGAGCGCACCTGGCAGCCAAAAGCTGCAGTGTCCACCCGGCCATGAGCAGGACGAGATAGGCGTACTGGTAGAAGTCACCAATCAACAACTGAGCGACATTGCCAAACAGATCGATCGCCGACTGACTGCCGAAGAGCGCCTGACCCAGTACCTGGGCGAGCTGGAAACGGTCATTTCCACCCGTACCACCGAACTGAAAGCCAGCAACGCACGCCTGACCCACTCCAATCAGGAGCTGGAAAAATCCCGCAGCAACGCCCTGCAAATGGCCCAGGCCCGCGCAGCTTTTCTGGCCAGCATGAGCCATGAAATCCGCACCCCACTGAGCGGCCTGCTGGGCATGCTCGCCTTGACCCTCGACAGCCCACTGAATGCCGAGCAACGCCAGCAGCTGAGTATTGCCAACGACTCAGGAGCAGTCCTGCTGGAGCTGCTTAACGACATCCTTGACCTGTCCAAGATCGAAGCCGGGCAACTGCAACTGGAACATATCCCTTTCGACCCAGCCAAGCTGGCCGAAGAAACCGCCAGCCTGCTGTCGCAGAGCGCCGCAAAGGACGTGGAGCTGACCTGCCTGATTGACCCGCAGTTGCCAAGCCGGATACTCGGTGACCCCACCCGGGTTCGACAAATCATCAGCAACCTGCTGTCCAACGCTTTGAAGTTCACCCACAGCGGCCGCGTCGACCTGCGCCTCCGCAACAGCCCCATTGGTATCCGGATCTGCGTACAGGACACCGGCATCGGCATCAGCACCGATCAGCAGGCCAAGATCTTCCAGCCCTTCACCCAGGCCAATATCGGCACCGCCCGCCAGTACGGCGGCACAGGCCTAGGACTGACCCTGACCCGCACCCTGTGCGAAGCCATGCACGGCCAACTCAGCCTGACCTCGGAAGAACACCGCGGCAGCCAGTTCTGCGCCGAACTGCCCCTAGCCGAACAGCAACCCGCGACGCCCCCTAGCCCTCTGCAAGGACGCGTACTCGCCCTGCTCGATGAGCACAGCGGCCTCGCCGAGCTGCTGGCGACGCTACTGCCAAGCTGGGGACTGCACTATCAGCTGAGCGAGCAGCAAAACACCGAAGAACACATCAGCGCAGATGTGCTGATAAGCGCCGACCCGGCCCAACTGAGCGAACTGCGCCGTCAATGCAGCACGCCACTGCTACTGGTTTGCCGCTATGGTGACTTCCTTGACGCCGAGCAGGCCAGCACCCTGGAGCCATTCACCCAACTGGCCCGCCCCGTGACTCGCCAGCAGCTGCAACAGGCCCTCGGCCAGACCTTGCAGCAACAGTCCAGCGCTCAGCCGACGACCCCGCCGACAGCCTCGATAACGACGCCGCAGCACAGCACAATCCTGTTGGTCGAAGACAACCCGGTGAATCAACTGGTCGCCAAAGGCATGCTGGCAAAGCTCGGTTATCAGGTTCTACTCGCCACCCAAGGCGAAGAAGCCCTGGCCAGCCTGGCCCGAGAAACCGTGGATTTGGTGTTGATGGACTGCAATATGCCGGTGATGGACGGCTACGAAGCCACCCGCCACATTCGCCAGAATGCGGCCTGGCAGCACCTGCCGATCATTGCCCTGACGGCCAATGCCATGGCCGACGAGCGCGAGCGTTGTCGCGCCGCCGGCATGGACGATTACCTGGCCAAGCCGTTTCGCATGGAGCAGCTAGCCGCCCTGCTCAAACAGTGGCTAACCATTAAGGCAGCGCCATAAGGCGCGTCAGCAAACCGCTGAGTTGCTCGCGTAGGGCTTCAAGCTCCTCAGGCGAGGCACCGTTGTCGCACAGCAAGCCTGCCCGCAAAGGCAGTACTTGGGCACGCAAGGCCTGGCCGGCTGTCGTCAGACCTAGATGCACTTCGCGCTCATCGTGGCTGGCGCGCTGACGCAGCACCAAACCCAATTGCTCCAGACGTTTGAGCAGCGGTGTCAGGGTCCCGGAGTCGAGCAGCAAGCGCTCGCCGAGCGCCTTCACCGTCGGCTGCGCCGGCGGCGTGTCTTGCCACTCCCACAGCACCAGCATGGCCAGATACTGCGGGTACGTCAGGCCCAACTGGTCAAGCATCGGCTTGTAGGCTCGGGTTACGGCTCTGGAGGCGGCATACAGCTTGAAGCACAGCTGGTTATCCAGCAGCAGCGCCGCCTCGTCTGCCCGTGGCTGCTGACTCATTGCAGCAAGGCTTCGATCTCGGCGCTCAGGTCTTCCGGCTTGGTAGTCGGGGCGAAGCGCTTGACCAATTGGCCGTCCTTGCCGATCAGGAACTTGGTGAAGTTCCACTTGATACCCTGACTGCCCAGCAGCCCCGGTGCGATTTTCTTCAATTGCACAAACAGCGGGTGAGCCTCGGCACCATTGACATCAACCTTCTTGAACAGCGGGAAACTCACGCCGAAGTTGAGCTCGCAAAACTCGGAGATTGCACCTTCGTTGCCCGGCTCCTGCTTACCAAACTGGTTGCAGGGAAAGCCCAACACCACCAAACCCTGGTCCTTGTAAGTCTGCCAGAGGTTTTCCAGGCCCTTGTATTGCGGGGTGAAACCGCACTTGCTGGCGGTGTTGACCACCAAAATGGCCTTGCCGGCAAAGTCGGCCAGGGTCTTCTGCTCACCCTTGATGGTGGTGCAGGGAATGCTGAGAAGCTGATTGCTCATGGGATGAATCTCGCGAAAGAATTGGCTCGCGTAATATAGCGAGCAATTCAATTGCACACAATTCGATTATTCAGCACACCTCCCCGGCAAACCACTCTCTAGGCGTTTGGCGACTGAAGTTTGAGCGCGACGGAGTTGATGCAGTAACGCAAACCGGTCGGTGCCGGGCCGTCATCAAATACATGGCCCAAGTGCGCATCACAGCGCGCACAGAGCACTTCAGTGCGCTGCATGCCATGGCTGCTGTCAGCCTGATTGACCACCGCGCTGGCCGTCACTGGCTGAAAGTAACTTGGCCAGCCACAGCCCGCATCAAACTTGGCAGATGCATCAAACAGCTCAGCACCACAGCACGTGCAGAGGTAGCGCCCCGGCAATGTAGTGGCGTGATAAGCACCCGAAAACGGCCGCTCGGTGCCTTTCAGCCGGCACACCTGAAACGCCTCCTCGGACAACTGCTCACGCCAGGCCTGCAGTGGCTTTTCCAACTTTTCCATAAGCACCTCGCAAAGGAGAAAAAAGCCCGGCCTGTCCCTTTCCCCAAGGTCGGGCCGAACGTATGATTCGACCCCAGTTTGTCACCCACGCCAAGCACTGCCAAGGCGAGCCAGATCAAGCCTGTTGCAGCATTTTTCCGCGGCGTTTGTTTCTTTCAGGATCATTTCCATGCAGATCAGCAAATCCAACAAGCTCGCCAACGTCTGCTACGACATTCGCGGCC
>Ga0209343_10002256_pt1 | contig 25041 bp, 12 predicted proteins | sample RifCSPlowO2_02_FD_184026 | JGI IMG/M metagenome (GOLD analysis project Ga0209343, IMG submission 184026) | Groundwater microbial communities from Rifle, Colorado - Rifle CSP2_plank lowO2_0.2 (SPAdes) (version 2) | ecosystem: Environmental > Aquatic > Deep subsurface > Groundwater | place... | reverse complement strand
GCGCCGTCGCGCCGCCGTATCCGGGCGCAACCACGCAACTGATGAATAAACCGATGCGCATTCTGCAGACGCTGGTCACCGGTTGCACCGTATCGGGCGAAAAGCCCGCGTTCTATGTCAAGGAAGGCAAGGCTTACGCGGTCTGCGGGCAAGGCGTGCTGCGCGTGGTGCGCTTTGAGCTGGATGGTATCGAGATGAGCGCGGCGGAGTTTGCCGCGAAACACGGCACGGAAAAATTCCAGTTTTTGTAGGTTGGGCAAAGCGTAGCGTGCCCAACGAATGAAAATGCCGTTGTTAATGTTGGGCACGCTACGCTTTGCCCAACCTACGGGAAGACATCTCCCCATTTTTGGTTCCGGCTCGTCCGGCTTAGAATTTAATTGTTAAGGAAGAAGAAATGAAAAAAGTATTGATACTCGGCGTGAACGGCTTCATCGGCCACCACTTGTCCAACCGCATCCTCGCCACCACCGACTGGGAAGTGTACGGCATGGATATGAATTCCGAACGTATCACCGACCTGCTCGGGCACGAGCGTTTTCACTTCTTCGAGGGCGACATCACCATCAACAAGGAATGGGTCGAGTACCACATCAAGAAGTGCGACGTGATCCTGCCGCTGGTGGCGATCGCCACGCCGGCCACCTACGTCAAGCAGCCGCTGCGCGTGTTCGAGCTGGACTTCGAGGCCAATCTGCCGATCGTGCGCGCGGCGGTGAAATACGGCAAACATCTGGTGTTCCCGTCCACTTCCGAAGTGTACGGCATGTGCCATGACGGCGAATTCGATCCGGAAGAATCCGAGCTGATCTGCGGCCCGATCAACATGCCGCGCTGGATCTACTCCTGCTCCAAGCAACTGATGGATCGCGTGATCTGGGGCTACGGCATGGAAGGCTTGAACTTCACGCTGTTCCGCCCGTTCAACTGGATCGGCGCCGGGCTGGATTCGATCCACACGCCGAAGGAAGGCAGCTCGCGCGTGGTCACGCAATTCCTCGGACACATCGTGCGCGGCGAGAACATCAGCCTGGTGGACGGCGGGCACCAGAAACGCGCGTTCACTTATGTCGACGACGGTATCGCCGCGCTGATGAAAATCATCGCCAACCAGGACGGCATCGCCACCGGCAAGATCTACAACATCGGCAACCCGGCCAACAATTTCGCGATTCGCGACCTCGCCGACATGATGCTCAAGCTGGCCAAGGAATATCCGGAATACAGCGAGTTGGCACAGAAGGTGAATATCATCGAGACGACTTCCGCTGCGTATTACGGCAAGGGCTATCAGGACGTGCAGAACCGCGTGCCGAAGATTACCAACACTTGCGAGGAGCTGGGCTGGAAGCCGACCGTCAACATGGCCGACACGCTGCGCAACATCTTTGATGCGTATCGCGGCCAGGTTGCGGAAGCGCGTGGTCTGGTAGATTAGGACGTAGGGGCGATTCACGAATCGCCCGATCAAACCGGTGCAATGACAACCGAAAGGGCGATTCGTGAATCGCCCCTACATCCCCCATATATGAAACTCGCCCTCAAAATCGACGTCGACACCTATCGCGGTACGCGCGAAGGCGTGCCGCGTCTGGTCGAGACGCTGCAACGCCACAACGCACAGGCGACTTTCTTCTTCTCGCTCGGCCCGGATCACACCGGGCGCGCGATCAAGCGCGTGTTCCGCCCCGGCTTTATCGGCAAGGTGTCGCGCACCTCGGTGGTGGAGCACTACGGCATCAAGACCCTGCTGTACGGCACGCTGCTGCCCGGGCCGGACATCGGCAGGAAATGCGCGGACATCATGCGCGGCGTGCGCGATGCGGGCTTCGAGACCGGCATTCATTGCCACGACCACATCCGCTGGCAGGATCATGTGGCGGACAAGGATGAAGCGTGGACACGGCGCGAGTTGCAGCGCGCGGTGGAACGCTACACGGAAATTTTCGGCGAAGCGCCGCATGCCCATGCCGCCGCCGGCTGGCAGACGAACCGCCACGCATTGCGCCTGACGCAACGCCTGGGCTTCGGCTACAGCTCGGATACGCGCGGCACGCATCCCTTCATTCCGACCTGGCAAGCCGAGATCATCGCCTGCCCGCAACTGCCCACCACCCTGCCGACGCTGGACGAATTGCTGAACCGCGACGGCATCACGCCGGACAACATCGCGCAGCACATCCTGCAACTCACCGAAAATGCTCCGGCAACGGGGCATGTGTTCACCCTGCACGCCGAACTCGAAGGCGGTAAATTGCTGCCAGTGTTCGAGCAATTGCTGCAAGGCTGGCAGGCGCAGGGTTACGAGCTGGTGTCGTTGCAGCAATACCTGCAAGGGCTGGAAGCCGGCGCGCTGCCGCGCCACGAGGTCATGATGCGCGAAGTGGAAGGGCGGGTCGGCAAGCTGGCGGTGCAGGGCGAGCCGGAACCAAAAATGGGGAGGTGTCTTCCCGTAGGTTGGGCAAAGCGTAGCGTGCCCAACAAATGAAAATGCCGTTGTTATTGAGCTTTACATAATTGAAGACAACACCCGCAAATTACAAAGCAGAAATCTCACCGCTTCGTCATTCCCGCGCAGGCGGGAATCCAGTTGATTGAAAAATTCCCGCGTAGCGGGTCAGCAATGGGATTTTGCCCGCTTCGCGGAGTATTGTTCTTACTGGATTCCCGCCTGCGCGGGAATGACGGCTACAGTAATGGTGCATGTCACGAGTTATGTAAAGCTCAATAACAACGGCATTTTCATTTGTTGGGCACGCTACGCTTTGCCCAACCTACGCAATGATCGTTCAACCCATTGTCAATGTTTAATAAACACAAGATTCTTGTCATGGTTTGATCATTTGGTTGATAAGTGACTAAAAAGTGATTGAAGGCGACCATGATTAAAGACAACATTCCGGTCAGCGTGCTGATCGTGGACGACAACCCCGCCAAGCTCACCGCGCTGGCAGCGGCGCTGGCAGGCATGGACCTCGAAATCACCACCGCAGCTTCGGGCATGGAGGCGCTGCGCCAGTTGCTGGCGCAGGACTTCGCGGTAGTGCTGCTCGACGTGAACATGCCGATCATGGACGGCTTCGAGACCGCGAAGACGATCCGCCACCGGAAAAAGTCCGAACACCTGCCGATCATCTTCATCACCGCCGAGCGGTTCGCCGACGATGCGCTGCTGGAAGGCTACGGACTCGGCGCGGTGGATTACATCTTCAGCCCGGTGTTGCCGCAGATTCTGCGTGCCAAGGTAGCGGTGTTTGCCGACCTGCACCGGCTGCGCGAGCAGGCCGCGCGCCAGAACCTGATGCTGGAGGAACAGGTTGAAGAGCGCACTGCGGCCCTGCGGGAGAGCGAGACAAAATACCGCCTGCTCATCGAAAACCTGCAGGAAGGCATCTGGATGATCGACAAGGATGCCAACACCTCCTTTGTCAATCTGCGCATGGCGCAGATGCTGGGCTATAGCGTCGAGGAAATGCAAGGAAAGCCCCTGTTTTCTTTCATGGACGAGCGCGGCAAGGAAATCTCCACGCAGAATCTGGAGCGCCGCAAACAGGGAATCAGGGAGCAGCACGACTTCGAGCTGCTGCGCAAGGACGGCAGCCGCATCTACACCTCGATGGCCACTTCCTCCATCCTGGACGAGACCGGAAACTATGCCGGCACTCTCGCCGGCGTGACGGACATTACCGAGCGCAAGCGGGCGGAGCAAGAGCAAAAGGATTTGTCCGTTCGCCTACAGCATATTCTCGCAAGCACGCCCGCAGTGCATTATGCCTGCCGTATAGACGGCGAGCACTTTGTGCCGACTTACGTCAGCCCGAATCTGAAGGACTTCTGGGGCTACGAGCCGGAGGAATATTTTGGTAATGCCGAGTGGTGGTGGTCTGCTATCCATCCCGAAGGACGCGATAGCGTTGTCGGAACCTTCCACGCTGCCATAAAGGCTGCTGACCGCAGCCATTATGCCCACGAATACCGTTTTCGGCACAAGGACGGGACTTACCGCTGGGTGCACGATGAATTGCGAATCATCCGTGACGAGGCCGGCCAGCCGCAGGAAATCGTGGGTTCCTGGCTGGACATTTCAGAACGCAAACTGACCGAGAATAATCTTCGAGAAGCAAAGCACGAACTGCAGGAGTTTTTTGATCTTGTGCCGGACATGGTCTGCATCGCTTCAGCTTCTGATGGATGTTTCCAGCAAGTAAACAAAATCTGGGAAACAGTCCTGGGCTTTTCGACTGACGAGCTCATCGGCAAGCCGTTCATCGACTTCATTCACCCTGACGATGTCGCACCAACCTTGGCAGAGGTAGAAAAACAACTTGCCGGCCAGCAGATAGCCAACTTCGTCAATCGCTACCGATGCAAGGACGGCTCATATAAATGGCTGGAATGGGTTGCAAAACCCGCCAGGAAAGACAAATTGCTCTATGCTGCCGCGAGGGACATCACCGAGCGCAAGCGAACTGAGGCTGCGCTTAACAAACACCAGTTGTTGCTGCGTGAACTGGAGGCTCAGAATCTGACATCGCGAGAAGCGGAGCTCAAGCATATTGCGCGTGAGGTGCACGACGAGCTGGGGCAAATCCTGACGGCATTACGCCTGGACGTCACTTTGATCAACCTGCGCTTTGGTGAGCAGAGCGCGCCGTTACTGGCAAAGACGCAAGGAATGATAGCGTTGCTGGATCAGGCCGCCCGGTGTGTGCACGATATCGTATCCAACCTGCGGCCGGCCGTACTGGACATCGGACTCGTTCCTGCTATCGGGTGGCTGTGTAATGAGCACGCCGCGCGCACCGGGAGTTCCTGCGTTTTACATACGATTGAAGAACACGTTGGCCTGGATGAGGCGCGTGCCGTGGCGATATTCCGTATCGTGCAGGAACTGCTGACCAACGCGGCCCGGCATGCCGAAGCAAGCAGCGTTACAATCACCCTGACGCGGCATGCCGGTGATCTCCATGTGGTGGTGCGCGACAATGGCAAGGGATTCGATCCTGCGGCCGTAGCAACAAAAAAATCATTCGGCTTGCTCGGGATCCGCGAGCGAGCCATCGCACTGGGTGGCGAGGTTGATCTCGTCAGTGCGCCGAATCAGGGAACCGTGGTTACCCTCATCGTGCCCGCCAAACCAAATGGAGACAATAAATGATTCGTCTGTTGATTGCCGATGATCACGCCATCGTGCGTGAAGGATTGAAGCAACTCGTTGCGCTGACACAGGACATCGAAGTGGCCGGGGAGGCTGGCAACGGTTCGGAGGTATTGCAACAGGTACGCAATGGCATTTTTGATCTGCTGTTGCTGGACATGAACATGCCGGAGACCGGCGGCATCGAACTGATCGGGCTCGTCAAGGCATGTCAGCCAGCTTTGCCTATCTTGATTTACAGTATGTACAACGAAGCACATATGGCAACCAGTGCATTCAAGGCCGGCGCCTCAGGTTATTTCTCCAAGAGCAGTGACCCAGCAATGCTGGTGGCGGCCATTCGCAAGGTGAGCGGCGGTGGTCAATACATCGACCCGATGATAGCCGAACAGATGGCATTTGATAGCGCGTTTCCGCAACGGAAGCTCCCGCATACTTTGCTATCGGATCGTGAGTTTCAGATATTCCGGCTGCTGGTCGCCGGCAAGAGTGTCAATGAAATCGCCAGGCAATTATGCATCTGCAACAAGACTGTCAGCACCCATAAAACCAACTTGATGGAAAAGATGAATCTCCGCAACGTGGCGGACCTGGTGCGTTATGCCATGCAACACAGACTTGCCGATTGATCGCGATCTGGCTCTTGCTGCTCGGAAAATTCCTACCCCCCCCCGCCTTTCCTGCATCAAATCAGTATTGCCCTATAGATTCGCCATGGCTGTCCTGCCATGGTTCATTCTCATTTATGTTTCTGAACTCTATCCCGGCAAATGCAGGCGCATCCCGATCTCATCGCCGGTGAGCCATAAAAAAGATTTACTGACGATGGCAGCAACCGTAACCGTAGGAGCGGTCTCCATAACCAGCGACTTGTCCGCTTGCGGGCTTAGTCGAATGGCTAGTAGTTTCATCAGGCCGCGATAGAAATGCAAATAACACCCTCTCCCGCGCTGTCGCGCACCCCTCTCCCGCTTGCGGGAGAGGGGCTGGGGGAGAGGGCAAATTTTCCGATTCACCCTTAAACCAGGAAACTCAGGAGGTCAAAATGGCAACGATCACAAGTACAGGCGAAAAAGACAGCGGGCTGGACATCAAGGTATTGCTGACGACTCTGATCGCCTACCGGCGCGGCGATTTTTCGACGCGCATGCCCAACGACTGGACCGGGATGCACGGCAAGATCGCCGACACGCTGAACGAAATCATCGACATGTCCGAGCGCACCACCGGCGATTTCGCGCGCGTGTCGCAGGTGGTCGGCAAGGCGGGCAAGGTCAACGCCCGCCTGTCGGTCGCCGACCTGCACGGTTCGTGGGCCGGGCTGGTGGATTCCAGCAACACCCTGATCGAGGATCTGGTCAGCCCGCTGAGCGAAGTGATGCGCGTTATTGACGCCGTCTCCACCGGCGACTTGTCGCAGTCTGTGCCGATGGAGATCGACGGCAAGAAACTGGAAGGCCAGTTCCTCAAATCCGCCGAGATGGTCAATGGCATGGTCAATCGCCTCGGCACCTTTTCCCAGGAAGTCACGCGCGTGGCGCGCGAGGTGGGTACCGAGGGCAAGCTCGGCGGCCAGGCGCAAGTGCCGGGCGTGTCCGGCACCTGGAAGGACCTCACCGACAGCGTGAACGGCATGGCCTCCAACCTCACCAGCCAGGTGCGCAACATTGCCCAGGTGACCACGGCCGTGGCGCAGGGCGATCTCGGCAAGAAGATTACCGTTGAGGCCAAGGGCGAGATTCTCGAACTTAAAAACACGGTCAATATCATGGTGGATCAGCTCTCCACCTTCGCCGCCGAAGTCACGCGCGTGGCGCGCGAGGTCGGTACAGAGGGCAAGCTCGGCGGCTTGGCCGAGGTGGCGGGCGTGTCCGGTACCTGGCGCGACCTCACCGAGTCGGTGAACGGCATGGCCTCCAACCTCACCACGCAGGTGCGCAACATCGCCGACGTGACCACGGCGGTGGCCAACGGCAACCTCGGCAAGAAAATCACGGCCGAGGCCAAGGGCGAAATCCTCCAGCTCAAGGACACCATCAATACCATGGTGGACCAGCTCTCCAGCTTTGCCTCGGAAGTGACGCGCGTCGCGCGCGAGGTGGGCACCGATGGCAAGCTCGGCGGCCAGGCCGAGGTGAGCGGCGTTTCCGGCACCTGGAAGGACCTGACCGACAGCGTGAACGGCATGGCCTCCAACCTCACCGCGCAGGTGCGCAATATCGCCCAGGTGACCACCGCAGTGGCCAAGGGCGATCTCGGCAAGAAGATCACGGTGGACGCCAAGGGCGAAATCCTCGAACTCAAGGCCACCATCAACACCATGGTGGACCAGCTCTCCAGCTTTGCGGCGGAAGTCACCCGCGTGGCGCGCGAAGTGGGTACCGAGGGCATCCTCGGCGGGCAGGGTGAAGTGGCCGACGTTTCCGGCACTTGGAAGGACCTCACCGACAGCGTGAACGGCATGGCCTCCAACCTCACCACGCAGGTGCGCAACATCGCCGACGTGACTACGGCGGTGGCCACCGGCGATCTCACGCGCAAGATCACGGCCGAGGCCAAGGGCGAAATCCTCGAGCTGAAGAACACCATCAACACCATGGTGGATCAGCTCTCCACCTTCGCCGCCGAGGTGACGCGGGTGGCGCGCGAAGTAGGCACCGATGGCAAGCTCGGTGGCCAGGCCACCGTGGCCGGGGTGGGCGGCACCTGGAAGGACCTGACCGACAGCGTGAACGGCATGGCCTCCAACCTCACCGCGCAGGTTCGCAACATCGCCCAGGTGACCACCGCAGTGGCCAAGGGCGACCTCGGCAAGAAGATCACGGTGGACGCCAAGGGCGAAATACTCGAACTCAAGGCCACCATCAACACCATGGTGGACCAGCTCTCCAGTTTTGCGGCGGAAGTCACCCGCGTGGCGCGCGAGGTGGGCACCGAGGGCATACTCGGCGGGCAGGGTGAAGTAGCCGGTGTTTCCGGCACCTGGAAGGATCTCACCGACAGCGTGAACGGCATGGCTTCCAACCTGACCACGCAGGTGCGCAACATCGCCCAGGTGACCACCGCCGTGGCCACTGGCGATCTCACGCGCAAGATCACGGCCGAGGCCAAGGGCGAGATTCTCGAGCTGAAGAACACCATCAACACCATGGTGGACCAGCTCTCCACCTTCGCCGCCGAGGTGACGCGCGTGGCGCGCGAGGTAGGTACCGAGGGCAAGCTCGGCGGACAGGGCACAGTGGCCGGGGTGGCCGGCACCTGGAAGGATCTCACCGACAGCGTGAACGGCATGGCCTCCAACCTCACCGCGCAGGTGCGCAACATCGCCGACGTGACCACGGCGGTGGCCAAGGGCGACCTGACCCGCAACATCACGGTAGACGCCAAGGGCGAAATTCTCGAGCTGAAGAACACCATCAACACCATGGTGGACCAGCTCTCCACCTTCGCCGCCGAGGTGACTCGCGTCGCGCGCGAGGTTGGCACCGAGGGCAAGCTCGGCGGACAGGGCACCGTGGCCGGCGTGGCCGGCACCTGGAAGGATCTCACCGACAGCGTGAACGGCATGGCCTCCAACCTCACCGCACAGGTGCGCAACATCGCCGACGTGACCACGGCGGTAGCCAAGGGCGACCTGACGCGCAACATCACGGTGGAGGCCAAGGGCGAAATCCTCGAGCTGAAGAACACCATCAACACCATGGTGGATCAGCTCTCCACCTTCGCTGCCGAGGTGACGCGGGTGGCGCGCGAAGTGGGCACCGATGGCAAGCTCGGCGGACAGGCGGCGGTGGAGGGTGTTTCCGGCACCTGGAAGGACCTTACCGACAGCGTGAACGGCATGGCCTCCAACCTCACCTCGCAGGTGCGCAACATTGCCGAGGTGACCATCGCGGTGGCCAACGGCGACCTTGGCAAGAAGATCACCGTGGACGTGCGCGGCGAGTTCATGCAACTGAAAGAGACCATGAACACCATGGTGGACCAGTTGCGCTCCTTCGCCGCCGAGGTGACACGGGTAGCGCGTGAAGTGGGCACGGAAGGCAAGCTTGGCGGCCAGGCCAATGTGCCAGGTGCGGGCGGCACCTGGAAGGACCTCACCGACGGCGTGAACGGCATGGCCTCCAATCTCACCGCACAGGTGCGCAACATCGCCCAGGTGACCACGGCGGTGGCCAACGGCGACCTTGGCAAGAAGATCACGGTGGATGCGAAAGGCGAAATCCTTGAACTGAAGGACACCGTAAACGTGATGGTGGACCAGTTGAACAGCTTCGCAGCGGAGGTGACACGGGTAGCGCGCGAGGTGGGTACGGAAGGCAAGCTCGGCGGCCAGGCCATGGTGCGCGGCGTCTCCGGCACCTGGAAGGACCTGACCGACAACGTAAACGGCATGGCCGCCAACCTCACCAACCAGGTACGAGGGATTGCCAAGGTGGTGACCGCCGTGGCCAACGGCGATCTGCGCAAGAAACTCACCGTCGAGGCCAAGGGTGAGATTGCGGAACTGGCCGACACCATCAACAATATGACCGACACCCTGGCGCTGTTCTCCGACCAGGTGACCTCGGTGGCGCGCGAAGTGGGCGTCGAAGGCAAGCTCGGCGGCCAGGCCAATGTGCCGGGCGCGGCGGGTACCTGGAAGGATCTGACCGACAACGTGAACGGCCTGGCCGCCAACCTGACCAGCCAGGTGCGCGCCATCGCCGGCGTCGCCACCGCCGTGACCAAGGGCGACCTCACCCGTTCGGTAATGGTGGAGGCCAAGGGCGAGGTGGCGGAACTCAAGGACAACGTCAACGAGATGATCCGCAACCTGCGCGAAACCACCAACCAGAACTCGGAGCAGGACTGGCTCAAGACCAATCTAGCAAAGTTCACCCGCGTGCTGCAAGGCCAGCGCGATCTCATCACCGTATCCAAGACCGTGCTGTCCGAGCTCGCACCACTGGTGTCTGCCCAGCACGGCGTGTTCTACATCATGGAGGAGCCTGCGGGCAGCGAAACCCGGCTCAAAATGCTCTCCTCCTATGCCTACAAGGAACGCAAGAACATCGCCAGGGAATGGAAGATCGGCGAGGGGCTGGTCGGACAATGCGCCTATGAGAAACAGCGCATCCTGCTCACCAACGTGCCGGACGATTATGTGCAGATCACCTCGGGGCTAGGCGAGGCCAAGCCGCTCAACATCGTGGTGCTGCCGATCATCTTCGAGGGCAAGGTCAAGGCCATTATCGAGCTGGCATCGTTCGAGCATTACTCCCCTATCCACCAGACCTTCCTCGACCAACTCGCCGAATCCATCGGCATCGTGCTGAACACCATCGAAGCCAACATGCGCACCGAGGAACTGCTCAAGCAGTCGCAGTCCCTCGCCAACGAACTGGGCAGCCAGCAGGAAGAACTGCGCCAGACCAACGACGAGCTGGAAGACAAGGCGCGCCTGCTGGAAGAGCAGAAAGCCGAGGTGGAAACCAAAAACCGCGAAGTCGAGCAGGCCAAGGCCGCGGTCGAGGAAAAGGCGTCGCAACTGGCGCTCACCTCCAAGTACAAGTCCGAGTTCCTGTCCAACATGTCGCACGAGCTGCGCACGCCGTTGAACAGCCTGCTGATTCTCGCCCAGCAGCTTGCCGAGAATCCGCAGAGCCATCTCGACCCGAAGGAGGTGGAATTCGCCAGGACCATCCACGGCTCGGGCAACGATCTGCTGGCGCTGATCAACGAGATTCTCGACCTGTCCAAGATCGAATCCGGCACGGTGTCGCTGGACCTCTCGGCGGTGCCGTTCACGGCGGTGCGCGACCAGATGGACCGCACCTTCCGCCATGTCGCGCAGAACCGCGGGCTCGGCTTCGAAATAACGCTTGCCCGCGACCTGCCGCCAGTCATCATCACCGATGAGAAGCGCCTGCTGCAAGTGCTGAAGAACCTGCTCTCCAACGCCTTCAAGTTCACCGAGAAGGGACAGGTGGCGGTGCATGTGGATCGCGCCACCACCGGCTGGAGCGCGGACAACGACACGCTCAACAAGGCGAGCGAAGTGTTCGCCTTCAGCGTCGAGGACAGCGGCATCGGCATCCCGGAAGACAAGCAGAGGATCATCTTCGAGGCATTCCAGCAGGCTGATGCCGGCACCTCCCGCCGGTATGGCGGCACCGGGCTGGGCTTGTCGATCAGCCGCGAGATCGCCCGCCTGCTCGGCGGCGAGCTCAGGCTGGCGCGCAGCGAACCGGGACAGGGCAGCGTGTTCGTGCTCTACGTGCCGCAGAACCCTTCGACAAGCTCAGGGCAGGCTCCCTCCGCCGGTAATCGCGGCGAACCATCGCCCGCGCTGCCGCGCACCCCTCTCCCGCAAGCGGGAGAGGGGCTGGGGGAGAGGGCTTCGCCTGAATACATCCCCGACCGGGAGCTGCTCGCCATGCGCGAGCCGGAAGTGAAGGATGACCGCGCCGCCATCCAGAAAGGCGACCGCGTGCTGCTGATCGTCGAGGACGACCCGGCCTTCGCCAGAATCGTGCTCGACCTGGCGCGGGAAAAGGGCTTCAAAGGCATCGTCGCGAGGCACGGCGCGCAGGCGCTGGAACTGGCGCGCAGCCACAAGCCCGATGCCATCACCCTCGACATCCACATCACGGACATGAACGGCTGGGCCATTCTCGACATACTCAAGCTCGACCCCGACCTGCGCCACATCCCGGTGGACATCATCACCGTCGAAGAAGATTCGCTGCGCGGCCTTAGCCACGGCGCCTTCCAGTTTCTCACCAAGCCGGTGAACCGTGACCAGCTTGGTGCGGCGCTGGATGCCATGCGCAAGTTCATCGACCGTCCGCTGAAAAATCTGCTGCTGGTAGCCTCCGACAAGGATGAGCAGCAGGGCGTTGCCGACCTGCTCGGCAACGGCGACATCACCATCCAGAAAGCGGCCAGCGGCAAGGCAGGACTGGCCGCGATGCGCAAGAAGGCCTACGACTGTGTGGTGGCCGGGGCGAAGCTCGCCGACATGAGCGGCGCCGACTTCATCGCCGCGCTGCGCAAGGACAAGCTGCTGGCGGGCGTGCCGGCGGTGATATACAGCACCCAGCCGCTGACCGATGCCGAACGCGCCGCGCTGGAAAAACTCGCCGCCACCGGCGTGCTGAAAAGCGCCGAGTCGCCCGACCGCCTGCTCGACCAGACCGCGCTGTTCCTGCACCGCGTGATGTCGCGCCTGCCGGAAGAAAAGCGCAAACTGCTCCAGCAGCTCCAGCGGGCTTCGAGCAATCTCGGCGGCAAAAAAGTGTTGATTGTCGATGACGACGTGCGCAACATCTTCGCGCTCACCGCCGCGCTGGAACGCAAGGGCATGACCGTGTCGTCGGTGGAAAGCGGCCGCGCCGCCATCGACACGCTCAAGGCCAAGCCCGACATGGACATCGTGCTGATGGACATCATGATGCCCGACATGGACGGCTACGAAACCACACGCGAGATTCGCAAGATCGCGAAATTCAAGAAGCTGCCGGTCATCGCGCTCACCGCCAAGGCCATGGTCGGCGACCGCGAAAAATGCCTCGAAGCCGGCGCGTCGGATTATCTCAGCAAACCGGTCAACATCGAGCAGCTCACCTCGCTGATGCAGGTGTGGCTGTCGCGGTGATGGTGAGCCGCCCTCACCCGCAGACCCTCTCCCCCGGCCCCTCTCCCATAAATGGGAGAGGGGAGAAAAGCGGTGGGCTGAGAACACTCCCCTCTCCCGCATGCGGGAGAGGGGCGGGGGAGAGGGAGAGATGCCGCGCCCATGAATAAGAAATCCACATCACAGTCAGCGGAACCGGACCTCGAGGACATCGAAGTCCCGCTGCTGGTCGAGGCCATTTACCGGCGCTGGGGCTATGACTTCCGCGACTATGCGCCGGCCTCGCTGAAGCGGCGCATCCGGCGCATCGTCGGGCTGGAGGAAGTGCCATCGGTGTCCGCATTGCAGGAGCGGGTGCTGCGCGACCCGGCCTGCATGCAACGCTTTCTCGACCAGGCGACGGTCAGCGTCACCTCGATGTTCCGCGATCCGGGCTTCTACCGGGCGTTTCGCGCGGTGGCCGTGCCGCTGCTGAAACAGCGGCGCGCGCTGCGCATCTGGGATGCCGGTTGCGCCAGCGGCGAGGAAGTGTATTCGATGGCGATCCTGCTGCACGAAGAGGGCTTGCTCGACCGCGCCCTCATCTACGCCACCGACATCAATCAGGCGGCGCTCGACGCGGCGAAAGAGGGCATCTACCCGCTGGAGAAAATGAAGGAATACACCGAAAACTACCAGGCCAGCGGCGGCAAGGCGGCGTTCTCCGAATACTACCAGGCCGGCCACGGCCATGTGGTGATGCGCGCGGATCTGTCGAAGAACATCTTCTGGGCGCAGCACAACCTGGTGACCGATGCCTCGTTCAATGAATTTGACCTGATCCTGTGCCGCAACGTGCTGATCTACTTCAACCGGCACTTGCAGGAGCGCGTCCATCGCCTGCTTTACGACAGCCTGATGCCCGACGGCCTGCTGGTGCTGGGACGGCAGGAAAGCCTGCAACTGACGCCGCATGAAACAGATTGTCAAGCCTTGGACAGCCGTGAAAAAATCTACCGGAGGGTGCGCTGATGCCGCCCCGTCTGGTGGTGGTGGGCGTTTCGCTGGGCGGCATGGAAACGTTGCGCGGCCTGCTCGGCGCGCTGCCGGCAAATTTCCCGGCGGCGCTGGTCATCGTTCAGCACCGCGACAAGGAGGAAAGCGGGGACCTGGCCATGCTGCTCGGGCAGGTGGGTTCGGTGTCAGTCGGGTTTCCGCTCGACAAGGAATGCATCCAGGCCGGCCGCGTGTATATCGCGCCGCCCAACTACCACCTGCTGGTGGAGGACGACCATTTCGCTTTCTCGCTGGATGCGCCGGAGAATTTTGCCCGCCCCTCGATCGATGTGCTGTTCGAGAGCGCGGCGGATGCCTGCGGCGCGGGCGTGACCGGCATCGTGCTGACCGGCACGGGGTGCGACGGCGCGCGCGGTCTGGCGGCGATCCGCCGTCGTGGCGGGCAGACCATCGTGCAGTCGCCAAGCGAGGCGTCCGCGCCTAATATGCCGCAGGCGGCGCTGGCGGCTGTGCCCGATGCGCGGCAGTTGACGCTCAAGGAGATCGGGGAATGGCTTAAGTCGATTGCGGATTGCGGATTGCGGAATGAAACGAGTGCTGAGTGCGGAATATCCGATTGCGGATTTCGGAATGAATCGAATGCAGAATGAAACAATTTGAGAATTGAGGAGAGTGAAATGGTAAATACAACAAACGAATCAAATTTGGCGAAGGGTGTTGAAATTCCGCAATCCGAAATCCGAAATCCGCAATCGGATAATCCGCAATCGAATAATCCGCAATCGAATGTTCCGGTCAGCGTGCTGATCGTGGACGACAATCCGGCCAAGCGCACCGCGATGACAGCGGCGCTCGACGGTATGGACATCGAGATCGTCACCGCTGACTCGGGCATGGCAGCGCTGCGCAAACTGCTGGAACAGGAATTCGCGGTGGTGCTGCTCGACGTGAACATGCCGATCATGGACGGCTTCGAGACCGCCACGATGATCCGCCGCCGCCCGCGCACAGAGCACATGCCGATCATTTTCGTCACCGCCGAGCGGCTTGAAGAAAGCGCGCGCATGCAAGGCTATGAGCTTGGCGCGGTGGATTACCTCCTCAGCCCGGTGCTGCCGTATATCCTGCGTTCCAAGGTGGCGGTGTTCGCCGACCTGTACCGCTTGCGCGAGCGGAGCTATCGCGACAATGAGGACTTGCTCGAAAAGAGCGAGCGAATCGCGCGCCAGAGCCTGATGCTGGAATCGGCTGCCCGCTTCAAGAACGAATTTTTCGCCAGCCTGTCGCACGAGCTGCGCACGCCGCTGAACTCCATCCTCGGCTTTTCTCAAATACTCAAGGACGGCGTGATGGGCGAGCTCACCTCGCAACAGCAGAAACAAGCTGCGCTGATTTATAGCAGCGGCCAGCACTTGCTGGCGCTGATCAACGACAGCCTCGATCTGTCCAAGGTGGAGGCCGGCAAGCTGGCGCTCGAACCCGCCGAAATCGAGCTTCCGTCCCTGCTCAACAATTGCCTGCTGATGCTGCGCGAGCAGGCGGCCAAACGCCGCATCCAGCTTGCGCTGGAAATCGAGCCGGGGCTGGAAACCCTCACTGCCGATGAGCGCAAGTTGCGCCAGGTGCTCTACAACCTGCTTTCCAACGCCGTCAAGTTCACCGCTGAGTGTGGCCGCATCAGCGTGACGGCGCGCCGCGCGCAGCGCGCCATGGGCAAGGAGGCGCGTTGCGCGGGGGTGGAGATTGCCGTCGAGGATAACGGCATCGGCATCGCCGCCACGGATATGGATAAGCTGTTCCAACCCTTTAGCCAGATCGATGCCTCGCTGGTGCACCGCCAGAATGGCACCGGCCTCGGCCTGATGATGGTGAAGAAGCTGGTAGAACTGCATGGCGGCGGTGTCGAGGTGACCAGCGAAGTCGGCAAAGGCAGCCGCTTCAGCTTCTGGCTGCCGTTGCGGCCCGGCGAACCATTCACCCAACCCTCTCCCCAGCCCTCTGGTAGAACAACTAGCCATTCGACTAAGCCCGCAAGCGAGCAAGTCGCTGGTTATCCCGCAAGCGGGAGAGGGGTGCGCGATAGCGCGGGAGAGGGCGAAGGCTCGCCGCGATCGAAAGCCGGAGACCGCGGCAAATCCTCTCCCGGCAAAGCAAAGGGAAGCGGGAAGAAAAACGCCTGACAGGCTCAACCATTTTGTTACCCGAGGAGCATCGCATGAAAAATTTAACACAGGAACAAGCCAGCATTCTGGTAGTGGACGATGACGAGGCCAACCGCACGCTGCTGGAGTCGATACTCGGCACTGGCGGCTACGCCGTGCGCGTTGCCGCCAGCGGGGAAGCAGCGCTCGCCGCCGTGGCGCAACAACTGCCCGACCTGATTCTGCTCGACATCCTGCTGCCCGACATTGACGGCTTCGAGATCACGCGCCGGCTCAGGGCGGATTCCCGCAGCAGCCACGTCCCGATCATCCTGGTGACTTTGTTGGAGGATCGCGAATCGCGCCTCAAGGGCCTGGAGGCAGGGGCGAACGAGTTTCTCTCCAAGCCGGTGGATTACACGGAATTGCTGACGCGGGTGAAGAACCAGCTCAAGATCAAGAAGTTCACCGACTTCCTCGCCGACCATAACCGCATCCTGGAGGAGCAGGTCAGGGCGCGCACCGCCGAACTGCGCCAGTTACTGGAACAGACCGTCATGGCCATTTCCCTCACGCTGGAAAAGCGCGACCCCTACGCCGCCGGCCACCAGCAGCGCGTGGCCAGGCTTGCGGCCGCCATCGCCACCGAGATGGGGCTGTCGCCGCAGCAGGTGGAAGGCACCCATTTCGGCGCCCTGTTGCATAACATCGGCACGGTGATCGTGCCCACCGAAATTCTAAACCGGCCAAGCAAGCTGAGCGACCCGCAGCTTGCCTTCATCAGGGCACACCCGCAGGCGGGGTTCGAGATATTGAAAGATATTTCCTTTCCCTGGCCGGTGGCGCAAATGGCGCTGCAACATCATGAGCGCCTGGACGGTTCCGGTTATCCGCAGGGACTCAAGGGCGAGCAGATCCTGCCGGAGGCGCGCATTCTGGCGGTGGCCGATGTGCTGGAGGCGATGATCGCGCACCGCCCCTACCGTCCCGCGCTGGAAATGTACACAGCGCTCGATACGCTGATTCAGGGGCGCGGTATCCAGTTCGACCCCGCCGTGGTGGATGCGTGTCTGCGCGTCGTCAAGAAGAGTGCGAAATGAAACGATTGCGGAGTTCGGATTGCGGATTGCGGAGTGAAAACCGCCGCTCCAAATTACGAATTCCGCATTCGACTAATTCCGCAATCCGCATTCGGAAATCCGCATTCGACTTGTTCCGCAATCCGAAATCCGCAATCGAGTAGGGGGCACAACATGAAAAACGGGAAATTATCGTGGCTATTGAACACTCCTGTGCGAAAGATGATTGCGGTAGGCTTGGCCATCCTGGTGGTCGAGTATTTGCTCATGACAGTATTCGAGCGAGTCTTCGCCCCTTTTGTAACAGAGGAACTTTGGGGCTTTATCGACCCCATTCTGCTGGTCACGATAGTTTTCCCGGCGCTGTATTTCCTGATGTTCCGGCCGATGCGCGCCCAGCAAGCCGAGCTTGAAGTCACATACAAGAAGAAAATCGAACAGGCGCACCAGGAGTGGATGGCCGCGCTGGATGCGGTGAACGACCCGATTTTCCTGCACGACAAGGATTTCCGCATCCTGCGCTGCAACAAGGCCTACCAGCAACGCGCCGGGCTTCCGTTCAAGCAGATCATCGGCCAGCCTTACTACGAAGTCTTCCCGAAAAACCATGCGCCGCTGCCGTCCTGCCAGCGGGCGATGGAAAAAGCAGCAGCAGAAGAAGAAGAAGAAGAAGAAGAAGAGGTGACGGTCGGCGGCGCGATCTACCGTTCGCGCGCCGTCTCCGTAAAGGATGAGCAAGGGGTTTATCTCTACTCCGTGCACACCCTCGAAGACATCACCGAGCGCAAACAGGCGGAGAAGGCGTTGAGGGGGAGCGATGAAAAGAATCGTTTGCTCTTTGAAAGCTCGCGCGATGCCCTGATGATGCTGGCGCCGCCGTCATGGAAGTTCACCGGGGCGAATAAGGCAACCCTGCAACTGTTCGGCGCATCAAGCGTGGACGAATTTACTGCGCTCGGGCCGTGGGACGTTTCACCGGAGCGACAGCCGGACGGGCGCCCCTCGAGCGAGAAGGCGCAGGAAATGATTACGACCGCCATGCGCGAAGGCTCCCACTTTTTTGAATGGGAACACCAGCGGCTGGACGGCCAGCCATTTGCCGCCGATGTGCTGCTGACGCGCATGGAGGTGGGCGATGATGTGTTCTTGCAGACCACCGTGCGCGACATTACCGGGCGCAAGCGCGCAGAGCAGGCTCTTATTGAGAGCGAAAAACTCTATCGCTCCCTGTTCGAAAACATGCTGAACGGTTTCGCCTATTGCCAGATGATTTTCGAGCAGGAGCAGCCGCAGGATTTCATTTATCTCAGCGTCAATGCCGCCTTCGAGACGCAGACGGGATTGAAAAATGTCGCCGGCAAGAGGGTATCCGAAGTCATTCCAGGCATCCGGCAGTCCGATCCCGAGTTATTCGAGACCTATGGGCGGGTATCTCTGTCCGGCAAGCCGGAACGGTTCGAAATATACGTGGAGGCCTTGCGGCAGTGGTTCTGGATATCGGTGTACAGCCCGGCAAAAGGCTATTTCGTGGCCGTGTTTGATGTGATCACCGAGCGCAAGCAGGCGGAAGAGGTGCTCATCAGGGCGGAAGCAAAATTTCACACGCTATTTGAGTCGATCCCGGACGCTATTTTTATCATCAACACGGAAGGACAGTTTATCGATGTCAACCATTCGGCCTGCGAGCGCCTGGGCTACAGCAAGGAAGAATTGCTGCACATGAGCCTAACCGACATCGATACGCCTGAATATGCGGCGAAAGTACCGGAGCATATCAAGGCATTGCTGGAGCAGGGCAGCCTTGTTTTCGAGTCCGCACAGGTGCGTAGAGATGGCATCGTTATCCCAACCGAACTGAGCGACAGGGTCATCGATTATGACGGCAAGCCCGCAATTATTGGCGTAGCCCGCGACATCACCGAGCGCAAGCGGGCGGAAATTGCCATCCAACACGTCAACCGCGCGTTCGCTACGCTGAGCGCGGTGAACCGCACTCTGGTGCGTGCCACGGATGAGAATGAACTGTTGCAGGCGATCTGTGATGCCATCGTCCAGCAGCGCGGCTACCGGCTGGCCTGGGTGGGCTATAAGCAGCACGATGCGAGCAAGTCCATCCAGATCATGGCGCGCGCCGGCCATGACGAAGGCTATCTGGATGCCATGCGGCTCACCTGGGCGGAGACCGAGCACGGCATGGGGCCGAGCGGACTCGCCATGCGCAGCGGCGCGACGCAGTTGTGCCAGGATATCGCCCATGACCCGCTTTTTCTGCCGTGGCGCGAGGCAGCGCTGCAACGCGGCTATGCGGCCAGCATCGCGCTGCCATTGCTTGACAAGAACAGCGACGGGGTATTTGGCATCCTCAATGTGTATGCCGCAGAAGCCAATGCCTTCAGCCCAAACGAAATCGCCCTGCTGGAAGAAATGGCCGGGGACCTGGCGTTCGGCGTGCATACCCTGCATACCCGTCACGAACGCGACCTCGCCCAGGAAAAAGTTCAGCAGCAATTGCTGCAACTGCGAGACAGCCTGGAGGATACCGTGCGCGCGATGGCCGGCCTCGTGGAAATGCGCGATCCCTATACCGCCGGCCATCAGGCCAGAGTGGCCGATCTGGCTGCGGCGATTGCCAGACAGATGGGGCTGCCCGATGAACAGGTACATGCCATCCATCTCGCCGGCACGGTGCACGACTTGGGAAAAATCAACATTCCGGCAGAGGTGCTCAGCAAGCCGGGCGAGATCACCGACATCGATTTCAACCTGATCAAGACCCATCCTCAGGCGGGTTATGACATTCTGCAAGGCATCGACTTCCCCTGGCCGATCGCGCATATGGTGCTGCAGCACCATGAGCGGCTCGACGGCTCGGGCTATCCGCAAGGGCTCAAGGGCGAGGCCATTCTGCTCGAAGCGCGCATTCTCAGCGTGGCGGACGTGGTCGAGGCGATGTCATCGCACCGCCCGTATCGTCCCGGCTTGGGGATTGAGGCCGCGCTGGCGGAAATCACCAAAAACCGCGGGGCTTTTTACGATTCGCAAGTGGTGGATGCGTGTCTGGCGTTGTTCCGCGAGCAGCATTACAGCTTCAAGAGCTGACGTTACTCAGTAGTCAGAAATTAAAGCTACAAAAAATTGATATCCATGTGTAGGAGCCCGATTTATCGGGCGATAGCCAATCTTAAAATCGCCCGATAAATCGGGCTCCTACAACGACGCTTTGGCAGAAGCAACGATTTTGATTATTGGTACATGTGTCGCCTAAATAACTGACTGCTGTGTAAATAAGTCATTAAGGTATGTTTAATCATAGGGGCACCTCTAAAAATTAGTGTTATTGTCGTTTCGAGCAAAGCGAGAAATCTTTATATCTTTTGAAATCAACCTAAAAAACGCAGTTGGCGGTGTGGTAGGTGCGAATTCATTCGCCCGGACAGTAGGTTACGTGCGAATAAATTCGCACCTACAAGAGCGGTTCAATACATTGAAGCAAAATGACATTGCCAGACAACTGCGTTTTTTAGGATCAATAAACAGTAAAGATCGTCACGTCGCTACGCTCCTCACGATGACAATTTTTAGAGGTGCACATAGGTAATATTTGATCGTGGAGACTGTATGCCGCTAATCCGCCCTGATAACAGCGTCCCCATACAAGCGTTACTTAAACGCTTTGCCCTGATTTATCTGCCCATCGTGATGGTTCTTTCCATCGCTTTACTGTCGGGCATTCGACTCGATGAACAAAGGCAGGTGGAAAAAAGAGAGGTGCGCGAGAGCAGCCGGATCGAGATTGCCAAGGGGCTGGTTGCGCGAGATTTATCGGCGGTTGATACTGATCTGCGCGTCATCGCCAGCCTGCCCTTGCTAAACAGGTATCTGGATAGCGACAATCCGGCGCATCGCGAGGAACTGGAAAAACTTTTCCTGGTGCTGGCACGGGAAGCGCGGCTTTATGACCAAGTGCGCTACCTTGACGCAAGCGGACAGGAAGTGATTCGCATCAATTACAATGACGGCAAGCCCGCCATCGTGCCGCGCGAGCAGTTGCAAAACAAGTCAGGGCGCTATTACTTCAAAGATACGCTCAAGCTCAAGCAAGGCGAAGTATTTGTTTCTCCGCTGGACCTGAATATTGAACAGGGCAGCCTGGAGATTCCCCACAAACCGATGATCCGTTTCGGCACGCCGGCGTTCGATAGTGCGGGGCGCAAGAAGGGCGTGATCCTGCTCAATCATTTTGGGGGTAAACTGCTACAGAACTTTCGTGAAGTTATGCAGGGAGGCGATCCGCGTAGCGGCATGCTGCTCAATCGCGACGGCTACTGGCTGAGCGGCGTCAAGCATGAAGATGAGTGGGGTTTCATGCTGGGCAAGAGCGAGCGCACCTTCGGGCGCGATTTTCCCGAAGAGTGGCGCGCCATCTCTGCCAGCGAGCAGGGAACATTGCAGACCACCAAAGGTCTGTTTGTTTATACCACGGCCTATCCGCTGCTGTCGGAACAGCACTCGTCCATGGGTTCCGCCTTGGCGCATGCGCCCAGCCAGCAGGAACTGGCGGCGCGTGAATACTACTGGAAGATCGTGTCGTTTGTTCCACATGCCACCCTGTCGGGTGCTGCCTTATATAACCAAACCAGTAGCAGGGTATTGCTTATCATTGTCTATCTGTTGCTTGCGCTGGCCGCCTGGATCATCGCTAACGTTACCCTGAGCCGTAACCAGGTAAGAGCAACATTGCGCGACAAAGAGTATCTCCTGACGGAATCACAACGCATCGCCCTTCTGGGTAGTTGGCGCTACGTTTTAGCAACAGGCCAGTTAACCTGGACTCAGGAGACGTATCGCGTTTATGGAGTTTCACCGGACACGTTCACTCCGAATGCCGAGTCTCTTCTCAACCTGATCCATCCTGATGACCGATCGGCGATGCAAGCTTGGATCGCTAACTGTGCTGCGGATAAGAAGCCCGATGCATTGGAGTTTCGCATTAACCTGCCTGATGGCACAGTGCGTTTTCTCAATGGTTACGGCGAATTAAAGTATGACGCTGCGAATAATCCACACCATTTGATCGGCTTCGTGCATGACATCACCGAACGCAAGCAACTGGAAGACGAACTGAAGCGCCAGGCGCACATCGATCTGTTGACCGGTCTTAATAACCGGCGCTATTTCTTCGAGCTGGCAGAACAGGAGCTGGCGCGCGCCAAGCGGCATAGTGCGCCGCTCCCGGCGCTGATGCTGGATGTGGATCACTTCAAGTTGGTTAACGATACCCATGGGCACCATGTCGGTGACCTGGTGTTGCAGAAGCTGAGCGAGGTCTGTGTCCAAACCTTGCGCGGAATCGACATACTGGGACGCCTCGGCGGCGAGGAATTCGCCATCCTGTTGCCGGAAACCAAAGGCGAGCAAGCGCTGGAGGTGGCGGAACGGCTGCGGCTGGCCGTGGCTGGCGCGACCGTACCGCTCGAACAGGGTGGTTCCATTCATCTCACGGTTTCGATCGGGGTAGCCAGTCTTGTGGCAACGGATGCCAAGGTTGAGGACTTGCTCAAGCGCGCCGATACGGCCTTGTATGCGGCTAAAAACGCGGGACGCAACCGGGTGTGTAGCGAAGGAATTGGCTGATAAGTTTTATGCTGAATTGCGTGTGAAATAAATTCGCATGAAACGGGTCGCCTCTCGTGAATTCCTGGAGATACATAAAATGAGTCATACCTATCCAATTACGGAAAGACGCGAAGTATCAAGAAGCGACATTGATATGCCTGCAACGGTGCAATGCGGGAGCAATCCCCCGCAAGGCCGGAAAAGTTAACCCACGAAGCTGTACCGGGAGGGAGGCAGAAATGCAGGAAAGACGGGAATAATTGATCATGGTGATGTCCATGATTTATGGCGCGCATTGATTGATGACATCATTTGATGATATAAAGAATGCGCCATTAACGGAGATTAAGATTATGCGTACTACTCTTGCACTTGATGACGACTTGATTGAAAAAGCTCAGGCATTTATCGGCCCGATGGAAAAGACCGCCCTGGTTCGCGAAGCTCTCAAGGCATTGATCCAGCGGGAAAGCGCCAAACGGTTGGCATTGCTCGGCGGCTCAGAACCTTTGCTCGAACATGTTCCACGGCGCCAGTCTGAACCGGCATGATTCTGGTAGATACATCGGTCTGGATAGACCATTTGCGGCATGGTGATGTGGAATTGACAAGGCTTCTGAACGCAGGCCAGGTGCTGACTCACCGGTTTGTAATTGGCGAGCTTGCCTTGGGTGGTTTACAAAAGCGCAATATCGTTCTAAGTGCCATGCAAAACCTGCCGCAGGTCACCGTTGCCTCAGATGATGAAGTACTGCATTTCATCGAGAACCATGCTCTTTTTGGCAGCGGAATTGGTTATATCGATGCCCACTTATTGGCCGCTGTGCGGCTTTCTCCTGGTGCGTTGCTATGGACACGTGACAAGCGGTTGTTGGCAGAAAGTGTCCGGCTTGGACTGTGCGTGAACTTGGCTCATTGACACAACATTCCGGCAGAGATACTCAGCAAGCTAGGCAGGATCACCGACCTCGAGTTCGGTTTATCCCAAATAATCCATTAGCCACAACATCCCCTCCCCCTTGCAGGGGGAGGGCTAGGGAGGGGGTAGAAATTTCATTTTTCCACTGTTCTACCCCCATCCTAACCTTCCCCCTGCAAGAGGGAAGGAACAGGTATGGTTCTAATGGACAATCCGAGTTTATTGAGGTTTCCATAATTGGCGACAACATCTGAAATCCACCACTCCGTCATTCCGGCGAAGGCCGGAATCCAGCTTGCAAGATAACTCCGCGTAGCGGGCGAAGCCGTATTTGGAGGTGTTGTCCCACTGCGTGGGCTTTTATAATTGCCTGGATTCCGGCCTTCGCCGGAATGACGGCAACTGTATATGTATGTGTCATGAATTACGGAAAGATCAATAATCAAAGTCCATCCCCAGGCGGGTTATGGCATTCTGAAAGGCATCAGCTTCCCCTGGCCGATCGCGCAGATGGTACTGCAACACTGTCAAATGGGCGGTCAAAAATGTGGGTGCGAATTCATTCGCACAGAATTGGCTCTTAGTCCTTGCCAAACAAATCGCGGCTGTAAACCTTGTCGGCCACGTCACGGATGTCGTCGGTAATGCGGTTGGCAACGATGACGTCGGACTCTTTCTTGAATTGCGCCAGGTCATTCACCACTCTGGAGCGGAAAAACTCCGCTTCCTTGAGCGCAGGTTCATAAACAATGACCTCGATACCCTTGGCCTTGATGCGCTTCATGATGCCCTGGATGCTGGATGAGCGGAAGTTGTCGGACCCGCTCTTCATGACCAGGCGGTGGATGCCGACTATTCTCGGGTTGCGCTTGGCGATGCTTTCCGCAATAAAATCCTTGCGCGTGGTGTTGGCCTCGACGATCGCGTGGATCAGGTTTTGCGGGACGTCCTGATAGTTGGCGAGCAGTTGTTTCGTGTCCTTGGGCAGGCAATAGCCGCCGTAGCCAAATGAAGGGTTGTTGTAGTGATCGCCGATGCGCGGATCGAGGCTTACCCCCTGGATGATCTGTTTCGTATCAAGCCCGTGAGTGGCCGCGTAAGTGTCGAGCTCGTTGAAAAAGGCTACGCGCATCGCAAGGTAGGTGTTGGCGAAGAGCTTGACCGCCTCGGCCTCGGTCGCGTCGGTAAACAGCGTGGGGATGTCCTGCTTGATCGCGCCTTGTTTGAGCAGATCTGCAAATACTTCGGCACGCTTGGAGCGTTCGCCGACGACGATGCGCGAGGGGTGCAGGTTGTCGTACAGCGCACGGCCTTCGCGCAAGAACTCCGGCGAGAAAATCAGGTTGCTGCAATTGAATCTGGCGCGGGTCTTGACGGTGTATCCCACCGGAATGGTGGATTTGATCACCATCACGGCCTGCGGGTTGATGCTCATGACATCCTGAATGACCGACTCGATCGAGCCGGTGTTGAAGTAGTTGGTCTCCGGGTCGTAGTCTGTCGGCGTGGCGATG
>Ga0209343_10002252_pt1 | contig 25067 bp, 18 predicted proteins | sample RifCSPlowO2_02_FD_184026 | JGI IMG/M metagenome (GOLD analysis project Ga0209343, IMG submission 184026) | Groundwater microbial communities from Rifle, Colorado - Rifle CSP2_plank lowO2_0.2 (SPAdes) (version 2) | ecosystem: Environmental > Aquatic > Deep subsurface > Groundwater | place... | reverse complement strand
TTCGTCGACGCCTACGGCGCCGAGGCCGGCAACCTCGCGCTGCGCGCGATGGCCACGGGCGGCGTCTTCGTGGGCGGCGGCATTGCCCCAAAGATCCTGCCAGCGCTCCTCGACGGTCGGTTCATCCGGGCGTTCGTGGACAAAGCGCCGCCGTTTGGCGGGATGCTCGCGAAGATTCCGGTCAAGGTGATCGTCAACGAGCACGCCGCACTGCTCGGCGCCGCGATCCACGCGGCCTCGATCTGAAGCCACGAAGACCCGAAGGCACGAAGAAGCGTTGATCGTCGTCTTGGATTACACGTGCGGGATGGGCTCCGCCTCGAGCAGGTGATCCAGCCACATGTTCGAGAGCTTCTCCTGCACGGTGTTCTGGCGGAGCCTCGCGGCCAGGTTGGGAAAGTCCACACGGTCCATGTCCTGATCCTGGTTGAAGCACGAGAAGACAATCGTGTCCTTCCCCGTCGCCGGGTCGACGTGCTTCTGCAGACACTGCGCGCAGACCTCCTTCATCATGCACTGCATCGGCGAGTTGATGCTCGCGATGCTGGCATGATCCGCCTTGAGGTATGGCGCGAGCACGCCGTGCCGCGCGGCCTTTACCGCCGCCATCATCCGGTCTGATCCGATCGCGATGATCCGGTCGACGGTCTCGAGCGGCACGATGGCGCGGCCGAGCGCGCCCGCCTGGTAGGCCAGTACGGCCTGCACGATGTTGCCGCGGAAGTGGGCGTCCTGCGGGCGTCCCGGCACGATGGCGGCGCCCGTATCCGTGCTCCAGACGACCTGGTCGGTGGCAGCCTCGATGTCTTCCCGCTTGAAGAGGTCTTCGCCCTTCTTGTATCCGGCGAAATAGATCACGGTGTTGCCACGCTCACGCATGGCCTTCGCAATCGAAAAGAGGACGGCGTTACCGAGTCCGCCGCCGAGCAGGAGAACGTGCGTGCGCTCGGGAATTTCGCTGGGCGCGCCGGTGGGACCCATCACGACCACGGGCTCGCCCTTGCGCAGATAGGCGACAAGCCGGCTCGACACGCCGAGCTCGAGCGCGATGAGCGACAGCAGGCCTCTCTGCTTGTCGACCCACGCGCCGGTCAGCGCGATGCCTTCCATGAGGAGCGGCACACCGCACGCGCGGCGCGTCACCGACTCGTAGTTCTGCAGGCGGTAGAACTGTCCGGGGTGAAAGTGGCGAGCCGCCGCGGGGGCGTGCACGATCACCTCGATGATGGTCGGCGTGAGCCGGACGACGGCTTCGACCGTTGCCACGAGCTCGTGGTCGAGCCGCGCGACGAGCGCGCGCCAGGCCCGATCGCGCTCGGGCTGGGCCGCGGGATCGAGCGAGGCCAGCTCGCGCGCGAAGAGCTCCACAATCTTCGGATATCCGTGCTTCGCCGACGCCATGGCCTTGACCACGTTGCCCGCGTAGCGAGGATGGTTGTCGCCGTAGTAAGTGACGAGCTTCCCGCCCGCGTCGTACGAGGTGAAGAAGCCGTCGGCGTCTGGCACCACGTGAAAGCGTCCGTCGACGTGGGGTTCGGCGCGGTGCGGCTGAAAGAACTTCCTTTTCGCGTCGAGCTGAAACGTCCCGGGCGCCTCTTTTTCGCAGGTGATGTTGGGCGTGGTCCCGGCGGCCACGAGCACGGTGCGGGCCGGCAACGTGAGAGTGTCTTTCCCTACCTGCCCGACATTGTCCAATGCTCGCGGGGCCCCACCCCCGCTCGCTCGCGCTGCGGCGCTCGAAGACTCGCTCTCCTCGCGCGGGCCGCGGGCGCTCCCTGGCTGTCCCTCGCGCCTGAAGATCATCGCCTGCACGGCGCCGCGCTCGTCGGGGACGGCCTCGACCGGGTTGAGGTTCTCCGCAAAGGCGATGCCTTCCTCGAGCGCCTTGATGACTTCTTCGTGATTCAGCCGGTAGGCCGGCGAATCGACCATCCGTTTGCGATAGGCGATCGTGACGCCGCCCCAGGCGCGCACGAGCGGAACAAAGTTCGGTCGCTCCCCGGTGCGCTCGGCGCGCGCCCGTTCCGCCCGGACGGCGGCCCCGTGCGCGCGATATTCGTCGAGTAGCTCGAGCTCCTCGGCCTCGTACTTCGCTCGCACGGCCGCTTCGCCGCGCGCGGCGGCAAGCGTCTCGTACTGCCGCAGGAATTTTTCGACCTGCAGCGGATAGTACGCCATCAGTTCAGTCGCCGTGTCGATCGCCGTCAGCCCGCCGCCGATCACGATGGCGGGAAGGCGCGCCTGAAGATTGGGCAGCGCATCGCGCTTGAAGGCGCCGGTCAGCTGCAGCGCCATCAGAAAGTCGCTGGCCTTTCGGATGCCGCGAATCAGGTTGTTCTTCAGGTCGATGATCGTCGGACGGCCCGCGCCCGTGGCAATGGCGACATGATCGAAGCCGTACGCCCACGCGTCGTCGATCGGCACCGTGCCGCCGAAGCGGACGCCGCCGTACATCTTCAATCCTCGGCGGCGCGCGAGGGTGAGATGCAGCAACGTCAGGAAGTTCTTGTCCCAGCGGACCGTGATGCCGTATTCCGAGACGCCGCCGAATCCTTCGAGCACGCGCTCGTCGAGAGGACGATAGACGTCGGCCCAGTCGCGAATCGGGTTCGCTAGCGCTTCGTCGGGCAGCGGCTCGATTTTCAGCCCGTCGATCCCCACCACGCCGAGGCCTTCGTTCACCAGGTAATGAGCGAGCGTGTAGCCGGCCGGACCGAGGCCGACGACGAGAACGTTTTTGCCGTTGTAGGGCAGGGCGTGGGGACGCTTGACATTCAGCGGATTCCAGCGCGTGAGCAGGCCATAGATCTCCACGCCCCAGGGCAGGTCCAGCACGTCGGTCAGGACGCCCGTTTCAATCTGCGGGATGTTGACGGGTTCCTGCTTCTGGTAGATGCACGACTTCATGCAGTCGTTGCAGATGCGGTGGCCGGTGCCGGCGCACATCGGGTTGTCGACGGCGACGAGCGCCAGGGCACCCACCGCGTCGCCCTGCTTCTGCAGGAGGTGCATCTCGGAGATCTTTTCATCGAGCGGGCAGCCGGCGAGCTCGATGCCGAGCGGGTTGACGGCGAACCTGCCGACGCTGTCTGTCCGGGGGCCCCTGCCCCCCGCATCAAACAATCCCTTCGAGCACGAGTCCTTGTCGCGCTCGTGGCACAACACGCAGTAGTGAATCTCGCTCAGGACGTCGCGCCGGTTCATACGCCGGTCGGTCAGCGTGAAGCCGTCGCGCCGGCGGAGCCGCCAATCCGGGCCCAGCCTGATGTGTTCTCGCGTGTCCCCGCCCTGGTTCAATCGCGTCTCGTCGCTCGACGATGCTCGCGACGATCTTGAGCTCGTCGAAAGCTCCGCTTCGAGTGGCCAGCGATCGGGGCGCTTGGTGTCGACGAGATGCCAGTAGTCGAGGGTTTCCGGAAACCGGAAGATCACCCACGATCGATACGCGCGGTCGTGCACGCGGGCGGCGCACCAGCGCTTGAGCGCGTCGAGCTCGGCGGCCACGGCGTCCTTCCCGGCTTTTTCCCGGTCGAGCAGCGCGCATCCGGCGCGCGCCAGCGCCAACTCGACGTCGGCCGACTCACCTGACGCGTCGTGCCCGTCGTCACCCGACGCGTCGTGCCCGGCTTCAGCCGACGCGTCGTGCCCGGCTTTAGCCGGACCCAGCCAACCCGCGATCATCCTATCTACCGCCGCGTCGTCTTCAGCCGACCGCGAGACGAGGGCGCCGGCCTTGACGAGCGGCAGCGCGCGGCGACGGACGAAATCAACCTTGAAGCGGAAGAGGTCGTCCTCGGCGCGCGTCCGCTCGCCGATCGCGCCGGCGTCTGGTCCGATCGCGAACAGCCGCGTGACAAATCGACTGACCTGCCCCGCCATCGCGACGAGCAGATTCGACCGCACCACGGGCGGCATCGGCGCATCCGGAGAGCGGCGATACGCGTCCCACTCCCGCCAGAAGCCAGGATCGGCGGCCGCGACCCCTTCGCAAAAGCGATCGTAGAGGGACGCAAGTCGTTCCGGATCGTGCAGATCCGGAAAGGCGTAACCTGGAATCCCGAGCGGTGGAGCGGCCGGGGAATTGGAGGCGGCGAGAGGAGAGTCCATCTGGTTGAAGGCCCCAGAAAGGTACGTCGATCTTCCAAAACGAGTCAACGATCGGGTACCGTGATTGCAGCTCCCTCGCCGGAAGTCACGACGGTCGCGTTATGTGTCGGATTCGAAGACACACGCGCGCCCAACGTTACACAGTGCCCTTGTGGGGAGCTACACAATGCGAACCCGGATTTCAATTTTGGTGGCGCTGGCCAGCCTGGCCACGGCCTGCTCTCAACTGTCGGCGCCCTCGGCCCCATCGTCAGTCAGCATTCCCGGCCGAGCAGCGGCACCGGCACCGGCGCCTGTTCCTGGTCCCAACGCGAGCGGCGCCACAATCAGCGGAACCGTGATCGGCAACGTATCCGGCACCCGGCTTGGGGCTGCCGCTACCGGGCTGACCGTCACGGTGGTGGGCACCACGGTGTCGGTGAGCGTCGATTCCAGCGGGCAGTTCACGCTGCGGAACACGCCGACCGGGCAGGTGCAGCTCCGATTCACGGGACCCGGGTTGGATGCGGTTGTGACGATTGAGGGCGTTGGCGACCACGACGAGATTCGCATCACCATCCGCGTCTCGGGCGGTGCGGCTGAGATCGAGGATCATCGTCACGAGAGCCCGGACCACCGCGTGGAGATCGAGGGCCGGATTACCGACATCGACCTCGCCGGCCGGACGCTCCGGGTCGCAGACGCGGTGATCAACGTCCCGGCGGGCACGACGATCCGCCATGGCGGCACGCCAGTGGATTTCTCCAGCCTTCATGTCGGCGATCGCGTGCACATCAAAGGCGCCGCGACGGGGCCGACGGTCACGGCGAGCGAAGTCAATCTGCAGAACCCCAGCGGCCCGGGTAAGCCCGACGACGCTGCCGGACGCGTCGAGTTGAAAGGCGCCATCGCCGATCTCGCCGGGGCGTGTCCGAGCATTTCGTTCGCGATTTCCGGTTCGCCCGTCGCGACCAACGCCGCCACACAGTTCGAGGGCGGCGCGTGCAACACGCTGAAGAATGGCGACAAGGTCGAGGTGAAGGGCACTAGACAGTCGAATGGCACGGTCCTCGCCAGCGAGGTGGAGAAAGAGGACGACGACGATGATGACAACGAACACGAAGTGGGAGAGGTCGAACTGAAGGGCGCGCTCGCCGGCCTCTCCGGCACGTGCCCGTCGATTGCGTTCACCGTCTCGGGCTCATCGGTGGCGGCAAACGGAAGCACGAAATTCGAGGGCGGCGCGTGCAGCACGCTCAAGAACGGCGACAAGGTCGAGGTGGAAGGCACGCGGCAGTCGAACGGCACGGTCCTCGCCAGTGAAATCGAGAAAGAGGACGGCGACGATGACAAGAAACCCGCGGCAGGACCGGTCGAACTGAAGGGTGCGCTCGGGGGCCTCTCCGGCACGTGCCCGTCGATTGCCTTCACCGTCTCAGGTTCATCGGTGGCGGCAAACGGAAGCACGAAGTTCGAGGGCGGCGCGTGCAGCACGCTCAAGAACGGCGACAAGGTCGAGGTGGAAGGCACGCGGCAGTCGAACGGCACCGTTCTCGCCAGCCAAATCGAGAAAAAGAAATAGAATACGTCTCATGCGAGTCGCCAAGAGAGTGGCGCTGGGACTGGCCGTCCTGGCATCGCTCTCTCCGCCTCCCTCGCTCCTCGCGCAGCGCGCGGCGGTCGCGCGAGAAGCGGCGGTGCCGTTCATGGTCGGCGAGACGCTCACCTACGACGTGTCGTGGTCGTCGGTCCTCGTGGCGGGCACGGCGACGGCGCAGGTCGTCGAGAAGAAGGCGTCGCCCCCAGGAGCCGCGTACGCCATCGTGGTCGACGGCCGGCCGGTACCGCTGGTGGCGCGGCTGTACAACCTGTATTACAAGATGGACACGCTCGTCGACAGCTTCACGCTGCTGTCGCGAGGTGGCTCGCTGTACAGCGAGGAAGGCGCCGAAAAATCCACGGTCACGACACGCTTCGACCGCACGGCGCGCCGCGCCTTCTTCGAGCGACGGAGCGCCACGCTCGAGAAGGCCGACATCTCCATTCCCGCCGACGCGCAAGACGGCCTGGCGGTGCTGTACGCGCTGCGCGGACGAACCTTCAAGGCCGGCGACCGTTTCACGACGCCGGTCGCCGACAGCGGATCGATGTACACGGTGCAGGTGGACGTTGCGGCCCCCGGGCCGGTCAGAGTGCCGGTGGGTGAGTTCACCGCCTGGAACCTGAAAGGGGCGATCAGCGACGCCCAGGGTCAGCCGGTGTGGAAAGACATCGTGGTCTGGATTTCGAACGACGCGCGGCGTCTGCCGGTGAAGCTCCAGGCGGAACTGCCGGTTGGCACGTTCGTCCTCGCGCTCAAAGAGGTGAGGAACTGATCATCACCCGCACACCGTTTCGCGTGTCGTTCTTCGGAGGCGGCACCGACTATCCCGCCTGGTACCGCGAGCACGCCGGCGCCGTGCTGGCGACAACGATCGACAAGTATTGCTACATCAGCGTCCGAGAGCTCCCGCCGTTTTTTGCTCACAAGTTCAGGGTCGTGTACTCGCTTGTCGAGAACGTCAGCGAGGTCGGTGACATTGCGCATCCCGCCGTGCGTGCGGTGCTCGAGTGGCTGGGGACCGACAGGGGTCTGGAAATTCACCACGACGGCGATCTGCCGGCGCGGTCGGGGCTCGGATCGAGCTCCGCTTTCACGGTCGGGTTGATCGGCGCGATGCACGCGCTCCGCGGCCGTCACATCTCGAAAGACGCGCTCGCCGCGGCCGCGATTCACGTCGAGCAGTGCCTATTGCGCGAGCCGGTCGGCGTGCAGGATCAGATCTGCGCCGCTTTCGGCGGGTTCAACCACATCACGTTCCGCCGCGACGGATCGTTCGACGTCACGCCGATGGTCGTGCCGCGCGAGCGGCTCGAGGCGCTGCAGGATCACCTCTTGCTGGCGTTCACGGGCGTGTCGCGCACATCCGCCGACGTGGCCAGCACGATCGTCGAGAACCTTGGCGATCGAGCCGCGGAAATGCGCAGCCTCCAGGACATGGTCGACCGCGGCGTCGGCATCCTGTCGTCCTCGTCGACCGACCTCGCCGAGTTCGGCCGGCTGCTCGACGAAAGCTGGCGGCTCAAACGGCGGCTGTCGGCGCGAGTCACCAACCCGGGGATCGACAGCCTGTACGAAACGGCAGTCGGCGCCGGCGCGATCGGCGGAAAGCTGCTGGGCGCGGGCGGCGGGGGCTTCATGCTGCTGTTTGTCAGACCGGAAGACCGCGCGCGCGTCCGCCGCGCGCTCGGCGACTTGATTGTCGTGCCGTTCAAGTTCGAAACCTCCGGCTGCCGTGTCGTGCTGTACCAGCCCGATGGCCTGTAATTCCGGGAGACGCTTGTGTTGACGTGTGGAGCGCAGGTCTTGAGACCTGCCGCCGCCGGCGGGGCAGGACCGAAGTCCTGCGCTACCTGACCGGCAGTACCTCGCCTCGAGCGCCTTCCAGGATCAAGCTCTGTAAGCCCTGTAACGTCGATGGCTGACCGACCCATCCGATATCGATATGCGGGCAAGGCAGCGCAGGGATTCCAGCGCTTCGCCGCGTCGAAGCCGCCCGAGTTCCTCATCGGCCTCTATCGATCCATGTTGCGCATCAGGCGGATCGAAGAAGCGATCGAGCGGCGCTACCGCGAGGATCAGATGAAGACACCCATCCATCTGGTGATTGGTCAGGAGGGGACGGCCGTCGGCTGCTGCGCTGCGCTTCGCCACGCCGATCTGCTCTATACGAGCCATCGCACACACGGCGGCTATCTGGCCAAGGGCGGCGACCTCAGGGCCATGCTCTGCGAGATGCACTGCCGGGTCAACGGATGCGTCGGATCTCGAGGCGGCTCGATGCACCTCGTCGACAAGCGCGTCGGCATGGCCGGGACATCGGCGATCGTCGGCGGCGCCGTGCCAATCGCCACGGGCGCGGCACTGGCCGCGCAGATGAAGGGCGAAGATCGCGTGGTGGTGACGCTCATCGGCGACGCGACCACCGAAGAGGGCGTGACCTCCGAGAGCTTGAATTTCGCGGCGCTCAGAGGCCTACCGATCGTGTTCTTCTGCGAAAACAACTTCTACTCGGTGCAATCGCCGCTCGACGTTCGCCAGCCACCGAGGAGCATTCGCGCATGGGCGGAAAGCCACGGAATGGCCGCGTGCACCGTGGACGGCGTCAACGTGCTCGCCGTGCGCGAGGCCACCAGCGCCGCTGTCGCCAGGGCCAGGGCCGGCGAAGGGCCGACCTTCATCGAGGCCGAGGTCTACCGCTTTCGGGCGCACGGCGGCGCCGGCGACGACAGTCACACCGGCTACCGCGCGGTGGCCGAGCGCGAGGCATGGGAGGCCGTCTGCCCGATCGCGATCTTCGGCGGCTATCTCACGAGCGCCGGGCTGCTCGGGGACGCGGCCGTCGCCGAGATGGAAGGGCGCATCGCGGACGAGATCGACGAGGCGTTCGCGTTCGCGCTGGCCAGCCCGTACCCCACCGAGGCCGATCTCCTTCGCCACGTGTACGCCGAGTGAGAGGCCAGAGGAACGCGAATGCCGTGGGATGAGGGTCTCGTCAACTCGCTCGTGTACGACCGGCCCGATCCCGGCGAGGGCCGGGTCATGAGCTACGTCGGCGCCATCAACGAAGCGCTCACGATCGCGCTCGACAGCGACCCGTCGGTCCTCGTGCTCGGCCAGGGTGTGGACGATCCGTCCGCGATGTTCGGCACGACAAGGGGCCTGCAGGATCGATTCGGCCTGCGCCGCGTCTTCGACACGCCGCTGTCGGAAGAGGCGATGATGGGCGTGTCGGCCGGCGCCGCGATGAACGGCATGCGGCCCGTCTACATGCACAACCGCCCCGACTTCGTGCTGCTGGCCTTCAACCAGCTCGTGACGCACGCGCCCAAGTTTCATTTCATGGACAATGGTCAGACGACGGTGCCGATGGTCGTGTGGGCGGCGATCGGCCGGGGCTGGGGGTCTGGTGCTCAGCACTCGCAGGCTATTCACGGCATGCTCCTCGGCGTGCCCGGGCTGAAGATCGTGATGCCAAGCACGCCGCACGACGCCAAGGGACTGCTCCTCGCGGCCATCATGGACAACAATCCGGTCTGCGTATTCGAGCATCGCTGGTTGATGAAGAAAGACGGCGTCGTGCCCGAAAGGCCCTATCGCGTGCCGATCGGCAAGGGCATCTGCCGAAGGCGCGGGCGCGATCTCACGATCGTCGGCGCCTCGCACGCGATCGAGCTGGGCGCCCAGGCGGCGGCGCTCCTGGCATCCGAGGGCATCGAGGCTGAAGTGATCGATCTGCGGACGATCAAGCCGCTGGACGAATCGATCGTGCTCGAGTCGCTCCATCGCACCGGACGCCTTCTCGTCGTCGACACGGCATGGGCGACCGGCGGCGTGTGCGCGGAAGTCGGCTGCCTCGCGGCCGAGAAGGGCTTTCGCGACCTGAAGGCCCCGGTCGGCCGGGTTGGCCTGCCCGACGCGCCGGCGCCTGCCGGATTCACACTCGAACAGTTCTACTATCCCGACGCGCCCCGGATTGCCGAGGCGGCTCGCGGGCTGATGCGCGCCTAGCATGGTCTACGACCTCGCAAGCCCGAGCTGGGGACAGGAAGAGCTGGACGCCATCGCGCGCACTCTTCGCGAGGGGCGCTTCACAATGGGCGACCACGTGCGCGCGTTCGAGGACGCGTTCGCCGCCAAAATCGGCGTCCGGCACGCTGTCATGGTGAACTCAGGCTCATCGGCCAACCTCGTGGCGATTGCCGCGCTCTTCTACCTTCGCGAGCGACCGCTGCGTCGCGGCGACGAAGCCATCGTCCCGGCTATTTCCTGGGCCACCAGCTTTCATCCGCTCCAGCAGTACGGCTTGAAGCTGCGTTTTGTGGACGTGGATCTCGACACGCTCAACATGGACGTATCGCGGCTGGCCGACGCACTCACCCCGCGGACGCGCCTGGTCGTGGGCGTCAGCATCCTCGGTAATCCGGCTGCCGTCGACGTCATGCGGACCTTTGCCGACGCGAACGATCTCCATTTCCTCGAAGACAACTGCGAGTCGCTCGGCGCCACGCTGAACGGCCGGTGGTGCGGCACCTTCGGACACGTCGGCACGTTCAGCACGTTCTACTCTCACCATTTGTCGACCATGGAGGGAGGGCTGCTGGTGACCGACGACACCGAGATCGCGCACCTCGCGCGAGCGATCCGGAATCACGGCTGGGCGCGCGACCTGCCGGCCGACTCGCCGATCAACGCTCCGGCCAGCGACGACTTCTTCGAGGCGTACCGATTTATCGTGCCGGGATACAACGTGCGGCCGCTCGAAATGTGCGGCGCGATTGGCGTCGAGCAGCTGAAGAAGCTCGACCGAATGCTCGAGATCCGGCGGGCCAACGCCAAGCATTTCGTCGGCCTGTTCGGAGGAGACCGGCGTTTCATCCTGCAGCGCGAGCACGGCGTCAGCTCGTGGTTTGGCTTCACAGTGATTCTCAATCCCGAGGCCAGTATCGACCGCGCACGGGCAATGGCCGCCATGCGCGACGCCGGCATTGGCTTCCGCATGATCACCGGCGGGTGCTTCCTGCGCCACGAGGCCGTGAAGTTCTTCGACTACGACACGGTCGGCGAGATCGTCAACGCGAACATCGCGCACGACAACGGCTTCTTCGTCGGGAACCATCCGCGCGATTTGTCGAAGGAAATGACGCGGCTGCGCGAAGTGCTCGACGCTGCCGCGGAAAAAAGGATTGGGAGGATTCATGCCCATTGAACAATCCTCCCGACCCCATATCCTCGTGACGGGTGGGGCGGGATACATTGGCTCGGTGCTGGTGCCCGCGCTCCTCGACCGGGACTTTACCGTCACCGTTGTCGACAACCTCATGTACGGTCAGGACAGCCTGGCCGCCGTCTGCTGGCGGAGGCAGTTTTCGCTCGTCCACGGCGACGTGCGATCGATGGACACGATGCGCCCGCTCCTGAAGAAGGCCGACGTCATCATCCCGCTGGCGGCGCTTGTGGGCGCGCCGCTCTGCGACCGGGACCCTCTGGCCGCGACCTCCACGAACCTGCAGGCGATTGCCGACATGGCGGGCGACATCGGCCGCGACCAGCGCGTGCTGCTGCCGGTGACCAACAGCGGCTACGGCGTGGGGGAAGCCGGCAAGTTCTGCACCGAGGAGACGCCGATCCGGCCCGTGTCGCGGTACGGCCGAGACAAGGTGGCAGCCGAGCGGGTGCTGCTCGATCGCCACCCGTCCTCGATCAGCTTCCGGCTCGCGACGGTCTTCGGCATGTCGCAACGGATGCGTCTCGATCTACTCGTCAACGACTTTACGTTCCGCGCGTGCCGGGACCGGTCGGTTGTGCTGTTCGAAAGCCACTTCAAGCGCAACTTCATTCACGTACGCGACGTCGTCCGCGTGTTCCTTCACGGCATCGATCTGTTCGACGCGATGAAGGGACAGGTGTACAACGTCGGTCTTTCAGACGCGAACCTGTCCAAGCTCGAGCTCTGCCAGCGGATTCAGCAGCACGTGCCCGGCTTCGTCGTTCACGAATCGAACATCGGTCACGACCCCGACAAGCGCGACTACATCGTCTCGAACGAGAAGATCGAGCGAACGGGATTTCTGCCGGCGTTCTCGCTGGACGACGGCATTCGCGAGTTGGTGGAGGGCTTCCCCATGCTCCGCCACTCGAAGTACTCCAACGCGTGAGCGACCGCGAATCGATGGAGGTCGACCCTCGCCCGGCCGCCGGACGACACCGGGCGCTCTGGGTGCTGGCCGTCAGCGGATCCGTCGGATTCGCGATCGGGATCACCCGGTTCGCCACGTGGCAGGTCGCCGTGGAATCGGCGCAGGTCGTGGCGGGCCTCGTCACCTACCCTGCGGACCATCCCTTCTACATCTACCACATGAAACTGTGGACGGTGGCGCACCAGGTCTGCGCGCTGTTGCTGTGGGCCGGCGTGTCCGAGATCGCGCTGTCGAAGCTGGTGAGCGGGATGCTCGGCATGGTCAGCTTCCAGGCGCTCAGCCTCGTCCTGTTCGCGTTCAGCGAGGACCTGCTGCTCGCGATTGGCGCGCCGCTCGTCATCCTCTACACGCAGGCGGCCATCCACGGCGCAAACTATCCCATCGCGCTCATGGGCACCGATCACACGTACGGCGTCCTTGGCCTCTCCACGGCCGTCCTGGTTGTCGGGCTGCTTGGAGCGGGCTGCTATCGGCTCGGCGGGTTCCTGCTGGGTCTCGCGCCGGCCATCCACCCCTCGATCGGCGGCTGGCTCGCCCTCGTCGTGGCCGTGTGCGTCCTCTGGGATTTCCGGCGGCTGCGGGCCGAGCTCCAGCCAGGCCTGCCGTGGTTCCTCGTGGGCTCGGCGGTGACCGCGCTCAGTCTCGCCGTGCTGCTGGTGATGGCGCGCGACGTGCCTGGCATCGATCGAGCCGAGGCGTCAAAGTACGTGTCGGCCTTCGTCAACACCTGGGACGATCACCGGCGGCCCGCCAGTCTCATCAGCGTCGCGACCATTCTCAACGTGGACGCGCTGGTGCTGGCGCTGGTGTGGCTGCGGTGGTTCTCGGCCGACCTCTCGCGATCCGCGGTGTTCGCGCTCAGGATCGTCGTCGCGGCCGCCGCCTTGAGCCTGCCGCTGATCTTTGTGTCGTGGCTCCCGTCGAGCGCCGTGCCGACGCCGCTCTTGATGCTGATGCCGTCGCGATTCGTGAACTTCAACGTGCTGATGTTCGTGCCGCTCGTGCTTGGGCTGCTCGGGGCCTGCCGGGACAACGCGTGGGCAAAGACTGCGGCCGCGGGGTTTCTGTGCGCGCTGTTCACGAGCTACCGCAGCATGATCTGGGACGGGCGGCCCGCGGCCGGATGGCTGGAGCGGCAGATCCAGTTCAATCCGTGGCACGTGTTTGTCGCGGTCTCGATAGCGCTCGTGGCCGCGCGCGCCACGCCGCGGCTGCGGGACCTGCGGTGGCGGGCGGTGGCGCGGGCTGCTCGGGCTGTGGCGCTTGCGGTTGCGGCGGCGTGCGCGTTTTTCATCTGGTTCCTGCCGCCGATCTACGAGCTGCTCGACCGCACGAACAATCCGCTGTATGCGGCGGCCGCCGCCGAACGCGAAGGCCTGCTGGCCACCGGCGGCACGTTTCATCTCGTCCAGCTGTACACGAGGCGTCCAGTGCTCCTGGACGGCGGAGCGCTCGACGGGATCACCTACGCGCCGGCCGGCGGCCCGAAGACCGCGCGCATCCTTCGCGACGTGTACGGCATCGATTTCTTCGACCCGCCCGAGGAAGCCAGGCGCGTGTCGGGCATTCCGCACCGGGTCAACAAGCCGATCTGGGAACGCTATTCGCGTCTGAAATGGCAGGAGATCCGGCACGACTTCGGGGTCACGCAAGTCCTGACCCGCGCAGACTGGGTGCTCGATCTGCCGATCGAGGCCGAGGATCAGTTCTTGAAGCTCTATCGGATTCCGCGATGAGGCGCTCGTCGGCGCGAAGCTGACGCTCGGCCGCTCCGCGCACCGTGGCATACTACCGCCCGTGGCCACCGACGTGCCGAAAGAGCGCCCAGGGCCCTCGCTGGTCTCGGTCGTGCTGTCGTTTCGGAACGAGGCCGAGAACATTCCGACGCTCATTCGTCGGCTCGACGCGATGTGTGCCGGCGCGCGGGTTCCCTACGAGCTGCTGTTCATCAACGACGCCTCGACGGACGCCTCGCTTGCCATTCTGCTCGGCGAGCGCCAGCGCAATCCGCGCGTGAAGATTCTCACGTTGTCGCGGCGCTTCGGCGTCGCCGAAGGGGTGCTCGCGGGCATGGCGGCGGCCGCGGGAGACGCGGTCGTCTACATGGACGCCGATCTGCAGGATCCGCCGGAAGTGGTGCCGGCCCTCATCGAGCGCTGGCGCGCCGGCGCCGACGTCGTACACACGGTGCGTACACGCCGGCACGGCGAGGCCGCCCTCAAAATGTGGGCCACGCGGCTGGCGTATCGCCTGATTCAAGCCGGATCGAGCATCGAGCTGCCAGTCGACGCCGGCGATTTCAAGCTGCTTTCCCGCCGCGCGGTCGATCATCTGCTGCGCCTGCGTGAAAGCGATCCGTACCTGCGCGGCCTGGTCGTGTGGCTGGGGTTCAACCAGGCGTTCGTGCCCTACGAGCGCGACGCCCGGCACGCCGGGAAGACGCATTTTCCGTTCTTCAGCCGGAACCCCTGGAAAACTTTTTTTCTTGGCGTCACGTCGTTTTCGTTCCTGCCCATCTATCTGTGCGCCGGGCTTGCCGGGACCGGGTTGCTCGCGGCGCTGGCGCTGATCGCCGCCGCGGCCGTCCAACTGGCCGGCGGCTCGAGCGCCGCGGGCCTGACGATCCTGGCGGGCTTCATCGCGTTTCTCTGGGCGACCACGATCGCCGCCATCGGGCTCGTCGGCCTCTACGTCATCCGCATCTACAAGGACGTGCGTGGACGTCCGCCCTACATCGTGCAGTCCGCGGTGGGCATCCCGGTTCCCTCCCCCACGCGGGAGCGGTCGAACGAGAGCGAGATCGAGGCCATCCTCTGATGATGGACCTCGTCCTCGTCAATCCCGGAAGCCGGGCACAGATCTTTCAGTCGCTTGGCGCGCGCTTGACGGCGGTCGAGAATCCCGTCTGGGCGGGACTCATCGCCACCTTCGCCCGCCGCAGGAATCTCGGCGTCGCAATCGTGGACGCCGAGGCGCTGGAATTGACGCCCGATCGCGCCGCCGACACCATCGTCGCGCTCCACCCTCGCCTGGTGGCGGTCGTGGTGTACGGGCATCAGCCGTCGGCGTCCACGCAGAACATGACGGGCGCGTCGGCCATCGTCTCCGCGCTCAAGCGGCTGAGTCCGTCGACGAAGATCGTGATGGTCGGCGGACACGTGGCCGCGCTGCCAAGGCGCACGCTGCAAGAAGAAGCCTGCGACTTCGCGGCCAGCGACGAAGGCCTCGAGGCCGTGACAACGCTCGCCGAGGCGCTTTGTGCGACGGGCGATCCGGACCTCAGGCGCGTGCCCGGGCTCGTCTACCGCAAGGACGGAGGCGTGGTCTCGAACCCGGCGGCGCCGATCCTGAAGGATCTCGATCGCGACATGCCGGGGATCGCCTGGGACCTCCTGCCGATGCCGGCGTATCGTGCGCACAACTGGCACTCGTTCGGGCACCTCGAGCGGCAGCCCTACGCGGCGATCTACACGACGCTCGGGTGCCCCTATCACTGCGCGTTCTGCTGCATCCAGGCGCCGTTCAAGAGCGGCGAGAAAATGCTCGGACTCAAGGACGAGGTGAACAGCTACCGGTTCTGGAGCCCGGCGCGCGTGCTTCAGGAAATCGACCTGCTCGTCGGCACCTACGGCGTCCGCAACATCAAGTTCGCCGACGAGATGTTCGTGCTGAACGAGCGTCACGTCATGGGCATTTGCGATCGGCTCATCGAGCGGGGCTACGACCTGAACATCTGGGCCTACGCGCGCGTGGACACCGTGAGGAGCGGCATGCTCGACAAGCTGAAGCGCGCCGGCTTCAATTGGCTCGCGCTCGGCATCGAGGCCGCAGACGAGCGCGTGCTGACCGACGCCAACAAGCGGTACAAGGTGGACGAGGTCCACGACACGGTGCGCCGCATCCAGGAGGCCGGCATCAACGTGATCGGCAACTTCATCTTCGGTCTTCCGGAAGACACGGTCGACACGATGCGGGCCACGCTCGACCTGGCGCTCGATCTCAAGTGCGAGTTCGCGAACTTCTACTCGGCGATGGCGTATCCGGGATCGCCGCTCTACGACCAGGCGTTGAAGCTCGGCTGGCGTCTGCCCGACGCGTGGAGCGGCTACTCGCAGCACTCGGTCGACACGCTGCCGCTGCCGACCCGACACGTGTCGGCGGCCGACGTCCTTCGCTTCCGCGATCAAGCATTCCACACCTATTTCACCGATTCGTCGTACCTCGAGATGGTTCGCCGGAAATTTGGAGACGATACCGTCTCGCACCTCCATGAGATGACGGCGCATCGGCTCGTGCGCGCGCACGCACCCGCCTGATCGACATGGACACGAACGCCCGCGTGTACGTCGCCGGAGCGACGACTCTGATCGGCGGCGCGCTCGTGAGGACGTTGGCCGCGCGCGGGTCGTTTGCGATGATCGGCGACCCCGACCCCGCGTTCGACGACCCGGCCTCTGTCGATCGGTTTTTCGCCAGGACCCGACCCGACTACGTCTTCGTCGCCGCGGGCAGGACCGCGGGCATCGCCGGCAACGAGCGAGCGCCGGCTGATCTGATGATCGACAACCTGCTCGTCGCCGGGCACCTGGTTCCGGCGGCGTGGCGACACGGCGTCAGCAAGCTGCTGTATCTGGCCAGCTCGTGCGTGTATCCCAGGCTGGCGCCGCAACCGCTTCAAGTCTCATCGCTCTGGACCGGAGCACTCGAGCCGACAAGCGCCGCGTACGCCACGGCGAAGCTCGCGGGCATCACGCTCTGCGAAGCGTTTCGGCTGCAGCACGGCGCGCGGTTCATCCCGGCCATCGGAGCCGACGTATACGGACCCGGAGACGACTTCACGCCGGACAACGCCCACGTGGTCGGCGCCCTCATCCGGCGGATTCACGACGCGCACGCCGCCCTCCGGCCGTCGGTCGACGTGTGGGGTTCGGGCGAACCACGCCGCGAGTTCATCTACGTCGACGATCTCGCCGACGCCTGCGCGTTCGTGATGCGTGAGTACGAGGGCAAGGAACCCATCAATCTCGGCACCGGCGTCGTCTCATCGATCGCGGAGCTCGCCGAAGAGATTTGTCGGATCGTCGGCTACGGCGGCCAGTTGCGCTTCGACCGCCGCCGTCTCGACGGCATGCCGTTCAAGGGTCTCGACACGACGCCGCTCCGGGCTCTGGGATGGACGCCGCGCTGGGATCTCCGACGGGGCCTGACGAAGACCTACGAGTGGTTCCGGGCCTCATTGGCGTGAAGGGCTCACCGCTCGCAGCGCCGCGTCCGTGGCTCATCGCGCTCGTCGCGCTGCTGGCCGGCGCCGCAGCCGCGCGATCCGCGCTTCAGGTCACCCAGGGTCTTCAAGCGGAATACTTCTTCGACGCACAGCCGGGCGGCGACCCGGCCGTGGCGCTCGTGTCCCCGGATATCTCGACGGCGCAGATCGCCGCCGATTGGAACGGTTCGCCGCCATCGGCGTTTCGCGCCCGGTGGTTCGGCTACCTCGCGATTCGTCGCGCGGGCGAATACGCCTTCGCCACCACGTCCGACGATGGGTCGACCGTGACGATCGACGGGCAGCTCGTCGTCGACAACGGCGGCGTGCACGGGCCGCGGGAAGCCCACGGCCGTATCCGGCTCGAGCCGGGATCGCATTTCGTGCTCGTCGACTACTCGCAGGCGGGCGGACACGCCGAGATGCGCTGGGCGTGGGCGCGCGAGGGCCGAAGCCTTGCGCCGGTGCCGGGGTGGCTGCTGTCGCCGCGGCGGGTGTCGTACGAACGGGCCGCGATCGCGGCCCTGCTCGATCGCCTCGCCCTCACGCTGCTGGCGGCGGTTGCGCTGCTCCTGGCATGGCTGACCATCAAACATACCCACGGTCCGGTCTGGACCGCGCTGCAGGCGCGCCCTCGTGCGGCGAGTCTCGGCTTGTTCGCCGTGCTGGCGATCGTCGAAACCTGGCCGCTGGCGACCGACCCCGCTCACTTGTCGCGCAACGACAACGGCGACACCGTGCTGAACGAGTGGACGCTGGCGTGGGTCGCGCATCAGGCGCCACGCGCGCCTTTCCGCCTGTACGACGCCAACATTTTCTATCCCGAACGCGACACGCTGGCGTACTCCGAATCGATGATCGTGCAGTCGGCGATGGCGGCGCCGTTTCTGTGGCTGGGAGCGTCACCGGTGCTCGCGTACAACCTCGTGCTGATGGCGGGCTTCGCCCTGACCGGCTGGGCGGCCGCGTTGGTCGTGGCCAGGTGGACCGGGGACTGGATCGCGGCGCTCATCTCGGGCATGCTCGCGGGCTTCAACGCGCATACGATGTCGCGGCTGCCGCATCTGCAGGCGCAGCACGGGGAGTTTCTGCCGCTCGCGCTGTTCGCGCTGGACGCGCTTCTGCGCGAGCCGCGCGCGGCGAATGCGCTCCGACTGGCTGTCTGGTTTGCGTTGCAGGGGCTGACCTCGGTGTATCTGCTCGTGTTCACGGCGTTCGGGCTCGCCGGGGCGGCGATCGTCAGGCCGGACGCGTACCTCGGTCCGCGCGCCCGCAGGGTTGCGCCAATGGTCGCGCTGGCGGCCGGCGTCGCGGTGGTGGCACTCACGCCGTTTCTTCTGCCGTACTGGCGCGCGTACCGCGGTCAGGGCATGACACGCTCGGTCGCCGACGCCGCGCAATACGCCGCGAACTGGTCCGACTACCTGACAACGCCGGCGCGGCTGCACGGGTGGCTGTGGAGCCGCCACTTCACGTCATTCACGTCGCTCTTCCCGGGAGCGGCCGGATTGGGGCTCGCCGCCGTCGCGGTCGCGACCCGCGTGGCGTTCAGAGACGCTCGCGCCCGCATGTGCCTGGCGCTGGGCATCGTCGGCTTCGTGTTGTCGTTCGGCCCGAAGGCGCCGGGCTATGCCGCGCTCTTCGACATGGTTCCGCTGCTGCACGCCGTGCGGGCGCCGTCCCGGTTCGGCTATCTCGTGATCATCGGCGTGGCGCTTCTGGCGGGATTTGGCGCGGTCGAGCTGCGGCGGCGCTTGCCGGCGCGACACTGGGCGCCGATGGCCTCGTTGCTGATCGTCCTGGCCATCGTCGAGCCGCTGGCCGCGCCGCTCTACTTGGCGCCGTTTACGGGCGTGCCCTTGATTTACGACCAGCTTCGAGACGTGCCGGACGCGCTGGTCGTGGAGCTGCCGTTCCCGACGTCCCGAGCGGTGTTTCACAATGCGAAGTACATGCTCAACTCGACACGGCATTGGAAGCCGATGTTGAATGGGTACAGCGGATTCGTGCCGGGCAGCTACCACGAGCACTTCGCTCAAATCAGCAGTTTTCCGGCGGCACCGGCGATCGAGGCGCTACGGCGCCTGAAGGTGACGCACCTCTTCGTCCACACGGAGGCCTTCCATCCCGATGTCGATATCATCCAGCACCTCGCTCGCGAACCGGCACTGACCGAGGTGGCCCGTGAGCTGCCCGTCGTGCTCTACCGGCTGCGGGAGATACAATGACGGGTGGAATTGGTGGAATTGGATAATCGGGTAATTGGATAATCGGGTAATTGATTGAGCGATTGACGTGTCCGACAATTACTCGATTACCCGATTACTCGATTACCCGATTGCCCCACTTGACACCGTTGAACATTATCCTGAACGGCGATTCGTTCGATCTCGACGAGCCCGTCACGATCGCCAGTCTTCTGGCGAAGCTCGACATCGACGCCCGTCGCGTTGCCGTGGAGCACAACATGGTCGTGCTCAAGCGCGCGTCGTTCGACAGCACCACGGTGCGCGAGGGCGATCGGGTCGAGATCGTCAACTTCGTTGGAGGAGGTTAGCGCCTGCGGCCATGCCGAGCCGAGGACGAGCAGATCCGAGGCGACCCTTCGACAAGCTCAGGGTCGACCTGAGCCAGGTCGAAGGTCGAGGCATTAACGTGAAAATATTGAAAATATCGCAACTCTGAACTCTGAACTCTGAAATGTCATTGGACTCCCTCGTCATCGCCGGCAAAACATTTTCCTCCCGCCTCATCGTCGGCACGGGCAAGTACTCCTCGCACGCCGTCATGGTGAAGGCGCACGAAGCCTCGGGCGCCGAGATGATCACGGTCGCTGTTCGACGCGTGAACATCTCGGATCGAACAAAGGAATCCATGCTCGACTACATCGACACCTCGAAATATTTCCTGCTGCCGAATACAGCCGGGTGCTACAGCGCCGAGGACGCGATTCGAACGGCGAGGCTGGGGCGCGAGGCGGGCCTGTCGAACTGGGTCAAGCTCGAGGTCATCGGAGACGAACGAACGCTCTTCCCCGACAACGAGGAGCTCCTGAAGGCCACGCGCGTGCTCGTCAAGGAAGGCTTCGTCGTCCTGCCCTATACGAGCGACGACCAGGTGGTCTGCCGGAAGCTCGAAGACGCGGGGGCCGCGGCGGTGATGCCGCTTGGCGCGCCGATCGGCTCGGGCCTCGGCATCCAGAACGTGAACAACATCCGGATCATCCGAGAATTCTCGCGCGTGCCGCTCATCGTCGACGCCGGCGTCGGAACGGCGTCGGACGCGGCGCTGGCCATGGAGCTCGGCGCCGATGGCGTGCTGATGAACACGGCGATCGCCGGGGCGCAGGATCCCGTGGCGATGGCTGAAGCCATGAAGCTCGCGGTGAAGGCCGGGCGGCTGGCGTATCTGGCGGGCCGGATTCCGCGCAAGCTGTACGCGAGCGCGAGCAGTCCGATCGAGGGACTGGTCGGCCGCTCCCTCACCCCTAGTCCCTAGTCCCGAGTCCCGATCTCATCGTATATCTGCTCGTACTCGGCCACCATCCGTTCGATCGAGAACAGCCGGACGACTCGCGCGCGGCCGGCTTCACCCATCGCTCTGGCGGCATCGGGATTCCTCAACACGGCCAAGACGGCCTGGCCGAGCGCAGCGGCATCGCCTACCGGCACCAGGAGTCCGGTCTCTCCCTCGACGATCGCTTCCGCGTTCCCGCCGACACGCACGGCCACGATCGGCTTGGCGGCCGCCATGGCCTCGAGCACGGCATTCGAGAATCCTTCGGTCTCCGAGGGGTGCACCGCGACGTCGGCGAGCGACAGGATGTCGGAAGCCTCGGCGCGCGCACCGAGGAAGCGGACGGTCTCCCCGAGACCGGATGACCGCACGTGCGCTTCGAAGTGCGACTCGAGGGGACCCTCGCCTGCCATCAGCAGCACCAGCGTTGGAAACTCGGCGACCAGTGCAGGCAGCGCTGAAAAGAGGATGTCGTGTCGCTTATACGCGATGAAGTTGGCCACGACCGCGACAACCGGCCCCCTGTCCGCCAGGTTCAGCTGCGCGCGCAATTCGCGTCTGCGCTGTTCGTCAGGTTGACTCAGCTGAACGCCGTTGTAGACAACTCTGATCTTGGCGGGCGAGACGCGCTCCTGGCGAATGACGTCCCGGCGCACGGCCTCCGAGTTGGCGATGAGAAGGTCGGTCGCGCTGTTCGCGATCCGCTCGAGGAGTAGGAGCAGCGTCCGCGACTCCTTGAAGTAGCCCAGACTTCGCCGGCTCGCGACGACGAAGGGCACGCCTGCGAGGCGGGCAGCAAAAGCGCCGAACACGTACGCCCAATAGAGAAACCCGTGGACGACGTCAGGCCCGGACGCGCGGATGATGCGCACGAGGCGCAGGAGGCAGCCTGCCGCGTCGAGCGTGCTTCGCAGGCCTCGCAGCTGGCGCAGGCCGACGACCGACACCGGCACGCCCGCCGCCTCCAGCGCCGCACGATGAGGGCCGTCGTGCGACAGGCAGCACACCGAGGTCTCGAATCGCTCACGATCGAGCCGCGTCGCCAGCTGCACGAGCTGGCCCTCGGTGCCGCCGCGATCGAGCGTCCCGATGATGAAACAGATCTTCAACCGGCGCCGCGTCGGGCCCGGCACGCTAGTGGCCTGTCCACGTCATTTGTACAGCGTCTTTCGGGCGGGGCATCCCGGCTGGCGGCGTTGCTCCTCCCTCAAATACTCCCGGTATTCTCAGTCGTCGCGCCTTGCCATCCGGCGCCGCGCTCCGAAATCCGCTGCACAACTGACGCGGACAGGCCACTAGGTTTTTCGCCTCGCGACCAGATAGTGATTCGGGGCGTCCAGGGTACGCGTCACGTCCTCGAATCCGGCGGCCAGCAGCCAGCTCACCAGTTCGTCCCACCGATACAAATCATTGATCTCGGGTGAGATCGCGTCGAAGTAGCCATGCAGCTGCGTGCGGCCCCATTTCTTCTCGACGCGCGCCACCTTCTCGTCGAAGGTCAGATTCCTCAGGCGGCAGCGCATGTCGAAGATCTCGTGGTAATACTCGTACGAGTCCGTGGTGTTGGGCAGCGGCTCTGCGTAGATCATCAGGAACAGGTACCCGCCCGGCTTGACGCATTTCGACACGTGCTCAAACCCGCGGTACGTGTCGCCCGTGTGATGCAACACGCCGAAACACCACACGAGATCGAAATCGGCCGGCAGCTCGAGGTCCTGCAGGAGATTCTTCCGATGCACCTCGATGCGTCCGTCGAACTCGCGCGCCACCTGCAGGGTGCGTTCGAGGGCGGCCGCTGAGATGTCGATCGAGACGCAGCGGCCCACCTCGAGCGTGCCGAAGCCGTACGTCCAACGCCCCTGACCGCACCCGGCGTCGAGAATCCGCTTGTCGCGGAACCATTCGCGTGGAAGCGCCGTGAACTGCGCGATCTCGTCGGCCGCGCGCGCCTTCCACTCGGGGTTGCTGAGCATGGCGTGGCCCTCTGGCAGACTCCGCCACTGATAGTCGAAGCTGTCGCGGGTCTGTTGAATCATGGGCAGCTCGCTCAGCTTGTCGGCCGACAGATGGCGGACGAGGCTGCGCAGGCCGCTGACTTCGTCGAGCAGGAATGCCACTTTGGCCTCCAGCAACCGAATCCGTTCGTCCTTCGGCAGCCTCCACGGTTCGACGGCAGGCGGTTCGTACATCATGGCGGCTCCTCCGCGTCAGCATCGGGCCGGTCGCCGCGACGCAAGCTCGGAATCAACACAATTCTCGTTTCGACCAGCATAACGGGCCAAGGGCTCGTCCGGGAATAACTGTGCCATTCTGGACGAATCCTGACCGCCGCGTGACCATGTACAATCGCAGGCGGATTTTTCGACTCGACAAGCCTACAGTGTGCGTGAGCAAGGACGCCGATTGCCTGTGAGCACACCCGCGACATCGCCCGATCCGGCCGCCCGGTACCGGATCGCGCGAATGGCACGCTGGGACCTGATCGCCGAAACGCGGCCGTCACTGAACAGCTGGAATCACACGTACCACCGGCGTCTGGAGGCGGTGTATCGCTGGCTGATCCCGCCGGGACGCCGCGTGCTCGAGGTGGGATGCGGCTTCGGCGATTTGCTGGCCGCGCTGTCGCCTGCCGAGGGCGTGGGCGTGGACTTCTCGCCGGCGATGATCGCGGGCGCCCGGTCACGCCATCCGCAGATCGCGTTCGTGGAAGCCGATGCCCACGAGCTGCCCCTCTCGACCTCGTTCGACTACGTCATTCTCTCTGACCTGGTCAACGATCTGTGGGACGTGCAACAGGTCCTTCAGCAGGTCCAGCGCGTCACGCACCCCGGCACGCGCGTGATCATCAATGTGTACAGCCACCTGTGGGAACTGCCGCTGGCCATTGCGAAACGAATGGGCGCGGCCAGCCCGCTGCTCGAGCAGAACTGGCTCACGGTTCCCGACATCGCGGGCCTTCTTGCCCTGACAGGCTTCGACGTCGTCCGACGCTGGCAGGAGCTGCTGTGCCCGCTGGGCGTGCCGGGCGTCGAGCCGCTGGCCAATCGCGTCGCTGTCAAGTCGTGGCCCTTCAACCTGGCGGCGATGAGCAACTTCATCGCCGCTCGACCCGCCCCCGACGTCAAGCCGAGGCCGCCTCGACCGTCGGTCTCCGTGGTCGTTCCCGCGCGCAACGAGGCGGGCAACATCGAGAGCATCTTTGAGCGGCTGCCGCGGATGGGCGGAGGGACCGAGATCGTCTTTGCCGAAGGTCATTCCCGCGATGATACGTTCGGCGCGATTGAGCGTGCGATCGCCGCGCATCCCGACCGCCCGTGTGTGCTGCTCAGGCAAACCGGAGAGGGCAAGGCCAACGCCGTGCGCGAGGCGTTCGCGCGCGCGACCGGCGACATCCTGATGATTCTGGACGCGGACCTGACCGTGGCGCCCGAGGATCTGCCACGCTTCTACGATGCGATCGGCTCCGGCCGCGGAGAGTTCATCAACGGCGTGCGCCTCGTGTACCCGATGGAGGACCAGGCCATGCGGTTGCTCAATCTGCTGGGCAACAAGTTCTTCAGCCTGCTCTTTTCCTGGCTGCTCGACCAGCCGATCAAGGACACGCTGTGCGGGACCAAAGTGCTCTGGCGGCGCGATTACGAACGCCTCGTGGAGGGACGCGCGTACTTCGGCGACTTCGATCCGTTCGGCGATTTCGAGCTCCTGTTCGGCGCGGCGAAACTGACGCTGCGCATCGTGGAGGTGCCGATCCGTTACCGGCAGCGGACGTACGGAGAGACCAACATCCAGCGGTGGAAGCACGGATGGCTGCTGCTCAAGATGTCGGCGTTCGCGGCCCGGAGACTGAAATGGGTGTGAGGGTCCCAGGCGCCCTGCTGTCGCGGTGGCTCGCGCTGCCGTTGACCGCCGGCTGCGACCTGGACGACCCACGAACGACGGCGCTCAGGCGCCGGATCATCGAGAGCAAGCCGTTCCTGAAGCGGATCTACCAGGACTGGTACGACGCCATCGCGACCGCACTTCCGCGCGAGGCTGGACCCGTGCTCGAGATCGGCTCGGGCGCCGGGTTCATGCGCGAGCGGATCGCGCGCGTGATTCGGTCCGATATCATGTGGCTCCCGGGCCTCGACCTGACGGCAGACGCCACGCGGTTGCCCTTCCGGGACGGCGCCCTCGCCGGAGTCGCGATGACCAACGTGTTCCATCACATTCCGGATCCGCGTGCGTTTCTGGCCGAGGCGGCCCGGTGCACCCGGCCCGGCGGGGCGCTGGTGCTCATCGAGCCCTGGGTGACCCCGTGGTCGACGTTCGTATACCGCCATCTGCACCACGAGCCGTTCGACCCGTCGGCGACGGCGTGGTCGCTGTCAGGTCCGGCTAAAGCCGGACACGACGAACCCAC
>Ga0209343_10002251_pt1 | contig 25073 bp, 20 predicted proteins | sample RifCSPlowO2_02_FD_184026 | JGI IMG/M metagenome (GOLD analysis project Ga0209343, IMG submission 184026) | Groundwater microbial communities from Rifle, Colorado - Rifle CSP2_plank lowO2_0.2 (SPAdes) (version 2) | ecosystem: Environmental > Aquatic > Deep subsurface > Groundwater | place... | reverse complement strand
CCGCGCATGGGTATGCGAGCGGAAGCGCTCCAGCACCCGGTAATGGCTGACCGCCGGCTTGCCGCCATCGCTGACCGCCATGCGCTGACGCTGCGACGAACTGCGGCCAATGGGCGCATCGATCTTGCCGCCGGAGGTGATCACGCCGATCACGATACACTCGTAGATGCGGCTGACCGTGCGCTTTTGCAGTTGATCGACCAGGCGCGTCTGCGCCTCGATGGTCTTGGCCACCACCATCAGCCCGGTGGTGTCCTTGTCCAGACGATGGACAATGCCGCAGCGCGGCACGTTGACGATATCCGGTACGTGGTGCAGCAAGGCGTTGAGCAGGGTGCCATCGGCATGCCCCGCGGCCGGATGCACCACCAGCCCCGCAGGCTTGTTGATCACCAGTATCTGCTCGTCTTCGTAGACGATGTCCAGGGCGATGTCCTGGGCGATCCACTCGCCCTGGGCCTCCTGCTCGGCGCGCAGCGCCAGTAACGCCCCGCCATGCACGATGTCACGCGGGCGTACCACGGCACCATCGACAGTCAGCAGACCCTCTTTGATCCAGGCGGACAGGCGCGAACGCGAGTGCTCGGCGAACAGTTGGGCGGCGACTTGGTCGAGGCGTTGACCGCCCATATCAGTGGGCACCTCGGCGTTCAGTTCAATGGTCTGCTTAATAATAGAGGACATGCTCGGCAACGGTGGGGGACCTGAAGGTCGGTGGATGTTTCATTGCACGCTGCATTGCTGCGACAAATTTAGCCCAGGCAAGGCGTGGGACGCCGCCGAATGATCGCCACAGTGACAAGCCTGGCTGCATTTGCCGCGCAAGCCCGGGGGCGGCGGCCAAAATGCTGCATCAACAGGCCCTACTTTTGGTTTCGGCTACGCGCTTGTGGTTAAATACGGCGTCTTTTGCCCCAGGGTCACCGGGGGCGCTCATCATAACAGGACGGCTTTGCTCAAGACAGCCGCCGTCACAGGGACGCAAGCCGCCATGCAAGTGAGACACCTGCTGCTGATCGCCATCCTCGCCCTTACCGTTGCCTGCTCGTCCAAAGAGGTACTCGACGAGAACCTGAGCGAGACCGAGTTGTACCAGCAGGCGCAAAGCGATCTGGACAACAAGAGTTACACCAGCGCGGTGACCAAGCTCAAGGCTCTGGAGTCGCGTTATCCGTTCGGCCGCTATGCCGAACAGGCCCAGCTGGAGCTGATCTACGCCTACTACAAGAATGCCGAGCCGGAAGCCGCAAGGTCTGCCGCCGAGCGCTTCATCCGCCTGCATCCGCAGCATCCGAACGTCGACTACGCCTATTACGTCAAGGGCCTGGCTTCCTTCGACCAGGATCGCGGCCTGATCGCCCGCTTCCTGCCGCTGGACATGAGCAAGCGCGACCCCGGCGCCGCCCGCGACTCCTACAACGAGTTCGCCCAGCTCACCAGTCGCTACCCGAACAGCCGGTACTCGCCGGATGCCAAGCAGCGCATGATCTACCTGCGCAACCTGCTGGCCGCTTATGAAATCCATGTGGCGCACTACTACCTGACCCGCCAGGCTTATGTCGCTGCCGCCAACCGTGGCCGCTACGTGGTGGAAAACTTCCAGGAAACCCCATCGGTCGGCGACGGCCTGGCGGTGATGACCGAGGCTTACCAGCGTCTGACCCTGGACGAGCTGGCCGCGACCAGCCTGGAAACCCTCAAGCTCAATTACCCGGATCATCCCACCCTGGTCGATGGCGAATTCGTCCCGCGTGAAGAAGAAGCCGACAGCCGCTCCTGGCTGGCCAAGGTCACCCTCGGCCTGATCGAAACCGATACACCGCTGCCGCCGGGCGAAACCCGCGCCAACCAGGACGTGATCCGCCAGTACGAAGATGCCAAAGAGCAGATCCCCGAGGAGCTGAAGTCGGCAGCCGAAGACGAGCCAAGCCAGGAAACCCAGGGCCGCAAGCGCTCCTGGTTCAGCTACATGACCTTTGGCTTGTTCGACTGAATACCTGAACGGCGAGACGCACAATCAATGCCGCGCACTTGAGACAAGTGCGCGGCATTTTTTATGGCTATGTCCCCGTTAACTGTTGAGCCAGAGCGCAACCTCGTAGGAGGGGCCGGGCGGTGCTCCGCTTTAGCCGCGAAAAATTGTCAGTGTTTCGAAGATTTTCGCGGATGAATCCGCTCTCATCAAACAAAAAATAACTCATTGTTTTATATATAGAAATTAGATCAGAAAATGAGCCCTTTAGGAGCCAGCTTGCTGGCGATCTGGCGATATCTGCAGATCAAAAGCATCGCCAGCAAGCACTAGGCGTCCCCCTGGCTCCTACACAGTTTGCTGCGCGACAGCGCGGCGTCTGGACGACGGGGGGATCTCCTACAAAAACGTTCGATGGTTCCCACGCTCTGCGTGGTAACCCTGGTCAGGACGCTCTGCGTCCGCAGTGCCGGGACGCGGAGCGTGGGAACGATCAAAACGCGCCGAACGGATCGCCGTCCGGGCCGCGAGGTCAAAACGCCCATCCGCCGCTGGCTATGACCCAGATCAACTTCGCCGCGCTTGAAACTCGCACAATCGTCCTCATCTAGTCTTCATCTCGGCAGGCTTTCAATACAGGGGTGTCCATCGCGCCGGCCTGCTCTTAAAAAGGAAGGATGACGCAATGCGAATCGACCGTTTAACCAGCAAGTTGCAACTTGCGCTATCCGACGCCCAGTCCCTGGCCGTCGGCCTCGATCATGCCGCTATCGAGCCGCTGCACCTGATGCAGGCGTTGCTCGACCAGCAGGGTGGTTCGATCAAGCCGCTGCTGATGCAGGTCGGCTTCGACGTCAACAGCCTGCGCCAGGCACTGAGCAAGGAACTCGATCACCTGGGCAAGATCCAGAACCCGACTGGCGACGTCAACCTGTCCCAGGACCTGGCGCGCCTGCTCAACCAGGCCGACCGCCTGTCGCAGCAGAAGGGCGACCAGTTCATCTCCAGCGAACTGGTGCTGCTTGCCGCGCTGGACGAAGGCACCAAGCTGGGCAAGTTGCTGCTCGCCCAGGGCGTCAGCAAGAAAGCCCTGGAAAACGCCATCAGCAACCTGCGCGGCGGCGATGCGGTGAACGACCCGAATGCCGAGGAATCGCGCCAGGCCCTGGACAAGTACACCATCGACCTGACCAAGCGCGCCGAAGAAGGCAAGCTGGATCCGGTGATCGGCCGCGACGACGAGATCCGCCGCACCATCCAGGTGTTGCAGCGCCGCACCAAGAACAACCCGGTGCTAATCGGCGAGCCGGGCGTGGGCAAGACCGCGATCGTCGAAGGCTTGGCCCAGCGCATCGTCAATGGCGAGGTGCCGGATGGCCTGAAGGACAAGCGCGTGCTGTCGCTGGACATGGGCGCGCTGATCGCCGGGGCCAAGTTCCGCGGCGAGTTCGAGGAGCGCCTCAAGGCGGTGCTCAACGAGCTGGGCAAGCAGGAAGGGCGGATCATTCTGTTTATCGACGAAATCCACACCATGGTTGGCGCCGGCAAGGCCGAGGGCTCCATGGACGCCGGCAATATGCTCAAGCCGGCCTTGGCGCGCGGCGAGCTGCACTGTGTCGGTGCCACCACCCTCGACGAGTACCGCCAGTACATCGAGAAGGACGCCGCCCTGGAGCGGCGCTTCCAGAAGGTGCTGGTCGACGAGCCGAGCGAGGAAGACACCATCGCCATCCTGCGCGGCCTCAAGGAGCGCTACGAGGTGCACCACAAGGTGGCGATCACCGACGGCGCGATCATCGCCGCGGCCAAGCTCAGCCATCGCTATATCACCGACCGCCAGCTGCCGGACAAGGCCATCGACCTGATCGACGAGGCGGCCAGCCGCATCCGCATGGAAATCGACTCCAAGCCGGAAGTGCTCGACCGTTTGGAACGGCGCCTGATCCAGCTCAAGGTCGAGGCCCAGGCGTTGAAGAAAGAGGACGACGAGGCGGCGATCAAACGCCTGGAAAAACTCAAGGAAGACATCGCCCGGCTGGAGCGTGAGTATGCCGACCTGGAAGACATCTGGAAGGCGGAAAAGGCCGAGGTGCAAGGTTCGGCGCAGATCCAGCAGAAAATCGAACAGTCGCGCCAGGAGCTGGAAACGGCGCGGCGCAAGGGTGATCTCAGCCGCATGGCCGAGCTGCAGTACGGCATCATTCCGGATCTGGAGCGCAGCCTGCAGATGGTCGACCAGCACGGCAAGACCGAGAACCAGCTGCTGCGCAGCAAGGTCACCGAGGAAGAAATTGCCGAAGTGGTGTCCAAGTGGACCGGCATCCCGGTCTCGAAGATGCTCGAAGGCGAGCGCGACAAGCTGCTGAAGATGGAAGGCCTGCTGCACCAGCGGGTGATCGGCCAGAACGAAGCGGTGGTCGCCGTGGCCAGCGCGGTACGGCGTTCGCGCGCCGGGCTGTCCGACCCCAATCGGCCGAGCGGCTCCTTCCTCTTCCTCGGTCCGACCGGGGTGGGCAAGACCGAGCTGTGCAAGGCCCTGGCCGAGTTCCTCTTCGATACCGAGGAGGCGCTGGTGCGCATCGACATGTCCGAATTCATGGAGAAGCATTCCGTGTCGCGGCTGATCGGCGCCCCGCCCGGCTACGTCGGCTACGAGGAGGGCGGTTACCTGACCGAGGCGGTGCGCCGCAAGCCTTACTCGGTGGTGCTGATGGACGAGGTGGAGAAGGCCCACCCGGACGTGTTCAACATCCTCCTGCAGGTCATGGAAGACGGCCGCCTGACCGACAGTCATGGGCGTACCGTCGACTTCAAGAACACCGTGATCGTGATGACCTCCAACCTCGGTTCCACGCAGATCCAGGAGCTGGTCGGTGATCGCGAGGCACAGCGGGCGGCGGTGATGGATGCGGTGAGCAGCCATTTCCGTCCGGAGTTCGTCAACCGTATCGACGAAGTGGTGGTGTTCGAGCCGCTGGCCCGCGAGCAGATCGCCGGTATCGCGCAAATCCAGCTGGGCCGTTTGCGCCAGCGCCTGGCCGAGCGCGAGTTGAGCCTGGAGCTGAGCGACGAGGCCTTGGACAAGCTGGTCGCCATCGGCTACGACCCGGTCTACGGCGCGCGGCCGCTGAAGCGGGCGATCCAGCGCTGGATCGAAAACCCGCTGGCGCAGTTGATCCTCGCCGGCAAGTTCGGCCCCGGCAGCACCGTCACCGGCACGGTCGAAAACGACGAGATCGTCTTCGTCTGAGCCCGCTGCACTAACAACGCCCCGTCACGGTTAGCGCCGTGCGGGGCGTTTTCTATGTGCTTTTGGCTTGGCAGCGAGTCTGCAGGTACGGCTCTTGCGGGATGCGCTCAGCGCCATCCTGCGGATTACTGGATCATCGGCATGGTCGGCTAGTGTCGTGTCAATCATGAAATGTCGGATCATTGTAGGGTGGGTTAGCGGCGCCAACCTCCGAACGATCAGTCACCGCCATCGTGGCGCGCTGCGTAACCCACCAGGCGATATCCCTGCGTTGCGCCGATGGTGGGTTACGGCGCAACGGATCTTGCTGGTTCATCGCTATCGGCAGCGTGCGCCTAACCCACCCTACAGGGGATCGCGGTACATGGGTAAGACCGCGATTAACCGACATTTCAAAGTTGTCGTGACACTTGCGCTTTAAAGATGCTCGAGCAGTACGTCCAGTGCGGCGGCCTGGTCGGGTTCCAGGTCGATGATATGAAAACCGGCCCAGCAGTGCTGGCCGTCGGCGCCGGGGCGGCTCCATAGGCAGTCGGCGCTCAGCTGGATCTCGCCGACCCCGTCGATCACCTGTTCGCTGACCAGGCGGCATTCGACCAGGCTGTCCGCTCGGTGCGGCTTGTCGCTGAACAGCATGAAGCCGTCGGCAGAGAGGTCTGCCACACGGCCGAGACGCTGTCCGGTATGCAGCTCGAAGACTTCCAGCTGCAGCTCGGTACTGTGCCGGCTGTGCTGACGACGATCATCCATGGGCGCTCCTTGGCGGGGTTAGCGGGGTTTGCTCGTGCGGCCGCTAAAGCGCTGCAGCACGCGATAAATGGCGTTGAGGGCACGATCCACCAGCGGCGCATCGTGTTCAGGTGGAACGATGCGGGCCAGGCCCTGTTCCATTTCGCTGGCCAGTTGGGCCAAGGGTTTGATCGCCGCCCGTTGGCCACTGTGATCGACAAACATGTAATTGCGCGTGGTCGGGCTGAACCAGGAGAGCTTGAGCTGGTGGGGTTGGTTATCCGTGATGAATTCGAACCAGGTGCCGAATTCGACCTGGATCAGCTCCTGGGCGAATGCCTGTGCGCGGGCAGACAGGCCGGATTCGCGCGGTGCCAGAGTGGCGAGCAGGGCGTCCTCGCCGAGCATGGCGCCGAGCGTGCTCGCCGGTAGCTGCGGGGCAAAGGTGTCGGCGAGCTGCGGTTGCTTGGCCTGTGTGGCGTATTGGCAGGCGACCAGGTCCTGGAGCAAACGGCGAATGCCGTCCTCGTGGTAGCCACCGAGCAGTTGCAGGCCTTTGCGCAAGTCATCCAGCAGCGCCACGCGCAGCGCTTGCAGTTGTTGGCGTCCATTTTCATCCAGTGGCGTGCCGCTCCAGGCCAGTTGCTCGGCCACTTCACAGGCGCGCTGCCACTCGCTGCTGTTCTCGCCATGGCGGAGCAGGGCGAAGACCAGCACATCGGTCCAGGTCAGCTCGAGAAAGTTGCGGATGATCGCCGGCGTCTGGCGTCCACTGAGGCTGCGGGCAATCACGTCTATGGCCTGTTGACGGGCGCCCAACAGCTTGTCGCGGCCCTTGACGGCTTCCACGGCGCGGCGTTCGCGCAGTTCGACCTTGTGCTTGAGGGAGGCGGTGTAGGCGTCGAATTGTGCGAGGAGTCCCTCGAACAGCAAGGGATCGTCGGTGTTTGCGCCGACCACCTGCTCCACCACCCATTTCATCTTGGCCAGCAGACCGCGCTCATTGGCCTCGCCGCCATAGAGCACGCCTGCCTGGGCCATGCTGTTGAGCAGGCGGCGCGCCGGATGCTGGTGCTGGGTGAACAGCGCCTTGTCTTGCAGCGCCACTTTCAAATAAGGCGTGTGCAGGTGGGAGAGGGTGGTCTTGTAGCTGTCGATCAGGCAGGTGTCGTCGAGGATGAAGTCGAACAGCATGCCGACCAGGTCGATCACGTCGGCCTCCTCCTCCGACAGTTTCTGTTTGCCCGGGCGCTGGCTGAAGGCTTCCAGTTGTCGCTGCAAGTCGGCTTTCAAGCCTTCGACCCGTTGCGGGCTGTCCAGGCGTTGCGCCAGCTCATCGGCAGACTGGCGTTGCATGCGGTTCAGGGCGTCGAGCAGATCGCTGGCGCTGTAGGTGCTGGTGGCATCGCGCGGGGCAAAACTGGCAATGCTGCGGGTGCCGCCGAGCAATGGCGCGTCAATATCGCGCTGGCGATGTTCGCCGAGCAGGGCGGCCAGGCCCTGCAGCAGCGCTGTCGGGTTGCTCGGCGGCGGGCCATCGAGGTCGAGCGGCTGTGTCGGGGCTGAACCGTCGGCGGCGTTTGTCGAGGGGCTGGCGCTGGCCGGGGCAGGATTGGCGGCTGGCCGTTGCTGCGTGGCAGCGGGTGCGTCGGCCTTCTTCTCCGATCGTTCGGGGTTGGCGGCGCGTTTGGCACTGTACTTGAGCGTGGGCAGTATGCCTGCGTCGATCAGGCGCTGGTTCAGGGCGCTATAGACAGTGTCCAGGCTGAGCATCACGTACTTGTCGAACAAACGGTAGAGGATGGCTTTGATCTGCAGCGGGAGCGGGCTGGGCGCCAGGGCCTGGCGAAAGGCCAGGGCAATCATCTGTGGCCCGAAGGGATTGTTTTCCTCGATCAGTTGTTTGCCATTGTTGAGCAGGGCCAGGCGCTGCTCCAGGGCAAACAGTTGCTCCGCGCAGCGTGATTTGACCTGGCTGACCATCGTGGTGATCAGCAGGCTTTCCTCGTACTCCTCTTTCTGTACCAGGTTGAGCTGTTCGGCATCCAGTTCCAGGATGCTGGGTGCCGGCTTGAGCTTGCCATCGAGAAAGTCGGAGAAATTCTGCGAGATGGTCTGGTGGTAGATTCGCTCGATCTGCGGCCGCTGCTTGCGAATCTCGCGCATGTTGTCGAAGAACAGGGTTTGGAGCTGATTGTTCTCGGCCTTTTCCGCGCACTCAAACAAGGTGTCATCGACTTGCCCGAAAACGCTGGTCAGCTGCTCTGCCAGTCGGTTCATCACCAGCTTGCGACAACTCTGCACCAGCTCGCCAAAGCGTGGCTGAATGCCACGGCTGGCGAGGGTCGGTGCGGTTTTTGGCGTGTTCGGTGGCATGTCCTGGCTGCTCATGGACGTTCCTGGTAGAAGCCTTGTGGCTAATGCATCCTGCGCTGATCAGACTCAAGGAAGATATAGCAGGGTGTCACTCGCGTGCAAAGCATTGTCATAAAAGCAATTTAAGGGGTTGACAGGCGGCTGCGGAAACGTAAAATGGCGCGCCTCAGACACGGGAAACGGTTCACACCGAAGCCTAGTAGAAAGAGATTTGAAAGCACGTAGTTCCGCGATAGCTCAGTCGGTAGAGCAAATGACTGTTAATCATTGGGTCCCAGGTTCGAGTCCTGGTCGCGGAGCCAATCTTTCAACCGGGGTATAGCGCAGTCCGGTAGCGCGCCTGCTTTGGGAGCAGGATGTCGGGAGTTCGAATCCCCCTACCCCGACCATTTTTGGGTCGTTAGCTCAGTTGGTAGAGCAGTTGGCTTTTAACCAATTGGTCGTAGGTTCGAATCCCACACGACCCACCATTTTCACCATGGTGGTATGTAGTTCTAGGAAGGGTATTGCAGTGCCGTCTTGCTAGTCTTGCAGCCGTCTGGGGCGAACATTAGATTCGCTCTGGAGTGATGTCAATATGGAATAGCCCGCCTTTTTAGGCGGGCTATTCTGTTTCTGGTGCTTTATTCCTTTCTGTAGGCGTGCGAAATCGACCCCGATGTGATCGAAAATCACAGGGGTTGCGGCCCGTTGCCTCTTCTTTGAAATGCGTTCGACTTGTTGTTGACGCTACTTTTCAGGTATCAGTCGGCACCATCCCTCTCATCTGAAATGAGATCTCGCGATCAGGCTTAGATGGCGAAGTGACGTTCGTCGGTAGCTGCGCAGAAATACCGCCTAGGGAGATGCCCTTGCATTGGCTGTCTGTCCAAATCCCCCTGCCGTGCCGCTGCTGCGACGGCTGAAGGATGGTTGCCTCTGCATATTCGCTATTAGCGTGAACAGCATGTTGGTTTCGAACAGTTCCCCGGGGGGTAAGGGCGGAACTGAATCAACCGACGAGAACTCCAGCGGCATCGCGCTGCGGTCAGTCGGGGCGGTAGGCATTTGCCCTGACTCACACGGCTGTCGATTGGACGTAAGGTGCTCAATCTGTTGAATGGCCTGGTTGGCTGGCTCTCTATTAAGCCTCTGCTCCTGGTCATTTGTCGGCTGGGGTATTGCTCCACTGCTATCTACCCGGCGCACATGCTTTAGAGCGCCTTGGGCAAGGCTACGTTCATGCAGGACAGCACGCATGTGGTCGTAGTCCGCCTCGATGTAGTTCATCGTTGTAGCAATGTTCGTGTGATTCAACAGGCTCTTGGTCAGGTGGATATTCCGCTCCGGCTGCTTCATTAGGTCCGTGGCCAGCGTGTGGCGAAACCTGTGCGGCGTCATTCTCACGCCGATCTTGTCGGTGAGCTTCCGGTACATCGCTTCCACCTGGTCGATGTTCATTTCCTTGCGGTGGTAATGCCGAGAGAAGCGATTGACGTTGAACAGCTGGTCTTCGGGTGCAAAGCCTGTGCCCTTTGCCTCGTCCAGGAGGCGCCGTAGGTGTGGTGCCAGGCCCTCCATGATCGGCACAGAGAATTCACGGTGTGTTTTCTCGGTTTCACCACGAACAAGGATCATCTGCTTGTCCCAGTCAATGTCCTGGTAACGCAGGCAGAGCAAGGCATTCAGTCGGATGCCTGTGTAGTAGAACATTTCGAAGGTAGCCAGCCAGAACCAGGCCGGCGTGATCTTGCTCCTGTCGCCGGTGCATTGCTCTAGGTCCACCAGTGAGGTGAGCCAACTCCGTGCTCGTTGAATTGCGTCACCGGCGACTGTCTTGCTCGGTCGTTTGGGCGGTATCACGGTGGTCTTCTTGAACGGGTTGATCGAGGTATGGGTCAGGATTCCATGCTCGAGGCCATACCCCCAGATGGTGCGCAGGTGGTTGGAGTACGTGTTCCAGCTCCGTTTCGACAATCCGTTCTCTAACACCTTCCGCCGCCAGCCCAGGATTGCGCGGTGATCGATCGCTTCGACGTCGACGGCGCCGAAGTGTTTGACCAGTGCTTTGGTGGCGGCCAGGTAGATCTTCGCGCTGGCAGCACGAAGGTCATGCGCAAAGATGTATTCCTGGGTCAGCTCAAGAGGCGTCATTACTCAGCCCCCGTTGTTTCGGATTTTAGCGTCAGGCTGACGTTGTCGAACGGGACCTCGGCGAAGATGGTGTGGGGATCGCGCAGCAAATAGCCGCGGAGCTGCTTCGACTTGCGGGGGCCAACCACATCACACGTCCAGATGTTGAGGCTCTTTTCGGTCTTCCGGTGCAATTTCTGTTTCTCGAAGCTGCGCTGGACGAGCTGCCAAGCATTGGTTTGCTGGGCTTTTGCCTGCTGCTCGATCATAGGAAACTCTTGCACGTACCGCTTGAAGATCCCTGGAGTAACCAGCATCGCTGTACCAGCGACCGTATGCACCAGGGCCTTTGTGTCATTGATGATTATGCGATGGGACGTGACGCCTGTTCTAAGCCAGTCAACAAATCCCTGTCCCAGCTCGTTCGTACTGCTAGACATCGTTGTATGGTCTTCGACATGTGGAGACTCTGAGTCGGTCTCGAAAGGATCTTGTGGGAGCGTATTCCTCTCTTTTGGAGTGGAGGCAGCAGCCGCTGAGCCTTGGCTAGTATCTAGCTCTTCTGGTGGCGTAGTGATATTACCAAGAAGTGTCAGTAATTCGTCTACTTCGTCGTCACGGTTTGTTGACACCTGAGGCGTGGCAGCAGGGGTATCCGTGTGTGCTGTGGGGAAGGGGGCAGCGTCCTCAATTTCGGCAGGACTGTCGATTTGTGGCCCTACTGGCTGACTCGCCACCGTTTTTTCCGCCGGCGCGCCTGCCTCCTCGAGCTCGAGTGTGCCTGCATAGCCGGCAGGACGATCCTTCACGTCTGGCCAGATAAGCGCTGGAGACATCTTCAATACAGTGAGCGTATTTCTCCAGCCGCGGCCATTGTCGATGGTGGCTTTCCAGATCGCCTTGTCCTGGGCATTTGTCTGGATTACGCCCTGATCCTGCAGTATGTTGAAAAATGGTGCGTTCGAGCTTGGGATGCCCTCTGTACCCTGAGCCAGCAGATAGGCTCTCAGTTGGTCCGCTGTGGGTTTGCTGACAAGCCATAGGGCGTCCTGGGCCAGCCATCCATCCGCCGGACCATCTGGATGGTTCAACTTGTACTTCTCGCGCACCAAGTAACGCAGGCCTTCGGCCAACTGTCGTTGTAGCGATTGCTTCGGCGCCGCCAGCGCACGCTCGGGGTTTCCTCCCAGCTCTTGAGCTACAGAAGCTTGGTCGGCTTTGATTACGATCTCACCGAGGATGCCGGCGTGCTCATGCTGTCCGGCCAGGATGAAGATCAACTGCGACCACAACTCAGGGAAACCGCTGAGCCAGTCCAGGATGCTGGGTGTGAGAATCTGCGAGTAGATCAGCGCTGCAGCAGCACCGTGTAGCTGATAATTGCGCCCCTTCACGTACCGGAATCGATACGGGCGACTGATCGGGCCATGCCATGGGTGCCATGTCTTCCCGCCCTCCAGCTCCACCTGCACATCGACGGCGATCTTGCCGAGGTCGTGTATCAGTGCTCCGTAAGCTGCAGCAGCTGACCAGGCTTCGGCCTGTGCTGACTGCGATTCAGGCGGAGCCCCTATGGGGAGGAGGTATGTTTGCCGGATCTTCAGCGCGTAGGCGACGATTTCGAGGCCGTGATCCAACATTCCACCAGGGTGTGCGTGGTGATGGTTTTCCGACGCTGGGAGTTGCTGGACCAGTTCTGCGAATCGCTCAAGCGGGCGGCGGTAGAGCTCTGCGAACTGCTGGCGAGACAGCGATGCGCGCTGCCAGATGTTCTCAAGCAGCTTCTGGCGACGCGGTGATGAAAGCAGATCCTGGCTGTGCGCGGGTTGTAAGTATCCGCATGGAGAAGGGCCAGCAGAGGGCAGGGCTTTTCTGCGGCGCAGGAAAGAAAACATGGCTTGCTCCATGACGGGGTCATGGGGTGGGTTTTCCGCTATCGGATGGGTGGGTCACAAGGGAAAAGCAATATTGACGCCGTAGGTAATTTTCTGGGCAAAGTGCCATTATTGTGTGGGAGTGATTCCTGGCTTTGGAGTCCTCGGCGCGCTCGACGCGCCCGAGGACGTGCTCGATCAAGTTTGCGCAGCGGTCGAGGGAGACCCTCTGCCGCATTCGACATTGCTGCCCTTCGAGGCCAAGTAGATGATCAAGATCCATTGGTTTGCCGTTTCCAATCCTGAACAAAAGCGCTATCCCGAATGGCGGCGGTCCTTCGGGATTACCAACGAGGGTACCGTCTTCGTGCCGGCCGCCATGGCCGGCGACAGCTCGGAACACCAAGTGATGCTCTGTGCGGCCGATGATGGCCAGACTACTGCGGTTCATCTCGACCATCACTTTGTACCCAGCGGCTGGCTCAAGCGGGAGTTCACCAAGCATCGCGAGTTGATCGAGATCATTGAGGCGCGGGCGCAACTGGTAATCGCTGCCACGTTTCAGCAGGCAGGCCCGACGGATTGATCCAGACAACGGCGTCTCTCTGCCTTCAGCGATGCGCCGGGTCAGGCTAGTGCCAGTGACTTCAGCTATCGAAGGCATGGTCGCCGTCGGTTAATCTGAGTGTTCCATATCTGCAGTTGGGGGGCCAGATGTCCTTTGTCGACTCGATAGTCGCCCAAGCGCTATCTCTAGAAACGGCGCTCTTCCATGCCTATGCACGGATGGAAGCCAATACGGATGAGGAAGCGCTGCATGACCTGCGCATCAATCTGCGGCGCTTGAGAAGCTTGCTTCGGCCCTTGCGCGCGTTCGATGGCGTCGCGTTGCTCGACGCGGCAGCGACCCAGCTCGGTACACTCACGACGCCCGTGCGTGACCTGGAAGTGCTGGCCGCCGAATTGGTGCGGCAAGGCCTCAGGCAACAGGCCAATGCGCGTCAGGCTATCGCTCGTTCTAGCTATGCCGCCATAGTGGAAAGCTCGACGCTCAATCAGTTCTTTGCCCGCCTGGATGCATGGCCATCTGATTTCCGTGAAGCTGAACGTTTTGGCCAATTGCGCCGGATCAAGCAGAGAGTCGCGAAACGCCTGCTGAAGCAGGTGGTGCAATTGAACGCGGCCCTGGCTGATCCCCATCATGATCGTCACGAGCTGCGTTTGCTGACCAAGCGCGCTCGCTACGCCACCGATGCCTACCCTCAACTGTCACCGATCTCCGTCGAGACTTCCGCCTCGCTCAAGCGTGTGCAATCGGCACTAGGGGACTGGCACGACCACTTCCAATGGTGTCTAAAGTCCCAGCAGGAGAATGATCTCATGCCCTTGCAGCAACACTGGCAGGTTGCAGCCGAAGCAGCGCTGAGGAATGCCGAGGTCGAGTTGCTGCAGCTATCAGAACTGCTCGGCAACGACGTGCAGGCATAAAAAGTCGCCTTGGGTAACGGCCCGGTCAATTGGATGCGCCAATCAATCGCAATCCGCGCGACGTCTCCTACCGGCGTATGGCCTCCGAAAATGCCACCGCAACCGAGCAAGCTACTGACTTCTGAACGGCTCAACAAGCTGACCCACATAGTCTGTCGGATAGTCCCGGTCACGCAGTCCAACTTCGGCGCTGCCGGGCTTGCTTGCGCTGTCATAGAAGGTTCCAAGCAGTTGATCCCACACCAGCAAGAACTCACCGAAATTGACCTGCGCATCCTCGAAGTCGCGTTTGTGATGCCAGCGATGCGTTTCTGCCACGCCGATGATGCGCCGTAGCCAGCCCAGCGAGTAGTCCAGATTGGAGTGCTGAAAAGCCAAATGCACTGTCAGGATGCCGAACCAGGTGGCCACGAGCGCCGAAGGGGTACCCATCGCAAAGAGCACGAGCAACCCAGGACCCGCCATGATGGCGGCATGCAACGGGTGCCTGCGCTCGCCGTTCATCCAGTAGAGCCGCTCAGCGCTGTGATGGGGCTCATGCAAGCGCCACAGCCACGGAACGTGGTGGCTGATGCGGTGCATGGCGTACAGGCTAAGGTCCAGCACGGCGGCGGCGATGACTAGCTGAGCCCACAGCGGTAACGCTGTTGGGAAGACCCGGATATCTGCGGACACCCAATCGCCCAGCCGGGCCAGAACGGTCGCCGTAAACTGGATCACGGACAGGTTCACGACCATATGGATGATGTCTGTAAGGGTATCCTGATGATCCTCCAGCCAGTCGTCACGGAACGGCTGCACGCGTTCCAGCAGCGCCACCAGCAGAATCCCTAGGGCGGCAATGATCGGCGTGCTGGGCCAATACGGAATACCCGTGTAGAGCAACCAGATCATCCAAGCTGCGGCCCCGCCAAAGATTGCTGGGTAGCTGAGCCAACGAATCATGAACCTGAGTGAATTGCCCATCGTGAAGCCCTCCCTAAGATGACTCCACTTTGTGCCAATCCCTGTGATGGCGCTTGAACGGAAAAGCTGAATTCAGCCTTTCAGGCTGACATGACCCAAGGCAGATGACGGGTCGAGGCCAAACAGTTCGCGGAAGGTGCGGGAAAAGTGGGCGGCGTCAGCGAAGCCGGCAGCGTGGGCAGCCGCAGTCAGGTTGGCCCCGCCGGCGATATGCTGGAGCGCCATGACTAGGCGATTCCATTTTCGGTAGCTGCGCAGCGGCAGGCCGGTCTGTTCGACGAACCAATGGGAGAACCGAGATGGGGAGAGATGAACGCGCATGGCCAGCGCCTGCCGGCCATTAATCGGCTCCTTTAGCGCAGCGAGGACCGATTGCAGTCGTGGATCGGATGCTGGCGGAGTCGCCAGGTTGAGAACATGGCGCACCATTTGCCGAATCTGATGGACCGAGGGATCAGCGCTGCTCAGCAATTTTCGCAGCGCTGCTGTATCCCCAATTTCAATCGGCGTGATGCCCACCCCGACGTTACCGGGAAGGGCTCGCGCCTCATCCGACAGCGCGTCGAGGTAGATCGACAATACTTCGTCAGCTTCGATCCGATGGGAAACTCCCGCCCTGATGCAGATGGCCCTTGCCGTCAGCGACGAGGATGGAGACTTGACAGTCAAGCTGCCGTTCAAACTGACGGTAATTTGATGCGCCATGTGGCTATGCCAATCGTGATTGCCGGCGTGCCCCAGAAAGATCCCGAGCCCGGGTGATATCCAGGCTTTACCGCGCCACCAGACGCCCTGCGGCAGGGTCATTGGAAGGGCTCCTCAAGCGTCCACATCGCGCCGACTCTCGATCTTCCGAATCTCGGCTTGGAATGCGTCATCAAGCAGGTTGGGTGTCTTACGCCATGGTCGCTTATCGGGCTTGGGTTGGGCGGCATACAGAATGACTTCACCACCTTCCTTCTCGATAAAGCTTCGAGCTTGTCGTTCAAGCTCTGCCCTTAATTGTTCTTTGGTCATTCAGTCTCCTTGGACAGCCCGGGTCGGGGAAACTCCATGTGAAAGGTCGTTATGCCATTGGCTGAAGTACACCAAATCTTGCCTTTGTGGGCCTCAATGATGGATCGGGTAATTGCCAGTCCGAGCCCAGCGTTGCTCGGGCTGCCCTCTCGACGGGCGGGGTCGACTCTATAGAATCGGTCGAACAGCTTATCGAGATGTTCGGACTTGATGGTTTCGCCAGGGTTCTCGACGGTTAAGACGACTGCAGTGCTGGTCTGATGAATCGCGACCGAAATCGTTTTTCCCACAGGTGTATAACGCAGAGCATTGGACAGCAGATTCGAGATTGCGCGATCCACCATCAGCTTATCGCCCAAGATGCTGCCCAAGCCTGATACAGTCAGGTTGATGCTACGCTCGTCTGCCAACAGGTGATAGTAATCGAACAACTTGACGACCACCTCATGGAGGTCGACGCGCGACTGCTCTGGAAATATCAGGCCATTGTCCGACTTGGCCAAAAAGAGCATGTCATCGATCATTCGCGACATGCGCTTCAGGTCTTCCAGGTTAGAGTAGAGGTTCTCTACATAGATTTCGGTGTTGCGTTTTTTACTGAGCACCACTTCGGTGTAGGTCATAAGGTTGCTCAGCGGCGTGCGCAACTCATGGGCAATATCGGCAGAGAAATTCGAGAGGCGAAGGAACGCATCATCCAGCCTGGCCAGCATCGCATTGAACGAGGAGACCAACTGTTGCAGTTCAAGGGGTACAGGCTCTAGCGGGATGCGCTCTTTCAGCGATCTTGCGGACATTGATGAGGCCAGCTGTGTCACCTGACGCAACGGTTTCAGACCACCGCGAGCAACAACCCAGCCCAACGCGGCGCTGACCAAGGCGCTGATGACTAACCCGATCCAGAACCACCGCTGCAACGTCTCAAAGAAGTGCATGTGATTGGTTATGTCGAGGATCAGTAAGACTGTTAGGGGCTCGGGCTGATCGGGGCTCGATATCTGTGCGGTCATGCCGCGGTACATGTACCTGCCCTCTTGCCACTCCCACATGCCGTGGTCGGGGTTGTGTCGGTATTTTTCAGGTACCTTTACCGGACTCGGATTGGAGAAGAGTATCGTGCCGTCATTTGCAAAGATGATCGCCGTTAGATTTTCATGTGCCCCCAGTAGGGCACTTAGCTGAGGCTGCATCTCAGTGACGTCTGCGCGACCATGAGTGCTGCTCAAAATTTCCTGAGTTGACTCAAATTTTTCGACTAACGTTTGCCGATCGATCATCTTGAAGTGGTGCTGGCTGAGTTTATTGAAGCTCAGCCCCGCCACCGTGAGGACAGCGATCACCGCGAACATGAACATCAAGCTCATGCGCGTGGTCAGTGACAGGTGCTTCATTCCGACTCCGGCGCTTCAAGCATGTAGCCCATTCCACGGGCGGTATGGATCAATTTCATCTCGAAGTTATCGTCAATTTTCGCTCGCAATCGCCGGATAGCAACTTCGATCACATTGGTGTCGCTGTCGAAGTTCATGTCCCACACCTGGGAGGCGATCAATGACTTCGGCAGCACTTCGCCGCGCCGGCGCAGCAGCAGTTCGAGCAACGAGAATTCCTTCGCCGTCAGATCGATCCGCTTTCCCCCGCGTACTGCACGCCGCTTCAACAGGTCGACTTCGAGGTCTGCGATTCTCATGCTGATTGGCGTGGGCGAATTATTGCCCCGGCGCAGTAAAGTCCTGACCCGGGCTAACAGCTCGGAAAAGGCGAATGGCTTTACCAGATAGTCATCTGCACCCAGCTCCAAGCCTTTCACGCGATCCTCCACACCGTCGCGCGCGGTGAGAAACAGCACCGGGACATCCTTTCCCGCCGCACGCACCATCCGCAGTACGTCCCAGCCATCAAGGCCCGGCATCATCACGTCCAAGATCAACAGGTCGTATGCTTCGCTGAGGGCATGCTGCAGCGCATCGGTACCGTTCATTACGCGATCGACATTGAATCCGGCCTCGGTGAGGCCCTGCTGCAGGTAAGTGCCTGTTTTCGCCTGGTCTTCAGCTACCAGAAGTCTCATATGGGCAGATTCCAAATTTCAGGGGGGCTGAGTGTGCAGTCAAATGGCACCCCCAGCCAGAAGCTTACGGAAATGTAATTCTGGCTTCATGCCGTTGTCAGGGAACCTTGTCTAGGGTGCACGCATGAGCACCAGGTTGTGCTCTCGGCCCTCGCATGACTATCAGCCAGAGAGGCCGGCCACAGATTTTCTTGAGGATACTGCCTATGAAATTGCTGAAACCTTTGCTTCTGATCGGTTCGCTCCTGCTGTCATCTGCCGTCTGGGCCGAAGGAGGCGGCGATCGTATGTTTGAGCGCCTCGAGAAGTTGCGAGACAAAGCCGAAGCAGTGTTGATTCAAGCGGAGCAGTCTCCCGCCGGTGAGCGCCACGTGCACATGGCCGAACACATGAAAATGCTCGCCGAGATGATGAGCCAGCTTCACAACGAACACCCTGCTCCTGGCATGTCGACGGAAGAGCATCTCGCCTGGATGGAGCAGCACGACAAACTGGTGGATGACGTTCTCGGCCAGATGATGCGAGAGCATAAGCTGATGACGGTTGATAAAGAGTGCCATCCATAAGGACTCCCATCTCCAAGGCCTTGTGTGATTGCTCCTTTGGCCTAGCGGCGCCACAACGGCGCCGTGTTTTTTTTCAAGCTGACTAACTTGTAGTTTTGGGGTAAGCCCCCCGGCAGGAAGCGGGGAATAGCATGAGATTTCCTATCACCTCAGAGAGGGCTCATCATGAAACGTCCACATCCGCAATTGTTGGTCGCCGCACTTCTCTTCGGCGCTGTAACCCAAGCCTTAGCCGAAACGCCTGGTGGCGAGTCCGGCATTGGCCGACAGGCCCAAGCAACCCCCGCCACGCGTATCGTTTTCGTCAAGATGGATGACATCAACTTCGGGCTCGATTCAATCGATGTGAAACCTGGAGAGACCGTCCGCTTCGTTCTGAAGAACGAAGGCTCGTTGATGCATGAATTCAATATCGGCCAAGCCGTATCTCAGTTGGAGCACCAACGCGAGATGGCGACTCTGTTCAAAGACGGCACCCTGACGCCGACGGGTAAGGCTAGGTCGGTCGTTTGGCGGGAGCGGCCTTCTGGCGCAGGCGATGCAGAGTACCCCGGCATTCCTGAGATCATTGAAGCGAAACACGACGATCCGAATGCCATCCTCGTTGAACCCGGAACGACGAAGGAATTCGTCTGGACCTTCGCTGAAGCAACCAACCTGAATTTTGCCTGCACGTTGCCGGGACACTACCAAGCCGGGATGGTGGGCGATTTCGTAATGCGCTGAATCGACGATCGGGTGCCCGGCACTGAGTGCCGGACTGCACCTGATCTCGGCGAACCATACCGATATGCAGTTTTCGCGTAAGCCAGCAGGCAGCTCCGTCTGGCGAGCACCACTGGCGTATCAAACGGCACCTTTCTTCGAGGTTCACCATGAAAGCCAAGTTCACTGCTCTATTTGTCACTGCAAATCTCGTTTTTTCCGCTTCAGGTGCCATGGCCGGTCTAGGTCACGGTAAGGACGACATTGGCCAGCCAGGAGATCCCAGAGAGGCTGATCGCACCATCGAAGTGAGGATGGGCGATATCTTCTTCGAGCACAAAAGTATTGATGTAAAACCGGGAGAGACTGTTCGCTTCGTGCTCAAGAACGAAGGTTCTTTGTTGCATGAGTTCAACCTGGGTAAAGCAGCCGCCCACGCAGCCCACCAGAAAGAAATGGCTGCCATGTTTCAGAACGGCACGCTTTCTCCAACCGGCACCCACGATATGAGTGGGATGGAGCACGCCATGGGTGGCATGAAGATGGTTGGAATGGAGCACGACGACCCGAATAGCGTCCTGATTGAGCCGGGAGCCACGCAAGAGCTGGTTTGGACTTTTACCAGGGCAATCATCGGCCTAGAGTTCGCCTGCAACATCCCTGGCCATTACGAATCGGGCATGGTTGGCAAAGTGACCATGCGTTGAAACCGGATTGACTTACGTCAAGCACCGGGCTGCGTCGGTAGAGCCAACTCTGACTCCCTACCTGCGGATTTCGGTGAACGTGACCGCTCATTTCGCTAACTCGTGACTGGTGTTTTCACCCCCGGTTGCACGGGGTTTGGATTGTAGCCGCATCGGTCACGATGCGGCTTCGTCCGTAAGCGTTTAGCCTCCTCACCTTTAATCAATTTGAGGCGCGAAGAGGCAATAGCTCATCGATTCGGCTGTTGGGCCAGATGGGCAGTTTTTCCAGCGTATCCTTGAGCCAGGATGCGGGCTCGATACCGTTCAGTTTGGCGGTGGCCAGCAGGCTCTGGGCGGCGCGGCGGCGGCCGGCGCGCTCCGAACCGGTAAACTGCCAATTCTTATCTTTGCCGGCGTGATCGTCACGCCACCTCTATTCCGGATACCGCCAGACCGGAGCCCAGGCGCTCACCACACACGCCCTTTACGTATGCAGTCCAGGTTTGGAATCACCGCCTGATCGGCAAACCCGAGGGCCCCGCCCTCATCTCAGATACAGGGCGGACATCTTCCAGGTGCGATGTCTTCATGGCCCCCCCGACAACTACTTTGAGAAACGCCGTCTTGCAGGGTCTATCCATACCGGCAATTACGAAGATGTAATATTCATTTCACCTTTATGACAGGCGCGCACGTTTATATTTACACCACCATAAGTGGAGGAACTAAACATGAACGTTTTTAAAGCACTACTGATTGTTTCGACTATTTCAGCTTCTTTCCTGGCTATGGCTGAAGGTGGCGGAGACCGAGTCTATGGCCGCATGATCCAGGACAATGAACAAGCGATGCAGCAGTACGCCGCCTCCCGCGGCAAGAACCTGCCCGAGGTAGCGCACTACCAATACGGGATGAAGCTGGATGTCGCCAAAGTCGTGCATGTAACTCGTTCTAACGATGGCGGCTGCGGGGTGAGGCCTGTTCAGATGACTTATGAGGACTCCAGCGGTGACCTTAATATTCTTGAATACCGTGCACTGGGGACCGACTGTCGAAGTGAAAACTGAACCCGCCGAGAAGCTGACTGATCGCTGACGGAAAAGTAATTTTCAAGTCACCCTGATGTTATTTGGCTTGTTGCAGTATGACGTCTACGCGCAGGGCGATGTGCTGCGCGCTGTGGCAATTACTACAAAAATCTCAAATAGATAACACTGCCAGATAATTCAGGAGCGTTACATGGATAATAAAGCCCTGCTGGGTCTGTCACTGATTGCCCTGAGCGTCAGTGTCGGACAGGCCGCTATGGCCGCTGATGAGAAGCCAGAAGGTTTCATCGAGGGCAGCAACCTCACCATTCTGAACCGCAATCTCTACTTCAATCGTGAATTCCGTAAAGGGCAGTCGAGCAGGACGGGCAACGGCTATTCCGAGGAATGGGCTCACGGCATCATTGGCCAATTCCAGTCTGGCTTCACCGAGGGGACCGTTGGATTCGGCATTGATGCATTCGCCATGCTCGGTCTCAAACTCGACTCGGGTGATGGCCGTTCGGGGGCGGGTGGCTCTGTCGACATCATGCCCTACAACAGTGCTGGTCAGCCTGAGGATGACTACTCCAAGGTGGGAGGAGCAGTCAAAGCCAGGTTCCTGGATACCGAGGTGAAGGTAGGGGATGTCTTCCCGACCACGCCAGTTGTGTACTACGGCGACAATCGCCTGCTGCCGCAAAGCTTCCGCGGGGTCACGGTGGCTAACACCAGCGTCGATAGGCTGACGCTGCAGGGTGGACGTCTCCATGCGATGAGCCAGCCGAACTCGAGCAGCATGCGCGACGGCTTCGCCACTTTCTACGCAGGCTCCGTTGACTCGCCCTGGATCGCCTATTTTGGTGGTGAGTATTCGGTCAACGACAACGTCGGCATTAGCCTCTATACCAGCCGTCTCAAGGATGCCTGGAATCAGTACTATGCAGGAACCTCGCTGAGCTATCCGCTCTCCGACGATGTCGCCCTGATCGGCGGGTTCAACTACTACAAGGCTGTTGACGAGGGAAAACAGTTGCTGGGCAGCTTCAATAACAACATCTGGAGCGGTAAGGCTGGCGTGCAGTTTGGCGCACACGCACTCACGGTCGCCTATCAACGCAACAATGGCGATGACGACTTCGACTACCTGCGCCAGTCCGACTCGATCTTCCTGGACAACTCGATCCAGTACAGCGACTTCAACTCTCCGAAAGAGCAGTCCTGGCAAGTTCGCTACGACTTGAATATGGAAACTTTCGGCGTGCCCGGTCTTAGCTTCATGACACGCTATGCACAGGGTTGGGATGCGGACTACACCAATGCCAATGGGGTGTACATGCGCCGGGACGACAATGGCAACCCGCTGACCAACCAGAAGCGTTGGGAGCGTGATATCGAGGCCAAGTACATTGTTCAAGCGGGATCGCTGAAGGATATGTCCTTCCGCATTCGCCAAGCCACGACCCGCGCGACCGATTTCGAGTCGGATCTGGATGAGCTCCGCCTCATCGTCGAATACCCACTCGAGGTGCTTTAACACCACTTCGGCGAGCATCCTTTCCAGGTGCTCGCCTTGCTTTACTGCTGCCCCCTTTGTGCTCCCTTGGTTTGGAGGCGGCCCTAGGCGTCCTTGGGCGCCTTTTTTTAATCAACTCAGTCCAAGGGAAAGCCGATTCATTCCGACTCCGGCACGTCGAGCATGTAGCCCATGCCACGGACGGTATGGATAAGTTTCACCGCGAAGTCGTCATCGATCTTTGCCCGCAACCGCCGGATCGCGACCTCGATGACATTGGTGTCGCCATCGAAGTTCATGTCCCAGACCTGCGAGGCGATCAGCGACTTCGGTAGCACCTCGCCCCGGCGCCGCAGGAGCAGCTCCAGCAGCGCAAACTCCTTGGCGGTCAGGTCGATGCGTTTCCCGCTGCGAATGGCTCTGCGCTTCAGCAGGTCGACTTCCAGATCGGCAATCTTCATGCTGGATTGGGCTGTGGCGTTGTTGCCGCGTCGTAACAGCGTTCTGACCCGAGCAAGCAGTTCCGAGAAGGCGAACGGCTTGACGAGGTAGTCGTCCGCGCCTAATTCGAGACCCTTCACCCTGTCCTCGACCCGATCACGCGCGGTCAGGAACAGCACCGGCACATCCTTGCCCGTAGCGCGAACCATGCGCAGCACTTCCCAGCCATCCAGGCCCGGCATCATCACATCCAGGATCAACAGGTCATAGGCTTCGTCGAGGGCATGCTGGAGAGCATCGGTGCCCGTCATTACCCGATCGACGCTGAACCCGGCCTCGCTAAGCCCCTGCTGCAAGTAAGTACCGGTTTTGGGTTCATCTTCGGCTACCAGAAGTTTCATGCGGCGGTTCTCAGGTTGCGGATGCCATGAGTGTGCAGTGAATCGCCCACACCAACCAGTAGATTACAGAATTGTAATCTTGGTCTCAGGCATCTGTCAGGAAACGTCGGCTAGGCTGTAATCACGAGTCCGGGATGAATGAATAGCCCTTGGTTTCGTAGCCCTTTTCAAGGCCTTCCTCCGAATGCTCCTTGGGCTTGGCCGCGCCTGAATGGCGCTGTGCTTTTTAGTGAAGCTGGCATGTAGTGTCGGGAGTGGTCGGCCAAGTGAATGTGATGCGCTGCGGGCATGATTGGCATCAAGATTTTGGCAAAGGGGATTGTCTATTTTTGGATACCCCCGTTCGCGATAGGAGATGAAACATGGCGAGTTCGCACCATCGCTCCGATGACACCGCACCGCCGTTCTGGAAGAGCAGAGTAGGCATTGCCTCGATCATGCTGGCGGTCATCGGCCTGTTCTACCTGGTCCGCGAACATTATGGCCATACCTTCCAGATCCTGCCCTATCTGATTCTGCTGCTATGTCCGCTGATGCACCTGTTTGGCCACCATCACGGTGCGCACTCACATCGGGGGAACGATACGGATACCGCCAAGGACGAGACCAGGAAATAACCCATGCACACCTCTTCGTACCATCATGACCATCGGCACTCACATCGAGATGAAGCGCAGCCGCATGGGCGTCAGCAGGATCCGGTGTGCGGCATGCAGGTCGAGTCCGCTAGCCCCTTTCGCGAGCAGTACCAGGGCGAGCTGTACCGATTCTGCAGCCAGAAATGCCAAGACAAGTTTCACGCCGAACCGCGGCGCTACCTCGGCCAGCCGCACGGTGCCGAACAGTCGGAGCATGTCCAACAGCTGCAGCCACCCGAGGCAGGCGTGGCCGAATACACCTGTCCCATGCACCCGGAGATCCGCCAGCCCGGCCCGGGCTCCTGCCCCATCTGCGGGATGACCCTCGAACCGGTCATTCCGGAGCTCGAGGAAGAGGAAAACCCGGAACTGCAGGATTTTTCCCGACGCTTCTGGTGGACCCTGCCCCTGACGATCATCGTGACCGCCTTGGCCATGATCGGGCACGCGCTGCAGCTTTTTCCCGGCGCGATGCAAAACTGGGTCGAACTGGTCCTCGCCACGCCGGTGACCCTCTGGGCGGGATGGCCCTTCTTCTCCCGTGGGCTGGCCTCCATCCGTCATCGCAGCCCGAACATGTGGACCCTGATTGGCCTGGGAACAGCCGCTGCCTACCTGTACAGCGTGGCCGCCACCCTGATCCCGCAGATTTTTCCGCAGAACTTCCTGCAGGACGGGCGCATCGGCACCTACTTCGAGGCCGCCGCGGTCATCATCTCCCTGACCCTGCTGGGCCAGATGCTCGAACTCAAGGCCCGTTCGCAGACCTCGGCAGCCATCAAATCCCTGCTGGGCCTGGCCCCCAAGACGGCCCGGCGGATCAACGCCGATGGCCAGGAAGAGGATATTGCCCTGACCCATGTGCACCCAGGTGACCACCTGCGTGTGCGCCCGGGCGAGAAGGTCCCGGTCGATGGCTGCGTGCTGGAGGGCGAAAGCGCCGTCGATGAGTCCATGCTCACCGGCGAACCCGTGCCGGTGATGAAAAAGCGCGGGGACACGCTGATCGGCGCCACCCTGAACACTCATGGCAGCCTGGTGATGGAAGCGCAAAAGGTCGGTGGCGACACCACGCTATCGCAGATCGTGCAGATGGTGGTCCGGGCCCAGCGCTCGAAAGCACCGATGCAACGCATGGCCGATAGCGTCGCCGGCTACTTCGTGGTCGGCGTGATAGTGATCGCGGTCCTGACCTTCTTCGGTTGGGGGCTGTTCGGTCCGGAACCCGGCTGGA
>Ga0209343_10002247_pt1 | contig 25102 bp, 14 predicted proteins | sample RifCSPlowO2_02_FD_184026 | JGI IMG/M metagenome (GOLD analysis project Ga0209343, IMG submission 184026) | Groundwater microbial communities from Rifle, Colorado - Rifle CSP2_plank lowO2_0.2 (SPAdes) (version 2) | ecosystem: Environmental > Aquatic > Deep subsurface > Groundwater | place... | reverse complement strand
CAGGTCGTAGTCGCCCTCGTTACGGGGCTGCCCGCTTACGCTTGAGGCCGAGCCATCCAGCACGTCCTCCCCCGCTCCCCCCACCAGGATGTCGGTGAAGAAACCGGTTCCGCCGTAGAGCAGGTCATTCCCGTTCTCGCCAAAGAGCAGATCCGGGTCCGCTCCTCCGTCCAGGGTGTCGTTCCCCTCTCCGGCCACCAGCACATCGATCCCCGCATCCCCAACTAGCGAGTCCGCGCCGTTCACTCCGTACACGACATCGTTCCCTCCACCCCCCGAGACCGTGTCCCCTCCATCCCACCCCAGCAGCAGGTTCACCCCTTCGTTGCCGGTGAGCGTGTTATCCAGCTCGTTCGCCGAACCGAAGATATCTCCGGCTCCGGAAGCTAGGATCAACTTCTCGATCCCCGCGTACAGGTAGAAGCTCGCGCTCGAGATCACCGTGTCGGCACCTTCTCCTGCGTTCTCGAACACCAAGTCCGCCTGGCCGTCCACGTAATACGCGTCGTCGCCCGTGCCGCCGTAGAGCGAGTCGGCACCAGGACCTCCGACCAGCGAATCGTTGCCCGTGAGCGCGATAAGGACGTTGTCCAGCGCGTTGCCGGTGAGAACGTTGTCCAGTTCATTGCCGATGCCTGTGCTCGGCAGCGTTTCCGTGACGTTCGCCGCGGGATCGCCCGAAAGCGTGAGGTTCTCGACGTTCGCCACGTTCTGCAGGCTGTAGTCGATCGCCGCCACCACCGTGTCCGCCACCCGCCGCAGTTCGCCGTCAGAAATCGCCGCGATCCGATCCGCCGCGTTGTCGGAAGTCTCCTCCACCACATCGCGCAAGTCATCGACATAGTAGGTGTCGCTGCCGGGACCGCCTTCAAGCAGATCGGCCCCGGCCGATCCATCCAGAACGTCGTCTCCCTCCAGTCCCTGGATCGTGTCGTTGCCGAGGCCACCGATCAGTAAGTCGTGCCCCGGCGTGCCGACGATCAGCCGGCCGACGAAGTTGTCGGAGGTGATGGCGCTCTTGTCGATCCCCTGCAACGTGATCTGCGTGAGCCAGACGTCGCGTTGACCGGCGGCACCATCCCCGTTCCACTGCAAGAGCGTGTCGGCTCCCGATTGCAGCAGCCGCAGATAGCCCAGCGTGGAAGCAAACGGATTGCCGCCCGTGTAACCGGTGCTGGCACTGAGCAGGTGGTCGACATCGAGCAGGTCCCCGCCGATCCCCGCCGCAAAATCCGTAGCGACGAAATTGCGGTCGAAGACCGCCGGATCCAACCGGTACGTATCCCGGCCGATCCCGCCGATCGCGCTGCCGGCAGCGTTTGCAGAGAGAAGAAAATGGTCGTCGCCGCTGCCGCCGTCGAACAGGTTGCTGCCGTAGAAATCGAGGAACGTGTCGTTTCCGGGCCCACCCAGGAGCGTGTCGTCGCCGGCGGTGGACAGCTCGTCGGCAAATCCGTCCGGGCGATACCCGAACGTGAAACCGTCGTCGCCGTCGCCGCCGCTCACGACATCGTTGCCGGCGCCGCCTACGAGGTAGTCGTTGCCGCCCCCACCGTCCAGATGGTCGTCGCCCCACTCGCCAAAGAGCCAGTCGTTGCCCTCCAGTCCGTTGACCTGATCGCCCGAGAGCCCGCCAACGAGAGTGTCGGCGCCGCTCGTGCCGTCGATCGCGAGCGCTTGCGGGGTCGAACCGTCCGGGGGAATACGGCCCACGAAGTCGCTCGCCGTGATGCTCGTGGAGGCGACGCTCTTCAACGTGAGCACGGTGCTCGACGCGTAAGCACTGCCCGCGCCATCGCGGTCCCATCCGAGCAGGGTGTCCGCTCCCGACTGCGCAAGCTGCAGAAAACCCTGAGCGAAGGGATTGCCTCCGTCGTAGCCCTGCAGCGCGCTCATGACCAGCAAGGGGTAGACATCGAGCAGATCCGCGCCAGGCGCGAAGTCAGTCACCAGCAGGCTGGACGACGCCATCGGCGGCGCAGCGAAGGAAAAGATGTCGCTTCCGGCTCCGCCCGAAACCGTGTCCGCGCCGAGGCCTCCCGCGATCACATCGTTGCCCGCACCGCCATCGACGAGGTCGTTGCCCCCGCCGCCCGACAGCGTGTCGTTGCCCTCCAGGCCGTTGATCTGATCGTCGTAGATCCCGCCGGAGAGCACATCGTCGCCGCTCGTCCCGTTGATCGTCTCTCCCGGGACAGACGATCCGTCAGGCGGGATGCGGCCCACGAAGTTGTCGGCGGTGAGCGGGCTAGTCGTGAAATCCAGGTTCTGCAGCGTGAGCACGGTTTCCCAGCTGGCAAAAGCGCTGCCGGCGTCGCCGTCGCGGTCCCACTGCAATCGGGTGTCGGCGCCGGACAGAACGAGCCGCAGAAAACCCTGGGCGAACGGATTGCCTCCGGTGTAACCCAGCAAAGCGCTGGCTTGCAGAAGATCCACGACTTCGATGAGATCTCCACCCGGCCCGCTCGCGAAATCGGTTACGCGATAGTCGTAATCCGCGGCCTGGCCATCGCCGCCGGCCGGCGCCGGGACAGGGTCCACCCGGTAGGTATCCTGGCCGGCGCCGCCGGTGGCGGTCACCGCATAGCCGTAATAGACGCGAAAGAAGTCCGCGCCCTCGCCGCCGTCGAGCACGTCGTTGCCGATGCTGTCGTAGAAGTAGTCGCTGCCGGCATCGCCGAACAGGTGGTCGTCGCCATAGCTGCCTTCAGCGGCAAATTCATCGTTGCCGTCGCCGCCGTGGACGGTGTCGTTGCCAGTGCCGCCGATCAGCGTGTCGTGTCCGGGCCCACCGTCGAGGATGTCATCGCCGCCCTTGCCGTCGAGCCAGTCGTTTCCCTCCAGCCCGCGGATCTCGTCGCCCTCGGTCCCGCCGAGGATCGAGTCGTCGCCCGGCGTTCCGATGAGCAACAGGCTGGACAGGGTGAAACTGTAGGTTTCCTGTGTCGTCGAAGAGACGACGACGTCGGTCTCAATTGCGCCGGTAGCCGCCTCGAGCTTCCAGTCGCCTCCCAATTCGCTCGACCCGGTACGATCGGTCGATGCCGCTACATCGGCGTCCGTGTAGAGAGCGAGCTTCTCGATGAAGCTCTGACCGTCGGTGCCTGCGCCGACGTCGCATCCATAGAGCAGCAGGTCGCCGCCGTCGGCGAGGCTTGCGCCGATTTGCGAGAGTTCGCTTTTATAGGCCTCGAGATTCGACTCCGTCAGAACGCTCGCGCCGAGGTAGAGCGCACCGCTCGAGCCGTGCGAGATGATGTGCAGCGAAGCGAGATCGGTCACACCTTCGAGCGCGGCTGCGATCTGCGCGATCCCGTCCTGTGCTGGATCGAGGACGAAGACCTGCATGTCCGCCGCAAGACCTGCGATCAACCGATCGAGGTCTGCTACCCGTGAGTCGATGAAGACGATTCCCGACATCGCTCCCCCCAGAACGCTCACCCGGCTCTTTTACCACCGAGCTCTACTTCGGATTCTTCCCCGCCTCCCCGCCCGCCTCGACCTTGACCACCCCATCCTCCACCAGCTTCTTCCTCAACCCCTCCTGAAGCGCAAGCGACCTGAGAAACCCCTCCATCGGCATCACCACCCGGTGCGACAACTCGAACTTGGGCTTCTTGGTCGCCTGATCGACTCCGCTCAGTCGCACGAACTCAAGCCGCACCACGCCACCGGTGACCACGAGATTGCCCAGCACGTCCACGAAGATGTCATTCATTGGCTCTCCCAACGTCGATGCGGCGCACCGGTACTGAGTTCCATCGTAGTCCAATCGCGGGTGCTTCAAACTCCAATCGCCGTCCGCCTTTGATCTATGGCACCCCATGCGCCTGAAGCCCATACTTAGGTATGCTTCAGGTCATACGAACGTCGTAACCAGTCCCGACTCCTGCATCCGAGTACATTTGCTGCCCCACAGCCATTTCGCTACCCTGACCGCCCTCCCGACCCGAAAGCCCGAGACCTGAAGATGTCCCAGAAACGCCTCGCCATCGTCGGTTTTGCGTTCCGGTTCCCCGGACCCCAGGGCGACGGCTTCTGGACCGCGCTCACCGAGGGCCGCAACCTCATCACCACCGTAGACCCCTCGCGCTGGTCGCAGGACCAATACCTGCACCCGCGCGAATCCGAGCCGGGCACGAGTTACACCTTCGCCGGAGGGTCGCTCGGCGACGTCAGTGGCTTCGACGCCGCGTTCTTCGGCATTTCGCCGCGCGAAGCGGCGCAGATGGACCCGCAGCAGCGCCTGCTTCTCGAACTCACCTGGGAAGCGCTCGAATCGGGCGGCATCCCGCCCTCTTCCATCCGCGGCAGCCGCTGCGGCGCCTTCATCGGATTTTCCGGATCGGACTACTCGTATCGGCGTGCCGACGACATGGCTTCGATCGACGCCTTCCTGATGACCGGCAACACCGCAAGCATCGCGGCCAACCGCATTTCCTACTGTTTCGACCTGCGCGGGCCGAGCATGGCGGTGGACACGGCCTGCTCCTCCTCGCTGGTGGCGCTGCATCAAGCCTGCCAGTCGTTGCGCGCGGGCGAATCGGACCTTGCCATCGCCGGCGCCGTGAGCCTGCACCTTCACCCGCTGGCCTACATCGGCTTCTCGAAGGCTTCGATGCTTTCGAAGAGCGGATCGAGCCGCGCCTTCGATGCCGCGGGGGACGGTTACGTCCGCTCGGAAGGCGGCGGCATCGTCGTCCTCAAGCCGCTCGAGCGCGCGCTCGCGGAGGGCAACCGCATATTCGCCGTGGTGGCCGGGACCGGTGTCAACAGCGACGGCAAGACCAGCAGCCTGATGGTGCCGAGCAGCGAGGCGCAGGCGGCGCTGCTGCGCGAGGTCTACGCACGCGCCGGAATCGAACCTGCCGAGATCGACTACCTCGAAGCGCACGGCACCGGCACCGCGGTCGGCGATCCGATCGAAGCGCGCGCGCTCGGCGAAGCGCTCGGCAAGCGTCGCCCCGCCGGTTCGCCGCTCAGGATCGGCTCGGTGAAGAGCAACCTCGGACATCTCGAGACCGCGGCCGGCATGGCGGGCCTGATCAAATCGATTTATTGCCTGCGCCGGCGCATGTTGCCGCCCTCGATCAATTTCGAGACGCCCAATCCCCATATCGCCTTCGAAGAATCGAACCTCGAGGTGGTGACCGGCAACACGCCGCTCGAGCCGGGCAAGCGGCTGGTGGTGGGAATCAATTCCTTCGGTTTCGGCGGCGCCAACGCGCACGTGATACTCGAAAGTTTTCCGGAGCCCCAGCCGGTCGCCGCCGGCGGAGGCGAAGCCGCGGTGCCACTTTTCATTTCCGGCCGCAGCGAAAGCGCGCTGCGCGACGCGGCGCTGCGCATGGCGGCGTGGCTGCGCGATCGCAAGGACTTGCCCTTTTACGACATTGCCTGCAGTGCCGCCTTTCACCGCGATTGGCATGAGTACCGCGGCATCGCCTTCGGACCGGATCGCGACGCAGTCGCCGCATCGCTTGCCGCATTCGCGAAAGGACGCGAGGCGCGCGGCCTCGCCGCCGGGCGCGCCCTGCAGCATCCGGCCGGCCCGGTGTTCGTCTACTCGGGCAACGGCGCGCAATGGGCCGGCATGGGCAAGACGCTGCTTGCCGAGGAAACGGTCTTCCGGCAGTCAGTCGCGGCGGTGAGCGATCTGTTCCTGCGTCATTCGCGATTTTCGATTCTTCAGGCGCTGGAAAGCGAGGACCTGGGGCGCCTGCTCGAAGCCACCGAAGTCGCGCAGCCCCTGCTATTCGCTGTCCAGGTGGGCATCACCGAGCTGCTCCATTCCTGGGATATCCATCCGGCCGCAGTGGTGGGACACAGTGTCGGCGAAATCGCCGCCGCCTGGGCGAGCGGCGCGCTGCAGCTCGAGCAGGCGGTGCGGGTGGTGTACGAGCGCAGTGCATGGCAGGGGACCACCCGCGGCACCGGCAGCATGACCGCGGTCGCGATGGGCGCAGACGACGCCGCGGCGTTGCTCGCTTCCATGGCGCCCAGCGTTCGCCTGACGCTGGCTGCCATCAACAGTCCCGCCAGCGTGACGGTGGCTGGCGCGGGCGCCGATCTGACAACCCTCGAAGCGGCTCTCGCCGCACGCGGCACGAGCTATCGCAGACTGCAACTGAACTACGCGTTCCATAGCCCGGCGATGGATCCGATCCGCAGCGGGGTCGAGGCCGCGCTGCGAAATCTCACGCCTGCGGCCGGGACGGTTCCGTTTTACTCGGCGGTGGACGGCGATCGTCTGGCCGGCGATTGCCTCGACACGGGGTACTGGTGGCGCAACATCCGCGAGCCGGTGAAATTCGAGCAGGCGGCGCATCGCCTGATAGCGGACGGACAATCGATCTTCCTCGAGATCGGACCACAGCCGATCCTGCGCAACTACCTGAACGAGTGCCTCGCGCACACGACCACCGAAGGCCGCGTGATTCCTACGATGATGCGTAGCGGTGACGGCAGCGTGCACCTCAGAACCCGGGCCTTCGAGACGCTGCTGGCGGGCCGCCCGTCCGGTCTGGAAAGGCTCTTTCCGGTCCGGGGTCGCTGCGTAGACTTGCCGGGATATCCCTGGCAGCGCGAGCGGCACTGGTATTCGGTCAGCGCTGAAGGCTTGGATCTCATCAACCGGCGCGCGGTGCACCCCCTGCTCGGCTATCGCGTGTCCCCGGACGAGAACCTGTGGGAAAGCCAACTCGATCTGTACCGGGCGCGCGCGTTCGGCGATCACCGCCTGGGCAAGGACGCGGTCTTTCCCGCCGCGGGGTTCGCCGAGATGGCGCTCGCCGCGAGTGCCGAGTTGCACCCGGAGGCGCACGTGCGCGAGGTCGAGGACCTGGAGATTCGCGCGCCGCTGCTGCTTGACGACCGGCACAGCCGATCGCTGCGGCTTGCGGTCGATCCGGCCGGCGGGCTCGCGATCACGAGCCGCGAGCGTCTGTCGGGCGAGGCATGGCGCACCCACGCAGTGGCACGCCTGCCTGCCGGCTCGCCGCCATCCGCGGCGGTCGAGCGTTTCGATCTGCCGGAGCAGCGCAACGGGATTCCTGCCTCCGAGCATTACCGGCTCACCTCGAGCGTCGGTCTCGAATACGGCCCCGCGTATCAGGCCGTAGAGGAGGCCTGGGTAGCCCGTGACAGCGTGAGCGCGATCCTGGCAACGCCGGCGGCGTTGCGGGGCGAGATCGCGCGTTCGTGGCTGCACCCGGTGTTTCTCGATGCGGGTTTTCAGCTGCTCGTGCACCTGTTGCGTGACGAAGCGGCAAGGCACGAGGGTGTCGCCTTCGTGCCGATCCGGATCGGGCGGCTGAGCCTGCTACGCCCGCACGCAGAGATCCGCTTCGCGAGAATCGAGCTGCTGCGCCGCGGCCCGCGCTCGCTGCTCGTCCATTGCACCCTTTACGCCGAGGACCGCGAGGCGGTCGCCGTGCTGCGGGACGTGCGCTTTCGCGCGGTGACGTTGCGCGAGCCGGCGCTCGGCGGCCTCACCTTCCTCGACAGCTGCACCATCCCCATGCCGCTGGCGACGCCGCGCGGCGCTGCGTCGCTGCCGCCTGCAGGGCAATTGAACGCCGCCTGCGCGGCGCGGCTTCACGCCCCGGCGCGGCAGCGCGATCGACAGCACTACGCGAGCACCGTGGAGCCTTTGCTGGAAGCCGTGTTCTGCGCGTTCGCGGCACAGGCCGTGCGGGAGGTTGCGGACGAAGACGTCGCTGCGGTGATGAAACCGCTGCTGGCGCGGTTCAGGCAGATCGCAGGCGAGGACGATCTGCCGCCGGCCGACGAGCTCTGGCAGCAGTTGCTCGGCGATTACCCCGACCACGCGCCGGAAATACTTTGGCTCGGCCGCATCGGCGCAAGTCTCGGCCGCGTCCTGCGCGGCGCGGTGCGGCCGGAGATCGTGCTGCGGCCCTACGCCGACGACCGCGCGAGCGACGATTGGGCTGCGGCCACCTTGCCGTGCGCGAACGATTTCGCCCAGGCGATCAGCAATCTGGTTGGCGCTTGCGTGCGGGAGTTGCCGTCCGGCCGGCGCCTGCGCGTCCTGGCGCTCGACGCGGGACACGCGGCGTCGCATGGCAGGGTATCCGAGGTGCTCGACCCGGCCTGCTGCGATCTCGTCGTGCGCGCGGCGCTCGATCCGGCGCCCGGCACGGCCGGGGTTTTCGATCTCGTGCTGGTGGAGGACGGTCTCCTGTGGTCGAAGGACCGCGACCGCGCGCTGCACGATCTGCGCGCGGGGATGGCGGACGACGGCCTGCTGGTTCTTCTTGAGCGCCGGCCTTCGCGCGCAGTTGCGCTCGCCATCGAGGCGCTTTCCGATTCCGCTGATCCTCTGCCCGGTGCGCGGCCGATGGCGCCCGAAGCGTGGCGCGCAGCGTTGACAAGGCGAGGCTTCGTGGTCGAATCCATCGCGGGCGATGCTCCGGACGCGGCCTCTGGGGCCTACCTGGTGCTCGCGCGCGCCGAAGCGAGCGAGGCAGTTGTCGCGGCGCCTGCCCAAGGCGCAACGCCGGCCACGCAGCGATGCTGGATCGTGCTTTCCGACCGGCGCGGCTACTCCAGCGACATCGCCACGCGCGTCGCCACGCAATTGGAGTTGCTCGGCTGCGTGGTCCACCGGATCCATCAGCCGGAGGCGGGCGTGGGGATCACATGGGAAGACGTGCTGAAATCGGTGCGCGGAGAATGCGGCGAGGTCGAAGGCGTGGTCCATTTGGCTGGATTGCGCTCGCGGCTCGAGCAGCAGGCGGCCCACTGCGAATCGCTGGCGGGCCTGTTGGAGGCCTGCACCGCACTCGGCATGAGGCCCGCTTGCTGGCTGGTCACTGCGCGCAGCCACGAGCGGCCGGAGGAAGCGCCGCTCTGGGGCTTCGCACGCACCGCCATCAACGAATACCCGAATCTCGCGCTGCGGCTGGTCGATCTCGCCGAACCCGAGGCACGGCACGCGATGGCACTGGCGCTCGCCGAATCCCTGCTGCATCCGGACGCCGAAAACGAATTGATCCTCACGTCGAACGGCCGCCGCGTCGTGCGCCTGGGTGCGGCGCCGGCTGTGCGGATCCTGGAGTCCCGCGTGCACGACGCTCCGGCGCGCTCGACCGTCCGGCTCGAGCTGCAGCATCCGGGCCAACTGAAGAATCTGGCGTGGACGCGCCGGCCGCTGCGGGAATTGAGTGGCGACGAAGTGGAAATCGAGGTCCGCGCCGCGGGGCTCAACTTCCGCGACGTCATGTTCGCGATCGGCCAGCTCCCGGACGAAGCGCTCGAAGGCGGTTACGCCGGCGCGACGCTCGGCATGGAGCTTTCGGGCGTCGTCAGCGCGGTGGGGCCTGGCGCGGACGGCGTTGCCGTCGGCGATGAAGTGATGGCGTTCGCGCCGGCGAGCTTCAGCACCCGGGCCATTACCCGGGCGGGTGCCGTGCTGGCGAAGCCCCCGGCGTGGTCATTCGAAGCCGCCGCCGCCGTCCCGACCGCGTTCTTCACCGCGTACTACGCACTTCACCATCTGGCACGGCTTGTGGAAGGCGAGCGGGTGCTGATTCATGGCGCTGCGGGCGGGGTCGGCCTCGCCGCGGTTCAGCTGGCCCGTCTGGCCGGCGCGGAAGTGTTCGCCACCGCCGGATCGGAGACCAAACGCGACGTGCTGCGCCTCCTTGGCGTCGAGCACGTGCTCGACTCGCGCTCGCTCGGCTTCGATGCGGAAATCCTCGCCCGCACGGACGGTCGGGGCGTGGACGTGGTGCTCAATTCACTCGCCGGCGAGGCGATGCTGAGGAGCCTTGGAACGCTCGGGCCACTGGGACGCTTTCTCGAACTGGGCAAGCGTGATTTCTACGAGAACACGCGCATCGGCCTGCGACCGATGCGCAACAACATCACCTATTTCGGCATCGACGTCGATCAACTGATGCTCGAGCGCCCGGATTTCACGCGCCGGCTGATGCAGGCGCTGATGTCACGCTTCGAGCAAGGCGATCTCAGGCCGCTCCCCTATCGGGCGTTCGCGGCCGCCGACGCGGTCAGCGCATTCCGCCACATGCAGCAATCCAGGCACATCGGCAAGGTGGTGCTGAGCCTCGATCCGGCGCCGCTGGCGCAGCGCATCGCTGCCGGTCCTGCGCGCAGACTGGCTCTGCAGCACGACGCGACCTACCTCGTCACCGGAGGCCTGCGCGGCTTCGGCCTCAAGACCGCCCACTGGCTTGCCGATCGGGGCGCCCGCCATCTCGTACTGGCGGGACGCAGCGGCGCGAGCACCCCTGAAGCGCAAGCCGCGCTCGCCGAGCTCACGGCCCGCGGGGTGCAGGTCAAAGTGGCGGCCTGCGACGTCGCCAGTCGAGCCTCGCTGAAGAGCCTGCTCGCCGAGATCCGGGAATCGATGCCCGCACTGCGCGGCGTCGTGCATGCCGCGGCCGTGATCGACGACGGCTTGATTCGCACGCTTACACGCGAGCGCCTTCAAGCCACGCTGGCGCCGAAAGCTCGCGGTGCGGCCAACCTGCATGCGCTGACGCGGGACGCGGCGCTCGATTTCTTCGTGCTGTTTTCTTCCGCCGCCACCTGCTTCGGCAATCCCGGGCAGGCCGGCTACGTCGCCGCCAACCGCTACCTCGAGGTGCTGGCGCACGCGCGCCGCGCCGCCGGGCTGCCGGCGCTGTGCGTGAGTTGGGGACCGATCGGCGATGTCGGCTACCTCGCGCGCCATCCGGAAATCCGCGAGCGCCTCGAGTCGCGCTTCGGCGGCTCGGCGCTCGCCTCGGACCAGGCGCTGCGGGTCCTCGAGCAGATGCTGCTCAACAGCCACCCGGACGGCGCCGTGGTGCGCTTCGATCGCGGCCTGCCGCGGCTCCTCGCGAGCGCGCGCACCCCGAAGTACGAGCGGCTGCTCGCGCAAGTGGGCGAGGCCGCCGATGCCGCGAGCGATCAGGAAAACCTGCAGCGCTGGCTGCAGGAGTTGGACGACGTCGAACTCGCCAGGGTTCTGGGCGAAGTGGTGACGAAGGAAATCGGCAGCATCCTGCGCATGCCCCCCGACAAGCTCGAGCTGCACACGCCGCTTCAGGACCTCGGTCTCGATTCGCTCATGGGCGTGGAACTGATGACTGCCGTCGAGGCCCGCTTTGGCGTGGAGATTCCGGCCATGGCGGTGAGCGAATTGGGGACCATTGAGCGGCTGGTCGCGCTCATCATCCGCGAGCTGCGGCGCGGCCAGGACGGCGCCGCCGACACGCCGGAAACTGCCTTCGACGACCATGCGCGCCAGGTTGCGGGCCAATACGCGCCCGAGATCGACCGCGGCCAGGTGGATGCCTTTCTCGATGAACTGAAGGCGAGCGGCAAGTGACCGTGAAACGCAAAGGGCTGCAGGGGATCGGCGACCAACTCAAGGAGCAGCTGGTCCGGCAGGTGATCCAGCGACGCATGCGCCGGGCCGCCGAAACGCCACCCGCGGACGCGCGAACCGCTGCGGATACTGGCGCGCCGGTGCGCCCCGCCGGCGCGCTGATTCCCGAGGCGCATTGGCGCTTCAATCTGCACCCGGGATACCGGCAACTGCGCATCATGCGCGAAGGCGCCGCCAAGCTCGGGCTGGCGAATCCGTATTTCCGTGCGCACCAGGGCGTGGATGGCAGCTGCACGCGCATCGACGGACGCGAGTACGTCAACTTCTCCAGCTACAACTATCTCGGCCTGTGCGGCGACGCGCGCGTCAACGACGCCGCCAAGCAGGCCATCGACCGCTACGGCACCTCGGTTTCGGCAAGCCGCTTGGTCTCGGGCGAACGCCCCGTGCACGCCGAGCTCGAACGCGCGCTCGCCGCGGCCTACGGCGTCGAGGACTGCGTCGCGTTCGTGAGCGGACACGCCACCAACGTTAGCGCGATCGGCTGTCTGTTCGGGCCGAACGATCTGATTCTGCACGATGCCCTGGTGCACAACAGCGTCACCCAGGGGATCCTGCTATCCGGCGCGCAGCGCAGGGCGTTCCCGCACAACGACTGGCAGGCGCTCGACGAGTTGCTGCGCCGCGAGCGGCACGGGTTCGAGCGGGTCCTGATCGTGCTGGAGGGGATCTACAGCATGGATGGCGACTTCCCTGATTTGCCGCGATTCGTCGAGATCAAGCGCCGCCACCGCGCCTTTCTCATGGTCGATGAGGCCCATTCCTTCGGCGTGATGGGCGCGAGAGGCCTGGGGATCCGCGAGCACTTCGGCCTCGAGGGCACGGATGTCGACCTCTGGATGGGCACCCTGAGCAAGTCGCTCGCCAGTTGCGGCGGCTTCATCGCGGGCGAGCACGCGTTGGTGGAGATCCTCAAGTTCACGGCACCGGGCTTTGTCTACAGCGTCGGCCTGTCGCCGCCGCTCGCCGCCTGCGCGCTCGCGGCCTTGCGCTGCATGCTCGCCGAGCCCGAGCGCGTCACCACGCTGCAGGCTCGGGGCCGCGAGTTTCTGCGACTGGCGAGCGCGGCCGGGATCGACACGGGGACGAGCAGCGGACATGCCGTGGTTCCGGCGATCACCGGCGGCTCGATCAAGGCGGGGCGCCTCGCGCAGGCGCTCTACGAGCGCGGCATCAACGTGCAGCCAATCGTCTATCCCGCGGTGTCTGACAAGAGGGCGCGTCTGCGGTTCTTCCTGAGCAGCGAGCATAGCGAGGCGCAGATCCGCGACGCGGTGGCGATTCTGGCCGCGGCGTCGAAGGCACTTTGAACGCGTCTCCCCGGGTGCGCATCGTGCTGTGCACCAGCGGCGGCGTGCACGGCGCGATCGTGCTGCAACGGCTCCTCGCATCGCACCGTGTGGAACTGGCCGGAGTGATCCGCTCAACGCGTGTTCTGAGCGTCCGTTACGACCTGCTGCGTGGCGCTTGGGAGCAGTGCCGCCGCAGCGGCCTGCGCTACGCGCTCTACCTGGGCTGCGCTGCGGCCGGAAGTATCGCCGTACGGGCGCGAGCGAACGGCGTTCCGGTGTTCGAGACGCGCGACGTGAATGCTGACGGGAGCCGCGCGTTCATCGAGCAGCTTGTGCCCGACCTGCTGGTCGCGGCGTTCTTCAACCAGCGCATCTCGGATACGGTCACCGCGATGCCGAAGTACGCGGCAGTGAACATCCATCCATCGCTGCTGCCGGCGTTCCGTGGAGTGGATCCGGTGTTCTTCGCGATGCTCCGCGACAGTCGGAAAGTCGGCGTGACGTTGCATCGACTCTCGCCGGAACTGGACGCCGGCAACGTGATCGCGCAGCAGGCGTTGAGCGTCGCACCTGACGAAAGCGTGCTGCGAACCACGGCACGCCTGTTCGACTGCGGCGCCGGGCTGTTGCTGGCGTCCCTCGATGCCCTCCTCTCGGGCGAGAGCGGTGCACCACAGGCGGGCGAAGCGAACTACGATTCCTGGCCGACCCCGCCCCAGGTGGCGCAGTTGGGGCGCCAAGGCGGCTCACTCGTCTCCCGCCGGGACCTGCTGGATATCGCGACTGGCCGCCCGTTGATCTAGGCTGGGGCGAGGCCCGCAAGGCGCAGGAGGTTCGCGGCCAATGCCTCGACCGGCAGATCGGCCCGGCTCGCCGCCGCATGTCCTGCGCGCCAGATCAGGTAATCCGTACGTGAATCGGCGTACTGCCGCGCCGAGTACACCCGCGGCATGCTCGGCACGTGGTCGCCGAACGCGCACAGGATCCCGTCACGCCCGCGCTCCCCCAGCACGCCGGCCAGCTCGCCGAACATCGCGTCCGCGTTGCGCAGGTGGCGCAGGTAAACGGTCAGATCCTCGAAACCCGCCGGCGGCGCCTCACGATACAGGCTCGCCGCGTCCTCGCGGGTCGCGCGCTCGAGATGCAACGGGCCGTGATTCTCCATCGTGATCGCGAAAACAAAGACGGGTTGCTTCGCAGCGTCGAGAATTTCAATCACCTTCCGGGCCACTTCGGAATCGGCGACAAACGGCCCCGCGTGCGCCGCGTTCGTGAAGACCCGCAAGTCCAGAAATTCGTCGAAGCCGAGGTTCCCGATCACTCGATCGCGGCCAAAAAACGTCGCCGGATAGGGATGCACGCACACGGTGCGGTAGCCGATCGTGCGCAAGTACCAGGCGAGCGTGCTGATCGGCTGCCGCGCAAAGCGGCGATAAGGATTGAAGCGGTGCACGCCGAGCCGGTTGGCGCCGATGCCAGAGAGAAATGCAAACTCGGTCCGCATGGTGTAGGCACCCCACCCCGGCACCGCGAGGCGGCCGGAGGCGCCGGCCGCGCGCAAAGCGTCATAGTTTCCGAGCACGCCATCCGCGATCCCGCGGTGCAGGAGCCGCGGGTCGAAGAAGGATTCGCTCTGCACCACAGCGACGTGCGGCCGCAGCCTGTGGCGCGGCGGCGCGGCCGCCGAGAAGGGCGTTGCGACTGAACGCTCGGGTGGGGATGCGCGCTCGCACATCCAGTAGAGCCAGAGCGTCGCCACGAGACCGTGGTGGGCGACATCGGCTTCCGGTTCAAGGCTCAACGCGCCCCCCACCGGACGCGCGCCCCAGGCCAGCGCGCCGAGCGCGACCACACCGAGCAGCGTCCATTGCGGCAGCCTGACCGCGATCGCGTTCTCGAGCATCACACCGGCAGTAACAGCGGCCGCAAACGCCAGGATCGCGAGCACGCCCGGCACCAGCTCCAGGTACGGCAGGTAGAGGCGCGGGTGGCGCAGCGCCTGGCTGAAGAGCTCGACATCGGAGTAGACGAGCGGTTCGCGCAGCGCCCGCCACTTGGCGTTGCTGACGAGCACCAACACCAGCTGCAACGCGAGTACGAGTACAGCGGAGAGGAATGGTCGTCGCAGCACAACCGCAATCAGCACGAACAACAGTGAGAAAAGACCGCAATGCAGTGCGAGCGCCGGCGCGTTGCGCACCAGCGGGGGCGCTGCGGGCTTGACCAGTTTCTCCAGCAGCAGCGATAGGCAAATTCCCGCCCCGCAAGCAAGCAACAGCGCGACCACGCCTAGCCGCCGTATCCGAGGCCGCGCAGGATCCTCTGCGCGAGCGGGGCCGGCATGACCGCGAGGCACCACATACCGAAATCGAGCGGGAACGGAAAGCTGATCCGCGCGCGATTGCGCTCCAGCCCTCGCAGAATGCGTTGCGCCGCATCGTCGGCACTGAGCATCCACGGTCGAGGTCCCGGGTAGCCCTCGCTCATCGCGGTTCGCACAAAACCCGCCAACACCACGTTGACCTCCACCCCGCAGGGCGCCAGCCAGCCGCGCAACGACTCGCCATACGCCTTGAGCGCGGCCTTGCTCGCGCTGTATGCGGGCGTCAGCGGGATACCGTACCAGGCCGCGAGCGAGCTGATCAGGGCAATTTGTCCGGCCCCGCGACGTCGCATGTGCGGCACCAGTGCGGCTGCTGTAGCGAACGCCGCACGCACATTGACCTCGAGCACGCGTTCGATGTCGGCCCAGGATTCACCGGCCTCGCTCGAGCGCACATGGCTCGAAACCCCGGCGTTCGCGATTGCGAGATCCACCACGCGCCGGGCCGCGACTTCGTTCAGCCATAGGCCGACCGCGTCACGGTCGCGCAGGTCGAGCAGCTTCGACTCGACTTCTGCACCGCGGCGCTTGCATTCCTCGTGCACCGCGGAAAGCCGCTCCGCGCTCCGGCCATGCAGGACGAGCGTTCGGCCGGGCGCCGCATAGGCGCGGGCGAGCGCCGCGCCGATACCGCCGCTCGCGCCCGTGATCAGGACAGTGGTCGGGGTGCGCATGCCTTGGGTACGGCAACCTTCTCCAGCAACTGCTCGAGCCGGGACTGTGGCTCGAGCAGACGCTTGCATCCCGCGACGGCGGCAGCGATCCCGGAAGCGCTGTAGAAGTCCCCGTTGATCTGCGTGCCGTAGATGAGGACGTTCCGGAATGCGCGATAGAGATCGGGATCGGGCGGCACGAGCCGCCTCCAGAATTCGTCCAGCGGGCACTGGCAGGTGAGCCCGGGAAGATCGAACACCGCCTCGCCGAGCGCCTTCGTCGGCCGCAGGTGATGCAGGGCCGACAGCCCAACCGTGCTATTCACGGTCACGACGCCGAGCGCGTGCTCGAGAATCGTCGGCAAATGGCCGGTCTCGACGTAAAGAATGCGCTGCCCCAAGCCCAGTTCGCTTTCCAGGCGGCGAATCGTGGCGGAATAATTCATCAGTCCGGTATCGAGGGGGTGGTTCTTGATCAGTAGCCGTGTACCCTCAGGCGCATGCGCAGCAAAGGATTTGACAACGCACTCGATCGCTTCGCGCATGTCCCTGAACTCCGACCGATGCGTAACCTGTGCGTCGCCGTTCAACTGCAACGGGAACAGGAAATACGGCTTCCCCGCTTCCGCGAGTTCGCGCATCAGCGCCGCGTCGCGCCGATGCCACATGGGATAGTGGGAATAGCGCCATCCCCAGCCGGCGTACTCCATCGCGGCAGGGTGGGGCCGGTGCGTACGATAACCGGGAAAGGCGAGGGGATTGAACACGTTCACCGCATGGTAGGCCATGTCGTGGGCTGCGCGCGGGCCGATTGCGGGCGGCAGCAGTCTGCCCTCAATAGACTCCGGCAAAGCTGCATCGGCCGCCAGATACCAGGCGGCGTCGCGGGGCAAGGTGATTGCCGCGTTGACGCCACCGCGCTCGAGCGTGATCCAGTTCGGCCGCACATAGCCTTCTTCGAAAGCGTGAACGCGCAGGCCACCGGCTTGCGCCGTGCCAATCGCCGCGCGATGAACCGGACGCCGATCGCCGAACAGCACCAGGTCGGTGATGCCGTTGCGGCGGCAATGCTCCTGCATGAACGCCGGTAGCGATTCGACCCGCTGCCTGAAGTTCCACGCCGGCTTGCCGCGCCAGTAAATTGCGTCGCCCACGCAAAAGTTGATGCGAAAGACTTCGCACCCTTTAGCGATGAGCCAATCCGCCAGCCGTGAAAAGAACGGACTGGCGACCCCCTGAAGGAAGAGAAATTTCGGCATCAGGCGCTCATCCGGTTCGATCCAGCTTCTCCAGAAGAGCGTCCACCGCGCACAGGTGCTGCTTCCAGTCAGGCGGACGGTATCGGCGAATCCGTTCGAGTTGCGCCGTGCGCCGGGAGCTTGCCGCATCGGTGTATTCCGTGATCAGCTCCAGCCAACGCTCCCCGTCGAGCGGGTCCGCGTACTCCGGCACCTCGTGCGCAAACTCGCGAAACACCGGCAGATCGCTTCCAATCACCGGCAGCCCCAGCGACAGCGCCTCGACCAGCGGCAAGCCGAAGCCTTCGGCAAAACTCGGGAACAGAAGCGCCTGGGCGTGGTGCAGCAAGGTGACCAGTTGCGCGTCGCTGCACGTCGCCACCTCGAGCACCCGTTCGCGCAGCCACTCCGCGCGCTCGAGCAGGTCGACCACCCGCTCGCATTCCCAGCCTCGCTGGCCCACGATCACCAGATGGGGCGCGGCAGTGCCCAGCCGCTCGATCAGGCGCCGCCAGACCCGCAGCAGCAAGAGGTGGTTCTTGCGCGGCTCGATGGTACCGAGGACGACGAAGTACGGTGCTTCGAGAGGCCGCGGCCCCGGCGCGATCGCCGGCAGACCCGGTGCCAGGTGCGCCACCACGGCGGGGGGCATTCGCAGGCGGGCTTCGCTCGCGAACGTCTCCAGTCGTGCCAGCGTATCGTTGGAATTGGCAACCAGGCCGTGGGCCAGGCTCAAGGCGTGGCGCATGCGCCGGAGATGACGATCGCGCTCGCCGGGGCGGCAATATTCCGGATGGCTGAGCGGGATCAGGTCGTGGATCACGAATATCGGTCGGACACCGCGGCGGCGAAGCGGCGCTGCGAAGCTTGCATGCTGCAGGCCGCTATGCGCGGTGTGAAAGAAAAAACTACCCGCCATGTCCTGACCGTTCCACGCCGACAGGCAGGCTTTGGTGATCAGCCAAGCCGCTCCGGGTGTGGCACGGAATGCAGAATCGACGAGCTGCGTGAACAACGCGGCCGAGTCCGACTGCGGGAGCACCGCGCTAAAACCCCGCACGCCCACCACTGCCCGCGCGCCGTGCCGGTAGTGCCGCACGTATTCCAGTCCGACACGGTCAATGCCGGTCAGCAGCCGTCCGCTCCATTTCCGGTAGAGCAGACGGGTAACGTCAATCAGCAGGCGCGGCACGGATTCGAGGTCAAGCGAGGGCCGATATGAGTGCGATAATGACTTTAAAGCATTTCAAGAAGACCATTATGCGTATCCAGCTTGCCGCCCTTGCGACGGTCGCGCTGCTCGGCAGCGTGATCCTTCCGGGTTGCACCGCCCTGCCCGGTTCGGGGTTCCTGCGCTCCGATCTCGAGCCCGACAAGGTCGAGCAGAAGCTGAACGGCATCCAGCTCGTGGAGATCACCGATAGCGTGGCGCGCCAGGTTCTCGCGCAGCGAGCCACGCGATTATTTTCCGAAGCCCTCGGAACGGATCCGATTGATGCACGCGTCGTCGGCCCGGGAGATGTCCTGGAGGTATCGATCTGGGAGGCACCGCCCGCTTCGCTGTTCGGTTCCGCGACCAACGATGCGCGCCTCGGCCCTCAGACCTCCCGCGTGACGTCGCTTCCCGAACAGATGGTGAGCAAGGACGGAGTGATCAACGTTCCGTTCGCCGGACCGATTGCGGCGGCCGGGCGCAGCCTGCCGCAGATCGAAAACGAGATCGTGCAGCACCTGAAGGCGAAAGCTCACCAGCCGCAGGTCCTGGTGCGCCTGATCCGCAACGGCTCGTCGAACGTCACGGTAGTCGGCGACGTTGGAACGAGCGCGCTGGTACCTCTGACGCCTCGGGGCGAGAGGCTGCTCGATGCCCTGGCCGCGGCTGGCGGCGTGCGCCAGCCGGTGCACAAGACCACCATTCAGGTGACCCGCGGCAGCAGCGTGCACTCGCTGCCGCTCGAAACCATCATTCGCGACCCGAAGCAGAACGTGCCGCTGCATCCGGGGGACGTGATCACCGCGCTGTTTCAGCCGCTCAGCTTTACCGCGCTCGGTGCGACCGGCAAGAACGAAGAAATCAATTTCGAGGCGCAGGGCATCACTCTGGCGCAGGCCCTGGCGCGCATCGGCGGGCTGAACGATGCGCGCGCCGATGCGCAAGGCGTGTTTCTGTTTCGTTTCGAAACCCCCGCCACTCTCGCCTGGCCGCAGCAGCCGGTCCTCTTGACGCCCGAGGGCAAGGTAGCCGTGATCTATCGGGCCGATCTGAGGGAGCCGCGCACGTTCTTCGTCGCGCAAAGCTTCCCGGTCAACAACAAGGACGTGCTGTACGTGTCCAACGCCTCTGCCGCCGAATTGCAGAAGTTCCTGAATCTCGTGTTCTCCGTGGTCTATCCGTTCGCGACTGCCACGACCGTATTGCAGCGCTAGCTAGCGCCGGAGGGTGTCGGCTTTCAAGGTCGTGGTGCCGCCACCCGCCGATAGACGTCGGCAAGGCGCTGCTGATAGCTCGCTTCGCTGAACAGCGCCGCCCGTTTCGTACCGCGAGCGGACAGGTCGGTGCGCAAGGCTTCATTCGAATCGAATTCCCGCATCGCCTGCGCCATCGCTCGCGTATCGTAGGGATCGACCAGATAGGCGGCATCACCCGCGACTTCGGGGACCGAGCTGACATTCGAACTCAACACCGGGGTGCCCAGCAGCATCGACTCCAGGATCGGCAACCCGAATCCCTCGTAAAGGGATGGGAAAAAGGTCGCCTTGGCTCCCCTGATCAAACTGACGAGCAGGGGGAAGGGCGCGTAGTCGAGCTGGATCACGCGGCGCTTGACGCGGGTCTCGTCCCCCACGGTGATGAGCGAGCGGATGTGATCTTCGTAAAGCAGGCGCAGTTCCTGCTCGGACTTCCAGGCCCGCGCGCCGACGATCACGAGCGGCGTCGCGATGCCGCTGCCCAGATACGCCTCGATCATGCGCCCGATGTTCTTCTTCGGTTCGATCGCCCCGAAGAACAGGAAATACTGCTGGTAGCGCAGCCCGAACGTTCCCTCGACTTCCTGCTTCACGACCTCGGCAGGCTTGTTCCGGTACTTGTCCGGAATGGTGACCGCCTGGTACGTGTTGGTCACGTGCTCGGGGTCGACCCCGAGGAGGTTGATGATGTCCTTCCTCGAGTTTTCCGAGACGGTGACGATGTGGGCGGCGTCGCGCGCGAGGCGCTGGCACAGGCGCAGGTAGCGCCGCTTGTTGTCGAGGGTGGTATAGGGCAGGCGCAGCGGGATCAGATCGTGAAAGGTGTAGACATTACGCGCTCCCCTGACGCGCAACGCCAGGGGATACGTCCAGTGCATCAGATCCGGAGCGTCGTTCAGCCGAACCTCGCCAAAGTGCCGCAGGAACTTGAACGCGTTGTAGGAACGGGTGAACAGATTCGGTGAGTTCCAGATGCCGTCGAAATAGGGCATGCGCGACTTGAAGCCCTCGGAAATCACGCTGCCGGTCATGGGAACCGGCGTTGCCGAGTACCCGAACGGCGTGCCAAACAGCTCGTGCACCACTCGCAGCCGGGCCAGCCAGACCGACTCCTCGTCGACCGAACCGTCAAAAAACGCGATTTCCTTCAGCAGCGCGCTGTTGCGAGGCGCACGCCGTCCGCCATAGAGAACGCTGACGTCGTGGCCGAGCGCGTGCACGCAGTAGCTCAGGTTGCGGGCGTAGGTGGCCACGCCGGTGCCCTTTTCCAGCCCGAGGTTGTAGCCATCGATCATGACTTTCATGTTCCTGCTCGCTCAATCGTCCGCCAGAGCCGGGCTGCAAGACCCAGGCTGCCGGCGCAAGACTAACCCAGCCTTGTCAGACGGACGGCATCGATGCTGAACTCTGCCCGCTCGCCCGTCGTGCGCGCGACGATTTCCCATTGGGTCAGGTCCCGTTCCACGGCGAAGTCGAACTGCCGCATTTCCGGCGTCACGACGAATTCCCTCACCGCATAACCGAACTTTTCCGCCACGGTGAGGCTTACATCGGTGGCGATGTCTCCATCGATGTGCAGGTTGTAGGTGCCGCGTGCAAGAAACCAGTAGGGGCCGTGAAACAGAATGGCGCCGGTCTGCCGTGGTTGCGTTGCGGCAACGAGTCGGCCATCCGCGAGCGTCGCGCCGATCGGGTACAGGTCGTCCGGATAAAGGCAGATGAAGTTGCGCTGCAGCCGGTCACCGACGGTCGAACTCCGCGCCGCAAGAAAATAGCCTCCCCGCGCCTCGAGCCCCGCCAGATCGACCAGCGCGAGCGTGGATCCGTCAATCGCATAGACGGACATCCCCAGCCCGGAGAGCAGGTCAAGCAACCCGCCCTCGATCCCGGAACGAACGCTCAGTTTTTCGAACAGAATGATCGCCTCAGGTGAGCGCCGTATCAGCTCCGTCATGCCGCGCAGCACGTGCAGCTCGTGCCCCTCGACGTCGATTTTCGCGATGTGGAAATGGCTCAAGTCCGGCAGCAGTCCGTCGAGCCGGCGCACTTCGACCCGCATTCCCTTCGCGCCGAAACCGGACTCTGCGATGCTGCCGCCGCCCGCGTGAGCCTCCGGTACGGCGAGGCGGACCAGCCGATCGCGGTCGGATGCCCCGCAAGGAAAAACCGCGATCCGTTCCGCCATGCCGTTCAGGTGGATGCTGCGAGCGAGCAGCTCGCGAATCCTTGCATTGGGCTCGAACGCGAGAATTCGACCCCTGCGCAGTAACGGAGCCATGCGCAGCGAGTACACGCCGAGGTTCGCGCCGATGTCGAGGAATACGCTGTTCGGCTTCCGGAAAGACGCCAACACGGCGAGATACTCCTCCTCGTAGCGTCCGCCATTGATGAAGTTCGCCGGGCAGCCGAAATCGTTCGTGTTGATGTAGATCGGCGTCTCGTCGATCAGGTGCGTCAGGCCGATTTCGCCCCCCAGGTAGGACGACATGTGGTTCTTGACGAACTCGAGGTCGTTCTGCAGCCTGTCCATTCGCCTCTGCACGTCGGCCATGAATGCCGGCAGAACCTTGGGTTTCACGTTCCCTTGCCTTTGCGCAATGGTCGCCGCGGTATCCGGGCGAAACTGCCGTCCGTCTCAACCATATTCAGTGTGCCGCCGTCTGGTAGTGTTCGTAGGCCTCGTCGACGCTGCGGAATCTCAGCAGCCTTCCCCCGCTGAGGATTGCGGCGGAACCGCAATGCCGCCTGATCAGGTGCGGATCGTGCGAGACCAGGATCATGGCCCTGTCGCTGCGCTTCTCGAACAGTTCGTACTGGCATTTTTCGTGGAATCGGCTGTCTCCGACCGCGATCACCTCATCGATCAGGAAACATTCGAACTCGACCGCCATCGAAAGCGCAAACGCGAGCCGCGCGCGCATGCCGGCCGAGTAATGCATCACGGGTTCGCGCAGATAGATTCCCAGTTCGGTGAAGTCCTCCACGAACGGGACCACGCGGCGGAACTCGACCCCATACACGCGGCACACGAAACGCAGGTTGTCCAGCCCGGTCAGATGGGACTGGAAGGCACCGCCGAAGGCCAGAGGCCAGGACACGCTGATGCTCCGCTCGATGCGCCCCGCGGTAGGAAGTTCGGCGCCGCTGATCAGGCGAATCAGGGTCGACTTTCCGGATCCGTTGCGGCCCAGGATGCCCAATTTCTCGCCCTTGGCGACCTCGAGATTGATGCCATCGAGGATGACACGCGACCCCTGCCGCGTGCGGTAATTCTTGCGAACCTCTTGCAGGCGGATCATTGCATTTCCACGCGGCGGCCAGCGTCGCGGACCAGCGCAAGCCCCACCAGGGTCAGCGCCATGCAGCTCAACAGAAGGTAGCCGACGGCATAGTGCGTCCGCACCGCGGGCCCGAAGAATCCGGCACGCAGAACTTCGACCGCGTTCACCATCGGCACCCAGAGCGCGGCCTCCTGCAATCGGGTCGGCAGCCATTCCACCATGAACACGGCCCCCGAGATCGGGAACAGAAAATACGAAATCGGGTGCCACAGCCGCTCCACGACTTCGCTGTAGGCCGTCAAGGCCCCGACGCAAAGCGCCAGCGCCGCGCCAAACCAGGCGAGGAAGAGCCAGCCCACGAGGACCAGCAGAAGATCCGTCGGCGGCTCCATCCACTCCAGCCAGATCCAGAGGGCAGACAGCAGCACGAACGAGGCAGTCGCCCCCGCGCACTCGAGCAGAATTCGCGCCATGAGGAGATCCAGCACGCGAACGTTGCGGTGGTACAGCAGCCCGATGTTGGGCGGTATCGCCATCGCGCAGCGAGACGCGCAATTACGCCACAGCAGCACCGACGAGTAGCCAGTGACTGCGAAAGCGACGATCGGAAGCGCGGAGGTCTGATGCAAACTGAACGCAGTCCACAGCGCGGTGACCCCGAGCGTGAACAGCATCGGTTCCACGAACAGCCAGAGAAAGCCGAGATTGTCACGCCCATACCGCGTGATGATCTCCCGCATCAGCAGCGCTCCGAGCACCCGCAACTGGATCTCCGTCGCCCTGCCGAGCGAGGGGGCAGGGATCAAGGGGATCCGTGAACTAGGCGAGGTGCTCACGGATGCTTGCCAGCAGCAGACTGAGAACGCCCCACGCGAGCAATCCGAGCACCAACACCATCGCGACCGACCGGGCGCGACGCGGTTCGACGGCGTAATCGGGAAGGTGCGGTGCCACGATCCGATCGAGGTACAACTGCTGCTTCTGCGCCTCGCTCCGCGCCGATTCGAGGAGCGCCATGGCCGCGCCCAGTTGCTTGTCGGCGAATTCCCGCTCGAGTGCCAGCCTTACATAGGGCGCCGCCTTGTTGGACAGCGAACCCCCTCCACCCGTCACTTTGGCCAGCTCGGCGCTGATTTCCCGTTGCAATGCCTCGAGGCGATTTCCCAGCACGGGGAGCTGCGGATTCTCCGGTGTAAAGACACGCAATTGCGCGATCTGCGTCTTGGTCGCGATGAGTTCATCCTGCAACTTCGCCACCTGTTGCAGTTGCGCGGCAGATTGCCGCTCCGGATCGATAACGGATTTCTGCGTGCGAAACTCTGCCAGCGCAACAGCCGCTGCTTTGGCCCTTTGCTCCGCTTCCTGAACTTGCGCGCTCGCATAGCGGACGATGTCCTGCCGACTGCGCACGCTGAGCCGGTTCGCCAGCCCTTCGCTCATTTCCAGCAGCTTTTCATTGATCTGCCGGGCGTCCCTGGCACTGAACGCGCTCACGCGCAGCACCGAGATCGAACTGCCGCTGTCCAGCTCGACCGATACGCGTCGCCGGTAATAGCGGTGCAGGCCCTCGAAGCTGTCGTCCCAATCGAGCGCCGGAAAACGACTCAGGAAATCGATGCCGGCGCTGCCGAACATCCGGGCCAGCGCGAACTGATCATCGAGTTCCTTCAAAGCGTCGCGCGACACGATGTAGTCGTGGACTGCGTACGCGTCATCCAGGGTGCGCGAAAGGGTCGTGCCCTGAAGCAGGGTGCCGAGGAAGCCGCTCTGCATGGGGCGCTGCGGGCTGCGCACCACGAAACGCGACTCGGAAATGTAGACGTCCGACGCGATTAGACCGAAATAGATTGCCGCAAGAACCGTCGGCATCACCACCGTCAGGAGAAACAGGCGATTGATGCGAATCGATCGCGCCAGTTTTCGGAACGTTCCCGAAGTGTCTTTCGGCGAGGCGGCGTCTGCTGAAGAGGTCAAAGAAATTCCTGCTCGGTCATCGCGACGTAGGGATCCCGGTCCGTTTGCGCAATCTTACCGGATGATCCGCTTGGGCCGGTCTTAGCTCAAAAGCTCGGTTGCCGTCACGCTCTTCCGGTGCGAGTGCACCTTCCGGTCAACCGAAAACGAAGTCCCCCGCCGAGAGACTCGCGTTGGTGACGTTGTGCAGCACGACGAAGTCGCCCAGCCCCAGGTCGATTGCCGAGACCCCGCCCGCCTCCACCATGTGCGCCTTCACCTCGGTGACACTGGTGTAGCCAATGCCTGCGAGCTGGAGCTTGTCGGTGCCGGGAGTGAAGTCCCCGATCACATCGCCTCCCGTACCGCGCTCGAAGACGAAGGTGTCGGCTCCGTCCTGGCCAAAAAGCACGTCGT
>Ga0209343_10002239_pt1 | contig 25132 bp, 20 predicted proteins | sample RifCSPlowO2_02_FD_184026 | JGI IMG/M metagenome (GOLD analysis project Ga0209343, IMG submission 184026) | Groundwater microbial communities from Rifle, Colorado - Rifle CSP2_plank lowO2_0.2 (SPAdes) (version 2) | ecosystem: Environmental > Aquatic > Deep subsurface > Groundwater | place... | reverse complement strand
GGTGGCGGCCGATCTGACGGACGTGCTGAAGAAGAATGCCGGGGTCGACGTCGTTCAGTACACCGGCGCGCTGTCGGGCGTCGGCATTCGCGGATTCCGGCCGCAGATTTCAGGGATCAACAAACGGTCGTTACTGCTCATCGACGGTCGGCCGTCAGGCGTCACAAATCTCGCCACGCTGCTGCTCGACAACGTCGAGCGGATTGAAGTGCTCAAAGGAGCGGCGTCGGCGGTGTACGGGTCCTCGGCCATGGGCGGCGTCATTAACGTGATCACACGGCAGTCGCGGGGCAAAGTCGGCGGCAACGTGCGGATCGGCGCGGGCAGCTTCGGCGCGACGGAGTTTGCGGGCCGCGCCGGCGGCAGCGTGTCGTCCAAACTCGACTTCGACGCCACCGTGAACGTTTTCGATCAGCGCGACGATATCCGCATGGGCAACGGCGTCACGCGCCCGGCGACGAGCTATAAGACGTACGACGGAGGAGGTCGCCTTGGCGTCACGCTTGACGGCGGTTGGCGGCTGGACGGCCGCGCTGACCTCTACCGCGGCCGAGATATCAGCACGCCTCCCGACATCGTGGCCGGCACCATCGGCCAGGGCAGCAAGAACATCGAGCGCAGCACCGGTGACGCGCGCGTCACCGGCCGCGTAGGCGCGCACGATGTGTCATTCACTGGGTACACTGCCGGCGAAAGCAGCCATAGTTCCAACGTCACGACGAGCAACCCGCTGGACCTGAAGTTCCTTCCATTTCTCTCTTTCGAAAGTGAACTCGACTGGGTTGGCGCGCAGGCCAAAGATTCATGGAACTGGTCGACGCTTAACAGCGTCGTCCTTGGCTTCGATTTCGAGAAGGTGACGAGCGTCAGCCGCTCCTACACGCGCACGGGCGACCAGACGTCGCCGTTTTCAGCGAACAGCAACAAGCGCACTGCAGGCTTCTACGTCGAGAACACATTGAAGCTGCGAGACGGCCGCACGGTTGTTGCCGTTGGTGGGCGTATCGATCGCATTACCACCGAGACCGTCGACACACCGCTCAAGACGAACTTCACGCCGTCGGAGACGACGTTCACCGTCTTCAATCCCAGCCTCGGAATCAAGCACGAGCTCGTCGAGGGCCTTCGCGCGCACTTCACGATCGGACGGGCGTTCATTCCGGCCGAAGCGTCGATGCTGACCGGATTCACGACCACGATCGTGGGCGGACGAACGCAGATCAGCCAGGGCAATCCGGATTTGAATCCCGAACGCAGTACGTCGTTCGACATCGGCGCCGAATGGACCGGCCCCACAACCCGATTCGACGTGACCCTGTTCCGGACGGTGGTGAAGGATCGCTTCATCTCCAACGTCGTCATCAGCAATCCCGTTCCGCCCGATCCGATCATCGTCTCCGTGAGGAACGGATTGGACGCGCATATCAGTGGACTGGACTTGGAGGCCGAGCAGCGAATCGGCAGTCGCGTGGGTGTGTTTGGTAACGCCACTCACTACTTCGCTCGCAAAGAGCGCCTCGCGACCGGCGCGGAGCAGGACATTCTCAATGTTGCCTTGAACACCGTGCGTGCCGGCGTGGACGTGGACTTCGGACGGCTCAGCACGCGCGTGTCGGGGCGCTACGTGCAGGGCCGCAAGGACAACGACTTCAACGCCCCTGGCTTTCCCATCGTCGACTACGACAACTTCACAGTCGTTGACGCGAGCGCAACGTACCGCCTCGTGCGGCAGCATGCGATCGTCCTCGCGATCAACAACGTGTTCGACGCGTTCTATTACGAAAAGCGGGGCTATCCGCTGCAAGGCGCGTCGTTCAAGGTGTCGTACCGACTGGGGTTCTAGCGATGGTCCGCGTTGCAGGGATAACGGCGATGGCGGCCCGATGCGCGTCGTGTGCGTGCCTCGGCGCGATTGCCCTGTGCGGCTTGATCGCGACGGCGCCAACACTTGAGAGTCGCTCCGCCGCTTCGAACCTGACAAGGGGGTGCGTCGAGACGTTCGACGCGACCGCCGATTACTTTCCGGACAAGCTCGCCATCGAGGACGCCGCGAACTTCAGCGTCGAGTACCGACGGTCCTACAAGGTAGTCACGGTCAAAGAGGCGTACGCCGGAGGCCCCGCCGAACGCTACGTGCTTGTTCAGTGCGGGGCACCGGCGCCACACCTGACAGGCGAGCTGGCCAGAGCTCAAGTCGTGACCGTGCCGATTGCATCGTTGTTTGTGTTTTCGACGACGCATCTGTCACTGCTTGTCGATCTCGAGCGCGTGGACGTTCTCACGGGCGTTGCGCAGCGTGATGTGGTCATGAGTCCAGAGGTTCAGAGTCGGATCAAGGCCGGCGCGGTTGCCGAGTTCGCCAAGGCCGGGCTCGTGATCGACGTCGAGCGCGTCGTCACTGCGAGGCCATCGCTGCTGATGGCAGGCGGAACGTCCAGCGCGACGCTCGCGGTGATTCGGAATGCCGGCGTCCCGGTGGTCGCGAATGCCGAATGGCTCGAGCCGACCGCGCTCGGGCGCGCGGAGTGGCTGAAATACATGGCGTTGTTTCTGAACGAAGAGCGCAAGGCGCACATGTTGTATGGCGCGATGAAGGACCGGTACCGGTCGCTCAGCACGCGCGCCCCCCAGCGCCCCGATGCCGAGCGCCCGTTGGTGATGACTGGCCGGAGCACGCGCGGCATGTTCACCATTGCCGGCGGCCGTTCGTACGTCGCCGCGCTGATCAAGGATGCGGGTGGCCGCTACGCGTGGGCGGACAACACGGCGGTCGGCGCTGCGTCGGTCGATCTCGAAGCGCAGATTCAGCGCGCCGCGAACGCCGACGTCTGGATCAACGGAGGCGGTTGGAAGAATCTGGCCGTCATGCTGGAAGACGAGCCCAGATATGCCGCGTTCAAGGCCTATCGCCAGGGACAGGTGTGGGTCTACGAGCTTCGCGAAACGCCGACGGGAGGCAATGACTACTGGTCTCGCAGCGTGACGCACCCGGACCTCGTGCTCGCGGACCTCGTCAAGATCTTCCATCCGAAGCTCACGCCTGACCATGCGTTCGAATGGTACAAGCCGGTGCCGGCGCGGTAACGCATGACGAAGCGTGAGGTAGTGATTCTCGTCGGCTTGGTCGTGGCGCTCAGCGTGGTGTTTGTGCTGTCCCTCGCGCTGGGGTCGACGCCCATACCCCTGCGCCGCGTCGTTCTGGCGCTGATGGGAGCGTCGCCACACGACGAAGCCTCCGTGATCGTGGTGACGGCGATTCGGCTGCCTCGCTCCGTGACCGCCATGCTCGCCGGCGCGTCGCTGGGCATTGCCGGCCTACAGATGCAGACGCTGTTCAGGAATCCGCTCGCAGATCCGTTTGCGTTGGGCATTTCGTCTGGGGCGAGTCTCGGTGTCGCGCTGGTCGTGCTCGGGTCGGGCTATGGCGCGGCAGCAGCATTCGGCACCGCCATGGGGATGCGCGGCGATGCGCTCATCACCGCAGCGGCGATTGTTGGTGCCGCACTCGTGCTCGGCTTGGTGTTAGTGGTGTCCAGCCGCATCGCCAATCCGACCACGGTGCTGATTCTTGGCCTGATGTTCGGCTACGCAGTGTCGGCCATCGTGACCGTACTCGTCGGCGCCAGTCAGCCCGAGCGGCTGCAGCAATGGGCGCAGTGGGGATTTGGATCGTTCTCCGGCGTGACGTGGCAGCGGCTGCAGCTCTTTGGGCCGTTGACCTTCTTCGGTGTGCTGATCGCGTCGGCGACCACGAAACAGCTGAACGCGCTGTTGCTCGGCGAAAACTACGCCCGATCGATGGGACTTGCCGTGAGACGCGCGCGCTTGTTGACGATGTTGGGTGCGTCTGTGCTTGGAGCGGTCGTGACGGCCTTCTGCGGTCCGATTTCATTTCTCGGCATTGCCGTGCCGCATTTGTGTCGAGGTCTCCTTGGCACCTCCGATCATCGAGTCCTCGTGCCGGCGGTCGTGCTGATGGGAAGCGCCGTCGCGCTGGTGGCGCAGATTGTGTCCCTCTTGCCGGGCAACGCGGGCGTGTTGCCGCTGAATGCGGTGACGTCGCTGATGGGCGCGCCGATTGTCGTGGCGGTGTTGCTGCGCAGCCGCCGGGGAGCCTTCGCGGGATGACGCCCTACGCTGCGCCTGCCCTTTGTGCTGACGTCGAACTCGCGTTGCGTACGCGCGACCTTGCGGTCGGCTATCGCACGCGCCGCTCGCGGCGTGCGGTCCTCGAGCACGTAAATCTCGGGGTGCGTGCCGGCGAGCTCGTGTGCCTGCTCGGCCCGAATGGCATCGGGAAGTCGACCCTGCTGCGGACGCTCGCGAAGATGCAGCCGGCGTTGTGGGGCAGCGTTGAACTGGGTGGCGCCGACCTTCGCTCCATCACCCACGCCGAGCTGGCCCGTCGTCTCGGGGTCGTGCTCACCGAGCGCATCGTTGTTGAAGCCCTGCCGGTTCGTCGCATCGTCGAGTTGGGCCGCTATCCGCACTCAGGCTGGTTCGGCCGGATCACCGACCGGGATCGTCGCGTTGTCGACTGGGCGATCGACGCCGTGGGGGCGAGGCAGCTAGCCGATCGCGACTTCAGTCGTCTCTCCGACGGCGAGCGACAGCGCGTGATGATTGCGCGCGCGCTCGCGCAGGAGCCGGTGCTGCTGGTGCTCGACGAGCCAACGGCATTTCTCGACGTGCCGTCGCGCGTCGAGGTGATGGGCCTGCTGCGCCAGTTGACGCGTGAAGGTCCGCTGGCCGTCGTGGTCTCGACGCACGATCTCGAGCTGGCGCTGCGAACGGCTGACCTCGTCTGGCTCGTCATGCCCGGCGGCGAGATGACGACCGGCGCTCCCGAAGATGTTGTTCTGTCCGGTGGTCTCGCGCAGGCGTTCGAGGGCCGTCACATTCGATTTCATCCGGAGGAGCGCAGCTTCAGGCTCCTCACCGGCGATCGCGGCGAAGCGGTCGTCCGCGGATCCGGTCTTCGCGCGGCGCTGGTTGCGGCGGTGCTCGAGCGCGAGGGGTACGCCGTGGTGGCGGCATCCGACGAGTCTGCGTTGTCGGTCGAAGCCCACGAGTGCGGGTGGCATGTGTTGACCGATGACGGCGAAGGCAATGGCGCGGACTACGCGTCGCTTGCCGCGTTTCTGCGCGGAAGGAGAGCAGTGGCATGAGAAGTATCAGCACGATGCGGGGGGACGGCGGGGAAACCAGCCTCGCGGGCGGCGTGCGCGTGTCGAAGGCATCCGCGCGCGTCGAGACCTACGGCACGATCGACGAGCTGAACTCGACACTGGGTTTCGCGCGATCGATCTGCGAGGACGCCGAGATCGCGGCCTTCACGAAGGGCGTACAGCAGGATCTCTTCAAGATCGGCTCCTCGCTGGCGACGCCGACCGAGAGCCCGAAGCCGCAGATCCTGATCGATTCGGCGCTGGTCGATCGTCTGACCGCTGAAGTCCATCGGATCGAAGCCATTGACGGGATGCTGGCAGACTGGTCGATTCCCGGCGAGCATCGCGCCGCCGCCGCCTTCGACGTGGCGAGGACCATCTGCCGCCGCGCAGAGCGTGCGCTCGTGCGGCTGCAGGAAGCCGGCGCCATCGTTCAGCCGGCGATCCTGGCGTACGTGAATCGACTCTCCGATCTGTTGTGGTTGTTTGGCCGCAAGCTCGAGTATGACGCGGGCGTCAGCGGCTCCCTGCGGGAAGCCACCGGCAAGGCCGGCAACCGCTTCTCGCGTGCCTGGTGAGGAGGCTCCGATGAAGACACAGACCGCAGATCCACGCTTCGACGTGATCGAGCAGCACCCCGACGACGCCGAGACGGCATATGCGTACTTTCCACCGACCGAGGAATCTCTGCGCGCGCTCGCGCAGGAGCTCTTCGGCACCTACTGGCGTTCGGTCGTTGTCGGGCCATGTATCGAAGGCGCGGTGTTCGAGATCGCGTTCCAGTCTCCGCCGGAGATTCGGTACTCGGACGGCTATCTTACGATCGACCTCGGGCCATGGCACTTTCACCTCTGCGTCGGTACACACAAGGGCAGTAGCTCCGAAGAGTTGCGGCAGAACCGTCCCGTCGCGAAGGTCGCGTTCTTCGAGCGGCGCGGCAAGGGATGCGCCGGCGGACGCTCGTGGGGCTTGCGGATGTGGAACGGCTACGGCGAGCAGATGACCACGGTGTTTCTGCCGAATCCGCGCATCGGCGACGATCATCAATTACTGAAGGCGCCGGACTGGTCGCGCCTCCAGGCCTACTATCGTCTCCGCTCGCAGTTCCTCGGCGAGGCGATGCCGAACGACTTCGAAGAGATCGCGCAGCGTCCGTTTCCTGTGGGCGCGTGACGTGATGAGCAAGATGGTGCGTCACGCGGCGCTAGGGCTCGCGATCGGGTGTGCGGCGCTCCAGTCGGTCCATCTTCAGGCGGCAGGGCCTGCGCGCATTGTCTCCACGTCGCCGAGCATCACCGAAACCCTCTTTGCGTTGGGCCTCGGCGATCGCGTCGTCGGCGTGTCGGCCTTCTGCCGGTTTCCTCCGGAGGTCCTAAGACTCCCGAAAGTCGGCACGTTTCTTAAACCGGACGCCGAGTTGATCGCCGGCCTCCGGCCAGACCTCGTCGTCGTTCACGAGCTGTCCACGGGCATCGACCGAAGGCTCATCTCGCTCCGTATCCCGTTCGTCGTCGTCGATCGTGGCACGCTCGCCAGTGTGTTCTCGTCGATTCGACAGATTGGGGCCGGCGCAGGTGTTCCCGCTCGTGCGGACTCGCTGGTCGCGGACATCGAGCGGCGATTGGATGCCGTGCGCCGCGCGGCCAGCGCCGCGCCACATCCGCGTGTGTTGTTCATCATCGGCCGAAACCCCGGGACGCTGGCGGATCTCGTTGCCGTTGGACCCGGCTCCTACATCAACGATTTGATCGAGATCGCAGGCGGCACGAATGTGTTGGCGATCACAGGACAACCTGAGTATCCACGGATCTCGATGGAGACGGTCCTGCGCCTCGATCCCGACGTGATCGTGGATACCGTCGACATGGGAGAAACGGAAGCCGAACGGCGTCTGCGCCAGCCGATCAACGAGCGGCTGTGGAGCGGCTACGGGACGCTGACCGCGGTCAAGACTCGACGACTGCACGCGGCCACCACGGACGCCCTCGTCGTCCCAGGGCCGCGCGTCGTCGACGCGGCGGAATGGGTGGCGGCGCTTCTGCGCGAGCGATCCGGTCGATGAGTATACGGCTGCAGATTGTGGACGTCGCGTGGCATGTCAATGGCCGACCGGTGCTTTCGAGCGTCTCCCTCGACATCCGTGAGCGTGAAGTCGCGGTCGTGATGGGGCGTAACGGCGCCGGCAAGAGCACGCTGCTCGACATCGTTGCCGGGCTCCGGCAGCCGACGGGCGGTGACGTGCGACTCAACGATCGCCCGGCCGCCGCCTGGGATCCTCGCGATCGCGCGCGGCTCGTGGCGCACTTGCCGCAGGCCGTTCGGCCGGATCTGCCATTCCTCGCCGGCGAGCTCGTGCTGATGGGACGGTACCCACACACCGACCGTTGGTTTGAGTCCGACGAAGACCGTCTGGCGGTCGAGCGAGCGATGCGGCGCACGGACTGCTGGGATTTGCGGGACCGGCTCGTGCAGACGCTGAGCGGCGGCGAACGGCAGCGCGTCCTTTTAGCGGCCTGCTTTGCGCAAGCGCCTCAGTTGCTCCTGCTCGACGAGCCGTCAACCCACCTCGACATCGACCAGCAGCTGCACTGCTTTTCGCTGCTGCGCGAGGAGAGCGCGCGAGGCGCCGCCTGTCTGGCCGTCACACACGATTTGAACCTAGCGTTGACGTACGCTACGCGCCTCATCGTGCTCGCGCAAGGACGCGTCGCGCTCGACGTTCCGGTTGAGGAGGCTGTGCGCGCACCCGACTGGCTCGCGCTGTTCTCGCCGCGCCTGTCGTTGTGCACGACGCCGTCCGGGCGGCCATGGGTGTCGTATTCGTGATGGGCCATTCGAGCCACGCGGGACGTTGGGTGGCCGTCTTTGCCGTGGCGTTCTGCGCCGCAGCGTTGCTGCTCCCATTCGTCGGTCCGTTCGGGCTGGACCTCGAACGTGTGCGCGCGCGGCAGGAGCCGGACTGGTCGATCCTCGTGCAACTGCGCGTGTCACGCACGCTGTTGGGCTTGTTCGCCGGCGGCGCGCTCTCGCTGGCGGGCACACTCTTTCAAGCGATGCTCAGCGACGCGTTGGCCACGCCGTACACCCTGGGCATTTCTGCGGGTGCGTCTCTTGGTGCCGTCGTTGCGATCTGGCTGGGTTGGCAGCAAGTCGCCGGCATCCCCGCGATCTGGGTGGCGTCGCTCGCGGGCGCGGCGATGGTGTTGGCGCTCGTCGTTGGCTCCGCGCTTCAGCAGCGCCGTGTCTCGTCTTTCAGCCTGCTGCTGTCTGGTCTCGCCGCCAACAGCGTGTGTTCCGCACTCATTATCGTCATCTACGGCCTGGTCAGCACGACCAAGTCGTTCTCGATCACCAGATGGCTGATAGGCAGCGTGGATTCAGTGGACTACTCGGCCCTCAGCGGCTTTGTCGCGGTCGTCGTATTGGCAGCCGCGGTGGTGATGCGTCAGGCCAGGTCGTGGAACCTCATGGCGGTGGATCCGTCGTGGGCCGCGACCCGTGGCGCGCGCGTGACTCGGCTGACCTTGAGCGGCTACGGAGCCGGCTCGCTGCTGACGGCCGCCACGGTCGCGTTGACCGGTCCGATCGGCTTCGTCGGCCTGGTGGTGCCTCACCTGATTCGTACGCGGATCGGCGCCGATCATCGCGTACTCATGCCGTGCGCCTTCCTCGGCGGCGGCGTCCTGCTGGCCGGTTGTGACGCGATTGGTCGAGTCGTCATCGCACCCTCGGAAATTCCGGCCGGGGCCGTGATGGCCATTCTCGGCGGCCCCTATCTCGTCTGGGTGCTGCGGCAGCGGTCGCCCTTATGAGAGACCGAGCGAGACCATGAGCACGATGCATCGACAGCGTGTTGTGCGCGCCGACGGCCGGGCGATCAATGTCGTCCAGCGGCGGGCACACCTGTCGTATTGCTTCAACGGCTGCTGTTGCGGCCGTACCGAGCGCGGTTACGCGCCCGTGCCGGCGGAGACCTTCAAGGAAGAGTGGCTGCGGCGCAAGCTGCGGAACGTCGTCCACCTGACCAAGGCGGGATGCCTGGGCCCGTGCGCGCTGGCGAACGTCGCCAGCCTGGTGTTCGACGGCCGGGCTATCTGGTTCCACTCGGTGAACACGCCGTGGCATGTCCGGCTGATCTTCGACTACGTCGAGTCGATGATCGGAGCTGATCGATTCGTTGCGCCGCCCTCCGAGTTGACCGAGTACGTCTTCAACTATTACGACTGGGACGTGCGACCCAAGACCGAGCCGACTGTGGTCGCCGCGACACCGGACCTCACGCGTGCGCGCATGGCACTGCTGTCGCACGCCGACACGGACCTTCTTGCGCTACGACGCGCCCGATCGACGCTGCCGGCCGAGGTCGATCCGATTGGTGTGTCCTTGATGCGGCTGCAGACAGAGGAGCAGTTGTCGCTGCTGCTTGATGGCGACTTGTCGCACGCGCGGGTGATCGTGATTCGTGTACATGGCGAGATCGATGGCCTTCCAGGGTTCTCACGGTTGCAGGAGTGGGCGCGACAGCGTGGCACGCCTCTCGTGGTGGTGAGTGGCACAGGAGAGCCTCGCGCCGACTTCGCACGCGTCAGCACCGTCAGTCTTGACGTCGTCGACGCCGTTCGCCTGTATCTGACCATTGGCGGCGAGCGCAACGTGGGCGAGTGCCTGAAGTTCCTCTCAGATCGACTCTTGCTCACGGGCTTTGGCAGTGGCCCTCCGATCGAGGTACCGGAGCATGGCGTCTACATTCGCGACGTTGAGAATGCGACGATCGACGACTGGCGCCAGCGCGCCAACCCGACTCGCCCGACGGCAGCCGTGTTGTTTTATCGCGCCCACCTGACAAGCGGGAACCTCCTGTTCATCGACGAGCTGGTCGACGCGCTCGAAGATTGCGGGCTGAACGCCTTGGCGATCTTCACCTCCAGCCTTCGCGTCCGGGACAACGGCATGCCGATCGCGTTGCAGTTGATTGGCGACCGAGCTGACGTAATCGTCTCGACCCTGTGTTTTGCGCTCGGCGAGACCGCCAGTAACGCTGGTCCTTCGGCCCTCGAGCGCGTCGGCGTCCCGATCATCCAGGCCATTACGAGCGGGATGCCGCGAGAGGCGTGGGAAGTCTCCCACCGCGGCCTGACGGCGCTGGACACGGCCATCAACGTCGCCATTCCCGAGTTCGACGGACGCATCGTGACCGTCCCGCTGTCGTTCAAGGACCGCGCAGACGAAGCGCCCGGCCTGTACGCGCCGCACGCCGATCGGATCGCACGCGTGGCCGGTCTTGCGCGTGCACTGGCGCGGCTCAGGCGCCAGCCGCGCGCGGACATGCGTGTGGCCTTCGTGCTCACCAACTCTTCATCGAAAGCGTCGCAGGTGGGCAACGCCGTGGGCCTGGATGCGCCGGCCAGCCTCCTGACCCTCATGCGCGCGATGCGGCGCGACGGCTACGCGATCGATGGCTTGCCGGCCACGAGCGACGAGCTCATGTTCGAGCTGCTGGCGCGGGGAAGCTACGACGATGCGCACCCGCTCGATCCGGCGCAGGCACGCCGGTTCTCGCGTCCTCGATATGCTGCGGAGTTCGCGCGGCTGTCCGCGGCGACACGCAAGCGAATGGAAGACTGGTGGGGGACGCCGACCTCCCACGGCGACGCGCTGCGCAGCGCCGATCGGCGCATCGACAAGAAAATTGCGTCCAAAGCGGCAGGCGGCGCGCAGGTGCCGGCGACAGAGCCATGGAGCGACGCGCGCGACTATCTATTTGCCGCGATGGAGTTTGGGCACGCCGTCGTCGCGCTTCAACCGCCGCGCGGCTACGGCATGAATCCCGACGCGATTTATCACACGCCCGATCTGCCGCCCACGCATCACTACGCGGCCTTCTATCGCTGGCTCGCGATGTCGGTCGAGGACGGCGGCTGGGGCGCCGATGCGATCGTGCACGTCGGCAAGCACGGCACGCTCGAATGGCTGCCGGGCAAAGGCGTGGGACTTTCGAGCGACTGCTTTCCCGACAGCCTGCTCGGTGACGTCCCACTCGTCTATCCGTTCATCGTGAACGATCCCGGTGAAGGCAGCCAGGCCAAGCGGCGCGCCCATGCCGTCGTCGTCGATCATTTGATGCCCGCGATGACCAACGCAGACACCTACGGCCCGCTGGCATCGCTGAACGATCTCGTGAACGAGTACTACTCCGTCGAGAAGCTCGATCCGTCCAAGTTGCCGATCGTCCAGCAGCAGATCTGGGAGCTGATCCAGAAAGCGCAGCTGCAGGCCGATCTCGACCTGCGCACGATGCTCGCGCGTGACCATGGCGACCACACGCACGAGTGGGACGACGAGTTGTCGCCGGAGGGCGTGCCGGTGTCGCTGGCGGAAATGAGTGGCAACGAGGTCGCGCATCTCATCGAGGACATCGACGGGTATCTGTGCGAGTTGGGTACGGCCCAGATCCGTGACGGCCTGCACGTGCTCGGCGCCATGCCGGCGCTTCCCGACACGCTGCGCGCGCTCACGCGGTTGCCCAACGGTCAGGTGCCCGGACTTCAGGCTGCCCTCGCTTCGACGTTCGACCTCGAGCTCCATGTGCTGCTGGCAGGCCCCGGCGCGCGCCTCGATCGCGAACATGACGTCGCCGGTGTGTCGTGCCGGACGCACGCCGACGTGATTGAGCGTCTCGAAGCCCTGGCTCACGAACTGTTTCTCGGTCTGGAACAGGTTGGCTTTCAGGAGCGGCTGATCGACGAGATTGTCGCGTCGCGCCTCGGGCGGCCGAGCGATATGGTCGCCACGCCGCTGCGGTTCGCCTGCCGCACACTCGTTCCCGCGCTCGAGCAGGTGACCGACGAAATCGACCACGTGCTCGACGCGCTCGCGGGGCGCTACGTCCCGCCCGGTCCCGCCGGTGCGCCCACGCGCGGGATGGCGCACATCCTGCCAACGGGCCGGAATTTCTACGCGGTCGATCCGCGCGCGGTCCCCTCGCAGGCCGCGTGGCGCGTCGGCGAGCAACTCGCGTGCGAGCTGCTCGCACGGCATGTCGCCGAAGAGGGGCGTTACCCGGAGATGATCGGCCTCGGAGCCTGGGGTACGGCGCAGATGCGTACGCAGGGCGACGATATCGGAGAGGTGTTGGCGCTGCTGGGCGTCGAGCCCGTGTGGGATGCGCAGTCCCGGCGCGTTCAGGATTTGTCGGTCATTCCGCTGGAACGGCTCGGGCGTCCGCGCATCGACGTGACGCTCCGGATCAGCGGTTTCTTTCGCGACGCGTTTCCGCATCTCATCGAGCTGGTCGATCGGGCCGTCGAGATCGTCGTCTCGCTCGACGAACCGGTTGAGCGGAACTATCCGCGAAAGCACTATCTCGCGGAGATCGCGCGTCCCACGGATGCCGCCGTCGACGAAGTCGAGGCGCGGGCGCGCTATCGCATCTTCGGCGCGAAACCAGGCACGTACGGCGCCGGCATCCAGCAGTTGATCGAGACCCGTCATTGGCAGACCGATCAGGACTTCGCGACGGTCTTCGTGGAGTGGGGCGGATACGCCTACGGTCGTGCCGCCGACGGCGTCGATGCCCGGGACGTGTTCGTCGATCGCTTACGGACGATCGAGGTCGCCGTCCACAACCAGGACAACCGCGAGCATGACATCTTCGACTCTGACGACTACTACCAGTTTCACGGCGGGATGATCGCCACGGTCCGGTCGCTGACCGGCCGGCAGCCGAAGATGTACTTCGGAGACAGCTCGCGGCCTGACTCGGCGCGCGTGCGTGATCTGCGCGAGGAAGCCTTGCGTGTGTACCGGTCCCGCGTGGTCAACCCGAAGTGGCTCGACAGCATTCGCCGCCATGGTTACAAGGGCGGCGTGGAGCTGACGACGACGGTGGACTATATCTTTGGGTTCGATGCGACGGCACATGTCGCGCCGGACCTCGTGTATGAGGGACTGGCCGCCGAATACGCCCTGTCGGCGGAGATGCAGCGCTTCCTCGAACAATCGAATCCGTGGGCGCTGCACGCGATTGCCGATCGGCTTCTCGAAGCCGCGGACCGCGGGTTGTGGGAGCACCCGGCCGCGGACACGCTGGAGGCATTGCGCGATGTTCGTCTGAAGGCGGAAGCCTTCGTGGAGGCGCGCGGCGAACGCGTGCAGACGACTCCATGAGACCACCAGGGTTTCCATTTCCGGCGCTGGTGGGCCTCGACTCGCTGAAGATGGCGCTCCAACTGGCCGCCATCGACCGTCGTCTGAGCGTGCTCATCCGCGGCGACAAAGGCGCGGGCAAGAGCACGGCTGCGCGCGGGTTGGCCGAGTTGCTCGAGCGAGGAGCGCCGTTCATCAACCTTCCGATTGGCGCGACCGAGGATCGGCTGCTTGGGGGTCTGGATGTCGAGAAGGCGTTGAAGGGCGATCCGGCGTTGAAGCCGGGTCTGCTGGTTGCGGCGAACGGTGGCGTGCTCTACGTCGACGAGGTGAACCTTCTCCCCGATCATCTGGCCGACGCGCTGCTCGATGCGGTCGCGAGCGGCGTGCACGTCCTCGAACGCGAGGGCTTCAGCGCCACTGAGAACACCGATTTCGTGATGGTGGGCTCGATGAATCCGGAGGAAGGCGCTCTTCGGCCGCAGCTCCTGGATCGGTTCGCGCTGGCCGTCGACGTCTGTGCGCCGATGGACCCCTGCCTACGGCGCGAAGTGATCGCGCGACGCCTCTCGTATGACGCTGATCCGACGGCCTTCAGCCATACGTGGCGCGAGGAGCGGGCGCGGATGGTGCAGAGGCTCAACGACGCGCGCGCGCGGCTCCTCGATGTGATCCTGCCAGGCGAGATGCTGAACCTGATCGCCGAGCGCATCGCTGGCCAGAACGTTCGTACGCTTCGTGCAGACCTCGCGGTTGTTCGCGGAAGCCGGGCGCTGGCCGCGCTGGAAGGCACGTCGTCCGTCCATGCGTCTCACGTAGAAGCCGTCCTGCCGCTTGCGCTTGCTCACCGAGTCAGTGTCAGGCCGCGAGATCCACGCGCAGAGCCACCACCTCCTCGCCGCGACACCGAACAGCCTGAGGACGCCCGCGGCTCGTCAGCCGCCGCGCCCGAGCGCGTCTTTGCGCCCGTCGATTTGTCGGTTCCGCGGCTCGTTGTGGAGCAGACGACGAGGATGTCTGGGAGATCTTCGGAGTCCTCCCACACGGCCCATGGCGTGGCGGTCGGCGCGCGCCGCACGACGGAACCGCGCGAGCTTGAGCCACGTGCCAGCCTGCTGCATGCAGCCACATATACCGGCACTGCGGAGATTCGGGCGGACGATCTCCACGAGCGCGTCCGCCTTCCTCGCGCCGGCACCCGCTACCTCTTCGTCGTGGATTCGAGCGGCTCGCACGCGGTGCAGGAACGCATGCGTGTGGTGAAGGGGGCGGTCAGCGGCCTGCTGGACAGCGCGCGCGGACGTCGCGACGAAGTCGTCGTCATTGTCTGCCGTGGTGCAACCGCAAGTGTTCTCGTCGAGCCCACGCCCGTGCTGGAGGACGCGCAACGAGCGCTGGAGTACATGCCGACAGGTGGACGCACGCCGCTCGCGCACGCGTTGGAGCTTGCGGCAACCTACGTCACCGACGCGTCGGTCGTGGTGCTCGTGACGGACGGGCATGCCAACGTCGGCAGCCGGAGCGACGATCCGTGGGCGGACGCGTTGGCCTCTGCCGGTGCCATCCGCTGCCCTTCTCTCGTCATCGACTCGGAAGCCGACCGAGATCCGACGGGTCGACCTCGCGACCTCGCCGTGTCGATGGGGGCCACCTATGTGCGCTTGGTGGATCTCGACGAGACGTCCGTCCTGCATCTCATTCGGGACGCGTCATGAGGACGGCCGACCGGTCGCCGATCGTCGAGATCTATGACGCGCTGCGCGCGTTGAACGCCAGCTGGACCGTCGACGTGGGGAGACCGTCTGGTTCCGGTTGGATTGCCGGAACGGAGCTCCGGGTGGCATCGACTGGTCCGTTCAACGAGCTACTGCTGCGCATCGGTGAGCGAGCGCGCACCGCGGACCGTCGCACGATCGCCGCCTCGTTCGCCCTGCGTTACGGGTGGGCGTCCGCGATGGCGATCGCGCCGTATCTCAGACATGCCTGCGTCCCGGACATCTCCCTCGAGAACGTGTCGTTCAAGTTCCGCGAATCGACCTTCTTTGAGCGCACCGCCATTCACGAGCCGCGGGGCGTCATGGTCGCTGACGATCCGCGAGCGAATCACTCGACGATCACCCCCGTGGCGGACCGGGACCAGCTGTTGCGATCGCTGAGATGCGCCCTCATGACGCAAGCGATTCCGGTTGTCGACGCACTCCACGACTGGTCCGGATTTGCGCGCAGAGGCACATGGGGCATGCTCACTTCGTCGTGGGCGGCGCACTTCACGAGTCTCACCGGAGAAGGCCGAGACCAGCGGCCGGCCCTGCCCGTCCTTCAGGACTTCTTTGCCGGCGATGACCTCGTCGCCAAGATGCAGCCGAGGCTGCACGAGGTGACGTATCTCGACGTGACACATCTGTACCAGCGACGCGCGAGCTGCTGTCGAATCTATTTACTACCGCACATGGAACTGTGCGCCAGCTGTCCCTTGGTATCGCAGGAGGAACGGCTTGCCCGCAACCGAGCGTGGATGAAGACGCAACTCGAACGCCAGGTCGAAAAGCGCGGACATACATGAAGGCGCGTCCGCTCTTCATCGGCGGCACGTCCTCGAACGCCGGCAAGAGCTGGATGGTGACGGCGATCTGCGCGTGGCTTCGAGGCAAGGGAGTGTCTGTCGCCCCGTTCAAAGCGCAGAACATGTCGAACAATTCGTATCCGTGCGGGTCGGGCGGCGAGATCGGCCGCGCGCAGGTGGCGCAGGCCGAAGCCTGCGGGCTCCAACCGGAGCCCTCGATGAACCCGATCCTGCTGAAGCCGAGCGGCAATGGAACGAGCCAGGTCGTGGTCGATGGACGTGTGTGGAAGACCCTGTCTGCGCGAGAGTACTACGCGCACGCCGGCGAGCTCCGGGCGAAGGTGCTGACTGCGTATGAGGATCTGTCGAGCCGTTTCGACATGATCGTCATCGAAGGCGCCGGGAGCGTGACCGAGTTGAATCTGCGCGATCACGACCTCGTCAACCTGGGCCTCGTCACGAGGATCCGCGCGCCGTGGCTGCTCGTCGCCGATATCGAGCGGGGCGGCGTCTTCGGCTCTGTCGTGGGCACAACCCACCTGTTGAGTCCCGACGAACGTTCGCTCTTTCGAGGGTTCGCGATCAACAAGTTCCGTGGGGACATGTCGCTCTTCGACGAAGGCGTGCGGATCCTCGAAGAACGAACGGCGTCAACCTGCTTTGGCGTGTTCCCGTACGCGGCCGATCTGCACTTGGACGCCGAAGACAGCCTGGCCCTGCAGACGCGGCCGAGCACACGGCCACCACCTGGTGCCCGGCTGGCGGTCGTTCACTTTCCGCACCTGTCGAACGCGACCGATTTCCGTCTGCTGACATGGGCGGACTGGATCACGTCTCCGTGTGCCGATCGCTATGACTTCATCATCCTACCTGGTACGAAAAACACCATCGATGATCTCTCGTGGCTTCGTGAACGAGGTCTAGCCGACTGGATCCTGCAGCAGCATCGGTGCGGCACGGCGGTCATCGGCATCTGTGGCGGCTATCAAATGCTCGGACGAATAATCCACGATCCCGTCGGGATGGAATCGTCCGCAGGATCGGCCCAGGGACTCGGTTTACTACCAGCCGTGACGTCTCTCAGTCGCGAGAAACAGACACGGGCGGTGGTGGCGACCACGCCTGGGGGTGCGCAGTTCGGGGGATATGAGATCCATCTTGGTGTCACGACGCTCGATCGGAGCGACGACTTCACGCCGTTTGCCCGGGTGGGTGAGGGCGGCGTGGACGGCATCCGGGGCGCCGGCGTCTTCGGAACGTACCTCCACGGCGCATTCGAACACCCGGCTGTCTGCTCTGAAGTCTTCGGTATCGACGCGCCTTTGGCGATCTCGAAGGTGATTCATTACGAGCGGCTGGCGGCATGGTTCGCACAGCACGTGCGTCACGTCGGCCAACTCGGACTGGTCTAAACGATCGCTTTATTGGAAGCCATACATGCACTGGGAACTTCTTCTACAGCAACCTTCATTCGATCTTCGGCGATCCGGCCGCTTTCTCGTGGCCGACCTGAATGGGCCGCATCACGTGCTGAGTACGTCGGTACGCCACGGCGGCCAGGTCGATCAACTACGTCACCTGCTGAACCATCAGAGCTGCGAAGGGACCGCTCATCTTGACCGGCATCGCGTCATGACCGAGGAAGGACTGGACGCGTATCACGATCGGGTCTGCGCGGAAGTGGCCTTGCCGCCGGACCAGACGGCCGTCATGGGGACAGCGGCGAACATGAACTACGTGGCCGTGGTGAGAGAAGTCGATGAGGATCTGACGGTGACCGCCGCGGTGACCGCCGGCGTCGAGGGCAACGCAACAGCGGCGGGCGAGCCGGCCACCTGGCGAGAAAACGAGGCGGGCATGCAGAAAGTGCCAGCGTACGCCGGCACCATCAACACGATGCTGCTCATCAGCCGGCCGCTCACGCCAGCAGCGCTGGCGCGTGTGGTCGTCACGATGACCGAAGGCAAGAGCGCCGCGCTGCACCGGCTGGCGGTGCCGAGCAAGCGTTACATCGATCTGGCCACGGGCACGGGCACCGATCAGTACTGCATCGCCGCGCCCTCATCAGGTGCGCGGCCGCTCACCTCGGCGAGTCCTCACATGAAGCTCGGCGAGCTTGTCGGCCTTGCGACGCGCAACGCGACCATGGAGGCGCTGCGCTGGCAGAACGGACTCGAAGCCAGTTACACACGCGGAGTGTTTCACGCGCTCGGTCGATACGGCGTGAAGGAGGCGACGCTGTTCGAAGACATCGCGCCGCTCCTCGGCGAATCGGATCTCGAGCTGCTGAAGAAAAACGCGAAGGCGGCCTTCTACGAGCCTCTTGTCGGCTCAGCGGCGCATGCGTTGGCCACGGTTTGCGATCGTGTCCGCTACGGCACGATTCCGGAAGCGGTCGCCGCCGACGCGACAGTGCAACAAGCGGCGTCACTCGCGGCCAATCTGGCAGCGCAGGTCCATCGATGGGCCGAGTTTCGCTCGACATTGAGGCCGTACGCGAACGGCGACGTGAAGGCGCTAGTGCTCAGGGCGCTCGCGCTCGGGTGGTCCGAAAAGTGGCGGAGTCAATAATCCAACTCCTGCCGTTGCTATCGCCGAATGCCGCATTGCTGGCCGTCGGCGTTGTTGCCGACATCGCTGTGGGGGACCCAGCCTATGGGTGGCATCCGGTGCGACTCATCGGTGGGACGCTGACGTGGATGGAAGGGTGGCTTCGAGAAGCAGGACTCGAGGGCTACGGCGGCGGCATTCTACTCTTTGTCGGGCTTGCGGCGGTGTCGCTTGGCGTCCTGATGTTGGTGCTCTTCGTGGCGCACTCAGGATCCGTGGCGGTGGCGTGGCTCATCCACCTGTTTCTTCTCTACAGTCTGCTTGCCCTCGGCGATCTGCTTCAGCATGTGTGGCGGATCGAGGCCGCAGTCCGCGCAGGCGACCTGCCGCGCGCGCGTCTTGCGGTGACTGCACTCGTGGGACGGGATACGGACCGCATGGACGGCGGGGGTTGCCGCCGCGCAGCTGTCGAGAGCCTCAGCGAGAACCTGACTGACGGCTTTGTGAGTCCGGTGTTCTGGTACGTGCTTGCCGGTCTGCCTGGGCTCGTCATCTTCAAAGTCGTCAGCACGATGGATTCGATGGTCGGCTACAAGACGCCGCGCTATTTGCGCTTTGGCTGGTGCGGCGCGAGGCTCGACGACCTCATGAACTTCCTGCCGGCCAGAATGACGTGGCTGCTGATAGCGGCGATAGCCGCGTTGCTGCCGGCATACTCGGGCCGCAAGGCGTGGACCGTCGGCCTTCGCCAACACCAACTGTTACTGGGACCGAATTCCGGCTGGAGCGAAGCGGCGACGGCCGGAGCGCTCGAGCGGAAGATTGTCGGACCGATCTGGCTCAAGGGCGTGCAAGTCACCGACCTCTGGGTTGGTGATGCATCCGATCCGCCCCTCGAGACCGGCGGGGACACGACGCGCGCGGTGATACTCGTGGTCTTGAGCGGTCTGGTGGTAGCGGCTGCCGGGGTTGCCGTAATTCTGCGCTCGAATTGGCCCGGACTCTTTGGTGCGCTGTTCTAATCGGCCTCCTTGGCCACTCCGTCTGCCTAGAGTTCCGACTCCCATCGTTGCAATCCAAAGAGCTGCGTTCGCCCGTCGCAACCCGGCGGAGGAAACCGGGTCCGCCGCCTGAAGCGCGGCGTTCATTCAGGTTATCAGCCTAGCCCAACCCGTTTTGGGATATTCGCCCGATCAATGGCGGGCAAATCGGCGAACTCGCTGAGTCCGCTTCGCCGTCGCGATTTCTCGACCTGGTGGGAAGGTGTGTCCGTCGGGGTACTCGAACGCATTGACCTCTCCGCGTTCGAACGCCTCTGCCAAGTCAAGGTCTTCCTCGCTTGGATTCAGGATTAAGTCTGGATGACCCACCGACACGAGCGTCCGCCGCGCCCTCTCGCGGTGCGTCTCGAGCCAGACCGCGTCGCCTTCTCGCGAGACAACGAAAAGGCACCTGCCGTTATAGATGGCGTTCATACCTTCAACGCATTCAGCAATTCTGCCGGCGGTATCGTAACTCATCAGTTCTTCGATCATTTCTTCGATGTTGACAGACTGGACCGCGCGATCTAGTCTCGAACTGTCTCGCTGTGGCCGTCCTGGCCACCCCTCTACGTCGCCCGACGTGGAGCTGCTTTCCACCCATCGCCCCAAGGGCATGTCGCAAGGAGCACCCTATGACTGGGAGTAGTGCGTCTGCTGAAGCGCCGTACACGGCACAACCGCCGCCGGCGCCGCGGCGTTCAACGCCGCGCTGTCACCGGGTACGCGAACTCGTGTTCGCGTATCGACCTGTGCGCGATCGAGAGGGCCGCATCATCAGCGTCCCCTCGCTTGCGCTCGGCACACCGCAAGTTGCGGCGCAAATCATTGCACCGCTACTGGCGGATCAACCTGTGGAGACGTTCGCGGTTGCCTGCCTGTCGGCGCGCAATCGACTCCTCGCGTGGCACGTCGTCTCGCGAGGGACTCGGTCGAGCACCCCGGTATCAATTCCGGATGTGTTCGTACCCGCTTGCGTCACTCCGGGAACCGTGTCACTGCTGGTGGCACACAACCATCCGAGCGGCGATCCATCGCCGAGCCCGGATGATGTTGCACTGACGGCGCGCCTTGAATCGGCTGCCGCCGTGCTCGACTTCTCGCTTGTCGATCATCTGATCGTCGGCGAGGACCAGCAGTACTACAGCTTCCGCACGGCGGGACGACTCGGAGTCACTCCGGCCGACCGCTAACGCTCACCCGCCGTCGGGCATAGCCCACGGCAATCTCCCATCCCATTCGCGGGCCTGGCCGCAGGTCACCCGCATCCAGTTCGGGAGGTGGTCTCCCGATCCAGCCCGCGCCATACCGGCCCGGGCGGCTTCACCGGAGGTGTATCCATGCGTGAGTTCAGAGAACTATCGATCGACCTGATTGACGAATCGAACAACATCCGTCGCAGTTTCTCAGAAGAGAAACTGCAGGAGCTTGCCGCCAGCATCCGTCAACGCGGCGTGCTCAAGCCGATCCTCGTCCGGCCAAACGGGGACCGGTTCACCTTAATCGACGGATGGCGCCGGCTGTCCGCCGCAAAAGCGACGGAGTGCCGCACGATTCCCGTCCGCGTTCGTGATATCGACGAGAACGCGGCCGAGGAAGAAATGATCATCGCCAACCTTCACCATGAGGACGTGACCCCACTGGACGAGGCCACGAGCTTTCGACGGCTGCTCGACAAAGGGCGAACGGTCGATGAACTGGCTGCGCGACTCGGAAAATCCAAGCGATACGTCTATCAAGTACTCGCGCTGAATCGCTTGGTGCCAGAGGCCCAGGATCTCCTTGCACGGGACATCCTGCCTCTGAACTACGCGATGAAGCTGGCGACGGTGCCAGCGGAACGACAAGCCGAGGGTCTCGAGCACTGTTTCCGTCCGCTCTTCGGCAAGGAAGAGCGACGGCGGGATCAGCTCGAGCCGTTGGCGGAACTCACTGGCTGGATCGAGAAGGCCGTTCGGCTCGATCCTCGCAGTGAGGATGCGAAGGTGCTGCTCCCGGAGCTGGCCGACCAAGTCGCGGCTGCGGAGCAGGAACGGGACGCGGGGGTGCTCGCGGTATCGACGCTGCACTTCCACACCGACCGCACCGATCCCAAGCCGATCCTCGCCAAGAGCTGGAAACCAGCCGAAGGCAAGGAACGCTGTCCACATGCGCGGCCAGCGGTGATCGCCCTTGGTGAAGGCCAAGGGACGTTCCTGCATGTCTGCATCGCGAAGAAGACGTGCGAGAAACACTGGGGCAAGCCGAAAGCGGCGAAGGAGTCGATCCCCACGGATGCAGAGATCGAGGCCGACGCCGCACGGAAGCTACAGGAAGCCGCATGGGCGCGGCAACGTGCGGCCGAGGAGCGCTGGCGGACTACGCTGCGACCGCACGCGCTGGGACTCATCGCCTCGCGGACGGCGAAGCTCCCGTGGTCGCGCGGACTCGTGACCACGCTGCTCGACGAGTTGAACATCGATGCGACGTTCACGGAACTCGTCGGTCGGCCACACGGACTGCCGGCCCGCCGGTACCCGCAGGCGATCGCTGTCGCCCTCGCGCTTCGCCACAGCTGGCGACGTGAGGAACTCGTGAAATTCGCGAAGCGCCTTGGCGTCAAGCTGACGGCCAAGGACCTGAGCGAAGTGGCACCGGCTGACACCTCCGACGCAACTGCGACTGACGCAGATGCGGCCGGAGCATCGGAGGCATCCGTTCAGCGATGAATTGATGCCGTACGCGGCGCGACCCCACGCTCAGGCGTGGGGTCTCGCCCTCACCTCGTCGTCGTCGTCAAATCATTCGACGCCTTACACAAGAACCACTTCTCAGGGCGGCCCGATGAGGCGCACAACGGCGTTCTGGAGTGACCGAGGAGAAAAGGGCTTTCCAAGATGGGGCTGTTCATCCCACCACTCGCGATCTTCCCCATCGCGTGGGGGCAAACCGGTGACCACGAGCGCCTTGAGTCCCGGCCGTTGCGCTCGCAACGCCGCGATCAACTCACGGCCGTTCATATCGGGCATCCGATAATCTGTCACCAGCAAATCGACCTGGTCAGAACCGAGCGTCGCGAGCGCGGCTGGCCCGCCGGGCGCGGCGGTGACGCGATATCGCATCGCTGAGAGCACGCGGCTGAGGAGACTAAGCATTCCGGGCTCATCGTCGACGACCAGGATGTGCTTCATCGAAACGTCCGCGGATGTCGCGCGTTGAACGATGGACGGCCTGACGGATCGGGACTTACCAATCGCGGTCTCGGCGCTGACGCTTCCATTCGTTTTGCTTCCACCAGCGCCGTCCAAAGTCGTACGCGAAAACGCCTACGACGATCAGAATGATGAAGACCACCATAAACACGCGATGCACCCGTCAATCGCGCTGCGATCGCCCTCTGTCCAGCCGTGGCAAGGTGAAACCCTCGGCGTCCGCGAGGCGCGCAAGCCGCGCAACGAGCTCTGTGATCTTCGGAAGGTCGTTAGCGTTGATGGCGCGCATCAGGGTGACGCACTCCGTTTGAATCTTGCTGGGCGTGGTCTTGTCGGCAACGAGAGTGATTATCAGGTGACGCAGGTAGGCGGCACTTGGCCGTTCCGGGACCTCATTGTGAGCGGTGGCCAATCCCACAGGCCGTGTGGTCGTGGCCATGCGGTTGTCGGCTGGCTGCTCTTTGGCCAACTCGGCGAGTCTCTCGCTGGTCGAGTGTCTCATCGTCGATCACTTTAGAGTATGAGCCGTTCGGCAAACGGATGGATGGCCGGCTCTGAACGCGACGGCAGGGCCGTGCGGCACGTCGCTCGGCCGTTGGGGATCTATTCTCTCACATGTAGACCGTGGTCAACGAGATTCTGGCGGCCGGTCAAGATCGAGCAGGGCGATCACCGGTAGGCCCAAGGTCTTGGCGATCCTGAGGAGGATCAAGTACGTGGGATTTCGGCGCCCTGTCTCGAGCCCGCTCACGTACGAGCGGTCCAATTCACATTCCGCCGCCAGGTCCTCCTGCGTCCATTCCTTCGCCAGGCGGAGGCGACGAACCCGCTGGCCGAGCCTTCGGAGAGCGGGATGCGGAGTGGCGCGCGGCGGCACGCAATGATGGTGACCATGGGCCACATGGCGGTCTATAGACCAGGGTCAACACGCATTACCGCCGTATCATTCGACGTTCTGGAATAGCTGTGAGAGCGTGACATTGAGCGCGCGTGCAAGCTTCGCGACGGCCTTTGTTGATGGGTTACGCAACCCCGCTTCAATGCCAGCGACGTATGACCGGTCCAGCCCGGCACGGGCGGCGAGGATTTCCTGAGTCCACGTTTTAGATTCGCGGAGCTGTCGAACCCTCCACCCGAGACCACGCAGCAACGGATCCTTGCGCTTCCGCATGGCACAGGTTGCCGCCACCCGGCTTGCATTGTCGATTGACTATGAGTAACAATCTACTATTAGTAACAACGATCTAGGGCACCCGTTGGAGTCGAGGGCGCGACGGGAAGCCAAAGGGATGCGGTCATGGACGACGACATCAAGGAGACGATCGACCAACTGGCGAATTCACTTCAGGCGGTGACGCTGCTTTCAACGAGGCTTCGGCGGCAGCTCGGGGAATCTGCGCAAGAGGCCGTTAAATTGGAGGCCGCGGCCGACAAGGCTGTTCGAGCGATCAAGCGATTGAAACCCGACGAGACGAATCCTTGAATCAGATCAGAAGATTGCTCTACGCTCTTCGAACATGATCATCACCACGCAGCGACTCAGCATTTGATCTTCTTGACACGATGAACGCTCCGATCTAGGCTGAATCTATCTCGCTGTGGCCGTCCTGGCCACCCCTCCACGTCGCCCGACGTTGGAGCCGTTTCCACCTCATCGCCCTCAGGGCATGTAGCAAGGAGCACCATATGACCGGGAGTAGTGTGTCCGCTGTCACGGCGTACACCGCTCACAGGGAATGGGCATCGCGCCCACCCGATGAACGGTACGCCAGCGTTCACGCGCTCTACGAAGCGGCCCGCGCACGGCGCGTCCGCATCGAAGAGCGTCCGATCGAGACCGGCGAATTCAGGACCGAGGCGGACGACACCGACGATCTCGTCATTCGCGAGTCGTCGGGTCGCACCGCCGCTCTGACGCACTGGAGTTTCGGCCAGCTCGCGACCATCGCCGGCGCGCCGCCAAACTACCTTCGTTCGCTGCCCGCGTCGATCGCGTCCAACGCCATCAACTACGGGCTGCAGCGGCACGGTCGCGACGAGCATCAGCTCTTCGCCGACCGTGCCGCACCCTGGACCGTGCACGCGATCACATCACCGCGCTATGCACGCGTCCATCACGACGAGCTCGCTGGCCGGGTGCTCGACCTCATGGCCCAGCACCCGGACTGGCACCTGCCGCTCGGATACAAGGACGGCGAATTCGGCGCTGAACGGGTTCCGTCCGGCGCCTACCTGGGAGACCGAGACATGTTTCTGTTCCTCGTGGACGGCAACCGCGATCTCGACGACCCCACGGACCGCACCCACGCCGGTCTGTTCCGCGGATTCATTCTCCGGAACAGTGATGTCGGTGCCGCCGCCCTCACCCTGGATCTCTTCTTGTTTCGGGCCGTGTGCTCAAACCATGTGATCTGGGGATTTCAACACGTTGTCGGCTTCCGGCGCCGGCACGTCGGGGCATCGATTCAAGACGCG
>Ga0209343_10002235_pt1 | contig 25162 bp, 23 predicted proteins | sample RifCSPlowO2_02_FD_184026 | JGI IMG/M metagenome (GOLD analysis project Ga0209343, IMG submission 184026) | Groundwater microbial communities from Rifle, Colorado - Rifle CSP2_plank lowO2_0.2 (SPAdes) (version 2) | ecosystem: Environmental > Aquatic > Deep subsurface > Groundwater | place... | reverse complement strand
GGCCTGAACATGCCGAGCCCAGGACTCGCGCCGCGCGTGCATCGTTTCCATATGAATCCCCTGCTGGAAAAAGCACAGGATGCAGGCCGGGGTGTTCGAGCAAAAGGTGGGCGGGCTGGACGCTTACTGAAGGCTTTGCGCTGCACGGTAAAGAAGCTCACGAGCCCGCTCCTGCGAATCTGCATCCGAACGCATTTCGATGTGATCTTCGTACTCGATATAGAAGCCTTCGAGATTACGAGCACTGCTGCACTGGTGCTTTAGCAGGAAGGAAAGTAGGGGGCTCGGAAGCTCAATTTTGAGCGTTTCACGGCCAGCCTCAACCGGCTTTTTTGACGTATCGCGCCAATATGCAGAAAGGAAGATGCTGTGAGAATGCTTGAAGAGAGATACTGCTTCTGCACGCTCTAGGGAGCGTCGGGCATGATGATAGTTCTCATAGCCGCAACGTTGTGCAACCTCATCGAGCGCTTGGAAATGTGGGATCTGATCCTGCCGACAGATGGACTTGGCCAACCGTTTGATGCCAGAAACAGTGGAAGGTAATGCGGACTGAGATGGATAGCTCATGTGTTCTTCTCCGCCCCTTGTTGCAAACGCCACCCGCCTACGTTGCTTTGGGGCCTCGAAAAATCATGGCCTTTAGCTTGAGATCTTGCAGGTAGTGCCGTTTCCAGCTGCCACTGACGGGTGAGTTGCGCCTACCTAACGCGACTCCAATCTAGCAACAGGAACAGTGTCAGTGCAAGAGGCTTGGTATTTCGCGAAAACACATGTCCAAGACAACCGATCCCAAATAAGCCGCGAACTACGAATTTTCAGAAGCACCAACGGTTCCCTCATTCGCCTACGGATTGAGGTCACGCCTAGCCCTTTCTTACCGGCACTCGTATGGTCTACTAGATGCCAACCCAGCCGGTGAAAGGAGCGTCCATTGGATTACTATCAGCTAGAGGATTCTACGTGGATGGGGCCACTCATTCTCTCCATGCAAAAGGCCATAGTCATGGCTTTTACGAGCGGAGATTGGCGCGAGCTAGGCTATCTCACAGGCCAGCAAGACTACATTCAAAACCACTCTCGGCTGCTGCGAAGCCTCGGCTTCGGCGACGACGACTACGGTGACTGCGTCTTTCAGGTGCTTCGGTACTTCACGCATCAAGCCCCCCAGAGTGTGATGAAAATTATTGAGCATCCAAAAATTCGACCACAGCTTGAGGTATCGCAGCCGGACAAGTTGATTGAGCTTGGTTTCCACATTGGGCATGTGCCATCGGTACCACCCGTAGTCGGTGCTTCGGAAGTCGTGCGACGAGCACTCAGTGATGCCGACCAATTACTCGTAACTTCGGGGCCCACGAGTGCCATTGACCGACTGCATACAGCACTGCACGGTTATCTAAAGTCGGCCTGTCAGAATAGCGGTATTCCACTTGCCCCCGACGCCACTCTGACCCAGGCATACAAGGTCCTTCGAACCCAGCACCCAGCACTGCAATCGCTAGGGGGGCATGATGGCGAAGTCGGAAAGATTCTTAGTTCTTTCGCATCAATGCTTGATGCGCTCAATACGTTGCGTAATCACGCCAGTGTTGCTCATCCCAATGACAATCTGATTGGTACGGCGGAGGGCTCGCTTACCGTTAACGCAGTTCGCACAATATTCCACTATCTCAATCAGAAAATTGGCGAATAAAAGTACCCAAATTCGTCATAGTTTCTATCAACGGGTAGGGCCTTTTTTCTCCAATTAACCATTACCTACGACAGCAACATAAATATGCATGCTAAGTAGTGAAAATTGCCAAGAACGGATATAGCCGTATGAAGATGCCAACCTGGTTCTTACCACTCAGCGAAACACTGAGTACTGCACTAGTTAGCGGAGCTGCTCTCGACATAGCACGCCTTTCAAGATACGAGGTTGCAGCGATCCTCTATGTGCTCAAACTGTCTAAACCATTCAACTTGCCGGACCGATACTCCATCGAGATGGAGCGAAAATTTGCCGGCTTCCTAGACATTCCCAGCGACCAGATGAGGTCTGCCTTAGCTGATGCTTACGATCAGAAAGCCTTTATTGAAGGCATCTTGCAGACTACGAATTTAGGTATTGGGCTAGTTGACGACGAAACGATAATTAAGCACCCCTTTATAAGGCCAGAGGGCAGTTGGGATTTCGGTTTCGCCAAACGTTATCAAGCGTCCTATGGTGCCGTTAGATATGAACATGTCCGGTCTAGTGGTGTGGTCATCAAGCTAAGCGATCACCAACTTAGGTTGATTCAAAACATCAAGGCGAACCAGGAAGACTCAATCGAAGCACAAGCGCATGCAGGTACTGGGAAAACTTTTATCTTGGACGAGATCATGGCTTTGATGCCTAATCGCCGATTCATTTTTTTAGCAGACGCTGATCCAAAGCTTAAGGCAATTCGGGCCAGATTCCCCGAAGAAAAGGTACGGACTTCCACATTCAAAAGCCTGGCAGAGTCACTGTTATCTAAGGGTAACAGAATGCTCCAAGAGAAGATGGTCTCTGATTCTCGACTATCGCTGTCTTACTCGGAGCTGGCGGAGCGAGTTGGATTTAGCTCCATTGGTAACCGAAATGCATCACAAGTAGCAGCATTGTGCTGGTCCGTGATTTTTAAATTTTGCATGTCTAGAGACACATATATTACTTCCCGCCATATTCCCCGAGATCAAATTCGATGGTTATCTTCTATTGATCAGGAGATTGTGGCCGCCGCCGCTGCCAAACTTTGGTACAAAATGACGCAATTGGACTTGGACGCGCCTTCTCTTCCAGTTCGCGGTTACCACCGGATTAAACAAATTTCTTTAGGCGGACTTTATATTCCAGAAGATATTGACACTGTACTGATAGACGAGGGCCATGATCTTACGGTGCCGATGGTGGACCTTCTCGACAGATCGCCGCAAACCGTAATTTCTCTAGGCGACCAGCATCAGAATCTTGAAGGCCAATATGTGCCGCATAATGCAATGATTCGACATCGAGAAATGGCAACTTCGTTGCGCGCCGGGCCTGCACTCGTTGGATACATAAATCCGCTTATAGAGCTATTTCCTGGTACTTCAGCCTCGCCTTTCATTGGAGACAGAGCCAAAGAGATGGTTGTAGAGGAATATGCTGCCAACTCGTTTCCTCGGGAGTCGACAGTTATCTTGGTAGCGAATGATTGGGGTATTTTCGACTGGCTCTTGCGCAGCCGTGAAATGGGTAAAGGTGCAGCAGTAATTGACTGGGATGCAAAGTTTGAGCTTTTCCTAGATGGCTGTTTGAATTTGTTTATGCGTAATGAGCGGCCGAGTCATGGCGCTATAGCACGATACCGCACGTGGGATCAGCTCCATGAGGATATGAAATGGAATGATGCATTTCTAAGAGTCGAGCAATGGCTTGGTACCATAGGAATAAAATTCGGCGTATCGGGGCTTTATAACCGAGCGGACCACGCTGAGTTTTCAAACGTCAACCTTGCGCGACCATTGTTGGCGACAGTTTTTGCGGCCAAAAACTTTGAGCTTTCGAGGATGGCTATCTCTGAGGATCTCTATTACTCCTCCGATTTAAAAAGTAAAAGGTCGCTTTCCAAAAAATTAGCTGAGCTTTACACAGCGATTACGCGGGCTTCTGGGAAAATATACTTCCCCGACACGCATCACGAATGGATGAGCTTTATTACAAGCTCGGCCAGCCACCTCAAGTAAGTAGAGGTTCGTTAGGAGGGGGGTTAAGTGTCTGTTTACGTCCGGGGAGCTTGATGAGATGCGGAGATGTCATGACGCCCAGATGGTTTGACCAAGCTACTCGCGTCTCCGTTGTTACTCAGCTTTGAATCAGTGGGTAACAAAGCTGCGCAGCTCAGACGAGACTAGGACGAAGAAACAGACCTAGCGCCATCACCAGCATGCTAGTGCTTCTGGGAGAGGGCGGATTAGGGCAGCGACTACAGTGTAACGCCAACGTGATAGTCCAGACACCGGAATCAGATGAGCGCTGCTACTGGGTTCCTGGAACAGCTTTTAGCAGCAGGTGCCTATCAGCCCAAAGCATTGATCATTACCCGGGCTGCCCAGTTCGAGTCAGAAGCCCGAAGGCTGGCCGGCGGCGGTTCGGAAAATGAGCGCAGGTCCTCACTGTCGCATTAGCAAAAGGCAAAGAACTGGAACCGGCAGGTTGCTTAGCAGGGCCTGCTACTTGAGATAGAAATCAATCTTTCTCCGTGGTTAAGCTCGATTTAGTACTTTCATCACAAAACAGAGGCTCAGCTACTAACCAACAGCCTAAGGCCGGATGTAAAGGTCCATGCTCGTCCGCCAGTAAGGATAATTCCTCTCTTCGCCGCTCTTCGAGTTTGCCTGCGAGCCAGATGTCAGCTGCTTCCGGGTAATGCCGTAGAAGGCGTTCAGCTTGGAGGCGTATGGATTCAGGCAGGGATGAATCCCTAGATAAGTCGCGCAAGAAGTCTCTTGTCTGCACCACACTACGGGTTCGCTCATGAACCATGGTCACGGCAACTCTCCTAAATTATCCCCTCGGGGAGACGGTTTCCCGTTAACGAGTCATACGGCCCTGAGGGGCGGCGTACTAAATGGAGAACGAGCGGCTAAAATCGGCCTCCCTAATCAATCGCGATCATCACTTTTGATCCTCTTGTGAAAAGTAGTCTAGGCCATACCACCCATATGGCGGTGGAGATACCGAAGATCCTAGACCTGCCCCTATGTGCTGATGAACCATGTGCTCAAAGGCATTCGATATGAAACCGTGGGCTCCCTGCATGGTGGTTCACATGACGGTGAATTACGTCTGGTGGGTTGGTCGGCCGATCAGTGGCTAAAGCGCTTCGATGTCGATGGCAGTGAGATCCCCGCCTGGCGAACAAAGTTGCTCAGCAACGAGCCACATCTCAACCCAGCGAACACTCTGGCTGGACGTTTACAGTGAAGCTTTGCAGCTAAATGGTAGGAGGCCACATGCTATTTCCTGCAGCACTGGTCAGCCAGTAACGCTTGGGCAACACTGCACCCTCTCTCCGAGACGGTCATACCTATGCACGCTAACACCCTCTACATCATCGGGAACGGCTTTGACCTGAACCACCGGTTACCGACCGGATATGGGCATTTCAAGGCCTACGTTAGATCCCATGATCGCGAGGTCTATGACTGGGTTGAAGAGTATGTGCCTGCTGGTGAAACCTGGGGTGATCTGGAAATGGCTCTCGCTTACCTGGACACCGACCACATCGTCAGCAGCCTTGAACATTTTATGGGGTCATATGCAGACGAGAACTGGAGCGACTCTGGCCACCATGACTTCCAATATGAAGTCGATCGGGTCGCAAGAGGATTGGGAGGAACGCTTCAGAAGATTTTTGCCGAATGGGTAAGCACCATTCAGATCCCCGACGCCCAGAGTGTTCAGAACCGCCTGGCCGGGTTGGACATCAATGCCACGTACTTGACCTTCAATTACACCAGTACGCTTACCCGCGTGTACCAGGTGCCCGCTGAAAATATCTTGCATATTCACGGCGAGTCGATAGGGTCCGATTCCGAGCTCGTACTAGGGCATGGCTGGGCCCCGGAAGAACGGACATCTCTGTTCGATAGCGTGAATCATGAGGACTCCGACCATCGCTTGGTGGAAGCCATGCAGTCCTTGGACGATTATTTCTCGGAAACCTTCAAACCCTCAAAAGAGATCATCGAGCGCAACACCGATTTCTTTGCAGGTCTGGAGAAGGTCGATCAAATAGTGGTGCTTGGGCACTCGCTCAGCCCGGTGGATACCCCCTATCTCTCAGCCATAGTGCAAGCGTTGGAGCACAGGCCTGTGTCGTGGACCGTCGCCGTCCTGCCAGATGACGACCTTGTAGAGAAAACATCTCGCCTTGAAGCAATCGGCGTTCTGTCTGAGCAAATACGCTATAGGCTGTGGAGCGAGTTACAAGACGTTGCGCCGGACGAGCATCGCTGACGCGGTCAGCGAATCGGATACTAGTAGCGCAGAACTAGACTTCAACTCCCCAAGCCCGAACCGTATCTCGTAGCTTCTCACGATGAGCCATATTCTCTTCATGCCCCAGATAGTGAGTGCCAACCAACTGATTGAATTCAGGACGAATTCCGGGGGTGATTAGCGCTCGACCTTGCTTAAGTCCTAGATGGATCTCGATGTTTCGGAAGGAGAGCTCATCGCTATCGTCCGTAGTGACATCCTGCTGGAAAAGGTCGAGGAGATCCTTGAACGGTTCCAGAAGAACACTCCTCAACGCGACGATGGTTCTCCCCTGATGCATTTGACCCAGGTGTCTATAGAAGAAAGACGTGACGCCGGCAGCACAGATCTGCACCCGCTCATTCGGCGATGGGTATTGGGGCGATACACCAGCGGGCACGAAAACGGTGTCGTACACACGCCGCAGTGCACTTCCGTACTCCGGTAGCAGGGCATCTGGCCCGACCGCGTCGAAAGCGGGAGTGCGCAATCGGCCAGTGATGATTTCCTTGATCTTCGTGCAGCGAGCCACTGCGGAGAACACTAGCCTGGTGCCGAAGAAGTCAGCCCACATCTCGATAGCTTTGCTATCGAGATCGTCTTTATCTAGATGCTTGGTATGGGCATTCGCCCAGTGAGCGAGCTCATGGGCAGCGATGATCAAGCAGTAAAACAGATCACTGTGATCGTTCACGGCGCTGTCGGCGAAACGATAGGAGAACTGCAGAGTTGGCTTGCCAAGAATCTTTGCCACTTGGGCAAGTGGGGCCGGATCACCGTCGAAATCACAAATCACATCGGGCTGCTGATCATCATGATGCATCGATTTGAAATCTGCGATAAAGGCCTTGATGACATCCTTGTTTGTGAGCGACACCTGGTACCTCTGCCTTGATGGGGGGGCAATCTTCGCCTGTTCTCTAGTTGTAAAACAGTCGTGGATCGAATCGCTTGTCGAAAAACTCGGGAAGGCTGTCGGCGTTGCCGTCCCACTCGCTCATCCAGTGCATGCCAAGCAACGAGTCGTAGCGACGCAATAGTTTTTTCTTACCCAGCTTTCCAGCAAGAGCCAGAGCTTCCGCAAGCACGTTTTTGAAAATATCTGGATCTCGGCCGACGCCGAGGTTATACGCCGCCTGGTAGTGTTGTAGTGCTTTCTCATCCTCTCCACACAACACTAGATATCGACCTCGAAGCCATTCGACGATGTGATAGGTTTGCTCCGTGATCGGCTCCCACGTTTGCTCAAGACGCGTAAGCATGTCCTCAACCACAGCGGCGTCACGAGGAATATTTGGATTGTAGAGCGCGTCCCTGAGGGCACCGTAAGGACGGTCCGGGCCGATGTTGTACTTCTGCACATTCTCCATAGCGACCTCTCTCTTGCGCCAGAAGAATGCTTCTTCAGCATCAGCCATCGTGCAGTCCGTCATGTTGAAGTTATTGGCGATGGCCTTACGGTATTCAAGCGGTGTCCTGGCCAACAGCCGGCCAGCTACTACCCACAGCTTTGGTCCCATCTCATTTTTCAGCCCCAACGCCTGAAGAATTTCCAACGCACGGTCTAGATTGGGCACTCCCGCGCCCTTCAACCAGCCATCAAAAGTGTCTCGGCAATTATCAACGTCAATGTTGTGCTCTTTGGCACGATGCTCACAAACCAGCGTGTAATCCTTCCGTCCCCATGTGCAAAGCGATTTGATCACACAGCCGAATGGAGCCTGGTCGTTCAAGAGGATGGTTGGCTGAACCAACGGCAATATGACATGAGCCGCCTTGAGAAGCAGGAAGCCGCCGACTCCAAAAATAGTAGGCCAGAGCAGATCCTTCATGTGATGACGCTCAAGCAGGCCGGCGTCATGCCTGGTAACGAAACCTGCGTAATATTCGAGCCAACGGCGACCAATCACGAAAATTATATTCGCAGCATACTGATCACCAAGATAATCGCTCAGGCGTTTCTCTAAACCGACGAGTATGGTCGAGGGGATTTCGATTGGGTCTAGGCCAGGGCGTTTTCGTTCATCCTTGAAAGCTTTTAGGTCGTCGTAAAGGTTGCCGTTGTCTGTCGACAGGACCAAGCCGCTGCGAACGGCGACCTCATAGACAATTTCGCCAATGGATGGATAGGGGGAGATGGGAAGTTTCATTGGGCACCTCTGCTAGGGGAGGCTTCCCTCCCCTGGCATCCATGATTCATTGTTTGCGGGCAGCCTTGTCCGCAGTGCTTGCCGCTCTTGAAGCAAAACTATCAGGTGGGATGATCCCGTCATTGGCGCGAGATGTCGCCGAGTAGATACGAGCTTTGGCGTCTTGGGTCATGGGCTTGCTGCCAGATTTCTTGGACATGTCAGTCTCCTGTAAAAGTCGGAAAGAAACGCTTGTGCGTCGGTGGTGACTGTACGGAGAGGGCAAGCCTTGGTCAGGGGGGCAAACTCGGAAAATTCGGTTTTACTTATCAACAGTGCACTCCATATGCAGCAATCGTCCCTATCGAGCGCGCCTCTAAAGCAGCCATCCCAGGCAGGAGTAAATTGTTCGAGCACACAAGGAATTGAAACCATGCTATTTAAGCTTGATCGTTATCAACCAAATTCTGCCAGAATGAAGTGTGTACTAATCTTACCTAACAAAAGGTTTTTCTATGTCCAAACTTGCTGAATTCAAAGCCCTTGAAGCTCAACTAGCTGACCAGCTTAAGCAACTTGATCTGCTTAAAAATGATAGCGAGCTGAAGCGCGAAATCGAATTTGAAGAAAAACTCCGCAGACTGATGGCGGAATACAGAGTAAGCCTGCCAGGCATCATCTCTCTTTTGGATCCGCATGCAGGTCGGACTTCGGATACTACTGCTGCTCGTGGTCAGCGCCGGCAGCGTCAGGTCAAGGTGTATACAAACCCAGAAACCGGGGAGGTTGTTGAGACCAAGGGCGGCAACAACAAAGTGCTGAAAGCCTGGAAAGCGCAGTACGGGGCTGAGAAAGTAGAATCATGGCTTAAATAAAGCAGTGCGATCGTCGATGAAAAGCCAGGCACTGCTTGGCTTTTTTGTAACCATTCCCCGGTTAATTTAGATGGATAACGGTAGGCCTGAAGTAGGTACGCTCTCCGATTAACAACCGTGCCGCCATCACCTTCGCCGTCAATGCTTAGAGACTAGCTGGGCGGTACTCACTTTTAGAAAATCTGCTGAGCCTGTAGGCAGCTGTTCATTTCTTCGTATGTATGAAGGAAGCGGCACCCTGTCAGTTCAGTCTACGACGTCCTAGCACAGTGGAAAGCAACTCGCGCGTTCCAGAGTAACGACCGCTGCGTTGCAGGGCTGTTGGCAAGGAAGGAACAAGTGTGAACAGCTGCATTCGGGTCAACTCCAATCCTTCCACCCGGTCAAAGACCTCACGAAGCCTCTCGCGAACGAGCAGCTCAAGCGCGTTGTCACGTGCTATCCAATCGATGCGGGAATTGTTTCCTATCCGGCCAGAGGGGAGCCCTGCGGTTTGAGCCAGTAGCCAAGCCTTATCATTCCTGTATAGCCAGGCGTAGGTACTGGGTGACTGTTGTCGTAAATTTTTGGGGCTCATCCCAGGTGAGGTCGCACAAGTGCTGAGCCAACAGCTACGGTGATGACGGAGCAATTCTTGGTGGTGCGCGAGTTGCCATGCTGAATGCAATACAGGATTAGCGCGGAGCAGCTTATTTATCGTGGACACTGTAATCCCGAACTGAATGCAAAGTTCGGCTTTCGGTGTGCCCCGCTGTAACAGCGCAATGAGCTCACCGCGAACACCAGCTTTTAGCACCTTAGGGCGAAGCGCTTGCTGGCTAAACGTCGCATTTCTCGCGGTTGTGCTCTCAGGCACTACCGATTTAGGTGGCGGTTCTATTCCAGAATCGATATCCAATACTGAAGCGCCGTCAGATCGTTGAGCCTGATCATAGCCACTTAGGAAACGATCCAGATTACCGAAGTGCCAAGTTATAAGAGTCAGGTGCTTTAACGGGTGCACGTGTCCTCGTGGTGTTCGTAGCAGATTGCTTAAGAACGAACTCGCCGATTCGTTGGTACTAGGAAGCGACTGAAAAGGCTGTAGAGATCTAAGTGGTTTGGCGAACTCCAAGAAGTCCTTGACCGCATGCAAGTTAGGCGTGCTTTTCCCCGATAGTTCGATTTCTTGTCTGTAGGTATGGGCGACGAGATAAGGCATGAAGTTTAGGCGAAATCCAAGTTCCGACAGCTGTATTGAGGTGTGGGCAAGTGCTAGGAAAGCGTCGATGTCTTTGGACGCAATAGCGGCATCATCGGGTAGTACGAGCTGCTCTAGGCGTGGCAGGACCCAAGAGAATCGACCTGCCCAAGTTCGCTTGTAGATGTACTCACCTAGTAGCCGCCCATGCGTTGGACAGATATGCACGCCGGGGTATTGGTGCGTGAGATGCCAGTAAGCAACACCTACATCCAAAACATCAGCTTCTATGCACTCTGGACAAGCTTTAAGCGGATGGTAGGCACCGAATCTACTGGTGTGTAAACCCAAACGATATTTAATCCCCCCCAACCCATCGCCACGCATTGCTTTGAGTAGAAACTGGGAATTTTCATATGACTGAAAAGGCGCAAAGAGCGGAGCGATCGTATGTTGGGATATTACGCTTTCCGCATCCCCCCAATAGGATCCACTTTTCTCAATAAAGGCATCAAGACAGTTCGGGAAGTCATGTGAAGACCCACCACGGCTAGCGCCGAAGAGAGAAGAGCTCGTGTCAGAGCATTTGTCGGTTCCGTTGAAAAAATGTATCCGGCTGCAGAGGCTAAATAAAGTTTCATCGGAAAGCCAATTAAGTTTTTGTTTTAAGTAGCAACTATCCATAAGAATGTTTCTCATGTTTAGGCCGCGTTTACCAAAGAAAACTAAGCTTAGTATAGCTTAGTGATTAATAAGTGCTAATTCTGAGTTTGCCTAGAAGTAAAATATTCAATATGTATATATGGGTGGCTGCAGGGCCGTGATACTAATGATTATTTCGCGTGTTTGTTGTGATGGATTTTATATATCTTAGTTTCTGGGGGCAGCATCGGTGCTGCCTGCAGAGGCGCATCGAGTGCTTACAGGTGCGCCTCCTTAGGCGGATTTTTTGCGCCTGAGGAGGCGCAAGTAAATCAGCGTTTATATGTTGTCAAAGTTTATGTTTGTTTGTAGCATTCGCGAAATAAGGCCTATAGAAGTCTGCATTTTCAGAAATAATCAACTGCTACGCAGCGTTCTCCGGCTCAGGCAGTGGCTGTGGGCGAAGTGGTTTTGACGATCCGCATGCCTACGCCGTCGCCCCGGTAGACAGCACTGATAGGCAATCCAGTCTAGGTGATGATTGAGGAGATATTAATATGACGGCTAACTAAATTTTAGGAGCCGAATAGACAGAGCCCGAGGTTCGGAAAAACCTCAGGCTCTGAGAATTTGTCAGATTTGAGCTGCCTGACAAATCCATTCTCTATTCCCGTGTGTAGGGCGTCAAGCCCTGCACAGGCTCCGTTCATCCCAACTAAAAATTTATCGTGGATTGCGAGGCACAAGTTTGCCCGCGAAAACGACATGAGCTGCTCTCTGTGTGATGTACACGAGAGAGCCCGTGCTTGGATGACCAGAGAGTGCGCAATGATCAAGTTCGCAGATATGCAGCGGATGGTAGAGCGACAGGCCGGCTTTCAATGGGGCGATAAGTACCAACCTTCGACCTTTGCCACGACTCGGGAAGGGTCTCGGATATCACGTATTAGCAGGTTGAACAGTGCAAGGCTTGGTAGAGCATTGCATCTGCAATCAACCTCGGAAACATTGTTCGCTAAATTTGCACTCTATCACCCTAGAGTGTTCGATTTACACGAGCAAAAAATGCTTTTCCCAGTGCCTCATCAGCACCCACTGGATGGGCATCCAACGATTATAGGAGCAGAGTTACCCTATCTAGAGGGCACAGTAAGTGTCGCTCGACGGATTGGTTTTGTGCACAAACAGGTAATTGCAGAGTTAGAGGATGGCTCTAAAGTTCGAGCGCCCTATCCCTATCAAGGAGACTTACTCCTTTACTTAAAGGATGAGAATAGTAATCCCTACGCCGTAAACTGGAATCTAAAAGCAACACCTGCAGACTTTAAAGAAAAGAGTAGGTCAGCGGTAAAGACACCGCAGCAGCAGAAAAAATCGAAAGTGAACCAGGTACTAAGGAATGAGTTAGAAGAGCAATATTATGCGTCTGCCGGAATTAGAACACATAAGCTAACGCCGGAAAATTTAGACAGTAAATTCGCAGCGAACCTTAACTTAATATTTAGCTTTCACCTAAAACAATACACCGTAGATAGCAAAGTCTTACACGACTATTCACTTGAGTTACAAGAGTCCCTTAGCGCAGGGATCCCACTATCGATAGTCGCAATTCAATACAGCAAGAAGTGGGGGTTTAGAGATCAGTTTATTTCTAAAATATATAGAGATATCTGGGATAGAAAACTGTTAGTAAATTTATTTGAGCCAGTCCGTATTGACCATGCGCTGGAATCTCAAGTGGTAGATGCTTTAGATTTATATAAGTATCTATTTGCAGAGGATACCCAGTGAACATTGGTGCGCGCTTAGAAGCGCCGCAGGGATTTCAAGGACTGAAAAGTGGTGAGGCGTACTACTATTTGCACAGTGGGCAAAATGGCGCGCGCGTGCGACTCGTGCTGTTTATCGAAGAAAAGACCTTTATTAAAACTCATGTTTTTAGCTTGGCTCGTGTAGATTTCGAGGCCGCACTTGAAAATGGGGAGCTGTTAGAGCTAAAGAGCGGTGAGTCATATCCTTTTTGGCTGGAAGGTGTATGGGGTAAGGAATTAGCGTTCTTAGAAAAGCAGAGAGGGGTGAAGAGTAAGACGCTAGCCGAAGTAATTGATTTACGATACTTGGCTATCTCCGAACTAGTAGAGAACTGGGAGGCGATAGTCGCTTGTGACAGCCCTGATACCTTAATCAATCTACATGCGCGAAAAAGCACACCACAGCAAAACGAGACACGCTTAAAGCTATGGTTCTATTCTTATATTGTATTCGGTCGAAATAAATTAGCGCTACTCCCGAGACTTCATCGGATCGGTGGGTGGGACAGAGAGAGTAAGAGTAAAAAATTAGGAAGACCTTCAGGGGGAAATCCAAAGTCCGGGTTTCCTGCTACGCCGGAGATGAAAGCCAGTATTCTCAAGGGATACGTCGATAATAAAAAATCGGGGATGTCCTGGCTGACATTGTATGGGGAGGTTATGACAAACGAATTCAAGTGCAAAACAATAAAGCGGAACGGAACATTTGAGTTTGTTAACCTGGACGGAAAACCATTTCCATCATTTCACCAATTCAAGTATTGGCTCAAAAAAAATTCTCAGGCGCGATCAGTATCCCTGGAGATGCTTGGAAAGAAAAGAACGAGAGCTAAGACAGGAAGTATTGGTAGCTTTTCAGAAAAGTTAGTTAATGTTAGTCAGGTGGCTGAGTTTGATGGGTATTACATCATTGAAAGCCCATCTGGAGTATTAGAACAGTCAGCCCAAGAGCCCTTTTGTGTCGTCAGAGCTATCTGTGGTCTATCGGGGATGCTGATGGGAGTTGGATTTTCGGATGGTAAGGAAAACATGGCCGCCTATCAAATGGCTCTGTTTTCCATGGCGGTAGATAAGGTCAAATTCTGTGAGCTTTTCGGTATCGTTATTGAGGATTCAGAGTGGCCTTGCGTTGGTTTGCCGGGAAACGTTGTATTTGATAGAGGGCCGGGGGCCCATCTGAACGTTGAAGCAGAGGTAAATTGGCTTGGGCAGTTTGAGTTGCCTCCCAGCCACGATGGGCAGGGAAAAGCAACAATTGAATCCTCTCACCCTAGAGAGAAAAAGGTTGCTGACGTTCCAGGGTTTGTTCATAGCGCTCATAATTTTGTTGAGTTATCTAAGCGCGAAATAATGCAGGTCTTGATTGATAACAAAACTTCAGATGCAAGTGGTCGGATGACCGAAGAAATGATTTATGCTCATTTCAAGCCAACACCGGAAAATATTTGGATATACCTCGATGATCGAGGTAGAAATAGCTCTAGCTCTATGCCGTTTGACGACGCAGTTAGACAATTTCTCGTCAAGCATTCAGCAACGATAAAAGATAGTGGTGTCTATCTGCATGGGAGGAAATATAACTCACCGGAGCTTGTGACTGAAGGCGTCTACGACTTTGTCGCACGTAATGGAAGTATTCCAGTTGAGGTATACGTCTTAACAATGTGTGTTAGGCATATCTGGCTTGATTACCAAGGTGATCTTATTGAGCTGTCTGCTGTTATTAGAAGCTCCGATGCTCCTGGCGCTCAGGATATAAGCATATATGAACTTCAAAAACTGAATAAGATCCGACTAGATGGATTAAATGATTTGCATAAGTCGATACCTGCCGTACAGCAGGAATATCGAACCAGATTCAAAGATAACGTCGGTAAGGAATGGTCTGCTGGTAAGCGTATTTCAGGCGCGAAACAAAAAGATATGGCTACCAAGAGGGATTTACAAGATCAAGCTGCATTTCGAGGCAAGGCTAAATGACCGAGATTATTACGTCGCGATTTCAGGGTCTTAGCGATGTCGACTATATAAAATCAAAAATTGAGGTATGTCCACCAGCACTTGATGGGCTTGAGTCAAACTCACCTCAAGTTGCCTCGGAGGTGCTAAGAAGTGCTTTAAATAAAATCTTTGTATCGACTCCATTTGTTATTGGTTTTTTGCAGGAGATTTTAGGGGTTGCTCAGTTATATTGCCAATCCCAATTTGGATCTGAGTTAGATTACATTAGGGGGATTTACTCTCCTGAGCAAAGAGCTTTCAATGTAGAATCGGAGATAGAGCCATTCTGTTTAACAGGTTTGGCAGGTGTTGGAAAAAGCGAGGCTATTCAAGCTTATTTTAGGCTGGTTTCTGGTCCAGTAGGCATGTCCACCGAGCATTTCTTAGAAGAGCAGAAAATTGTTCCATATTGGTATGTGAGTGCGAGAGGAAAAACCAGTGGTAAGCAAATTCTATTAGATTTTTTGAATGAGCAAAGCTCACGTACAAACCTTGGTACACTACTCTCTCTTTGTCAAAGCCGTGCACACCGTTTTGGAGTGCCAGTCGTAATTTTGGATGAAACACAATTCATTGCCAAGGGTGATGGTGCAGCTAAATCAGTGGATATATTATTAACCTTAGCGGCTATTGGCCCTCCAATGATTTATGCGTCTAATTTTAGCTTGTTGCATAAATTAAAACGTTGTAATCAAGAGGATGCACAGCGCATTTTTGCAAAAGTAAGAATAATGGCTCCTGATGAACTGAACAGCGAGTCTTGGCTGAAATATATGTCTGAGTGTTCGCGTGTGGCCAATGGACGATTAGATATAAATGAAGATGTCAGTCGTGAGCTATATATTCAAACATTTGGCATTAAGCGATTAGTGATTAGGCTGTTAAGCTTTGCTTATTTTGAAGCTAGATTGTCCGGCAGAAGTAGAGTTTCTGTCGATGATGTTGTCAAAGCTTCTCTTTCAGCTTCATATACTATTAATAGAGAGGACGTTAAGCTGTTGAAGACTTTAGCGGCAACTGGATATATGCCGGGCCGCTTCAGGCCAGATTTGGTTTGTCCGGTGGCTGCCCCGAGTACCTACATGGCTAATGTAGTCAGTGCCTTCAGAGAGAAACGGGCTCTTCAGATGGAGACCAAGGTCGTTGAAGCTTCTTTGACTGTTGCTGAGAGAAGTACCTTGAAATCGTCTGCCCCAGACGGGGGCAAGAAGAAAATAAAGTCTCCAGTCCGAACGATTACTCCTAAGGCCAGCGATGAAGAGCTCGCAGCGAATTTTATGGCCCTGATGCCTAAGCCAAAGAAATAGTAGATCGAGGTGGCGCGCGCTAGCATTGGCGAGGGTCGACAGGTTTTATTGTTTGCGCCATGTTGATCTCCCTCGTTTCAGGTGGTTTCGACAGGTTTTATTGTCCAGATATAGCTTCTCAAGTCCGCATGGAGCGTAGTCTGTGTCGACAGGTTTTATTGTTCGGGATCAGCTCGCTTAGCGCGCGCCAGGTGCAATCTGCCGCAGGCGCGCGGCGAACAGGGCGTGGGCGGCCAGGTCCACTGGCCGGTGTTTGACCGTGCTGCTTGGCGGGTAGTGGGCGGTGCAATTGTCGCCCTTATGGTTGCGGGCCGGGCGAATCGGCCGCGGGCTGAAACCGCCGCCGCAATTTGGGCAGACGTTCTCCAGCAGGGTCACGCAGGCGGCGCAGAAGAGAATCAATGGGGTCAAGAATCAATGGGGTCAGAGTGGTTGATTTTTGCGCGCCAAAACGGTTAGCCTGCTCCCTGACCCTAGGAGACCCTCCCCATGGCCCGCTTACCCCGCCTCTATTTTCCCGGCTGCGTCCATCACGTGATTCAGCGTGGCAATAATCGGGAGGCCTGTTTTTATGACGAGGCGGACTACAAAGCCTACCTGTCCTTTCTCAAGGAGGCTGCCAGCAAATATCAAGTCGCCATTCACGCCTTTGTGCTGATGACCAACCATGTGCACTTGCTGGCTACGCCCAGCGATGAGCAGGGCATAAGTCGGTTAATGCAGGCGCAGGGCCGCAAATACGTTCAGTACTTCAATTTCACCTACGGTCGCACGGGCACCTTGTGGGAGGGGCGCTATAAATCGACACTGGTCGATTCCGACGGTTACCTGCTGACGGTCTACCGCTATATAGAGCTGAACCCGGTGCGGGGGGGTATGGTGTCCCATGCCTCGGAGTACCCTTGGTCCAGTTACCAATTAAATGCTTTAGGCAAGCCGAACCAGCTTGTTACGCCACATACTTTGTATTTCCAGCTCGGTAAAACAGAGGCGGAGCGGCAGGGCGCCTATCGGTCATTGTTCCGGGGCGGAATGCCGGAGCGGGAATTGACGGCGATCCGTGAAGCTACGAACAAGGCGTGGGTTTTGGGTAATGATCGGTTTAAGGCCAACATCGAAGCCAGGACGGGGCGGCGCGCTGTTCCCCTGGGGCGGGGTGGGGACAGAAAGTCTGCTGGGTATAGGGAAACTAAGAATCAATGACACTGACCCCATCGATCACCGACCCCATCGATCACCCATCGATCCCTATGGCGCGGCTCTATTGCGCCGGCCATGAAGTCGATCTGAGCTGCCTTGATGCCGGTATCCCCGCGCGTCAGGTGGACCTGCCCAAATACCCCTTCCGCAATACCCGCTACTGGTTCGAGTCGGAGCGCAGCTTTGCCTATTCCGCGTCCGATGTCGCTCGGCAAGCGGACCGCGCGGCGGCATCGTCGGATGTCGGCGAAGAGGAGGAAACCGCCTCACGTGGACAGCAGCTGGCGGCGGTCTTGGCCACTCTGGACACTGAAGAGCAGTGGCTGACGCTGGTCAATATGACGCGCTCGGCACTGGCGCGCGTGCTGGAAATCGAGGAAGAGGAAATCCCGCTGGATGCCGACCTGTTCGACCTGGGTATCGACTCCATGAAGGCCCTCGACCTGCGGGCCAGCGTGCAGAAGGAGTTGGGTTACGAGTTGTCCGCCACCCTGTTGTTCGACTACCCCAACGTGCTGTCCCTGGTGGACTACCTGGGCATCGAACTCCTCAAACTGTGGAGCGTGTCGCCCTTGGCCGAGGAGGCTGAAGCCCTCGCGGAAAACTGACCGATAAGCCAAATAGTTGCCAATTTGTTTATGGGCGATGCTAGCATCGATCTCAATATATATTGACATGTGCATGTGTGTGCATGAATAATCGATATGGAGAGCCCATATGAACGAATTGCACCAGATCTTCGATTCAAAGCTGTTCAAGGTGCTCAGTGAGCCGGTTCGCATCGACATCCTCAAGGTGTTGGCGCAGCACGGCCAGATGGATATTGCAGAGATCACCGGCTACCTGCCGCAGGATCGTTCCGTGGTTTCACGGCACCTCAGCGTCATGCATGACGTGGGGGTGCTGAAGGCGGAAAAACGCGGCAGGCACATATTTTACGAACTTGACGGGCTGGCAATTCTGCACCGTTTGGAAGGCATCGCCACGGCGATAAGGCATTATTTCGAGAGCTGCTGCCCCGAAGCGCTCAAGGACGAGTAATGGTTTAGCGCCGCCCCAAACGCGCCAGTTCGTCCTGACAGGCCTCAGGAGGACGAATGTTCAACGGACTGGTTGTATTCTCGGTAAAGCGACCCTGGTGGGTCATTCTCGCAGCGCTGATCGTCTTCGCCCTGTTCACCAGCCAACTGCCGAAGTTGCAGGTCGATGGCCGGGTCGAAGCACTGGTTCCTGAGCACAACGCTCATGTGACCCTGCGCAATGAAATGGAGAAGGTGTTCGGCGCGGCCGGCTTCATCATCATTAGCGTCAGCGAAGACGAAGTGTTCAGCCAGCCGGTGCTCGCTTCGGCCTATGCGCTAAGCAAGCAACTGAGTCTGTCACCTCACGTTCGTGAGGTGCATTCGATCTTCTCCAAGCAATATCTCCAGGGTGGCGGCGGTACCTTCGAGGTCGGCCAGATCGTCGATGACCCCGACTCCGGGCGATTCAATCCCGTACTCATTCAACAACGCCTGGCCAGTGATCCGGTATACAGCGGCAATCTGCTCAGCCTCGACGGCAAGGGCCTGGCGTTGTTGGTGGAGTTCAATACCGGCACCGCAGACCAGGTCGCCACCGAGCTGGTCGAGCAGGCGCTGGCACAGGCCGGTCTGCAAGGGCGCTGGCCGATTGCCGGGCTGGCGGTGATTCAGCATGAAATGAAGCGCTACATGGACCGCGACATGGGCGTGTTGATGCCCTTGTTCCTGGTGGTGCTGGCCGCTTTGTTGTTCTTGTCCTTCCATACCGCCCGCGGTGTGCTGGTGCCATTCGCGCCCATCCTTCTCGCGGTGGTGGCAAGCACCGGTTTGATGAGCATGCTGGGCATCAAGATCACCATGATCACCAATCTGGTGCCCATGCTGATCATCGCAGTGGGCTCGTCCTATTCGATCCATTTCCTGAACGAGTACTACCGGCAAGTCGGCCTGGCCCCGGAGGCATCCTCGGCGGCAATTCTGCGTGCGACTGGCCTGCATATAGGGCTGATCATTCTGTTGGCGGCTGCCACGACCTTTCTCGGTTTCATCGCCAATATATTCAACCCGATAGTCGCCATTCGCGACTTCGCGACCACCCTGAGCTTTGCCGTGGTGGTGCTGTGGTTGGCCAATATGACGTTGTTGCCGGCCATCGTGAGCCTGCTGAAACCGGTCAAGGGCGTGCTCAACGGCCACGCCGAAGGCCGTTTCAACCGCCTGCTCGACCGCGTGCAGGAACTGCTGGCACGGGGCATCGTCAACCGGCGCTGGTGGGTGCTGGGTCTGGCGGCGCTGCTGATCGGCAGCTCGGCGTACTACCTGCAGCAGGTGAAAGTGGAGTCCTCGGGCCTGAGTTTCTTCAAGGAAGACTCCAACCTGGTGCGCTCTTCCCGGGCGCTCTCCCAATCCTTCGGCGGCGTGGTGGGCTTCAACTTCGTCATCGATACCGGCAAGGTGGATGGCGCCAAGGACCCAGCGGTACTGAGCACCTTGGCCGCATTCAAGGACTGGCTGCACAGCGAGTACGGCGATCAGGTCAAGGTAACCCTGTCGCTGGCCGACTACGTCAAGCAGATGAGCGGCGCCTATAACGGCGACCAGAGCTATCACCGCATTCCCCAGTCCGCCGAGGAAGTGGCGCAGTACATTGAGATCTTCAGCTGGGGCACCGATGTGCGTGAAAGCCTGCGCAACGTGGTCGATGAAGATTTCCGCCTGCTGAGCTTCGGCGGCCGCTTCGCCTTGATCGAGTACCCGGACGGCAGCTACCGGGAAGAAAGCCTGCAGAACCAGAAGCGCATCATCGATGCGGCCAGCGCCTGGCTGCAGACCAATCTGCCGGCAGGGGTGAAGGCCGAGCCTTACGGCGACATCATGATCGTCTCGGACATCAACGACAGCATCATCCGCGGCCAGATCATCTCCGTCGCGCTGGCGTTGATCTGCGTGCTGGTCGTCACCACCCTGGTGTTCCGTTCGCTGCTTGGCGGCATCATCAGCCTGATCCCGGTATCCCTGGCGGTGGCGGTGAACTTCGGTTTCATGGGGCTGTTCGGGATTCCGCTGAATATCGCCACCGCGTTGGTCTCGGCGATGGCGATCGGCATCGGTATCGATGACACCATCCATTTCCTGATGACCTTCAAACAGCAGGTTCGCCAGCACGGCAATTACCAGCGTGCCTTTGTGGAAACCCTGCAGCAAAGCGGCCGGGCGATCATCTACACCTCCCTGGCGCTGATCGGCGGCTACCTGGTGCTGATGGCTTCGCCCTTCACCCCGATCATCTACTTCGGTGTGTTGAATATCGTCACCATCCTGTTCGCCACGCTCGGCACCTTGCTGTTGCTGGGCGCGGTGATCCTGGTCCTGCAACCGCGTTTCCTGATGCGCGGCGCGGCGATAAGCCAAACGCCGCTGCCGGAGTTGCAACCGCGCGCCGCTAAATCCGATGCCCAGGAGGCCTGAACCATGAAAAGCATTTTCTCTGTACTGCTGATGCTCGCGCTGCCCGCTGCGGCCAGTGCGCAGGACGCCCAGGCGCTGATGGACAAGGTCAACAATCGCTATGTCGGTGATGACGCGCTCAGCGAAGTCACCCTCGAGTACACCAGCAAAAGCGGCAGCAGCAAGGAATACGAGCTGCGTATCTGGAACATCGAGGAAAGCGCCGGCAACAAGACATTGCTCAAGTACACCGCGCCGAATTTCATGCGCGGCAGTGGCGTGCTGGTTCACGGCGAGGACAAACAAGAGACCCTGCAGTGGCTGTATCTGTCGCAGGCGGCGAAGAAGGAAGCGCGCAAGATTTCAAGCTCCGAGCGCGGCCGGCCGTTGTTCGGCACCGACATCTTCTACGTGGATATCGAAGCCAAGGCCACCGAGGATTTTACCTACCAACAGCTGCGCGATGAGATGCTCGACGGTATCGCAACGGTCGTGGTCCAGGCCGTGCCGAACAAGCCGGACTATCCCTATGAGCGGACGATTTCCTGGGTGGACCCCGAGCGTTTGCTGGAGCTGAAAGTCGAGTACTACCAGGACGGCAAATTGCTCAAGACCCTGATCGCCGAGCAGACCGAGCAGATCGAAGGCGTCTGGACAGTGACGCGCTCCAAGGTGGTGAGCGCCAAGCAAGGTTCCAACACGGTGATGAACATCGACAAGATCGATTACAACCTCGGGTTACAGGTCGATCAATTCAGCTTCAAGGCGTTAACGGCCAGAGAGATTTGATTCGTGTCGATGAGAAAGGGATTGCTCGCATTGCTGTTATCGGCACCGGTATTGGCCAGTGCCGGATGGAATCACACCGGCACCGTCAACCTGCGCATGGATGCACGCGAGGCGGGCGAGTCCGCTTTGCTGGGCCGCGCCGCCGTGGAGGCCTCGGGCGAACTGTCCGAACGTCTGAGCTTGCAGATGGAGGTCGAAGGCAACGGCGAAACCTCGGTGGAAGGTGCCAGCGCTGAGCTGCGCACGCTGCTGCTGGACTGGCAGGTGCACGACGCCGTGCACCTGTTCGCCGGTTGGCAGCAGCAAGTGTGGGGGCGGGCCGATGAAGTGAATCCGCTGGATTTCGCCTTCGCCGAAGACACCCGCTGGTACTACCTGGAGCCGCGCGCGCAGCGCAAGCTGGCGCGTTTGTCCGCCGGCACACGCATCGAGTGGGGCGACTCCAGCCTGGCGCTGTTTTATTTCCCGGAATCCTCGCGCAACCACTTGGCCGACGCCGACAGCATCTGGTGCGAGGGGACCTGCGACTTCGCCGATCCCGATTTTCAGCGTGACCAATTCGCCGCCCTGGGCTTTGCCGTCAACACCTCTAAGGCGTCCGCGCCGCGGCACGAATGGGCGGGTCGCTACACCAGCCGCCTCGGCGGGCTGGACTTCGGCGCCGCTGTCTATTACGGCACCGATCACCGGCAGCGGGTGGAACGGACATTCGTCGCGCCCGGCGTAGTGGAGCTGGAGACCAAGGAATACCAAAGCCTGTCCTACGGCGTCGATGCCGCCTACGCGCTCGGCGACGTCGTGGCTCGCGCCGAGCTGGCGCGCTACCAGGACGTGAAGCTGTATATCGACTCGGAGTTGCCGCGCTATCTGGCCGATGCCGATGGCCTGACGGAAACCGATGCGACCGCGGCGATCCTCTCGTTGGATTACACCGCCCCTGGCGACATTTACCTCAACCTTCAATACCAGGATGTCTGGCTGGGCGAGCCAGAAGACGAGGTGATCCTGCCGCGCGAGTTGAATCTGGCCACATTTCAGATCGCCAAAACCTTCTATGACCCCGACGTGAAAATCGAATGGACCACGCTCTACGACATAGGCAAGGAAGGTGGTTTCAGTAAGTTGGAGGCGCGTTGGCAAATGGATATGCAGTGGATGTTATCCGTCGGCTGCCTGGCTTTCGACGGTGAGGATAGTGCCGAGGATTACGGCGCCTTCCGAAAAAACAACAGCGTTTATCTAGCGACGCAATATCAATTTTAGGGTGTGCCATGGCCAGTTTGCTGTCAGCGGCAACAGCTTTAACCCCCTCTAACAAATGGCCACTCTTGCCGCCAATCTGGCCGGATTTACCTTGTACGGACGTGCCATCTTTGCGCTAGTGTGTGGCTCCCCAAGATCCGTGAGTTTGCCTTATGCGTCTCGCCCTTGTTGCCCTGTTTACTTTGCTGCTGACGGCCTGCCAGTCGCCCAGGTTGCATTATCAGTTTGCCAAGGCTGCGCCGCAGCCACTCAGCCAACAGGCTGCAAATTTGCTGGGCGCGGTGGTGGAGGTGGATATCACCCCGCCACCGGGGCTGCCCAAGGCTGGGTTTTCCACCTGGTCGGAGTATGGCGATGGCTTTCGCACGCGGCTGAAGGCGCGGGTGTTCTACCTGCGCGCCAAGGGTGGTGAGCCCTTGGTGTTGGTGCAGACCGATCTGCTGGCCGGCTCGGAGCTTCTGCATGCCGCCCTCAGCCAGCGGCTGGCGGCAGTCAGCGAGATAGCGCCGCAGAATCTGGTGCTGACCGCCAACCACACCCATGCCGCGCCGGGGCAGCATTTCGGCAGCGACTTTTACAACAAGCACGCCAGCAATGCCGCCGGTTTCGATCAGCGCTGGTTTAACTTCCTTAGCCGACGAATTGAGGGCGCGATTCTGCAGGCCCGTGGTCAGCTACGGCCGGCCAAACTGGCGGTCGGGCAACGCGAAATATGGGGACAGACCCGCAACCGCTCGCTGGAACCTTATCTGAATAATCTTGAGGTGACGGACAAGGACGCCAGCCCGGACCGGGTGTTCCAGGCCATCAACCCGATCCTGAGCCTGGTGCGCATCGACTTGCAGGATGCCGATGGCCAGTACCGGCCGGGGGGGGCATTTTCCAGCTTCTCCATCCATGGCACCGGCATAGGTTCGGACACCGGCTTCTACCACGCCGATGTCTGGGCCTATATCGCCAACGAGCTGGCCTGGCGCGTGCAACAGCAGTATGGGTTGGCGCAGAAGCCTATCCACGGCGCCTTCGAGGCCAGCCATGGTGATGTGGCGCCGAACGAGAAACCCGGCCAGCTCGGTTATGCCCAGGCCCGTCGAGTCGGCAGCAACATAGGCGCTCAGGCCTTCGCCTTGTTCCGCCAGTTGGATGGCCAGTTGCATGACCAGGTGCAATTGCACAGCGCCTTGCGCGAGGTGGATGTGCTGCAGCAGCCGAGCATTGGCGCCATCAGCCTGTGCCAGCCGGCGGTGGGTGCGGCACTGGCGGCCGGGGCCAGCGAGCATCTATCGCCAGTGATCTGGCGACTGCCCTTTATCCATCCGGGACAACCGAAAACCTGGTTCGCCGATGACTGCCAGGGCGCCAAGCACTGGCTCGGCACTCATTGGCTGCAGCCGCTGATTGCGCCGCCTGAGGAGTTTCCCCATCGCCTGTTGATCCAGACCCTGCAGATCGACAACAGCTACTGGGCCATGCTGCCGTTTGAAGTGACGGTGATGAGCGGCCAGTTGATCGCCCAGCAGTTGCAACAGAGCCTGGCCCACGCCGGGCGGCCGGCGGCGCCTGTGGTGGTCAGCAGCGTGGCCAATGGTTACACCGGCTATGTCACCACGCCGGGCGAATACGCTCTGCAGTTCTACGAAGGCGGCCACACCCTGTATGGCCCACAGACTGCGCCCTTTCTGGCGGCCCACAGCGGTCGGTTGCTGGGTGAAATGCTCGAGCGCGGCAACTTTGCCGAGCTGCCGGCCAGTCGAGATTTTGACCTGGAACTGGGCCAGTTTTGGCCAGCGCCACAGGCTCAGGCGCAACCGCGTGAATTGCGGCAGGCACCTGAGCTGATCAGCGACGAGGAAGAACCCTACTGGCGTCTGCAATGGCAAGATCAAGCGCCGGCCGCCATGGCCTTCGAGCAGCCGCTGTTGCAAATAGAGCGTCTGCAGCAGGGCGTCTGGCAGCCGTTTAAGCGTGACGGGCGGCTGGAGGATGATCAGGGCTTCGATCTAGCCGTGCGCTGGCTCGGTGGCAACAACTACGAGGCACGCTGGTATAACCCGCCGGCTGCCAGCACTGGGCCCTATCGGCTGGGCATCGCCCCTCGCGCGGGGCAGCCGGTGTTGCGAGTGACGTTACAGGCTGACACTCAATAATCCACCTTACCCCGTCCGGCCTTGATCGAGCCGCGCTGGGTTTTGCCTTCCAGTCGGCGTTTCTTCGAGCCTAGGGTCTGTTCCCGTTTCATTCACGGCCGCGCCGGAGCCTGTTTTTGCGCGCGGCAAGGCAGCGCCCGCTCCCGGCGGGCTTGCTGCATTCACCACATCCATGTGGATCGCGCGAGGAGCGTGATTTGGTTATTCCAAATAAGCGACGAGTAACGCGGCCTCGCACAAAAACAGGCCCGGCCCTTCGGGTTGCGCGAGAAATGGCCCCCGCTGTTGTTGCAGGACTTGATAAGGGAATGACC
>Ga0209343_10002230_pt1 | contig 25215 bp, 38 predicted proteins | sample RifCSPlowO2_02_FD_184026 | JGI IMG/M metagenome (GOLD analysis project Ga0209343, IMG submission 184026) | Groundwater microbial communities from Rifle, Colorado - Rifle CSP2_plank lowO2_0.2 (SPAdes) (version 2) | ecosystem: Environmental > Aquatic > Deep subsurface > Groundwater | place... | reverse complement strand
TTCCCGGCAGAGCCCCCACCCGGCCTTTGCCGCCGCTGGAGCCTGCCAGACCGGGCGAACCGATTTACCGCCGGCCTCCCGGGAGACCCTCGAAATTCCCGCCCGCTCCGGGAGGGGTTCCCGGAGTGGTTCCACCGCCGGAATCGGCCCGGCGCGGCCCCCATCCGGTGCGCGGCCGTCCCCATGCCGGACCCGCCCGCCCGGGGCGCGAGCGCCGCGTCGAGGATGTGCGGGAGCGTGCGCTGCGAGTGGCCCATCCTCCCCGGCCTGCTCCGGAACCGATCCGCGTGGATCGGGAAATCACCATCACGGAGGGCGTGACGGTCAAGGATTTATCGGAAAAGTTGGGGGTCAAAGCGCGTGATTTGATCCGGCGGCTGCTGGACATGGGCGTGCTGGCCACGATCAACCAGAACCTCGATCCGAGCCTGGCAGAGCAAGTGGCTCAGAGTTTCGGCGCCCGGACCCGGGTGGTCAGTTTTGAGGAAGAAACTGTCGAGCAAGTCGAAACCACCGAGGCTCCCGAAAAACGAGTGCCACGGGCGCCGGTCGTGACCGTCATGGGCCACGTGGACCACGGCAAGACCTCCTTGCTCGACGCCATCCGGGAAACCAATGTCACGGCGCAAGAGGCCGGCGGAATCACCCAGCATATCGGGGCCTATGCCGTTACCATCAACTCCCGCAACATCGTCTTCCTCGACACACCGGGCCATGAAGCGTTCACTCGCATGAGGGCGCGCGGCGCGAAGGTCACCGACGTGGTGATCCTGGTCGTCGCCGCCGACGACGGCGTCATGCCGCAGACCATCGAGGCGATCAACCACGCCCGCGCGGCCAAAGTCCCCATCCTGGTGGCCATCAATAAGGTTGACAAGCCGGGCGCTTTGCCCGAGCGCGTCAAGAAACAGCTCTCTGATCTCGGGCTGGTCGCGGAGGACTGGGGCGGCGACACCGTCATGGTGGAGGTATCCGCCAAGCAGCGAACCAACATCCAACTCCTGCTGGAGATGATTCTGCTGGTGGCGGACATCCAAGACCTCAAAGCCAATCCGGCGCGCGCCGCCAACGGGACCGTGCTCGAAGCCAAGCTGGACAGAGGACGCGGTCCGGTCTGCACGGTCCTGGTGCAAAATGGAACGTTGCGGGTGGGCGATTCCTTCCTGGTCGGGGCGGTGTTCGGCAAGGTGCGCGCCCTGCTCGACGACCACAGCCGGCCCGTCGAGGAAGCGCCTCCGGCGACGCCGGTGGAGGTGCTGGGTCTGGCGTCGCTCCCCCAGGCCGGGGACGCCTTCCAGGTCGTCCCGGACCCGACCAAGGGCAAGCAGATCGCGCTCTATCGCGAGGGCAAGTTGCGCGAGCAAAGTCTGTCCAAGTCCTCCCGCCTCACCCTCGAGCAGCTCCACGACCAGATGAAAGCCGGGGCGATCAAGGAATTGCCCATCGTGCTGAAAGCCGACGTGCAGGGATCGGTGGAAGTGCTCGCGGAGTCCTTGACAAAGCTCGGCGATGAGCGGGTCAAGACCAAGGTGATCCACGCCGGCGTAGGAGCGATTACCATATCGGACGTGCTGCTGGCCTCGGCCTCCAATTCCATCATCATCGGGTTCAACGTGCGGCCCGAGCGAAAAGCCTCTGAACTGGCGCAGCAGGAAGAGGTGGAAATCCGCCTGCACACGGTCATCTACGAGATCATGGACGAGATAAAAAAGGCCATGCTGGGCCTTCTGGAGCCGACCTACCGAGAGACCACGGTCGGGAAGGCCGAGGTGCGCCAGACCTTCCGCGTGGCCAAAGTCGGAACCGTCGCCGGCAGCGTGGTCGCCGAGGGCCGCTTCACCAGCGGCTCGGCCGTGCGGCTGTTGCGCGACAACGTGGTGATCTACTCCGGGCGCATCAGCTCGCTGCGGCGCTTCAAGGATGATGTGTCCGAGGTGAAATCCGGTTTGGAGTGCGGGATCGCTCTCGAGAACTATAACGATATCAAAGCGGGCGACGTCATCGAAGCCTTCGTTTCAGAACGAATCGCCACCGCGGCCCTGGCGTAGTCCGGGTCCGGGAGCGAAACCCGCTCCCTTCTCCTCCCCACCATGCCGATCGGCGTACTAACCCTGGAACTCCATCTCCCCCAGGCCCATTCCCTGAAAGAAAAACGGTTTGTGGTGCGGAAGATCAAGGACCGTCTCCGTGCGCGGTTCAACGTGGCCGTAGCGGAGCTGGACCACCAGGACCTCTGGCAGAGGGCCGTGCTGGGCGTGGTTTCGATCTCGAGCGACCGGAAGGCGCTCGAAACGCTGCTCGAAGCAGTGCAGCGGGAATCCGAGAAGGTCCTGGGCGGCGATTTGGTCGGCGCAGAACTCGATTTTTTTTGAGCCGCCTCGAACCCCGCCGGTACTCCTCCGGGCGTGGCTCATTCTGTGTCGAGGAGGTACGGAGGAAATGGCGAATAGGGCATGGCGAGTGGCTAATGGCATTGATCCCCACTCCCTACTCCCCACTCCCTACTCCCTCCTCCTCCTGCGGGACCGGGAGACCTGGACCCACTTGCACATTGCGTCGAGAAGAACCAGACACCCGTACCTGCCATGCGAGCCCGAACCCATCGAGTGGAGCGATTGGCTGACCTGATCCGCCAGGAACTGACCGAGCTGATCGAATATGAAGTGAAGGACCCGCGGGTGGGACTTGCCAGCGTCACCGCCGTGGATCTCTCGGAAAATTTGCGCCGGGTCCGCGTGCTCGTTCGCGTGCCGGGCGACGACCCGCAGAGAGAAACGAGCCTGGTGGGGCTGGAGGCCGCGGAGGGTTTCCTGCGCCGCGAGTTGGCGCACCGGCTGGCCTTGCGGCATACGCCGGCCATCTCGTTTTATCTGGACCAGACGCAACGCGACGAGCAGTCCGAGCCGCGACCGCAAGGGAGCGGAGGCCGAAGCAGTGGTTCGTAAATAGTGATTAGTGGTTAGTGGTACAGCAGAAGCCAGAAGAAGAGCAATCCGCGACCGCCCTGCCCTGATCCCGGCGCGCCGGGACGAAGGGTGAGGGAGCGGCAGTCAACGGAGAGGAAGAATTCTGATGGACGGGGCCCTGGTCTTGGACAAGCCGGCCGGGATTACTTCGCACGACGCGGTCGTGGGTGCGCGACGCCTCCTGGCGGAATCGCGGATCGGTCACCTGGGAACCCTCGATCCCATGGCCAGCGGCGTTCTGGTTCTGCTCGCCGGACGCGCCACGCGCCTCGCCCGCTTCTACCGGGACCGCGAAAAAACCTACGAAGGGACCATCCGGTTCGGCTTCTCCACGACGACGTATGATTGCGACGGCACTCCCACCTCTCCGGAACGGTCTGCGGTCCTCGCCGAACCGGAGCTGCGCGCCCTGTTCGCGGAATTTGTGGGAACCCGGCTGCAAGAGCCTCCGCCGTTTTCGGCAAAGAAAGTCTCCGGGGTTCCCGCCTACCGTCGGGCACGAAAAGGGCAAGTCGTAACCCTGGCGGCCGTCCCGATCACGATTTGGGAACTCGAACTGGCCGCCATCGAAGGCCCGCTGGTTCGGTTTCGGGCGCGCGTGTCCGCCGGAACCTACATTCGCTCACTGGCCCATGAACTGGGACAACGGCTGGGAGTGGGCGCGCACCTGGCGCAGCTTCGACGAACCGCTGTCGGGGAATTTGCGGAGTCCGATGCCCTCTCGCTCGATGCGCTGGAGGAACGGATCCGCCGCGGGACGCAGCCTTTGATCCCGATCGAGAACCTCCTGCCCGAATTCCCAGCCATTGCTCTCGCGCCAGCCTGCTCTGACCGGGTATCCCACGGGCACGACGCCGAGGTGGAGTGCGATCGAGACCGCGTAAGACTCTTCGATGCGTCGGGCCGATTGGTCGCAATCGCCGAGCGAGCTTCGGGGACTCTCTTTCATCCTGTGGTGGTTCTCCGCACCCCGGGAGCCGCAGCAGCGATTGCCTGAGGTCCCCGCTCCTTCCCATTTGCGGCAGCTTACGCCAGGCTCTTGCGAGAGAACAATTTCAGGGACTGTGCACTAATTTTCGAATCCGGCAGGGTGTCAATTGACATTGGATTTCTTGACCATTAGGATTGTCGGATAGACTCCTCGATGCTCTACCCCAGGGGAGGGAGTGGCCAGTTGATAACGGCAAACGAGTTTTCTCTTCTCCATGAGGTCTATAGCGCGATTGTGGAGAAAGAGTTAGGGCATTCGATCCCGCTGCCGCAGGGTGTGCAGGAGATGCTCGCGCAGAAAGCGGCTGTTCCCCCCGACCAGCCAGCGCCGGAGTCTTGGGAGCAGTGGCTGGCGATCTTAGACTTGGCGGCCAATCCGCACAAGCTTCGGAGCTATGTCGTGGCGCGGGACGCCTCCGAGCCCGCCCTGGTGGCGTTAATTCGATTCCTGGTCGGCAAGAAGCTGCATACGGATTCCGACCGGGACAAAGTGGATTGGCTGCTCACTCACCTGTTCAAGAAACGCGAAGAACAACGGAAGCTGCCGACCGGGTGGCCGAAGGTTGAGGTCCAGGAAATCCTCCAGGGTTCGGAATTCCCGCCGCTGAGCCAGTATGCACAGGATGTGCTGATGGAAGTTCCCGCGCTCCTGGACGAGGTCAAGTACTTTGAAAACTTCCACCAGATCACAGATTCCCGCGCCATCGAGCGGGGGCGGAACTTGAAAAATCAGTTCGGGGAGGAGTTTTTTCATCCCGACGTGCTGGCCGCCATCGTCAATTACAATCTCCTGCTCGGAAAGAAATTCAACGAACTCGTCCAGGAAGTTTCGCAGAAAATTCATGAGTTCGCCCAGTCGCAGCCCGAACAGAGCGCCCCGAACACAAAACAATTGCTCCAGAGCGATTACCGCTCCACCGCCGATGCCTTCCGCCACTTGGGCGACCTGGACCGCAAAGAGGCCGTGGGAGCCTCCCGATCGGCCTCCCCGACCCAGGCGTATGGCGCTTCCCTGGAACAACAGCTAAAGCATCTGGGCGTGGACCCGGCGCAGGAAACCCTGCATCTGCGCAACCGAATCCAGGAACTGTCCATGCGGTTCCGGTCCAACCTCATGACGACGAGCATCCCGAATCCCGTTTCCCCGGTGCGTCTCCAGGACTGGGAAGCCAGCGCTTTCCGAACTCAGTACCCGGAAACCGAGCAGACATTCCGGGCGGAATTTGCGCGCAGCGTTTGTTATGCGATCGCGATCATCGCCCGAATTTACGATGAAATCCCTCTGTATTACGAAAAAAAAGGCACGGAGTTCCTCTGGAAAAAACACTACGACGCGCTTGTTTTTCTGCTCTACGAAGGCCGGAAGCACAGGGAAACGTTGCTGAAACTCTCGGGGGTAAGCCAGCAACGGGGGCTGCACGAGAAGGCCAAGCAATTGCAAGCTACGGCGGAGAAGCTGGATGCCGGTCTAGCGAAGGCGGCAGCCGTGTTTTAGCGCCTCCGTTCCCCCGACAATGGCGGAAACAAATCGGATTGCGACAGACGTATTGCTCCCCTCCTACGATACAATGGAGTGATTGCGTGATCTCCAAGCAGAGGTTTTGAAGCTGTGGTTACCGTTGCGGAATATCGTCTGATTCATTCGCTCTTTCTGGCGGTGCTGGAACAGCAATTCACGCGGCCCGTGCCGATCCCGGACGCGGTAGAGAAGATCCTCCAAACCCAAGATTCATCGGACGAGGAGCAACCCCTCCCCGAGGCGGCCGTGGCCTGGCTGGACCTGACAGGCGCGGCCATCCATACACACCGCTTGCGCCGCTACGGACAGGAGAACGGCATCGCGGAACCGGCTGCCCAAGCGCTGCTCCGATTTTGGGCCTCCCGGAGAACCCCCACCGCGGAGGACCGCGACAAAGCCGACTGGCTCGGAACCCATATCTTCAGAGCCCGGGAGGCGGAGAACAAAGAACCGGTCGGCTGGGTGAAGAATGAACTCCAGTCGCTATTGAAAGGAATCCCCTTCGCGCCGCTGAGCCACGAAGCCCAAAGTTTCTTGGGAGACCTCCCTCCCCTGCTCGATGACGCGCGGTACCTGGGATCGTTCAGCCAGATCCCCGACTCGCGCATCCTCGATCGTGGCCGCGAATTGAAAGCGCAGATCGGAGAAGATTTCTGCAATCCGGTTGCGCTCGCAGCCGTGATCAATTACAACGTCGTGGTGGGAAAAAAATTCGACGAGCTGCTGGACCGGGCGGTTGGCGAGCCGCACGAGACGTCCACCGGCGCGAACGTCCGCCAGCTCAGGGAAGCCCTCCGCAACGACTACCATTCCAACGCCGCGGCGATTCAGCAATTGGCGGACCTCACGCGCAAGCAACCGGCGGAAAAGACGGAGGTCCAGGCGGACTTCGGCCCGGAACCCTTACTCGATCACCAACTGCAACGCATGGGGATTGACAGCAAGCATGAGCTCGCCAAACTCCGCGGCCGCATCCGGGATCTCGTGAAGAAGCTGATGGCCGATCCGACCGTCCGTTCCATCCGGATCTGCGGAAGCCCGTTGTCTCTCAACGATTGGGAAGTGAATGCGTTCCGGTCCCTCACCACGAAACGGGAGGAGAACCTGCAAGGCGCCTTTGCCCGGACCGTCTCGCGGGCAATGGCCTTCGTCGTGCGCATCTACGAGGAACTCTACGCCTACGAAACCAAGAAAGGCACCGGAGACGCCGGCTGGAAGAAACATCACGATGCGCTGTTCTACGTGCTCTACGAAGGCCGCGGGCAGAAGACCTCCTTGCTGCAACTCGCGTTGCTGCACCGCAAGAGCGGGTTTCCGGACCTGGCCCAGCAACTGGTGACCACCGCCGAAAAACTCGATGCCAACCTGGCCCGGATCGAAGAACTGTTCTGACGCGCCGGTGGTTGACCCATCCTGGCCGACCCGTTAAAATGGTTCCTTAGAAGAACTGGCGGCCTTATGACGATCCCCACCTTCCCGGAAGCGCTCACCTTCGACGATGTTCTGCTGCAACCGGGCCGGTCTGAAGTGTTGCCCACCGCCGTGGACACCAGCACTCGTCTCACGCGCAACATCCGTTTGAATCTTCCGATCGTCAGCGCCGCCATGGATACCGTCACGGAGTCTCGCATGGCCATTGCCATCGCGCAGCAAGGCGGCATCGGGTTTATCCATCGCAACCTACCGGTCGAGCAGCAAGTTCTCGAAGTGGACCGGGTCAAGCGCAGCGAGAGCGGGATGATCGTGGACCCCGTCACGATGTCGCCCGAGAACAAGATCGCGGAAGCGCTGGAAGTGATGCGCCGCTACAAGATCTCCGGCGTGCCCGTCACCCGGAACGGGAAGCTGGTGGGAATCCTGACCAACCGCGACCTCCGCTTCGAGACGCGGCTGGATCTGTCCATCGGCGATGTGATGACACGGGAAAACCTGATCACCGCATCCGTGGGAACCACGTTGGAGGAGGCCGAAAAGCTTTTGCAGAAACACCGGGTGGAAAAACTCCTGGTGGTGGACGGGCAGAACAACCTCCGCGGGTTGATTACCGTAAAAGACATCAAGAAGAAGCGCCAGTACCCCCTGGCCACCAAGGACGAGCAGGGACGCCTGCGGGTGGGAGCCGCCGTGGGAGCGACCGGAGATTTCCTGGAACGGGCGCAGGAATTGGCGCGCGTCAAGGTGGACGTGCTGGCCGTGGACACCGCCCACGGCCACGCGACGCGGGTGATGGACGCGGTGCGAACCCTGCGCCGCGCCTTGCCGAACCTCGATCTGGTTGCCGGCAACGTCGCGACCTTCGAAGCCGCCTGCGAGCTGGCGCAGCTCGAAGTGGATGCCATCAAGGTGGGCATCGGACCCGGCTCCATCTGCACCACTCGCGTGGTGACCGGCGCCGGAGTTCCCCAGATCACGGCGATCCTGGAATGCCGCCGCGCGACGCGCGATGCGGGTGTCCCGCTCATCGCCGATGGCGGCATCAAGTTCTCCGGAGACGTGACCAAGGCGCTCGCCGCCGGCGCCAGCGCGGTGATGCTCGGCAATTTGCTGGCGGGCTGCGATGAGAGTCCCGGAGAGTTCGTGCTCTACCAGGGCAGAACGTTTAAGACCTACCGGGGGATGGGCTCCCTCGGAGTCATGGAATCGGGGCCCAGCGACCGCTACGGCCAGGAATCCCAGACGCAGCGCGACAAGATCACCCCGGAAGGGATTGAAGGAAGGGTCCCATACAAAGGCCCCTTGGAAGCCATGATCTCGCAACTGGTCGGAGGCGTGAAGTCGGGCATGGGATATTGCGGGAGCGCGAACCTGGAAGAGCTCCAAAAAAAGGCTCGCTTCGTTCGCGTGACCTCTGCCGGACTGCGCGAAAGCCACGTCCACGACGTCATCATCACCAAGGAAGCTCCGAACTATCGCTTGGATTAAACGCCAGCCTCCCCGCGCTTACCCCAACCGCCTCCCGCCGCGCTCGCATGCGAAAAGCGACTGCTCCCCCGGCAACCCGTTTCCAATTCTTGGACTGGGTCCGAGGCACGTTCGTCTTGCTCATGGTGGAGGGTCATACGTTCCGCGCCTTGCTCGATCCCTCCCTCAAGGCCGGCGCCGTTTACCAATTTCATGAATTGATCCACAACCTGCCGGGTCCGGCATTTTTGTTCGCTTCCGGAGCCGCTTTCGGGTTTTCCGCATTCGCCCACTGGGATGAATATCAAAGATGGAGCAAGAAATGTCGCCAGCGTCTCCTCCGGTTGCTGGTTGTGCTGGTCCTCGGCTACCTGCTGCATCTGACTTACTTCTCGCTGGGACGGACCCTATTTGAAAGCACGGCCAGCCAACTTTCCTTTCTGCTCAGCATGAACATCCTCCAGTGCATCGCCTACAGCGCCCTGCTGCTGCAGTTTCTGGTCATGATCCTGCCGGGTCAGAAATGGTTCCTTCCTGCCTGCCTGGCGGCGACGGCGGCCGTCGGGCTGGCGACCCCCGTGGTTTGGGCCGCCGCGCAGCGCCTCCCCTGGTGGCTGGGCACGCAAGCCGGCGGAAACTGGGGATCGTATTTCCCTCTCTTTCCGAATGCCGGTTTTGCATTTGCAGGGGCGGCGTGGGGATACCTTTACGTGTCCGCGCGGGAAAAAGCAGAAGAGAGCCGCTTCCTGCGACGGACCGGCCAGGTTTGCGCGGCGTTGGTCTTGGGAAACGTAGCGGCGGCGTTCCTGCCCGTTCCACCCCTCTACTCCGATTTCTGGCACACGGGTCCGCCCTTCTTCTTCCTGCGCGCGGCTCTGCTCGGGCTCATGATGGCTGGTTTTCGTCTGGCGGAACTTCGATTTCGAGCGCGTGCGGGGACCTTAGCCCTGCTCGGCAGAGAATCCCTGTTGGTGTACGTTGGTCATCTGATGATTCTGCACGGATCGGCCCTGAACCCGGACACCAACTTGGTGAAACTCTTCGGAACCGCGCGCCCGGCGATGGACGTTGCGCTCATTTTGCTCCTCCTGGCAGGAACAATGACCGCACTTAGCTTCATCTGGAGCCGACTGAAGGAACAAGACGCATGGCGAGCGAGAGGAATGCGGTGGAGTCTGGCGGGCTATTTGGTTTATCGGTTCGTGAGCGGATGAAAGGACGATTTGGTCTGCTGTCGCGAAAGCCCGGGCTTCTTATTTTTTCCCTTCGGCTTTCTTCTTCTTCTCGGGCGCTTTTTCTTTGAGTTCGCTGCCGACCAGTTCGACCAGAGCCATATCGGCTCCGTCGCCGGCGCGCCAGCCGAGATGCGTGATCCGGACATAGCCGCCGTTGCGGCCCATGAATCGGGCGGAGAGCGTGTCGAAGACTTTCTTGACCGAGGCCGGAGTTTCCAGGAACGCGGCGGCCTGGCGGCGGGCGTGAAGCGTTTCGGCTTTCCCCAGCGTAATCATCTTTTCAGCCAGGGGACGCAGGGCCTTCGCTTTGGCGACGGTTGTCACCATGCGTTCCCGCTCGATCAGCGAGGTCACCAGGTTTCGGAGCAAGGCGCGCCGGTGGCTGGTGTTGCGCCCGAGCTTCCATCCGGCATTCAAGTGTCGCATCGTTCCTGTTTCTCCGCTTCCACTCCCGTGGGCAAAGCCGCCGGCCCGGCGCTAGAGTTCCCGGCTGGGGATGGCCGGCAGGAGGTTGCCTCGTTCATCGAAGCGCATTCCTAACGACAGGCCCATGGTCTGGAGGATTTCCTTGATCTCGTTGAGCGATTTGCGGCCGAAGTTCTTGGTCCGCAACATCTCCTGCTCGCTCTTCTGCACCAGTTCGCCGATCGTTTGGATGCTGGCGTTCTTGAGGCAGTTGTAGGAGCGGACCGAAAGCTCCAGCTCCTCGACGGAGCGGTTCAAGTTGTCGTTGCGGATCTCGATCGCCTGTTCCGGAGCTTCGTCAAACGACGGGATTCGTTCTTCAAAGTTGATGAAGATGGCCATGTGATCCTTGAGCAGCTTCGCCGCCAGGCCGATCGAGTCCTGCGGGGAGACGGAGCCGTTGGTCCACACTTTCAGCGTCAGCTTGTCGTAGTCGGTCATCTGGCCCAGGCGCGCGGCGTCCACGATGTAGTTCACCTTGCGCACCGGGGAATGAACCGAATCAATCGGGATGTAGCCGATGGCCAGGTCCTCGTCAAAGTTCCGGTCGGCGCTCACGTATCCGCGCCCGTGCTTGAGGCGCATCTCCATTTGCAGGCGGCCGCCGCTGCTGATGGTGGCGATGGGGACGTTGGGATCGAGCACTTCCAGATTGCCGTCCGATTGAATCTGCGCGGAAGTGACCACCCCGGGCTTTTCTGCGGTCAGGGTCACCGTCCGGGGGCCTTCGCCGTGCATCCGGAAAGGGATCTGCTTCAAGTTGAGAATAATGTCGGTCGCATCTTCGACCACGCCGGGAATCGAGGAGAACTCGTGCAGGACCCCTTCGATCTTGACGGCCGTGATCGCGGCGCCTTCGATCGAAGACAACAGAATTCGTCGCAGCGCGTTTCCGATCGTGCTCCCGAAGCCGCGCTCAAAGGGCTGCGCGGAAAACTCCCCGTATGTGGCGGTCAAGGTTTCCAAGTTGCAAGCTAACCGCTTTGGTTTTTGAAAACCCCTCCATAGCATCGTACTTGTCTCCTCCCCAAATCCGGTGGCGGTCCGTCCGGCAGGCGAAATGGAACGCGCGCCGGGAACGTCCGCCCCGATTCCCTACTTCGAATACAACTCCACGATCAATTGTTCCTGAATCGGCAGCGCGATCTCTTGCCGTTGCGGATTGGACAAAATCTTGGCGCGCAGGTTCGCCCGATCCAACTCGATCCAGCCCGGCACGGCCTGATGGCCGGTGGACTCGCGGTTCGCCAGCAGCGCCGGCATCTCCCGGCTCCCGACGCGGACTTCGACGAGTTCTCCCGGCTTGACCAGATACGACGGAATGTTCACCTTGCGGCCGTTGACCTGGAAGTGGCCGTGCCGCACAAACTGCCGCCCCTGGGCGCGGGACGTTGCCAGGCCCATGCGATAGACGACGTTGTCGAGCCGGCGCTCCAAGAACTGGAGCAAGAGCTGGCCGGTGATTCCCTTGCTGACCGCGGCTTTTTCAAAATAGCGCCGGAACTGGTCCTCCAGGATTCCGTAAATCCGCCGCAGCTTCTGCTTTTCGCGGAGCTGCAACCCGTAGCCGAGCATACGGGGCCGGCGTTCCTTGCCGTGCTGACCCGGCGGGAAGTTGCGCCGCTCGATGGCGCACTTATCCGTCTGGCAGCGCTCGCCTTTCAGGAACAGCTTCATGCCCTCCCGCCGGCAGAGCCGGCAAACCGGATCGTGGTATCTAGCCAATCGTCCTCCTCATTGGGCTCCTCACGTCGCTGCTCACTTCGTCGCAGCTCCTCCCAGCCCTGTCGCCTGCCTCAGACCCGTCGCCGTTTCGGGGGGCGGCAGCCGTTATGGGGGATGGGCGTTGCGTCTCTGATGGTCCTGACCTCCAAGCCGGCGGAAGCCAGCGCGCGGATCGCCGACTCGCGGCCCGACCCGGGACCCTTCACCCGCACCTCCACGGACCGCATTCCGTGATCCCGCGCCGCGTTGGCCGCATGTTGGGCCGCCTGCTGCGCCGCAAACGGCGTCCCCTTCCGCGACCCCCGGAATCCCAGCGATCCCGAACTGGACCAGGAAACCACATTCCCGTTCGTGTCCGAGATCGTGACGATGGTATTGTTAAACGTCGCCTGAATATGCACGATTCCCACGGGGATGTGCTTTTTCTCTTTCTTCTTGAAGGTCTTCTTCTTGCCCGTTTTTGCCGGCGGCTTTGCCATTCGCTCTCCGCTTGGAAGTTAATCGTAGTCGCCGGCTTCGTTCGGGCCGACGGTCTCAGTCTGATTCCGCAGCTTACGTCTTGGAGGCGGCCTTCTTCTTGTTGGCGACGGTTCCCTTGCGCGGCCCTTTGCGGGTGCGCGCGTTGGTATGAGTCCGCTGCCCTCGCACCGGCAGATTCCGCCGATGGCGGGCGCCGCGATAAGCCCCCACCTCGATGAGCCGCCGGACATTCATCGTAATTTCCTTGCGCAACTCGCCCTCGACGGCCCCTTCCTCTTCGAGGATCTTGCGGATGCGCGTAAGTTCCTCGTCGGTCAAATCCCGCACCTTCTTGTTGGGGTCCACGCCCGCCCGATGCAAGATGGAATTGGATCGCGCCCGGCCCACCCCGTAAATGTAGGTCAAGCCGATCTCCGCCCGCTTTTGCACCGGCAAGTCCACTCCCACGATGCGTGCCATACGTCCTCCTTACCCTTGACGCTGCTTGTGCTTCTTAATCACACAGATCACCCGCACCACCCCGCGGCGGTGAATGATCTTGCACTTATCGCAAATTTTCCGAACCGACGCCCGTACTTTCATGATGAACTCTTCGGGTCCCTCTGCTCCGCGCAGAAGCCCTGTCTCACGGTTGAGTCAAAATCCAGGGACCGTTGCTGGTCACGACGACACAATGCTCGAAGTGCGCCGAATAGCCCCCGTCTTCGGTGACGGCGGTCCACTTATCCTCCAAAACTCTTGTTCCCGGCTTTCCGGTATTCACCATCGGCTCAATCGCCAGGACGATTCCTTCCTTCAAGGAGGGGCCATGTCCGGGCGTCCCGTAATTGGGAACTTTGGGGTCCTCGTGCAGTTGAGTTCCGATGCCGTGGCCGACGAAGTCGCGCACGACCGAATAGCCGTGGGATTCGGCGTGCCGCTGGACCGCGGCGGAAACGTCGCCGACGCGGGACCCCACTCGAGCCCGATCAATCGCCCGTTGCAGGGCCTCTTCGGTCACCCGCAGAAGCTGCTGCAGCTCCGGCCGGATGGCTCCGACCGGAACGGTAATCGCCGAGTCGCTGTAGTAGCCTTCCAACTGAACTCCCACGTCAATCTTGAGGATGTCGCCCTCTTTCAAAATCCGTTTCGCCGAAGGGATGCCGTGAACGATTTCATTGTTGATCGAGGTGCAGAGCACGCACGGGTAATTGTACAAACCCTTGAACGCGGGCCGGGCTCCCTGCCGGGCGATGCGCTCCGCGGCAATCGTCTCCAGGTCATAGGTGGAGAGGCCCGGCTCCACCCGAGCCCGCAGTTCCTGCAACAGCTCCCAAACAAGCAGTCCCGCCCGGCGCATTTTTTCGAGCTCGAGCGGCGATTTGCAGATCATCATCGGTCAAAGACCCGCATCAGCTCGTCGGTAATCTGCTCTGGGCTGCGGTCTGCGTTCACCTCATAAAAACGCCCTTCTTTCTTGTAATACTCAATCAGCGGGGCCGTCTGCGCATCATAGGAAGCGAGGCGCTCCCGGATCGCCTCTTCGCGGTCGTCCGGCCTTTGTTCCAAGGAGGCGCCGTCATCATCACAGGCGCTGTCGTTGCGAGGAGGCTGCGAAACGAGGTTGTAAGTCCGCTGGCAGATCGGGCAAATCCTCCGCCCGCTGAGGCGTTTCACTACCTCAGTATAGCTCACGCCCAAGTTTACGACAACCGGGGACTCGCATCCTCTGTGCTGCAACATCTCTTTCAGAGTCTCCGCCTGAGCCCGCGTGCGCGGATACCCATCCAGGAGAAATCCTTTTCCGCAGTCGGGGTCGCGAAAGCGCTGCCGAACCATTTCGTTGACGACATCGTCGCTGACCAATTCCCCGCGATCCATGAACACCTTCGCCAGTAACCCGAGCGGAGTCCCTCTGCCCACGTTCTCGCGAAAGATGTCTCCGGTCGAGATATGGGGAATCTGCAAATACCGTGCCAAAAGCCGGGCCTGAGTTCCTTTCCCCGCTCCCGGAGGTCCCAGAAAAACCACCGTGCCCGTACAATTGCTGTTCCCCCGGCTCATCCCCGATTCTGCCTTCTGGTCCATCCTGATTCCCGGACCGCGCGCCGAAACTCGAAGCCAACTCGAGCGCCCCTCTGGCCCGTTCGATCCGGCCCTTCCCCGTTCAAGCTGCAATGATCTCAGCCTTCCCACCCGCCTTCTCAATCTTTTCCCGGGCGGAGCGGCTGAAATGGTGGGCGGAGATATTCACCGCAACCGACAACTCTCCTTCGCCGAGTATTTTGAGACCATCGTACAACTTCCGAATCAGCCCGCGCTGGAACAGCAGTTCGGGCGAGACGGCGGATTCGCCCAGCACGGCGATCTGCTTCAAATTAACGATCGCGTACCGCTTCCGAAACAGGTTACGAAAACCGCGCTTCGGCAAGCGCCGATGGAGCGGCATCTGACCGCCCTCAAATCCGGCGCGAGACGTTGTGCCGGCTCGGGATCCTTGCCCTTTGTGTCCCCGCGAGGAGGTTTTCCCGTGGCCGCTGCCCATTCCACGGCCCACCCGCTTGCGGGGGTGGCGCTGACCGGCGGGCGGCCGGAGAGAACTCAAATTCATGGACACTCCTCCCGACTCTTACTGCACCACCACTACGAGGTGGGGAATCTTGGCGATCATGCCCCGGATCGAGGGCGTATCGGGACGTTCGACTTCCTGCTGGAGCTTGCGAAAACCCAGCCCGCGCAACACCCGTCGTTGCTTTTCGGGGCAGCCGATGCCGCTGCGCACCCAACGAATTCGGATTGTTCCCGGAAGTTTTTCTCCCATCATCTACCTTCCTCTTCCCGCGCCGCTCCGGAAGCACCAAGCCCCGGAACAGACGTCGGGCCGCTCAGCGGCTCGGCGGCTCCTCCGCTGCTGCCCCGGGAGTTTCCGCAGGCAGCTTCCGTTCCCGGAGCTGTCCCAGCGCCTCCATGGTGGCCCGGATGACATTGTGCGGGTTCGTGGTGCCGAGCGACTTCGCCACCACGTTCTGCACACCGGCGGCCTGGAGAATCGCCCGCACCGGTCCGCCGGCGATCACTCCGGTTCCCTCCGACGCCGGCTTCAACAGCACCTGCCCGGCCCCGTAGTGCCCGAGCACCTTGTGCGGAATCGTGTTTTGGTACCGCGGGATCTTCCGCAGGTTCTTCTTGGCGGCCTCGATGCCTTTTCGGATGGCCGAAGGAACTTCCTTGGCCTTCCCGGTCGCAAAACCCACCACGCCCTGCTCCGGATCGCCGACGACGACCAGGGCGCTGAAACTCAGATTCTTCCCCCCCTTGACGACCTTCGTCACGCGATTGATGGAAACCACCTGGTCCTTGAGTTGGAAGGGGCCGGGGTCAAGGCGTTTGATCTGCAAGCGTTCCTCCGTTAAAACTGTAAGCCGGCCTCTCGGGCGGCATCGGCGAGCGCCTTCACGCGTCCGTGATAGCGGTAGCCGCCGCGATCAAAGGCCACCTGGCGAATGCCTTTCTCGAGCGACCGCTGGGCGATCAGCTTGCCCACTTCCCGCGCTGCGGCGACATTCCCCCCGCCGGGCAAGGGGAAGTCTTTGTCCAGGGAGCTGGCAGCGACGAGAGTGCTCCCCCGGGTGTCATCAACGACCTGCGCGTACACGTGCTGGAGCGATCGGAATACGTTCAGGCGAGGGCGCTCGTCCGTTCCCGCGAGGCCCTTGCGAATCCGCTCATGGACCCGCTTCCGCACCTTGTTCCGAGCAATCGGTGTAAACATCGTTGTGCCTGCCCGTCGGCCTCCTACTTGGCGGTGGCTCCTGCTTTCCCGACTTTCTTCACGAGCACTTCGCCCGCGTACCGAATCCCTTTGTTCTTGTAAGGGTCCGGCGGCCGTAGCGCGCGGATGTTGGCCGCGACCTGGCCGACTTTCTGTTTGTCAATGCCGCTGACCGCGATCCGGGTCTGGCGGTCCACGCTGATCTGGATTCCCTCGGGGATCGGGAACTCGATGGGGTGAGAGTACCCCAGGCTGAACAGGACCGCGGATTTGCCTTTGACCTCGGCCCGATAGCCAATCCCCACAATCTCCAATTCCCGGAGGAAGCCCTGCGTCACGCCGTGCACGTTATTCGCGAGCAAGCTCCGCACCAGCCCATGCCGCGCCGCCAGGGAATCATCCTGGCGCAGCACGAGCAACTGAACGTCCTGGCGTTCCACGCGAATCCCGGCGGGTATGGCGAGCTGCAACTCCCCTTTGGGACCCTTCACCTGGACGGTGTTGTCCTCGATGTTCACCTCCACTTGGGGAGGCACTGCAATCGGTTTCTTTCCTATCCGCGACATCGCAATTTCTCATTCCGGAGAGCCGGACGAGTTCGGTTCTCCGGGCCTACCAGACCTGAAACAAAATCTCTCCCCCGACGCGCAGCTTGCGCGCGCGTTTGGCCGTCATGACACCCCGCGGCGTACTCAGGACGCTGTTTCCTAGTCCGCCTAGTACCGAAGGGACTTCCCGGTAGGAGGCGTACACGCGCCGGCCGGGTTTGGAAACCCGCACCAGGTTGGTGATGGTCGGCTCGTGCTCCGGGCCGTACTTCAAATTGATGCGCAAGGTTTTCTTGCGGCTCTCCTCGGCCACCTTGAAGCTGGTGACATAGCCCTCCTCTTTGAGGATCTTGGCGATCTCCATCTTGAACCGGGAGGACGGCATCTCCACCTTGGGGTGGTGGGCCCGGACCGCGTTGCGAATCCGGGTGATCATGTCGGCAATCGGATCGGTTACATTCATACCGTTATACTATTTCCCTGGCCTTCCCTCGCGCTCGGATCACCAGCTCGACTTGCGCACGCCGGGGATTTCCCCGCGCAGCGCCAACCCGCGAAAGCACAAGCGGCAAAGATTAAACTTCCGCAAGAACCCCCGCGGACGCCCGCACCGCGGGCAGCGATTCCGCTGCCGGACGCGGAACTTCGGTTTCCGGCGCGCTTTGGCCATATGCGAAAGTCTGGACATCGTTCTCCTTGTTCTCCCTCTCGCGGCGGGCCGGCCCGAAGCCAGCCACGCCTCCTCCGTCACGTCGTCCGAAACGGAACTCCCAGGTAGCGCAGCAGGGAGCGCCCCTCCTCGTCGTTCTTGGCGTCGGTGACCAGGGTGATGTTCATCCCCCGGGTTTTGTCCACCTTGGTATAGTCAATCTCGGGGAAGATCAACTGGTCGCGGATGCCGAGCGTGTAATTGCCGCGGCCGTCAAACGCCTTGGTCGGAAGCCCGCGAAAGTCGCGCACGCGCGGCAAGGTGATGTTGACCAGCCGGTCGAGAAACTCATACATGCGCTCCCCGCGCAGCGTCACCGAGCAGCCAATCGGCATGCCCTGGCGCAGCTTGAACTGGGCGATGGACTTGCGGGCGCGATGCACGATCGGCTTCTGCCCGGTGATCCAGCCCAGCTCTTGCGACGCCGCGTCGAGCACCTTCGCGTTCTGCGTGGCCTCCCCGACCCCGATATTCACCACGATTTTCCGCAGCCGCGGAATCGCCATCGGGTTCGTGTAGCTGAACTCTTTCCGCAAGGCGGGCACAATTTCCTTCTGATAGCGTTCCCGCAGGCGACTCATGACGCCGCTCCCCACGTGGAATTGCCGCACTTGCGGCAGACCCGCATCCGGTTGCCGTGCGCGTCTTGCTGCATCTTGGGCCGGATCGGCCCGCAGGTCGGACAGACCAGCATCAGGTTGGAGTAGTGCACCGGACTCTCCCGCTGGGCGATCCCTCCCTTGATGTTCCGGGAGGGGTTCGGGCGCACGTGCTTCTTGACCAGGTTCACGTGCTCGACCAGGACGCGGTTGGTTTCGTGGTTCAGGCTCAGCACGCGGCCCTCCTTGCCCTGGTCCTTTCCCGTGATCACCTTAACCCGGTCCCCTTTCTTGATCCCTAGCATGGCGGCTTACAGCACCTCCGGCGCGAGCGAGACGATCTTCAGGAATTTCTTCTCGCGCAGTTCGCGGGCCACGGGGCCGAAGACGCGCGTCCCGACGGGTTCGCCATCGTCGTTGATGAGCACGGCGGCGTTCTGATCAAAGCGGATGTAGGTGCCGTCGCGCCGGCGGTGTTCCTTGCGGGTGCGCACCACCACCGCCTTGACCACGCTCCCTTTCTTGACGGCGCTGTCGGGAGCGGCTTCCTTGACGTTGGCCGTAATCACGTCTCCCAGGCCGGCGCGGCTCCCGATCGAGCCTCCCAGCGGCAGAATGCACGAGATGCGGCGGGCCCCGGAGTTATCGGCCACCTCGAGAATGGTTCTCATTTGCACCATCGTTGGTTCTCCCTAGCGCATCCCCTTCGTTCAACTTGCGCGCACATTCTTTCGCCCCTCCGGGGCTGCTGCTCGACGATCCCTCTTTTCTCTAGCCCCGGCCTTCAGGCCGGGGGAATCGGCGAAATTGATCTTATAGGCCGTTTTAACGGCCTTCCCTCTTCGGCTTCAGCCCTTGCCGGTCCCGTTTTGCGGGTTCAAGCCCCCTGAAGGGGGCTAAGAAAATCACCGGCTCTTGCAGACCCAGGCGTGAACGCCTGGGCTAGAGAAAAATTCCCCCGTTTATGAATCACCCAGGCTAACGGCCTTCCTCGGGCTGGCTCGGGGCGGCGTCCTCGACGATCCCGGGGAGCGGGACCGCGCGATGGAGAATCTCGGCCAGGCGCCACCGCTTGAGCCGGCTCACCGGACGCGATGCGACGATGCGGACGCGGTCGCCGACCTGGCATTCATTCCGCTCGTCGTGGGCGTGGAATTTCTTGCGCCGGTTCACATACCGTTTATAAAACGGGTGCTGCACGCGGCGCGTGACCTCGACGACGATGCTCTTGTCTCCGGCCCGGCTGACGACCTCACCGACCTGGAGCTTCCGATGCCCCCGGGGTGCCGGGGCGGTCTCACTGGCCATTGGCTTTGCTCCCTTCGGCTTCGCTCAGGGCAAGCAACTCTCTTTCCCGCTGAATCGTCTTGACGCGGGCGATGTTTCTCCGCAAGGTGCGCACCCGGCGCAGCCCTTCGGTCTGCCCGGTAGCAGCCTTGAAGCGCAGCGTCCAAAGACCTTTTTCCATATCCCGCAGATCGGCGTCCAAGCTGGCGTCCGACATTTCCTGGAACTTCGGCCCCTTCATGCTTCCCTCGCGGTTCCCCGGCTGACGAACTTCGTCTTGATGGGCAACTTATGCCCGGCCAGCCGCATCGCCTGCCGCGCCACCTCTTCGGTCACGCCTTCCATCTCGAACATCACCTTGCCGCGCCGCACCACGGCGACCCAGCCTTCGGGGTTTCCTTTCCCCTTTCCCATGCGGGTTTCCGCGGGTTTCTTGGTGATCGGCTTGTCGGGGAACACCCGGATCCAGACCCGGCCGCCGCGTTTGATCGTCCGGGTAATGGCGATGCGGGTGGCTTCGATCTGCCGGTCGGTGATCCAGGCGGTCTCGAGCGCCTTGAGTCCGAAATCCCCAAAGGAGACCTCGGATCCGCGCCAGGCCTGTCCGCAGCGGCGGCCTCGCTGCTGCTTGCGATGCTTCACTTTCTTCGGCATCAACATGGCTTGTCTTGTTCCCTATTCCCTGTTGCCTGTTCCCTATTCCGGATTCCGGATTCAAGATTCCGGATTCGCTACTTACACCGTGCTTCCCGGCGCTTCGCGCCGTTTCTTCGCTTCCAGAATCTCGCCCTTATAAACCCAGGCCTTGACGCCGATGACCCCGTAGGTGGTAAACGCCTCAGAAAATCCGTAATCAATATCCGCCCGGAGGGTTTGGAGCGGCAGACGGCCTTGCAGGTGCCACTCGCTGCGGGCAATTTCGGCCCCGTTCAGTCTCCCGGAGACCCGCACCTTGATCCCCTTCACCCCGAAGCGCACGGCCGAATCCACGGCCTTGCGCACGGCGCGCCGGAAGGCAATCCGCTTCTCCAGTTGCAGGGCGATGGATTCGGAGACCAGTTGCGCGTCCAGCTCCGGTTTATAGACTTCCTGCACGTCCAGGAAAACATCGCGGCTGGTCGCTTTCTGGAGGTCCGCCTTCAGTTTGTCAATCTCCGATCCTTTGCGCCCGATGATGATACCCGGCCGGGCCGTCAGGATCGAAATCCGCAGCTTGTTGGCCATGCGGTCTATCTCGATGGAGGAAATGCCGGCGGCCCGGAGCCGCGCCTTGAGGTCCTTCTTTATCCGCAGGTCTTCATGCAACAACGTGGCGTAGTCGCGCTTGGCAAACCAGCGGGACTTCCACGGCTTGGTGTACCCGAGCCGGAACCCATACGGATGAACCTTCTGTCCCATAACCACTCTCCTGCTTCTCGTTCGCAAAAACCCACGGCACAAAAAACGTGCCGTGGCTACCCCTGCCCTTTTCTCTAGCCCAGGCGTTTACGCCTGGGTTTGAGGTGGCGACCAATTTTTCTTAGCCCCCTTCAGGGGGCTTACCGTCTTTTCGGCTTCAGCCCTTATTTCGATCCGATGGCTCAAATCGCTTTCGGGAAGCCCGCTGAAGCGGGCTCCGTATCCTTCTGACTTTGCCAACCCAGCCCTGAAGGGCTGGGCTAGGAAAAACAACCCGCTTGTTCCCTGCCCACGGCACAAAAAACGTGCCGTGGCTACCCCTTGCCCTAACTGGGGCTGGCGGCGGGCGCCGCAGCAGACGCCACCTTCTCCGCCACCTTGACCACGATGTGGCAAGAGCGGCGCTGGTAGGGGTGGGCCCTGCCCATGGGGGCCGGACGAATCCGTTTGCTGCGCGGGCCGTCATTGGCGTAGGCCTCCGCGACATAGAGCTGATCCACGTCTATGGTCTCGGACTTGCCTTCCGCATTGGCGATGGCCGACCGCAACACTTTCTGCACTTCCTTCGCCACCCGCTTCTTGGTAAAACGCAGCAGGTTGATCGCCGCGCCCGCATCCAGGCCCCGAATCAGGTCGAGAACCGGCCGGGCTTTGCGCGGCGACGTGCGGATGTATTTGGCCTCTGCTCTGGCTTCCATCGTTCTTTCTACCTGCGCTTTCTACCTGTGCTTTCCACCTGCGGCCGCTACGCGGGTTTCGGAGCCGCCGCCGGAGCCGCTCCGGGAGCGGGAGAGGGACCGCCCGTCTTCTCGGCTGCCCTGGCCCCGGAGTGTCCCTTAAAGACCCGCGTGGGCGAAAATTCCCCGAGTTTGTGGCCGACCATGTTCTCGGTGATGTACACGGGAATAAATTTCCTCCCGTTATGAACGGCGATGGTATGCCCGATAAACTCCGGAATCACCGTGGAACGGCGCGACCAGGTGCGAAACACCTTCTTCTCGTTCCGGCGGTTGAGGTCCTCGACCTTTTCCAACAGGTGGCCGTCCACGAACGCGCCTTTCTTGAGTGACCGTGTCATCGCTTTTATTCCTTACCTGTTCCCTGTTCCCTGCTCCCTATTTCCGCCGGGAAACAATGGCCCGGTTGGTGCGCTTATTATGGCGGGTCTTGTAGCCGCGCGTGGGCTGCCCCCAGGGAGTAACCGGGTGACGCCCGCCGGAGGTCTTGCCCTCGCCGCCGCCGTGCGGATGGTCCACCGGGTTCATGGCCACGCCGCGCACCGTGGGGCGCTTGCCGAGCCAGCGGTTGCGGCCCGCCTTCCCGATGGAAACGTTTTCATGATCCAGGTTGCCTACCTGGCCGATGGTAGCCAGGCAGCCGAGCGGGACGCGCCGTATTTCGCCCGAAGGCAGTTTCACCAGCGCCTCGCTCGCCTCCTTCGACACCAGTTGCACCGCCGCGCCGGCGCTGCGCGCCAACTGCGCGCCTTTGCCGGGGCGGAGCTCAATATTGTGGATGGTGGTGCCGGGCGGGATATTCTTGAGCGGCAGGGCATTGCCCACCAGAATGTCGGCCTCCGGCCCCGCCACCACTTGCATCCCCACGCTCAAGCCGACCGGCTGGAGGATGTACCGTTTCTCGCCGTCCGCGTAATTGAGCAAGGCAATCCGCGCGGAACGGTTGGGATCGTATTCCACCGAGGCCACGCGAGCCGGGATGCCGGTCTTGTCGCGCTTGAAGTCAATCACGCGATACTGGCGCTTGTGGCCCCCGCCCTGGTGCCGGATGGAGATCTTCCCGACCGAATTCCGCCCGCCGTGCTTGCGCAGCGGCTCGACGAGCGACTTGAGCGGCTTTTCCGCCGTGAGGTCGTCCCGTCGGACCACGGAGTAATAGCGCCGGGCCGGAGTTCTGGGCCGATATACTTTAAGAGCCATCAAAAACTGCCTGTCTCCTGAGTGGTGCGCAGGGAGTTATTTCTGTTCCCTGTTCCCTGTTCCCTAAGCTTTCTCCACGTACTCGATCATCTTTTCGCCGGCCTTGAGCTTGACGTAGGCCTTCTTCCAGTCGCTGCGATACCCGATCCTCTTTCCGCGGCGGCGCTGCTTCCCGATGAAGTTCGCCGTCCGCACCGACTCCACCTTCACCTGAAAGAGCTTCTGCACGGCTTCCTTGACTTCCGTCTTGGTGGCCTCCGGGTGGACCACAAAGCAGAGCGTGCGCCGCTCGTCCTTGGCGGCCAGCCCCTTCTCCGTAATGATGGGACGGCGGATCACGTCGTGCACATTCACGGCGCCAAGGCCTCCTGCAACCGCTCCACGGCGGGTTTGGAAATCAGCAGCCGCCGGTACTGGAGCAGGTGGTAGGGATGCAACTCGCGGTTGCTCACCACTTCGACGCCCGGCATATTGCGGCTGGAGAGTTCCAGGTTGTGGTTGCCGGCGAGGTCCACCAGCAAGACCGAAGCGGCTCCGTCAAAGCGGTCCAAAATCTCCCGCAAGGTTTTCGTCTTGTGGGTTTCGAGCTTGAACTCATCAATCACCGTCAACTGCTGCTCGGCGAGCTTCGCCGAAAGCGCCGCGCGCAGCGCCCCGAGCTGCATCTTCCGCGGCAGGCGGTAATCATAGGAGCGGGGCTGCGGGCCAAAGACCGTCCCGCCGTGCCGCCACAGCGGCGAGCGGACGCTCCCGATCCGCGCCCGGCCCGTGCCTTTCTGCCGCCAGAGCTTGCGCCCGCTGCCGCTCACCAGCCCGCGGGTCTTGGTGGCGTGCGTGCCGGCGCGCCGCGAAGCCTGGTAATGCCGCACGGCCTCATAGAGCAGGTCTTGATTGACCTTCGCCGCAAACACCGCGTCGGCCAGGGCGATCTCGCCGACCGTTTGGTTCTCAAGATTTCTTACTTCCACGCTTGGCATCGTTCAAACCCTGGGACTTGGTGAGTAGTGAGTAGGGAATGACAACAAATCCTATTCCCTCTTCCTACTCCCTATTCCCTATTCCCTGTTCCCTACTTCGCCTTGCTGATGATCAGGTAGCCGCCGTTCGGTCCCGGCACCGCGCCTTTCACCAGCAACAGATTCTCCTCCGTGTCCACTTGCACTACTTCCAAATTCCGAACCGTCACGCGGTCCACTCCCATGTGACCCGCGGCGCGCATCCCTTTGAGCACCCGGGAAGGATACGCCGAAGCGCCAATCGAACCCGGAGCGCGGTGGAACATCGAGCCGTGCGACGCAGCGCCGCCCCGGAAATGATGGCGCTTAATCACGCCGGCAAACCCGCGGCCCTTGCTGACGCCGATGACGTTCACTAGGTCCTTGGGTTGGAACTGGTCCACCTTGACGGAATCGCCCGGCTTGGTGTCCTCGCCGCCTTCCCGGAACCCTACTTCCCGCACAAACCGCATGGGGGCCGCGCCCACTTTCGCAAAATGTTTCTGGATGGCCTTGGGAGCGTGGCGCAGGGGCCGGGTTTCGACCAGCGCCAGTTGCGCGGCGTCATAGCCGTCGGTCGTCGCGGTCTTGCGCTGCACGACGACGCAAGGTCCGGCCTGGAGCATGGTGACCGGGACAGCTTCGCCGTCCTCGCGGAAGACCCGCGTCATCCCGACCTTCTTCGCTAAGATTCCGTTGACCATGTGTAATCCACTTGGTAGCCACGGCAGGTTGTTTCTGCCGTGGGTTTGTGTGCCGGTTCGCGTCAAAGCCCACGGCACAAAAAACGTGCCGTGGCTACCTCTGCCTTCTATTTGTGCTCCTTGCCGAAGGCCTTGATCTCGACATCCACGCCGGCCGGGAGGTCGAGCCGCATCAGGGCGTCCACGGTCTGCTGCGTCGGCTCCAGAATGTCCACCAGGCGCTTGTGCGTGCGGATTTCAAACTGCTCGCGCGACTTCTTGTCCACGTGCGGCGAGCGCAGCGTCGTGAACTTGTTCTTGATCGTCGGGAGAGGGATCGGCCCGGCCACCTGCGCCCCGGTCCGCTTGGCGGTGTCCACAATCTCCCAGGTGGACTGGTCGAGCACACGGTGATCGTATGCCTTCAATCGGATTCGAATTCGTTCACGCACCATGGCAACTCATTTCCATACAGGCTTTGTACTCCAAAATTCCGTTCCCTGCCTTCAACCCGGAACGTTCGCTCGCCGCTACTTCCGCCGGCCGTTCTCCCGCTTCCTGCCTTTGGCAAAATCCTCCAGCATCTTGATCAGCCGATCAATGGACGCAAGCGTCGTTCGCACCTGGTCCTCGAGCGTTGCCGTGCGACGTGCACCGTCGTCCAGGCGTCGCTCGTGGGTCTCGGCGACGCGCCAGAGCTTCTCGGTGGCTCTGTGGAGGTGCTCGGCTGCCTGCTCTAAGTTCTCAACCCTACGCTCGTGATTTTCCGCAAGGCTTTGCAAACCCTCGAAGCGCTTATCCCATTTGCGGTCGTTGGTCTCCATCAAACGGGCATGGACCAACTGGGTGTCGGCAATCTTTTTCAAAGTTTTTTCGATTTCAGCATTTAGCATAATGCGTCAGCCGTTCGGCTCGATGCGCTTTCGCATCGCGCGCAACGCCCAAGAGCCGCTCGCTTACGGTCGCGGCTCCGATTAGGCGATGACCTCCGAGATGGTGCCGGCGCCGACGGTGTGGCCGCCTTCCC